>Ga0335075_10005366_pt1 | contig 19918 bp, 3 predicted proteins | sample Lox_Sample_24_FD_206723 | JGI IMG/M metagenome (GOLD analysis project Ga0335075, IMG submission 206723) | Soil microbial communities from Loxahatchee National Wildlife Refuge, Florida, United States - Lox_Sample_2.4 | ecosystem: Environmental > Terrestrial > Soil > Wetlands | place: USA: Florida...
TTGATAACGTCCGCATGAGCGACTTCCCCTGCAGACTCGCGCTTCTGCGTCGTGTCTACAAAGCGATTCGTTTCGTCGAGCGCGCGCTGAGCCACAGCGGCCTTTTCGGCCCGCGCACGGAGGCTATAGTAAAGCCCGACGACTGTCGCAACCAGCCCACGCCGTGCGATTTCCAATTCAGCCTGCGCGCGCGCCGCGTTAGCATCCGCAAGACGAACCGCCGCCGCACCCGCAAGGCCTAGTGTCTCGTTCACCGAGGCTTGTGAGTAATACTCGTGCACGGCATTGTTCGCAATGAAGACCGGCAGCGATTGAAGGTGTCCGCCCTCCACCGTGGCCGCATACGTGTGGTTCGACTGCGTGAACACGTATTGGTTGTGATAAACAACCGATGGCAGTAGGCCGGCCTTCGCATCCTTGCGCTCCAGGGCGGTAGCCCCGCTTTCGGCGGAAGCCGCCGCAAATGCGGGTTCGTTGGCCTGCGCCAGCCTGATCGCATCCTCGAGGGTCAGCGTCGGCGAGGATTGCGCAGACGGCGTCTGCGCAATTCCGATCAGGGGCACTACACCAAACAGGCATAGTGTAAGAGTTTGGGCAACGCGCATTTCTCACACTATAGACGAGTAATCCTTAACTTTTGCTGAAGCGTGGCGACAGGATCTCCTGCCGCTCTTCAAAATCTGGCCGTTAGGCGAGGAAAGTGGTTGTGAGGACAGACAAGCAGTGCAACGCGGGATCAAGAATGGACACCGGGCAGGATTAGCTCCTCATGGTCAGGGAAAGTATCAAAAACGGAGAATAGGCAGTCGGATCCTGGTTTTCGACGGAACTCTGCCAGACCGCCCTCAGTCGCCGTCGTCAAACGGGAGTTCGTCAAGCAGTTCTTCGGCGAGCGCAATCCCAGAGTAAAGCGGAGATCCCGCTGGCGAGGCTGTTGTTGGCAATGTTGGTGTGCGAGGCAACGATGAGCTCCGTCGTGACGGTTGAGCCATCAGCAAAGGTCAACTCATACCGCCCGTCGCCAATGGGAGCCGCAACTTTGAGTTTGTATCCCCACTGGACCGTGCGGGGAGGGAACGCTCCGGCAAGCATAAGCTCATGCCTCATGGGTCTTCTCCTCTTTGGCAATGGACCGGCGAGCAGGTGGAACTCATCTCTGTCGAACGGAACAGCGCCAGAGGCCGCCGGTGGAAGACAGTCTCTCGGGGAGAGGCGCCGTTATGCGGCGCCGCCCTCGGAAACCGGCTCGGCGTCCGGACTCTCGCAACGCTTTCGCAGGTGATCTCTTAAAGTCATGCTAGCCCCTCTGCCCTCAGGCTACGAGCAAGTCGAAGCAGGAACCATACCGAGTGATAACCGGCCATAGCTGGATGGAATGCTGGCCGATACAATCGGAAAATGCGTTACGCGGAAATTCTTAAGTACCTGGACGAGGAGATCGAGCGGCTTCAGCAAGCACGAGCTCTTCTTGCAGGTATGCCCATTCCAAATGCAAGCGTGCTGAAGAGAACGCGCACTGCCATTCGGAAGCCTTCCAAGGCTTCGAAGTCGCAGTCTCATGCTTCTGCGCCACCAGTTCGATCCGTTATCCGGGTTCAACGGCTCCCTTACAAAAGCGGGACACAGTCTCGGCGCATTCCACGTACCTCAAAGTCTTCGCTTACTTCGACAGCTCTCACCAGCCACGTGCCTACCGGACCTGTCGCGGTCTCCGCCGATGAAGCTCGGATGGCTCAACGCCGTGCAGAAGAAGCTAAGCAAATCGGCGATTTCGCTCCTGCCACCGATATCGGCTCAGAGAAATCGCTGGGTTCACTCGTCCGGGCCATGATCTCCCGGGAAGCAGCCAGAAGACTTGGGACTTTGCGGTGACGGGAAGAAATTCATAAGCGCTGTTCTAGTGGCATATAAGAATGTATCCTCCATAGCTGGTGCTTCGCCTACCTGCGTCGCCCCATTTCCTCTACTCCGGCAGCAGCGCCGCCTGCGCGGAATTGAAGTACGAAATAATATTCCGCATAAACACATTCAGAATGTCCGCGTTTGGTGTGCTGACAAACGGTGCGTCCGGATACTGCGCGGCCAGGTAACTGGTCAACACGGACGTGTCTCCGATCGGGAAGGTATCGAACAGGCTCATCGCCTTGTACACCAGCAGGTCGGAGAAGATTTCCGCGTTGGAGTTGAGGTGCGGCCACTGCAGTATGCTCTTGATCAGGATGTAGCCCTGCACCTGGTTCTTGCCGCTCGGATCATGCTGTGCTTCGGCCACCGTGAAGCCTCTGCTTCCGCCCACGAACACGCCCGTCCCGTTCACCGTGGACTCGGCGGAAAGGTCCGAGCTCGCGCCCGAGACAAGGTAGTAGCGCCACTCATCCCCCGGATGGATGGCCGGATCGTAGTCGCCCGTCAAGTTGAACTGGCTCTGATCATAGGTCGAGGGCGGCTGGATGAAATACATGAGGCTGCCGTCCTGCGAAGCCACGTAGTCCGCCTGCAGTGAGTGGTAGGTCTTGCCGTCAAAGTACTGGATCGGGTTGCCGTTCACATCAGCGAGGACCGTGATGCCGAGCTTCGCGGGCACGTTCACCGTATTCCCGTTGGGATCAAGATACGTGGTGTATAGCACGCCGCCGTTCACAGGGTCGAGAACGTCCGCCACCTTCGTCGAGCCTGGCAGGAAAGAAGCCGTCATCACCACCGCGTTCTGCCCCAGCACTGAGGTCATGAGCAAGGTAAGCACCTTGGTGTTGTTCTGGTCGCCCCAGCTCGTGATGCCGTAGTTGAGCTGCGTGGTGAAGCCCTTGAACAGATCGAAAGAGATCACGTTGTTTGGCAGTACCGGCATGTTGGGATTGGGCCCGGTCGTTGGAACGCTGTACGCGCTCAGGCCGGACTGCGTCGGCGCCACCAGCACGACGTTGTTCTCAATGTCGTTTGCCGGATTGCCTGCGGGCGGAGGCGTATTACCGCCCGGAGCCTGGAAGAGGAAGTTCGCCGCCGGTGTGGTGACCGGTACGGCCATCACCGGCGTGATCTGTGGCGTGATGGCCTGATCGTTGGAGACCGGCGGCAGGAAACGCTGCGAGTACGTCACCCGGTACATCAAACGCCACGGAATCGACACGTTGCCCTGCGCCGAACGCATGGCGACCGCATCGGCATCCGGGCTGTTGGCCAGCCACAACGGATCCACCACCGTCTCCCAGAAGTCGCTGGCGTTCTGCAGGCTGGGCTGCAGGAAGAACGTGTAGGTGCGGAAGGTACTGGTTTTACCGGGCCGGTCATAAGGCTCGAGCGTTCCGGTCAGCCCGTCTGCGTTGCCGCTGGTGTAGAAAGGCTGAGGCTGCATGTAGGTCTGGTTTGTATCCACATTGTCCGACATGGGCAGGCCCGCGCCCGACGTGACCGAGGGCATGATCTGATACACCAGACCGTCCGAGCCGATCACCAGGTTCAGCCCGCTCTGGTTGTTGGGGTTGAACGTTGAGTTGTAGTTCATCACAAAGTGCGCATCATTGTTGCTCGTGTAGCGCATCTGCGTGTCGGCCTCGATGCCTTCGAATGAGGTGGTAACGTCGAACGAGACGCTGGAGGTGTTGTTGTAGCTGTACTTCATGGTCTGCTTCTGCGAGTTGGTGCCTGCCAGCTTGAAGTCGAAGACGGTCAGGAATGCGCAGGAAAGCTTGACCTCAAAGTTGTTGTTGGAAGCGCTGGAGGAAAGATTGTTCGCGGTGTAGACCTGGTCGAACGTGGAGGAAATGCTGTGCTTGATCTCCTGCGTGCCTCCGCGCGAGCTCCACACGTACTCGTTGTAGAAGTCGAGACTGGTGTTGAACAGTGTGGAAGGATCCACGCCGGGAGAGTTGCCGCCGTTCAGGCCGAGGAACTGCTGCACCAGGTTGCTGGCTGTCTGGGCGCCGCTGGTGAGTAAATTAAGCGGCGCCCCCAGCGGGCCGAAGCCCGTCGAAAGCAGTTGCACCGGATCCAGCGCGGGTAGCCCTGGTATTCCCGGCGGCAGCAGCTCGGATGCCGGATCCAGGATGTCGCCCAGCAGCGCGCCTATCGGCAGTGACGCCGTCAACGACCCCGTGCTGTTCTGGTACGCAGTCTGGTAGAGCGCAATGGCGTTGAAGGTCTGCTGGTCGATCTGCTTCTTCAACTGGTAGGCCTCCACCACGCGCATGTAGCTCGCCTCGTGGCCGACGGAGCCCTGATCGAAGTTGCCGTCATACACCGGCGTCATCTGGCCCGTGGATGTGGTGTAGGTCTGCGTGCCGTTGGGCAGTGTCGCGGGGTTGTAGGCGTAGCCGATCAAGCCATCCAGCACGCCGGGGCGAAGGTACTTGCTGCTCATGCGGAAGGAAACGATGTTGTAGTCCGGTGGGATCTGCGCATTGGGCACGCGCACAAAGCCGTACACCGTGCCCGTCTGCAGCAGCGTCTGCTGGTACACATCCAGCGTCTGCGAAAGCACAAACGCCTGCCCATACGGTGAAGGCTGGAACATGCGCTGGCCGTACTTCTCTTCCGTAGGCGCGCTCTTGGGCAGCGAGGACGGCGGGTTGGACGTGGTAAAGCCGCCAAGGTTCGGATTGGGCAGGATCGCCGTCTTGGACGCGGGATTCCCCGCCGTGTTGCTCGGCGTGGTGAGCGTGTTCAGCGTGCTCATAAAAAGATCATTGGTGTAGGGCGATATCGTGCCCTGCAGCTTGACCGTGTATTTGTGCGACTCGTCATACTTGCTCGTCGCTGTCTGCTGGTTGCCGTTATCCTGCGAGCCTTCCAGCGTGGACTGCGAGCCGTACTTGAGTCCCAGGTCCACCATCTTCTTCTTGGTGGAAACGCCCAGGCCAAACGGCGCGAGCTCCCATCCGGTGCCGAAGCTTGCCCCGAGCGCGTTGCTGAGCGAGAGCTTCACATCCGTGTTCGCGTCGCCGCCCATCGAGTACTTGAGCGTACCCGAAGTCGGCACCGTGAACGTCACCGACGTCGCGCCGGTATAGCTCGACTTGTTGGTCAGGTTGGCCATCGGCGCCGGTGGAGCGCCCTCAATAAAGCCGAGGATCTGCACGTCGCCCTGCTCCTGCGAAACCCACGAGAGCACCAGGTCGCCGACCTTCTTGCCCGCGTACAGCATCAGCACGTTGTTCCTGAGATAAACGTAGGCTTCGTTGAGCTCGCCCGCCGGCGTGCCGGTCGTGGAGTTCAACGTAATGGAGTACGTCGTCAGCGAGGGTGGCGTATCGCACACCGTGAGCGCCATGCTGGGCGGCGTATACAGGTTGGAACTGATGAGCGGTCCGCAGCGCGCCACGCAGGGCGTGCCCGTAAAGTCGAGCGAAGCGTTGGAAAAATCGAGATCGAGCGCCGCGCCATTCACCACCGGCACATCATCCAGCAGCCCAAGGAGCGGCAGTGGCACAGGCACCGGCGGATTGTCGTTGAGCGCGTAGCTCGAGGTGAGGTAGAGAGAAAGCAGCGGCTCGCTCGCGGTGATGAGCTGGCCGAACATGTCGTCCATCACCTGGTACTGCTGGCGCGCCATGTTCCACATGGCCAGCTCCTGCAGCTTGTACAAGCCCGCGTTGAAGGTGAGCGTCGGCGTGCCCTGCGTGTACGTGGTGATGGAAGAAGGAAGACCCGTAGTGATGAGCTGCATCGGCACCGCCACGCTGTTCACATACAGCGTCGCGCCTTCCGCCTCATGCCCGGCTAGCGGAGCCAGGCGCGCCAGCGTGGCGCTGGTGGAAATCGCCACGTCACTGGTGTTCACGGTATTGTTGACCACGCCGTTGGGATCATACGCCGCAGCCCAATAGCCGACCAGGCCGGCGTTAGCTAGTTCCTGCTGCGTGGCCTGCGAGAGCGTGACCTGCCCGTTGGGTGTGACGATGCCGTTCGGATCGATCGCCGTATTGAACAGATACACGTCGCGGATATTGCCGACGCTTTTCGAGCCCAGCGCCACGCGGCCGTTGTAGTCGTTGTAGCCGTCGCCGATCAGCAGGTGCGCCGCGCCGGTGGCATTTACCTGCAGTCCCGCGCTCGAGACGGTATTGGGCAGCGGCGTGTAGGGAGTCCATGTGCCGAAGTCGCCGTTATCCTGCACCGTGCGCACCGAGAGGCTCACAATGTACTTCTGGTCGCCCGCCGAGGTGGACTGCAGGTTCTGCGTAAAGGCGTTGAATGTCTTCGCTCCCGCGGGCGGCTCCTGCGAGACATTGGAGAAGGTCGATGGATTGCCGCCGGAAGGCGGCACATTGCCGAGCGTGACGTTGCTGGTGCCCTTGTTGATGTCCGAAAGCTCGTTAAGATTGAAGGGCAGAGCGTACGGATCGGAGCTGGAGGTCTCCTGGCCGCCGCCGGTGCTGGTCTTCTTCACGATGATCAGCTCGTAGTACTGGTTCACCGCCACCGCGGGACCCGTAAACGTGTTGGTGGTGCCCGTCCCATCCTTGAAGGTGAGCTGGACGTTGCCTCCGGAAACTTCCACGCGGTAGGACATGTCCAGGTGCGGCGGCGTGTTGGAAGAGCCCGTGCCCTTGTACAGCAGCGCCTGCTCGGTATTGCTGTCGCTCACCGCGAAGGTCATGCCGATACTGAAGTCGCGGCTGAAGTCATAGTGCGAGCCGTCCTTCACCTCAAACCCCGCCCCGTTGCACAACATGGTGTACGGCTGCACATAGGTCAGCGCGAAGTGCCGCCAGTTGGAAAGGATCATGGGCGCGACCGTGGTGGCATGGAGCACGCTCTTATTGATCTGCACATAGATATCGGTCGCGTCCTCGAAGTCCACGTCAATGCGGTACACATTGAGCTGACCGTTGCTGGCCGAGTAGGTGAAGGGATGGTAGCTGTTCACATTCTGCAGCGGCAGCGAGTGCCAGAACTCCACGCTGAAGTCGCCCTGCGCTCCAATGATCTGGTCCACGTTGGGGCTGGTGCTGACCACAGGCGTGCGGTACGCCGCGGCGAAGCTGCGCACCGGCGCGTTGTTCTCATCCACACCCGGCGTAAAGGCGTTATAGCCTCCGGTCTCGAAGGTCAGCGGCGAGGACTTCACGAAAGTGAAGGGCGCAACCTGCGTGAATGAGGGCAGCGCTTGCGGCGAAGCCGCGATCACCATGTTGTTATTGGCCCCAGCGGTGTACTGAATGTTGTACAGCGCGGTGTTTCCGCTCAAGTCCGTGATGAGGAACTGGAAGTACTTGCCGTCTGACGACAGGATCACGTTGGTGGGCTGTGCGGTGAAGCCGTACACCAGGCCAAACTGCGTCTCCACATTCGACGTGGCGGTCTGCGACCAGATGCTGCCCGGGCTCGTGCCCAGCGGCGTGGCCGCGCCCGCGCTGGTGCCGTCCGTCACGATGTAGGTGTTGCCATTCCAGTCAAACACCGCGAGCTGCTGCTGCGAGGCCGCGGGGACCGAAGCATAGATCGGGTACGACTTCTGCACCGCCTCATACTTGCCCGCCGTGACCGAAGGCAGCAGCGTGTAGAGGACGTTCTTGTACATGAAGTAGTCCGCTTTGCCGGTCTGTGCGATGCCCGCATATAGATTGAGCGTGGTGGAAGGGCCAGCAGTGATGGTGCCGATCGGCACGGTCGTACCCGCATACGCTCCCGCCGCAGGTACCGTCTTGCTGATGGTGAACACCAGGCTTGAATCCAATTTGAACGTCTGCAGCGTCGCGTCCACGGAGTACAGTTTGGTGTTCGTCACCGTGACCAGGTTGCGCTGCGCGTCTTCCGTGTACTTGTACACCAGCCCGCCCAGCGTGAACGTGCTGTTGGGCACAGGCAGGCCGCTCTGCACCGTCACATCCGTGGAAACCGGCGAGATGTTGTTGTTGCCGATGATGGAGTGCGGCACGCGGTTGGTATCGATCAGGTAGTTCTCTCCATTGATACTGAACATCTGAGGTTTGGGCACCAGCGGATAAGGCCGCTTGCTGGTGTCCAGCACGATCAGGTTCACCGTATCCAGTGTGTAAGTACCGGTATCCAGGAAGAACGTGGGGCTGACATAGACGCTGAACTGCCCCACCACCGAGCCCGCGTCGTAGATGTTCAGATCGTCGAAGATGAACTTGCCCTTGGTCGTATCAAACGGATTGGTCAGCGTAAAGCCGGAGTTGGTGATGGGGATGGAAGCCTGCCCCTGGCCCAGCAGCGAGCCTGTACTCACGGTGTTGTAGGTGATGATGTACACCTCGTCCGCCACGGAGATTAGGTCGGCGCTGGGTACCACCGGGAACGATGCAGTCACCGAGACCGGCTGATTGTTGACGTCCAGCTGCAGCGTGTAGGTGATCGAGGTATTCGAGAGATGGAAGGTATTGCCCGTGACGATGGTGGTCGGCGTGATGTTGTCACCCACCACCGTGCAGCCCGCGTACGAGCTTCCGTTGGGCGTGCCCTCAATCGTGTAGAGGTTGCCGTTCACTTCAAATGAGTTCGTGTCTACTTTGATGCCCGCGCCGCCGAACGTAGGCGTCACCTGGTCAATGTGAATGGTGTAGGTGTCGAGGCCCACCGTGGCCACACCGGCATTCACCTGCGCGCCCGCGATCACCGGGAACACCACGCCCACGTCGTTATAGTGGATCAGGTAAGTATTGCCGTTCGCCGGGACAAACGCATATTGCGTGGTCTCCGGGAGATAGGCATTGTCCTCTACACGATTGTCCGCGGTATCGATGTAATACGTGATGTTGGTGATGGTGTCGGTAAAGAAGTTGTTTGTATAGGGGAAGCCGACAGTGACCGCATCGTTCGAAACCGACGTATCCAGGTTGAAGGTGAGGCCGCTGACCGTGTCCGTAAAGGTGAGCACTGTGCCCGAGGTAGTCGCCGTGAAGGTGTTCACCGGCTGGCGATTGTCCGTAACCTTCAGCCCCGCGGCGTTCACCGTATAGATCACGGACTGCCCGTTGTAGCTCACCGTGAATTGCGAGGTTCCGCTGTTGTATGTGATGCCTTCAGAAGTCGTGGTCGCGAGCGAGCTCGTCGTGTTGAGCGTGTACACCATGGAGCCCGAACTCGTCGGCACCGTCAACGTCTGCGGCGAGGTGGTGCTCAGCGTTCCCTGGTTGCTGGACTTCACCACGTTCACGGCGTTCACCGTGTACACCGTGTTGCCGTCCGGTGAGAACTCGTTGTCGCCGGAAAGCTGGTAGCCCTTGGTGACGTTCGCGCCCTTCACGGTGTACACAACGCTGGAGGCCGCGGTGGTGGAAGGCACAGTAAAGTGACCGTTCACCATGGGCCAGATTGGACCGGAGCTGCTGGCATACGCCACCGCCACGTTCACGGTGTAGGTGGCCGAAGTCGTAACGAACTGGTTGTTGGCGACCGGATAGATCGCGGTATAGCCCGAGTTCACCGCCAGGCTGACGCCGGTGGTCACTGTGATCTCCGCAACAAAGGTGTTGGCCGCTTGCGTCGAAGGGTACGGGTAGACGTTGTTGTTGGAGTCCACAAACGTGATGGTGGTTCCCTTCACCACGCAGTTGTAGGTGATGTTGGTCACCGGATCGGTGAAGGAGCCGCCGGTAAGCTCCGCGCCGCTGGCGGTCATCGCCGTGCTCGTGGAAGCAGCGCCCTGTATGGTGACCGAAGCCACCGTCACTTTGCTGCCCAACGCCGTTACCGTATAGACGATGGGCATATTAAAGGCGCCGGAGGCAATCGGGAACACGCTGTAGATGCTTCCGCTGGCAGTGCCGGTATCGGCGACCGCCACGTTCACTAGGTACGTGGGTCCGTTGGGCACCTGGAAGTAGTCGCCCTGGCCAAGATTGCTATAGATTTCATAGCTGTTGCCGGCGTTCACCGCAGTATTGCCGCTCAGCGTGTAGGTCTTGTTCAGCGTGGTGTCTGTGAACTGGTTATTGACGATGGCGTAGTAGTTCTGCCCGTCAAACGCGGCCAGGTCCTGCGCGCGCCCGAAGTAAATGATCTCGCTGCCGAAGGTGAACTGGTTGGGGTTGAGTGCGCCCTGGTTCACCAGGTAGGTCTTGTTGGCCCCGTTGGTCACCGCCACGCCATCCGTGCGCAGTAGATAGGTCGTTCCGCCCGCGGTGAACTCCAGAGGCGAGCCGGTCATCAGGTAGTAGTTCGTGCCGTCATACGCAGCAACCTCGTTCACTGTATAGGTGGCGCTGCCGTCCGTGAAGGTCCCGCCAGTATATGCGGGCGCAGTGCCACTCAGCGTAATCGCAGCGGTAGTATAAGCCGTGCCGTCCACACCGATGCTGTAGCTCGCCGCCCCATCCGTAAACGTGCGATAGGTTAGGATGGGATACGTCACACCATCGCCCACCACCGTGGTGTTGTTGATCTGGTAAATCTCATTGCCGATCGCCACCGTCGTCGCATTGGGCAGCGTGGTCACGGTAAAGCTGCTGTTCGCGGTAGTGATCGTGTACGTAAAGCCCGACGTAGTGAGCGCATAGGTGGTCCCATTGCCCACGATCTGGCCGTTCTGCGTGTCCACCTCATAGACATAGTTCTCGATCACGACCACGTTGCCCTGCGTGATGTCGAACTGGCCGGAGATCGTCGCTCCATTCAGTGATGTGCCCTTGAGCGCGATGGTGTACTGCACACCATCAATCACGAACTGCGTGTTGGCAGAGGTCATGGTGTACGAGTTGCCGTTACCGACAACCGTGTTGGGCTGCACGCTGGTATTCAGGATGTAGATCTGGCCGTTGATGGAGAACTGGTACGGGTTCACCGGGTAGGTCTTGCTGTTGCCCGTCACGGTGAGATAGTCGCCCGCGCTGTCCTGGTCAAAGGTGTAGAAGTTGCCGTTCACCGTGAACATCTGCGGCGCGGTCATCAGCGCATAACTGGCCGGTGTAGGCGCGATGGACGCGTTGTACGGGAACATCGGCTGGCCGTTCACCGTGTACTGGTTATGGTTGAAGCCGATCACGTAGCCGTAGCCGCTGCTGGAAACGAATGTGAGCCCGGTCTGGATAGGCACATTAAAGGCTTCAGCGCCCTGCGGCGTAATCGTGACCTGCCCTGTCACCGGGTTGTAGGCGTACATGCGCCCGGTCACGCCCTGCAGCGTAATGCTGTTCAACGCACCTGGCTGGTTGAAGACATCGATCGGCAAACTCGTGCCGCCCGCCGCGATGCTGAACGGCGTCATCACGATGGGTGAAGGCGCCTCGCTGCCGGTGGGCGCATCCACATCCGCATAGCTCACGGTAAAGACATTGGCCGCCCCCGGGTTGAAGGTGAACACGGTGCGGTCCGCGGTGACCGTCTTATTAGTGGGATCGAAGCGATAGCTCTTGCCGCCGGCCACCAGCGTGTAGTTGGGTGTGGTGCCGTCTGCCGTCGTATTCAAGTTGATGTTGTAGGTATTGGTGTTGATCAGGAACTTGGGCAGCGTTACCACCACATAGATCGGGTTCAGCGAGTCCGTCGTATCGATGAAGTACTGCCCGCCGGTTGCGGTCACTGTCTTGCCGGTGGAGTCGTACGTAATGTTGCTCACGGCGTTGAAGGTGTAGAACGGCGCATCCGCTTTCATCACCGCTCCCACAGCTTCACTGGCTGTGGCGACCGCGGGAGCGGCAGGGCTGCCCGCGAACACCGCGCCCAGCGGCGTATCCAGCATGCCGCCCAGGCCGTCGCCGCCGAAGATGCCGTTGTTTATGGTCTTTGTGCCATCCGCGGAGTACAGCGTGGGCACCGTGTTCTGCCTATCCAGCCCATGCGAGATGGAGCCGTAGAACGGCACCGCTTTCTGCCCCTTGGTGTTGTACGGAATGATCGTGGTGGTGCCCGCAATGGGATACGCCGTAGAGCCCGCGTAGATCTGCGTGATCTGCAGCGGCAGATGATTGCTCGGTCCCATCACGCTCAGCGTGTAGCCGTTGAAGCCTGGCGCGCCGCTGATCGATCCCGCCTGGATCTCCGCCGTGGGCCCGCCAATGGACTGAATGGGAATGTACGCGGGCGGCTGCCCGGGCGCAGCCGGCCCCATCACCGCATAAATAATGTTGGAAAGCTTGTTGAGCTGCGTCACCAGATCCTGCGGGTTCACATTGTTGGGCGTCTCGCCCACGGCGGGCACCGCGCTGGGATTGGCGGGCGCACCCAGCGTTACCTTCAGAATGAAAGGGTAGGTCTCGATGATGCCGCCGCCCGGCGAGTACAGCACGTAGTTGTACAGCTCGTAGTAGTTGCCGTCCGTGTCAATGTAGAAGCAGGCAATCTTGTTGCCCGTGCCGGTGCCGTCATCCACCAGGCACATGGCATAGCCCTGGTCAATTAATTCAAAAGACGCGCCGCTCAGCGTCCAGTAGTGGTCCCTCGAAAAGATGTAGAAGTCATACTTCGTGGGCAGCCCGTACAGCGGGAAGGTATTGGGCGCGTACGTCGTAGGCGTGGGTCCCGGAGGATTGGTGCCGATGCAGGCGATGTCGCGGTCCGCCTTCTTGTTCAGGAAGATCGAGCCCATCACGCCGTTCTGCAGATGCAGGCTCGCCGAAACCACCGAGCTGTAAGTATCCATCAGCCCGACCGTGGTGGGCCGGAGATTGTTCTGGAAGTTCAACACCAGCGAGCGCGTGCGGTTGGTGAACGTGGGATCCACGACCGAAGGCGGCACATTGGGAATGTAGTTGGGGACCGACGGAGCCGTGAACGTGTCATAGGTCAGGCTCCAGTATTGGCGCGGCAGGTTGAGGTCCACATTGTAGAAGCCGAAGTCCCAACCCTGGCCCATGATCTTGGTCACATACTCGAGCTGCGGCGTATACGAAGGCAGAATATCGTTCACGTCGAAGTGATCGGCGCTCGAGAACATGTAGCCGTTCGCGCCCAGGTAGCCGTTCAGGAAGACGATGCCGCGCGTTGTGTCGTAGCCGTCATACGTGGTCATGTTGCCGAGGTCGTTGTTGTCATAGTTGAACAACACGCTGATCAGCAGGTTGGTGTCCGACGAGACGGAAGAGATAAAGCTCAGCGTGGTCTGGTCCGGATTGGAGTTGGACTCCTCAATGTTGTAGAGCGTGCCCGAAATGCTCAGGATGCTATGGAGCGACATGCCCAGATAGCTGGACGAGGTCGAGGTCATCACCGGCGTGTTCTGCGGCGAGTAGATAATGTTCGGCCTGTCCTGGCCCCAGCCCGCCGGCAGAATCTGCTGCGCGCAGACGTTGTGCGGAGGCAGCTCATCCGGAATTGGGTTGGCGGTGCGCCAGCAGATGCCTTCGCGGATCTGGTCATTGGTCAGTGCCAGGATCTGCTGCTTGGCCTGCATCGGATACTTGTGCGTCAGGTCGTTGGGCGTAAACAGCGTGGCCAGCGGATCGTAAACGAAATGCAGCTTCTGCAGGCTCAGCACCGGCTTGCCTTCGGTATCCAGGTTGTAGCCGTTGGGATAGGCCACATTGTTCACGGTCTGGCCCGCCTGCACCACAAACTCGGCGTAGACAAACGTCCACATCTGCTGGCCGATAAAGTTGGAAAGGTTGGCGACAATGCCTTTCGCGGCATCCAGCTCCGCAATGGGGATAAAGATGGTGGGCGCGTAGAAGGTGTCGCCGGTAATGCTGGTGAAGTCCAGCGTGTCCAGGCTGTCGATCATGGTGGTGGGCGTGTAACTCGCGCCGAAGTACTGCATAGCGCTGCGCTTGTAACGCGCGCCCTGCGCCAGCGCGAGATTGCCGCTGGCCGTGGGCACGTAGGTATCGATCAACAGGCCGGAAGCCACGCCCAGCCCGCCAATGGCGGCCAGCGCCGGAGAGTTGGAAACCGCGCGCACCAGGTACACCAGGTTGTTGTATGGGATGAGTTCGAACTCCTGCTTTTTCGAAAGCGAGCCGTTGGTCTCCAGGCTCGAGAACTGCCCGGTGTTGGCGAAAGGCACGGAAGGTTTCACCGCGGCGTTGATGTCATCCATGGTGCTGAACAGCGTGCTCGCCGCGCCCACCACGTAGACTTCCGTCGGGAAGGTGAACGGAGCCATGGAGCCGATCTGGATTCCCGCCGTGGCCGCCGTGCTGTTGATCGAAAGATTGTTGAATTGCGGATAGCCGTTCTGCGTGGTGACGCCCACCACATACGGCGTGTTGGCGACAGAAATCGTGCGCGTGCCGATGTACTGCTGGTCCGCGAAGCTACCCGTGAACGCGTACATGTGGTCCGGCTGGCGATTATCCACGGTGAAGTCCGCGTCCAGACGGAAGGGCACCAGATCGCCCCCGCCGAAGGCCAGGTACACCGAGGTCCCCGAAGGATTGGTGGCCTGCATCAGGTGGCAGTCCGCGTTCCAGTTCTGACGGCGGCAGAAAAAGTAGATGGGCGGGGTCTGCGGAACCAGATAGTTAATCGCGCCCAGGCTGAAGGTCACGTTCTCGATCGAGACGTTATTAATGTCCGTGTCGAGAGTGGTGTTGATCTCGATCGCTTCAGCGCGCGCGCCTGTTGTTTTGTTCGCGGTCAGTGCGGTAAGCACCGGCTCGTCGATGATGGACGTGAGGTTCTCGAATAGCGTGCCTGGGTTGAAGACTGTCAGCTGCTGCGTGCGGTACTGGAAGTTGGTAAAAAGGTACTGCTCGGACGTGCGCGGAATGTTGGCTGTGCCGGTCTGCGCGGTCTGGTAGATCTCGACGTCGATGGTGTCAAAGTTGTTGTTGCTGTCGTAGATCGAGTAGAGATACCCGATGCCCAGCTCATCGCTCTTGCTGAGCAGGTTCTGGTAGCTGGTGTTCTGCTCCGCCAGGTGCCCGTACTGGTCATAGACCATAGACGGCACGATGATGGACATGTTGAAGCAGGTGAGCGTGTTCAGGAAGAGGACGCGCACATAGTATGGATCGTAGGTCGCGTCCTCCGTGGGGTTGGGCAACTGGTCGGGCGGCGTGAGATCGGTGCCCACCACTTCCACGATGTAGGCCTCGCCCGTTGCCGGGTTGTAGACGGAGTAGCCAAAAATCGGTTGATACCTCGGCTTCAGGTTCGCCACTGAGCTGGCCACCGTGGTGATGGCCGCATCGCTCACATGCTCCTGCACCGTGTTCGTGACCGGGGATTGATTCTTGACAACGGCGAGCTCCACCTGATCCTGCTGCCTCTGTTGCGACGACCGGCTGATCTGCGCGGCCAGCGAGGGCGCCACGGAGAAGTCCTCGATCACGTTGGGCGAGAGGTTCGCCACCAGCGTTCCGGAAATGGTCGGCGAGATCGCCTGCTGCGCCACCGAGGTGTTGGTGGAAGGTGTGGTGTCCGGCGAGGTCGCCGCACCGCTGGTGTAAGGGTTGGGCTGGCTCAGTTGCGACGGCACGGTCACCTGTTCGGAGTCCAGCGCCGTGGTGGGAGGCTGATCCTGCACGATCGCGTTCCCCAGGCTGGCCTCCACCGCGGCCAGCGAAGGTACGCTGTTGGAGATCAGCAGATCCTCCGTGGTGAAGGTGGTACCGGACGCGGCGGGAGTCGCAGACGAAGTCCCGGCGCTGGAAGCCGCGCTCGTATTCGCCACCAGCGACGCCACATTCGCCGTGCTGAGCTTGAGCGCGTCCGACGTAAGCGTGAGCTTCGGAGCCGTGCTTGCAGGCGTGCTGGCTTTGGCAGCACGCTGCGTCGTCAGCGCAGGGTTCACATTGGCCGCCTGAAGAATGCCGAGAATCGTCTGCGTGATGTTCTTGAGCGCGCCGGTGTCCACGGTCTGCGTAGCAGACTCATAGGGGAACGCATAGATAGGCCACACCGTCATGTTGCTCGAGTCGGTGTCCAGGTACATCTGCATCGGCTCCTGCGTCTGCGACAGGCCTAGGCCGATGCTGGCCACGCTGCGCTGCGCGGAGTCGATACGCTGGATCTGCGTCTCGCCCGCGTACGTCACGGCGAGATACGGATTGTGCCGGTTGGCAAACTGCCAGTACTGTTGCTGCGGCCAGAAGACCGGCGGGTACGGCAGGCTGTTGGGATCGAGCGTGAGATTGCCCAGGTTGATCACGCTGAGCATGTAGCGCGTGCCGCCGATCACCACGCTGTCGTCCTCGGGCACAAATACGTACTCCAGCACCGTACCCACCTGCGCCTGGCGCACCAGCCCCATCAGCGCCTTGCACGGCGCGAAGGCAGCAGCGGTCGTATCGTCCGGCGCGGAGTTGATGACCGCGCTCGCCAGGTATACGTTCTTGGAGCTCACCGAGCCGATGGCTAGCGTGTCTACGTTGATATTGGAGTAGATGAACAGCGAGCTGTCCGTAATCTTCAGGTTGTAGGACGGCGTGCCGCTCGATTCAGTATTAAGCGTGATGCTGCCGTTGTAGCTGATGCCGGTAAGCTGCGACGGCACCACGTTGAGGAACACGGGCACCGCCCACAACGTAGCCTGCGTCGCGCCTCCGGTAAAGCTGCCGAAGTACAGATCGCCGGCCGCAGGCGTGGACTTGTCCGTCGGCACGGGATTGGCCACCGCAATATTCGTCGCAATGGTGGAGTTGGTGGAGTCCGTGATGTCATACACGCTGCCACTGGCGCCGCTCGCGTTATTCGCCGCGCCGTAGGTCAACCGGATGTTGTATGTCGCGCCTTGCAGAATCCCATTGACGCCCACTGCGGGCGGAGTGAACGGAAGCTGCAGCAGCGGGTACATTTCCACCGTGGTGGACGTGGCCGTATACACCAGCGCGCCCACATAGGTGTAGCCGCCAATCGCGCCTTGCGGCGAAGCCGAAACCGTAGCCGTGGAGTTGTCCGAGCCCCGCGCCGTGAGCGTTTCTCCCGTGAGCGAGAGCACGTATGTGATCCCGGCATTGAAAGCGATCCCCAGCCCTGCCAGTGCAAGCGCGAATGGAGCGATAGCAGCATTCGGGTGCGCGCGGTTCGTCAGGTTCACGATCGTGCCCGCGGTTGCGGCTTCGATCGCCGATCCCGCGCCCAGGCTCTGCTGCGCGAAGACCGTGCCGATCTCAATGCTGGAAATGCCGGTGCCCGTCAGCGCTTCCCTGGGGATAAACGCCGTCAGCCCGACTGTGATGGTGCTCGGCGCCGGTTGCGTCGGCACGGTGACCGGAAAAGGATCGATCTTGCCCGGCACAGTGACAGGCTGCGGAATGCTGACGGTGATGGGCTGCCGCGCGACCACACCCACGGGGTTAACCGGAGCCGTAGTGCCGGTAGACGTTGTCCCGCTCGTGGGATTGGTCACGGGATTGGTGGCGACCGGATTCGTCGTCGAGATCGGTGTCGTGACGACGGGGTTGGTGACCACGGGTATCCCAACAACCGGCGTCGTTGCCGCCGGTGTCGTGGTGGCCTTGATCGTGTTCACCACATTTTCCAGCGTGCTGGAAGAGAGGGGCGTGGCTGTGGTCGCGGCGGGCGTAATGACCCTGGCCGCGATCGCCCTAGGCGCGTCCACGGAGGCCGAGGCCGCTGTGGACGACTCCACGTTTTGCGCCAACCCCGTTACCGGCACGCCAATAAACAGCGGACGCGGTGTCGTGGTCAGGGTGGCGACGACCGGGACGTTGAGCTGATCGGAGATCGTGGTGTCGCTCGAACTCATGTCGAACGCAAGCGCGGAGGTGGTCACGCTCAGGCCCGCGCCCCCGTCCGAGCTGGTCTGCGAGGTGGTCGCGGTGTTGAGGATGGAAATCAGCTTGCTCGTGGGATAGAGATATGTGGCCTGTAGCAGGCTGCGCACTACGTTGGCCAGCGTGTCTCCGTTGAGGAACGGCGTATTGGGGTTGTAGATCGGCGTGGGTGTCGCCGGTGCGGCGGGCGTGGACAGGGTAAAACTGCTGTTGCCGGAGCCGTAGTCGAAGATGGGGATCCCGAAGCTGGTCGTCCACGCGTTCTCTCGCGCGAAGCCTACAAGTTGCTGATTCGCAAAGAGCGAAGCCGGCGAACTCGAGTTATACGTCATCGACACGACGCCCAGGATCACAGTATTGGCCGGCTGGAAGCTGGCGACCACGGTATAGGGCGTCTTGCCGGTGAAGGTGTAGGTGGAAAGCGGCGAGCCGCCGGTCACGGTCTCGGGGCCGAGTCCAGTCGAGAGCGACCCCTGGTAGCCGGGGCCTCCTGGGAAGACCGCGATCTGTCCGCATTGCGCGGTCTGGTTGTTGACCGAGGTGGCGCCGCCGACCTTGTTGACGTAGTAGCTGCCACTCACCCGGTCGCGCATGTAGAACACCGGAAGGAGGAACTGTTTCGCCCCCATCGCGTTGAATTGTGAAAGGTCGTACACCAGCGATGAAGTCGCCGGCACGATTTGGGGCGTGGGGTTATAGATCTGCTCGTTGTGCAAGCTGCGGAACTGATCGAGCGGCACCACCTGGGCGACGGCCGAACCTTGCGCAATCACGCGCAGACCGGTGGTGGGATCGTAGCCGGTGGAGAGCGAGGTGGGCGTCGCCGCGACTGCGATATTGGGGCTGATGTCCGATCCCAGCAGGCCGGGGATGTAGCAGAAGTTCACTGACGGGAAGATGGAGCTTTCCGAGAGCGCGGTGTACATCGCCTTGATGCCCTCGTCGGTACCGGGATACCGGGTCTCTGTGCCCAGCGTGGGTGACTCCGTGTCTGCGGCGATGCGCAGATTGAAGAGATTGCCGTCGCGCAGATATGAGATCTGGAACAGGCAGGTCGACCCGAGCTGCTGGTAGGGATCGACATCCGATCCATACATGCTGAGGCCGAAGCTCTGCGCCGCGTTATTGGCATCGCTATAGCTGCGGCCGAGCCAGTTGAGCGCGCTATAGAACCACGCCGGCGCCCAGGCGATCTGTTGGCGCCCGATGACAGTGCCGATGATCACGGAGTTCGTGGCAACTTGCAGGGGAAGTTTGCTGGCGGTTTCGGCAATGGGCAGCACGATGCTGCTGGCGCGAGAACTGATATCGGACATGGGTTCGTCTCCCACTATCTGCACAGCGGTGAAATGTCAGTTGGAGATGACCGAGACGGGTAGAAGGTATGGCGATGTTGGATCAGGCTCTTTTACCGCAGTAACCCATCACGAACAGTGTTTCTGGAACGCGGCCCGCGTAGCGTTTGAATAGACTCCTCCTCGGCCCGAGCAGAGTCAAGCAAAAACTCGCCGAATTCTTATAACGACATGATCGGAAGCGCTTCAGGACGACATGACGTTGCTGAGACGGCTCACCAACGTGTTTTGCTGACCGCTAAACCACCTTTTCACTGCACTTTGACTTTGAAATGAAACAATGAGCAGGCGTTGAAGGGTTTACCCTGCTTGTTCTTCAAGCGACTGCAAGCCGTTACGAAGAGGTCATATTCACCATAGCCGCTAGTAAGAGGGGCCATACAAAGATGTAGGAGTCATTTTAAAACCCGAGAGCAATGCCGATTCGTGGGAAGGGCTGCAAGGTGTCGATTCCTTCTTTCCATATCAGGCTGCTCGCAGATGGATGGGGTTTTACGGCAGCGCGCATACTGAGGTAATGCCAATATCTTCCTGGAGGGTGGGACTCGCGATGTCTCTCGAAGGCCTGTGGCACCGCTGCAATATGAAGCCGATACCGGCTGAGAAAGCCCAATAGCGTTTGTTCGTGTGAGTTGCGCTCTTTGCCGTTTGGATTCCCACGAAGAGCGGCTCGCGTCGATCCGATGACGGCTACGCCTCGAATAGTAAAGTGCAGCTCCTCTGACAGGAAACCAGAGAGTCAATTCTGATGGGTGTTTCGAGCGTATTGGCGAAGTCAGTCGTGCTGATCCTATTTCTGACCGCGGGACTTCCCGTTTGCGCGCAAAGTGTAATCACGTCGCAGAATGACAATGCGCGCAGCGGCGCCAACCGCCTTGAAACCGCTCTGACTCCGCGTACCGTCCGTCATTTTGGAAAGAAATTTGTGTTAAGAGTGGATGGAGACGTCTATGCGCAACCACTCTTTCTCGCAGGATTGGACATTCC
>Ga0335075_10005367_pt1 | contig 19918 bp, 14 predicted proteins | sample Lox_Sample_24_FD_206723 | JGI IMG/M metagenome (GOLD analysis project Ga0335075, IMG submission 206723) | Soil microbial communities from Loxahatchee National Wildlife Refuge, Florida, United States - Lox_Sample_2.4 | ecosystem: Environmental > Terrestrial > Soil > Wetlands | place: USA...
GACATCGTGGTTCTGGGCAAGGGTCTCGGCAATGGCGTGCCGGTCGCCGCCGCCGTCGGTCGCGCCGATGTGTTCTCCAGTCTCAATTACGGGGAGGGATCGGATACCTGGAGCGCCAATCCGTTGTCCTGTGCGGCCGTCCTGGCCACGCTGGAAGAGTTCGCGGCCCGCGACGTTCTGGGAAGCAGTCGCCGCAGCTCGGCGATCATCGAGGAGGGATTGGCTCGCCTGAAAAAGCAGCCGTTCGTCGCTCATGTCCGCGGCGAAAAAGGCGGCATGGTTTGGGGCGTTGAATTTCGCGACTACGCCGGGCACACGGCCGGCGAATGGGCCAACGCCGCGGTGTTGGCCTGCTATCGTGGTGAAGGCCCCAACAGCGATGGCGTTCATCTGCTCGGAGCGCTCGCTGGAAAAGTCGTACGCATCGCCCCGCCTCTGGTCATCACCGAAACGCAGGCGCGCGAGGTCATGACCCTCATGGAGCGTTTGTTGGCTTCTCTGTCCGAGATGCCGCGACCTTTGGTGAGCGGGGTTGCGTAAGCGCCCCGAGAGACGGACTCAAGGCGCTTACGCAGCCCGGCTCGCCGACGCATGCCCCCTACTCTACCCTTGCCCCCGCGCCGCGCGGCGTCCCTCCTCGCATTTTCCCCCGCATTTTACCCATTTCCTCTCCCCAACGGAGGGGAGATGTCGGCGTTGATCTTTTCTCAGCAAAGCAGTATCCCCATCCGTGGGTCGCTCTGGATGCGACCCACGGATGCTTCTCCCTCGCCTAACATGGGGCTTCACGGATGAGCCGTCGATCCCTTCTGCTGGCCATTGCCATTTTCTGCTGCCTGACCTGCGGGGTCGGCGCCGGCCTGTGGATGCTGGTTCGCTATGAGCCACGCGTTTACCTGCAGGCCGCTGTGCCACCCGGCGCGGTGCGGCAAAAACTCTCCAACGAATGCTCTCGCGAGCTGAGCCAGCTCTATAGCTCCGTGACCAACCATCAGGATGAGCAGGGATGGGGACATCGATTCACGGATGAGCAAATCAACAGCTATTTGGCAGAGCATTTCATCCAGACGCACGCGGATGAGGCTTTTTTACCCGAGGGCATCAGCCAGCCGCGTATCGTGATCGAGGCGGAGAAGATCCGCGTCGCGTTCCGCTACGGCAGGGGCTTGTGGAGCTCGATCGTCTCCATCGATCTGCGCGTCTGGCTGGTTAAGGGCGAGCCGAACGTGGTCGCCCTGAAATTGGTTGGCTTCCACGCGGGAGCTTTGCCGATCTCCGCGCAGTCGCTGCTGGAGAGCATCACGCAGACCTGTCAGAAAAACGGCATTGGCGTCGATTGGTATCGCGACGACGGTGCTCCGGTCGCCCTGCTCCGCTTCCAGGTCGAGCAGGCCCATCCGACACTGGAGCTGGAGACAATCAAGTTAGAGCCTGGGGCCATCCACATTGAGGGCCACACCAAGGATCCGGCGTCGTTGCGTGCTTTCCTGGCGAACCCTCTCGCTGGTCTCAGGCTTGTGAACGAATGACCCCCCTGCCCTTCACGAGCTGGCCTCCTCCGGCCAAAGCTCGCTGTGCCAGGTATCGCCCCCCCAATGTTTCAAACGAAAAACACCTCGCAAGTGTTGTCCGGCCAGGTGGACGACAATCTCTTCCTCGCCCTGCACTTGCCCCTCGTATGTGCCGCTTTCCCAGCGGACGACCTGGCCACGTCCGCCGTGGATCGGCCCTTCATAATCCAGGTAGAGCCAACGATGATCGAAAACAGCGGTGGCAACGATGGCTTCGTTGCAGCGGGGCAACGCCGCTAAACGCCAGGTGCGCAGCACCGATCCGGCCTCCAGCATCAGATCCCAGTGCAGGAAAGGGTGATCGTGCTCCAGGATGACGAATCGAGGCATAATACGGAATACTCCATTGGTGCTGGGCGCCCTTACAAACGAACCAATCGCGCCAGCCCACCCAGCCGGTACAGTTGGTACGCGGAGCGGCGGAAATCGATCCTCACGGTGTGCCGGCAGCTTGCTGGCAGTCAGCTCATCGGCTACGTTTCAGGCAGACAGGTGCTCCGACCCTGAGCCATCGAGGTAGTGGCTGGGCGGCGCTCGCGTTGAGCCGCCGCCTCGCGCTGGGAGCCACTACCTCGACTTTATCAAATGCACCAGGCCCACGAACCCTCGTTCGTGAGCCTGGTGTGCTTTTGTTCCCGGCTTGCCGTCCCTCGCCGAGTCCCGTGCGACTGCCCCGACTTTGTGTTACGCCGCGAGAGGCACGGTGATTGCCGCACTGAGGGGCTTGAATGCCTTGATAATCAACAAACGTCCGAGGAGGCGTTCGAGCAGCGGGTGCGGCAGCCAGCGCCACAGATGCGGCACCTCGGCGCGGCGCAGCTGACGCTTGTAAACGCGGGGCTCGACGAAACGGCCGAACAGCTGGCGGAGCATGCGAGCGCTAAAGGAGGCTGTCTCGGGATCGGTCAAGCGTCGGCGACGCTTCCAGGCGTGCCAGGGGAGAAAGCACCGCCGCCAGAAGTCCAGGTCGAAACGCGCCGGCGTCACGGCCAACACTTTCCCACCTGGTTTGAGGAGCCGATAGATCTCCTCGATCACCACGGCAGGATCGGGAACGTCCTCCAAAAGATTGGCGACGCAGACCACGTCGATTGAAGAGGATTCCAGAGGGATGGTCCGGGGATCGGCGTGCAGAAAGACGGCGTTCAGGCCGCGCAAAGCGAAGTTACGCTGGATGAGAGCGAGCTGGTCGGCGGTAGGACAGCAGGCGATGACCTCCGCGCCGTGACGGGCATACTGAATCCAGTCGGTCCCCAGTCCATTGCCGAGGCCGAGAAGGGTTTCGCCGGAGTGCTTGACGAACTCAAGTAACCGCGGAATCCAGCGTCCCTGTCGATTGTGGCGGGCATTTTCGATGTCAAGGAACCATTGCAACGTGAACGGCTCGGCGCCCTCGTGAATTCGTCCGTTGGCGTGAAAGACTTCGCCGGCATACAGGCGGTCGGCAAGCTCCAGACGATAATGCCGCGCCAGGGTGGGACGTTCGCCCGCTGTCGGCGGCGCCGGTCCCTTCACCAGCGCCGGCATCCAGCCTTCCCAGAGCTGCACTTTACTGGAATAGGAGTCTGCCATTCCGTCACCCCTTGCTCCGGCCCCCAATCATCCGCGCCGGCTGGCATGCGGACCTAACCCCAAGCATTCGCGGACATAGCTCATTCGCTCTTTCGCGTCAAGAGCGATTGTGGAGCAAAAACGTCACCGCGTCTCCCAAACACAACCCAGCCGCCGACGCTTTCCCACTTACAATAAATGCTGGAGATTGCCGAGGGCCATTTAACGCGGCTTTTTCGCCCGCCTGATGACGGCTCGGCACTTCCCTGGAATCACCGTCATGTTTGAGCGGATTCGTCGAATCTTCTCCGGCTCCGAGCGCGAGGCTCGCTTGCAGGAACATCTGGAGCGGCTGCGCCAGCGGATGCCGATCCCGGTGTTCTGGCTATTCGGCAAGACGCAAAGCGGGAAAACATCGATCATCAAGTATCTGACGGGGGCCGAGTCCGCCGAGATCGGCAAGGGCTTCCAACCTTGCACTCGCTTCTCCCGGCAATACCAGTTCCCGCTCCCCGAGGCGCCGCTGCTCACCTTCCTCGACACGCGCGGTCTCGATGAGCCAGGCTATGATCCCAGCGAGGATCTCGCCCAATTCAATAATCAGGCGCACGTTCTCCTCGTAACCGTCAAGGCACTCGACCATGCCCAGGAAAATGTGCTGACGCACCTGCGCACTATCCGGAGAGCTGCTCCGATGCGGCCGGTGTTGCTGGTGCTAACCTGCTTGCACGAGGCCTATCCGCAGCAGCAACATCCCCTGCCCTACCCTTTCGGGAGCGATGGAGGAGCGATCGCCACCTCCCCTGCCCTGCCCGCCGATCTCACGCGCAGCTTGATCGAGCAGCACCGCCGCTTCGAGGGCTTGGTGGATCGCATCGTGGCCGTCGATCTGACGCCGGTGGAAGAAGGGTTCAACGATCCCGATTACGGCGGCGTCCCGCTGCGTCAAACGCTGTTGGAATTATTGCCGGCTGCGTTTCGTCAGACACTGCTGTCCCTGGGCGATGCCGGCCGCGATTTGCAGGATTTCTTCGCCCGGCAGGCGTTGCCCTACATCCTCGCTTACAGCACACTCGCCGGCAGCGCCGCCGCCTTGCCTGTTCCCGTGGTGGATCTTGTCCTGTTATCCGGGATTCAGTCGCAGATGGTCTATCACCTGGCACAGCTGTATGGGCAACCGTTGACGGCGCAACGCTTTCTGGAAATCGCCAGCACCCTCGGACTGGGACTGCTTCTGCGGCAGGGATCGCGGATGCTTCTCAAATACGTTCCCTACATCGGACCCTCGCTCGGTTCCGTGATGAGCGGAACACTCGCGGGCGCTTCGACCTTCGCGCTGGGCAAGGCGTTCTGCTATTACTATCGGGCCGTTCATCAAGGCCATGTTCCGAAAACCGAAGAGCTGAGGCGGCATTACCGCGAACAGCTGGCGCAGGCGGAGCAAGCCTGGAAGCACAAACCTTGACAGACGGAGGCCGATCGATGAGCCGTTGGCGGATTGCCGTCGTGATTGGCTTGGTCCTGGGGCCCTTTGTGTTTTTGGCGGCCGCGGGTTCTTACTACTTGTGGACTCTCCGCTGGGGCTTTTTCGCCTGGTGGCCGCTCGCCCTGTCGATGGGCATCGGCTACACGCTTGGCTGGTACTGGCAGCGCCAGCGTCTCCTTCTGCATCCCCCAGACTTCTCCGCTTCCCGTCACTGGACCGAGCAGGACAACAGCGCCTGGCAGCTCGTACAGGCGCATGCTCAAGCAGGCGGCTCGCTCCCCGCCGAGAAGCTGAGCAGTCTCGACCAGTACCTGACGACCGCGAAGGAGCTGGCCGAACGATTGGCCGCGTTCTACCATCCGGGAGCAAACGACCCAGTCAGCAGCTTGACCGTGCCGGAAATGCTGACTGTCATCGAGCTGGCGGCGCACGATCTCCGTGAGCTGGTGGACCGTTATGTCCCGGGAGGGCACCTGTTGACCGTGCGCGATTGGCAGCGTGCCCGTCAGGCGCTCGACTGGTATCGTCCGGCGAGCAATCTCTACTGGGCGATCGCGGCCGTGTTCGCGCCGCTGGAGACGGCAACACGCTTCGCGGCCTCGAAGCTGGGCCTGTCGCAGCCGTGGCAGATGCTTCAGCACAATCTGCTGCTCTGGTTCTACACGGCCTACGTCCATCGCCTTGGCACCTACCTGATCGAGCTGAATAGCGGCCGTCTGCGCATCGGCGCTACCCGCTACCGGGAGCTGATGGAAAGTGCCAAGCCCTCGGAAGGGAAACCGAGTCCGGAACGCTCGATTTCGATGGAGGAAGCGCCCCGTGACGAACCGGTCCGTGAGGTGACTATTGTGGTACTGGGCCAGGTGAAGGCCGGCAAATCGAGCCTTATCAACGCCTTGCTCGGCGAGCAGCGGGCCGTGACGGACGTGCTGCCCGCAACCGCGGGCGTCGAGCGCTATGATCTGCATCCCAAGAACATGCCCGCTCGCTTACTGCTTCTCGATACAGTTGGTTACGGGCATGAAGGACCGAAAGCGGACCAGCTTGCGGCGACGCAAGAGGCGGCGCGGCAGGCGGACTTGATGCTGCTGGTGCTGCACGCGCGCAACCCGGCGCGGCAGGCGGACGTGCAGCTGCTCCACAATCTGCACGAGTGGCTGGCTTCCCATCCCGAGCGGAAGAAGCCGCCCTTGCTGGCCGTGGTCACGCACGTCGATTTGCTCTCTCCTGCCCTGGAATGGTCGCCCCCCTACGATTGGCGGCAGCCGACTAGGCCCAAGGAGGACAACATCCAGCAGGCACTGACAGCGGCCTGGCAGCACGTCGGCGATCATACCGCCGGTATCGTTCCCGTTTGCACCGCTGCCGGCAAGGAATACGGCATCGAAGAATGGTTGCTGCCCGCCGTGGCCGAGCAGCTCGACGAGGCGCATGGCGTGGCCTTGCTGCGCTGCCTCCGCGCCGAGATTGACGAAAACAAGGTGCGCAAGGTGTTCCATCAGCTGCTCGTCGCGGCGCAGGAGGCCGCACGGATCGCCTTGCAAAGATTGCCTCGCGGACCCGCGACCCGAGCGAATCCTTGACAAGTACCGCCAAGCATGCGACTAATACAATCTGCTGATGCTCGCCTGATTTGACCTCCCCTGCCCTGATAAGGAGACTCGATCTTGAAGCCGTCTTATCCTTCCCGGAACGCTGAAACACGGCGTGCTTTCCTGGCCGGCGCGGCCGTCGCGGCCGCAGGCGCCACCCTGACCTCGCTAACTCCTCCCGTCCATGCCGCCGGCAGTGACATCCTACGTATCGGTCTGATTGGCTGCGGCAATCGCGGCACCGGCGCCGCCGAGCAGGCGCTGCGGGCGGATAAGAACACCAAGCTCGTCGCCATGGGCGATATGTTCGCCGACAAGCTGGAAAAGAGCCTCAGTCATCTCAAGCGCACGGCCGCCATCGCCGATCGCGTCGCTATCAAGCCGGACAACTCTTTCACGGGTTTCGACGCTTACAAGTCCGTCATCGAATTATCGGATGTCGTGCTGCTGACCACGCCGCCGCATTTCCGGCCGCTCCATCTCAAAGCCGCGGTTGACGCCGGCAAGCACATCTTCGCCGAGAAACCTTGCGCCGTCGATGCCCTCGGCGTCCGCGCCGTCTTGAAAGCCGCCGAAGAAGCCACGAAGAAGAACCTTACGCTGGTCGCCGGGCTGTGCTGGCGTTATCACCACGGCATGCGCGAAACGATGAAGCGCGTCTATGACGGCAGCATCGGAGCCATCGCCGCTCTGCAATGTACCTACAACACCGGCGGCCTGTGGTCCGTAAAGCGCCTGCCGGGCTGGAGCGACATGGAGTGGCAGCTGCGGAACTGGCTGTATTTCACCTGGCTATCCGGCGATTTCAACGTCGAGCAGCACATTCACAGCATCGACAAAATGGCCTGGGCCATGCAGAACGAGTATCCCGTTCGCGCCGTCGGCAGCGGCGGCCGCCAAGTGCGCACCGATCCGCTTTATGGCAATATTTTCGATCATCACACGGTCGTTTACGAGTATGCCAACGGCGTGAAGCTTTTCAGCGCGTGTCGCCAGCAGGTTGGCTGCGCGCACGACGTATCCGATCACATCATGGGATCCAAGGCCACTTGCCACATCGAAACCTCGTCGCCGGCCCGCGGCATCATCACGGACGGGAAGAAAAAGATTTGGCAGTCGGTCCCCGGCGGGCGAAAAGCGCCGCACGACGATATGTATCAGAACGAGCACGACGAGCTGTTCGCCAGCATCCGCACAGGCAAACCGATCAACAACGGCGAATGGATGGCCAAGAGCACGTTGATGGCCATCATGGGGCGCATGGCCACCTATACCGGACAGGTCATCGAATGGGACAAGGCGCTGGCGTCCAAGGAAGACCTGACTCCGCCGGCCTACGCGTTCGGCTCTCTGCCTGTGGCCCCTATCGCGCGGCCCGGTGTGACGAAGTTCATCTAGGATCCGCAACGCTAATCGAGCCGCAACCATCAGAGCCCGAAGCGTAAGCGAGGGCAGCGATTCCCTCGCTTACGCTTCGGGCTCTGACGGTCGCGGCCTGTTGCCGCGCGAAACGCAAAGGAGTGCGAAATGCCTCATAGCGATCTCCCTCGCCTCGCTATTCTCGGCGCCGGGCCGATCGGCCTAGAAGCGGCCATTCGCGCCGCCACGCTCAAGCTGCCTTTCACCGTGTACGAGCGCGGGCAAATGGGCGAGCATGTGCGTCGCTGGGGCCACGTTCGTTTGTTCAGCTCGTTCGCCATGAACAGCACACCGCTGGGCCGCGCGCGACTGCGTGAGGACCATCCCGCGCACAGCTTGCCCGGCGAAAGCGACATCCTGACAGGGCGCGATCATCTCGCAGCCTATCTCCTTCCGCTGTCTCAGTCTCCGCTCCTGCGCGAGCACATCCGCACCGAGACAACGGTAGTCCAGATCGGACGGAAAGGCTTCCTCAAGGAAGAAGCTCTCGGCGATGCTCGTCGCGGACAACAGCCGTTTTTACTTCTATTGCGATCCGACAAACGCGAAATGATAGAAGAAGCCGATGTGGTGCTCGACTGCACCGGCACTTACGGTCAACCGCGCTCTCTGGGCGACGGCGGCATCCCGGCCATTGGCGAAACAGGGGCACGACCGCACATCGCCTGGGGATTGGAAGATGTCCTCGGCGAGCGTCGCAATGTGTACGCGGACAAAACCACGCTGGTCGTTGGCGCGGGGTACTCCGCGGCCACCACGGTTTGCAACCTGGCCAAGCTGGCGGAAAAGCACCCGGCCACCTGGGTCATCTGGCTGGCGCGCGGCAGCGGCACCCAGCCAATCAAGCGTTTCGTCAGCGACCCTCTCAAGGAACGCGATCAGCTGGCGGTCCGCGCTAACATGCTCGCGACTCGCGGCGACGGCAACGTCGAGTTTCACGCCCAGACGGTCGTGACCGCCATCGAGTGCGCCGGGGCCGACAAAGGGTTCAAGGTTCGCGCCCTTTGTGCCGGCAAACCGAGGACGTGGGACGTGGATCGTCTGATCGCCAACGTCGGTTACACACCGGATAACGCGCTTTATGCCGAGCTGCAAGTCCATGAGGGTTGCGCATCGCTCTTTTCACCTCCGGAAAGCGGAAGCCTGCGCAATCCGGAGCCAAACTTCTTCATCCTCGGTGCAAAGAGTTATGGCCGCAATTCTAGCTTCTTGCTTGCCGAAGCGTATGACCAGGTGCGGGAAGTGTTCCGTCTCTTGATTGGTAATGCGGAGCTGACAAGTCGATTTCCCGGGCTTCGGCAGAGCCGGAAAAAGCTCGAATGAGATGCTGTTCGGAGTTGGACCGAGGACGGCAAGGACGGGGTGAAGGCCGTCCCTGCCGTCGTGGACAAGCAGCTTATTTTTTCTTCTTGAACTCGTCGGTCTTGCCCTTCTCGTCTTTGGTCACCAATTCCGTGTCCGTGAGCTTGAGAATTGTCATGGTGTCCTTCATCTCCTTGCCATCCTTGCCCTTTATCGGCTTCCCATCTTTGTCGAGAGGGCCGGTGATAAGTTTGTCCCCGTCCACCGTGTAAGTGCCATCCATAGTTTGCGTCTGCCCCTTCGGGTCCTTGACAGAGATTTTCATTTTGCCGTCCTTGGTCAGCTCGATGATCGCTCCTGGCGGCATCTCTCCCCCGCCTTTGGTCAGCTCCCAGGTGCCGACGATCTTGTCCTTGTTCGACGCGGCGGGTTTCGCTTCCTCCTTCGACTTCTTCGATTTGGAGTCGGCGGACGAGGCCGGTTTCGTCGAGGAACCTCCGCCACAACCGGCGAGTCCAATAATCAGACACCCCACGAGGCTCCAGCGTAGCAACTGCATGGCACACTCCTTGACGAGAGAAAGTTATCGGTCTCCCGCTGCGGGAAACCAAGGCGAACAGCTATTATCGATAACCCAGTCCGACAAGCAACCAAAAAATGTTACGGGGACGAGAGAAAAAAACGATGTTCTCTTCGTCCGTCCATCCGAGATCCCATGTCGCTCGTCGCACCCTCGTTCTGGAAGCAAGTATCCCGGTTCGGCGAAAATCTATCGCGGTTTTTCGAGCAATCGGCGCTGGCGTTCCGCGCCGGCATCTGACAAAATCTGTACCAAGCGTGATAGGTTCCTGTCTGCCGGCGATACTTGTCTTCAGAGCGTCTGGAAGTTGTGCCGCCCTGAAACCTCGCACCAGCACGGAAACGAGCTTTCTCCATCCGTGGATTAGAGGCTAGAGCAATCATGCCTTACCGTGTCAACTGCCCCACTTGCAAATCGGCGTGCCTGATTCCCGAGGATTCCCTGGGAAAACAGCTGCTTTGCCCAAAATGTCGTCAAGCGTTTACCGTCGGGAAGCCGAAGGCTCCCGCGCCCGCGGCGCCGAAGCCTCCTCTGCCCTCCGCGTCCAGGGAAGCGACCGGCCGCACGACACCCAATCTTCCGCCCCGTTTGCCGGACACAGCTTCGCCTCGCGGCAAGACCAGCCAACCCGAGGCCGCTCCTGCCGCTCCGCCGCCGCGTCGCAAGAAGTCTCCCCTTCTGATTGTCGGCGTGCTGGCCGCTGTTTTGCTGGTCGTGTGCGGCGGGATCGTCACCGCTGTCGTCGCGGGCATCTCCTACCTCAAGCATCGCCTGGAGACCGCCGTTGCCCAGGAGGTTTACCAGTCGGCCGGAACCAAGGAGGCGTCGCCTTCCAATCCCGGCTCTCCTTCCGCCCCTGATCAAACGAAGCAACCGGCGGCAAACCAGCCGCCGACGACCGTCGCGGAGCCGCCGCAGCCAATCGAGCTGGACAGCGTGCCCCGCGACGCATTGGCCTTTTGCTCCCTGCGAGTCGCCGACACTTTGAAACGGCCTATGGCTGCCGGACTCCGCAAGCAGCTGCAACAAGAGCCGAATCTCAGCCAGCTCAAGCTGCTCTCTGGGCTGAGTGTTGAGGACATCGATCGTGTCGTGGCCGTGTTTCTGTCCGTGCAACCGGAAGTCGAGGGCGTGGCGCTGGTGACGACGGTCAAACCATACGACCGCGAACGGCTGTTGTCCCTGATGGCGCCCGAGAAACAGGAGATGAAGGCGGGAACGGCGACGTATTATGTGGGCCAAAAAAATCCGGTCTCCGTTCACTTCCTCAATGAGCGCTGCTTCATCGTCGGCCTTGGAAAGGACATGAAGAAGTTCCTGGAACAGCCCGTCGACAAGAAGACGCCAGGGCCGTTGAGCGAGGCGCTGGCCACGGCCGCAGGCACGCACACCTTGGTGGTCGGCGTGCGTCCGCGACTACTGATCCCGATCGAGCAAAAAGACGTTCCGCCGCCCTATCAGGGATATTTACCCTTGCTCGATGCCAAGAGCGCGACGTTGACTATGGATGGCGGCGACGATTTACGGCTCGGTTTACGTCTCGCTTTCAGCGATGAAGAACAGGCCAAAAAGGGAGAAACAGCCGCCAAAGAAGCTCTGAGCTTCGCTTCCCTTGTTATGCGACAATTTCCCGCGATGTTGGAGAAAAATGCACCGCCCGAATTCAAGCCCCTGCTTCCCAAGGTTCGCGGCCTCATCGAGGCGTCGGCGACGGCGTTCGTGGAGAAACCGCCACAGCGCAACGCGGTGGTGGTGGAGCATGCCATGCGCATCCAGTCGCCGGATTGGTTCAATACGGTGGCACAGGCCGCGCCGTTCCTGGCACCCCGCCCTGTGAAACCGTCGCCGCCGCCCGCCGCTCCCAAGACGCCGCAGGAAGCGGAAGCGGCCATCAAGAAACTGGGCGGTTACGTCGAGCACCAGGGCTTTGACGACAAGAAACCGATTATCGAGGTTCACTTCGACAGCGTGAAACTAACTGATGACGATTTTGCCATGTTGAGCACGCTGAAGACGCTGAAGAAGCTTCGTTTGGAGAACAATCAGGGGATCACAGCGACGGGATTAAAGCACCTTCGCCCGCTGACCGACCTGGAAGTACTGTCCATCACCAGAAATCAGCTCACGGACGCCGGCCTTGCGGAGATCAAGCATTTCAAGAAGCTGAGCGGCTTGTTTCTTTCCACCAACAAGATCACGGACAAGGGACTGATCCATCTCAGGGACCTCAAAGAGCTGGACCACCTAGCTCTCGGCGGGAATGACGGCATCACCGACGCGGGTTTGGCACATTTAAAGGGCTTGGCCAAACTGAAAACGCTGCGCTTGCTCGGCACCCGCGTCAGCGACAAGGGTGCTGCCGAGTTCAAGAAAGCTCGCCCTGACGTGAACGTCGTTAACTAACATCGGTTCGCCATGACACGGAGCGGAGCAAGGATTGGCCCCACACTTCGCTCCGCGTCGGGGTGAAACGGCGTTTCCATCTTGCAGCATTTCGCGGCGACAGAGTACATTACGCTAACTCCTCGGGAGCGAGGAGCCTGGAGCCAGGAAGCGGAAAGGATTCCCGTGAAAGGACCACAATTGCGATCGCGGCCGAAGCCGCTCCGGCAGGATGCCGAGTTGCCTCAACCCTCTTCTTCTCCGCACCGCGCCATCGAACGCGCCCGCCGCTGTCTGCTCGACATGCAGCAACCCGACGGTCACTGGGTCGGCGAGCTGCAAGGCGATACCATCCTCGAATCGGAATATGTCCTGCTGCTGGCCTTTCTCGGCCGCGAGGAAGACGAGGTTTGTCGCAAGGCGGCGAAATATATTCTTAAGCAGCAGATGCCTGAAGGCGGCTGGAGCAATTATCCCGGCGGTCCCGCGGATCTGAGCGTCTCGGTCAAGGCGTACTTCGCTCTGAAATTAACCGGCCACGAAGAAAATGCGCCGCACATGCGCCGCGCCCGAGAGGTGATTCTCTCCCTCGGCGGCGCGGCGGGATGCAATAGCTTCACCAAGTTTTACCTCGCCCTGCTCGGCCAATTGCCCTACGGAAGCTGCGCGTCGGTGCCGCCGGAAATGGTGTTGTTGCCGCGCTGGGTGTACATCAACCTCTATGCCATGTCCAGCTGGACGCGCACCATTGTCGTGCCGCTCAGCATTTTCTCGGCGTGCAAGCCGGTGCGTCGCCTGCCGGAGAATAAAGGGATCGCGGAGCTTTTCCTCCAATCGCCGAATACGCCCTCATGGCCCGCGAAACCGTCGGGTCGCTTGCTCAGCTGGGGCAATCTGTTTCTGGGTCTCGATTGGATTTACAAGCAGATTGAGCCGTTGCTGGGGCCGATCCGCCGACTGGCCCTGAAGCGCGCCGCCGCATGGATGCGCGAGCACTTGGAGGAGAGCGACGGTCTCGGCGCCATCTTCCCGCCCATGATTTATACGGTCATCGCTCTCCGCTGCCTCGGCGTGCCAGACGATGCTCCGGAGATGAAAGCCGCCCTAAAACAGCTGGACGATTTGATGATCGAGGAGGACGACACGCTGCGTTTACAGCCGTGTTTCTCGCCGGTGTGGGACACGGCCCTGACGCTGAACGCTCTCGCCGACTCTCAATTGCCCAGCGATCATCCTGCGATACAGCGCGGCGCCCGTTGGCTGCTGGCGAAGGAAGTCCGGCAGCCGGGCGACTGGAGCTTGAACAATCCGCATCTCGAGCCGGGGGGTTGGTTCTTCGAGTATCGCAACGCCTTCTATCCCGATACCGACGATACCGCGATGGTGCTGACGGCCCTGGCCAAGACCGGGCAGGCGAACACCCCACTGGGACGACCCGCGGCCGAGCGCGGATTGCGCTGGCTTTTGGGCATGCAGAACAGCGACGGCGGCTGGGCGGCGTTCGATCGCGACATCAACCGCGAAGTACTGACGCGCGTCCCCTTCGCCGATCACAACGCCATGCTCGATCCAAGCTGTCCCGACATCACCGCCCGCGTTCTCGAAGCGCTTGGCCATTATGGTTTCCGCATCGAGCATCCGCAGGTGCGGCAAGCCCTCTATTTCCTGCGGAGAACGCAGGACGAGCGCGGCTGCTGGATCGGCCGCTGGGGAGTCAATTACCTCTACGGCACCTGGCAGGTGCTGTGCGGGCTGCGAAGCATCGACTTCGACATGCGGGATCCGATGGTGCGTCGCGCGGTCGCCTGGCTGCGGAAGGTGCAACAACCCGGCGGAGGATGGGGCGAAACCTGCCGCAGCTACGACGATCCCGCCCTCGCCGGCCAGGGCACTCCCACCGCTTCGCAAACTGCCTGGGCCTTGCTCGCCCTGCTCGCCGCCGGCGAAGAAGACAGCGACACCGTCCGCTCCGGCGTCGATTATCTCCTGAATACGCAGGGCGAGGACGGCAGCTGGCGCGAAGATCTCTTCACCGGCACCGGCTTCCCGAAAGTTTTCTACTTGAAATACCACCTTTATCGCTTGTACTTTCCACTCATGGCGTTGGCACGTTATCAACGAGCACGTCGTCCAACGTCCACGAGCGGTTATCAGATTTCGGAAGAGAAACTGGTCGGTTCGTGACCCTGTTTAGCCGCGACCCGAAGGGGAGCGCGGCACGTGCCGCGCTCCCCTTCGGGTCGCGGCTAAACGAACGGCCGACCCAAAAGCGGAGTTTTCCCATGCGTTTCCCGCTCAGTCTGACGTCGAGCATGGTGGGCTACATGGCCCGCAAGAAGCTCGCGCGTGAACAGCGCTTCCCTCTGGTCCTGATGCTTGAGCCGCTGCACGCCTGTAATCTAACCTGCACCGGCTGCGGACGCATCCGCGAGTATTCGCAGACCATCAAGGACAAGCTGAGCGTCGCCGAGTGCCTGCAAGCCGTCGATGAGGCCGGCGCTCCGATTGTCAGCATCTGCGGCGGTGAGCCGTTGATCTATCCCGACATCGGCGACCTGGTACGCCGCATCCTCAAGCGACGCAAACACATTTATCTCTGCACCAACGGCATGTTCATCCGCAAACGTCTGCATGAGTTTCGCCCAACCAGCCGTTTCTTCTTTAACGTGCATCTGGATGGTCTGGAAGAGACGCACGACCTTGCCGTGGAGCGCCAGGGCGTTTTCAAGGCCGCCGTCGACGGCATCCGCGCCGCCAAGCGAGCGGGCTTCCTCGTTTGCACCAACACCACCATCTACAAGGAAACCAATCTCGACGAGATCGATCAGCTGCTGGCGTATTTAACTACGCTGAACGTGGACGGCTTCATGCTGTCGCCGGCCTATGGCTACTCGGCCGTACATCAAACCAATCCCAAGGGCGCCGCCGAGATTTTCCTGACGCGCGAGGACATTCGCACCAAGTTCCAGGAGGCCGAGAAGCTGCTGACCAAGTATCGCCTGATGTCGTCGCCGATTTACCTGGAGTTTCTGAGCGGCAAGCGCGAGCTGACCTGCACCGCCTGGGGCAATCCGACGCGAAACGTCAAGGGCTGGAAAGGTCCGTGCTATCTCATCACCGATGAGCATCACGAGACTTTCGACGACCTGATGGAAAAAACCCGATGGGACGAGTACGGCTACGGCAAGGATCCGCGCTGCGAACACTGCATGGTTCACTGCGGCTATGAGCCGTCCGCGGCGCTCGGCGTCAACAAACGGATGGGCGACAGTCTCAAAATGCTCCTGTGGCAGCTGTCCTGATGTCGGCCGACATCGTCATTTCGGATCCCTGCGTGATCTTCGCATTGCGGCGGGAATCGATGTACTTCCGCCGCGCCTATCCCTTTCAGCAGCGCTTCGCCGGCGCGCCTTGCCGTGCCGAATTTCGCGGCCCTGCTTCGCAAACGGTGTTGATGCTGGAAACCGGCATCGGTACGGCCGCGATGGAAGAGGCTGTGCGCTGGTGTCTGGGCAAGCCGCGTTTCGGCGACGTGCTTTATCGACCGCGTTTTGTGGTATCCGTGGGGTTTTCGGGAGCGCTCCAGGCAGAGCAGTGCGTCGGCGATCTCGTCCTGGCGACCGAGGTTGTCGATCAACAAGGCAATCGTTGGCCCGCACTCCACACGACCCCCCTGCCCTACCGGGAAATCCTCCTCGGCCGGATATTGTGCGTGGGGGAGCTGGCGAGTGATCCTCGCGAGAAAGCGCGGCTGGGTGAGCAGTATCAGGCACTCGCCGTGGACATGGAAAGCGCCGCCGCCGCCCATGTTTGCCAAGAACACAATGTTCCGCTCGTCTGTCTGCGCGTTATCTCCGATGATCGGAACACGGCTCTGTCTCCTCATCTCGTCGAGCTGCTCCGTCGCGGCCGGTTATCCTGGCTGCGGCTGGCCGGAACACTGCTGCGACATCCCCGATTGATTGGTGAATTGTGGCGCCTGGCTGGAAGCTCCCGCAGAGCGGCCAAGCAACTACTGGCCGTTGGCTCTCTCCTCTCGGTCCTCGACCGATAGCCGCGCGCCGAGAGCCGTCAGCCGACGGGCACTTCCTCGACTCGGCAGACGGAGAAGCAGTTTCGTCCCTTGTCCTTGGCATCCTTGATGGCGCCCGCCGCGATACGGTACATGGCATCGAAATCGGCCGGCGCATCGCCTTCGGCCACGGCGAAGCTGAGACTGACCGAGAGATTGATGCGGAGGTTGCGGTAGGGAATGGGCGTCTCCTCCACCGTGGCGCGGATGCGCTCCGCCAATCGCTTCGCTCCCTCCGCGTTGGTCTCCCGCGCGATGAGGAGGAACTCATCTCCACCGATTCGGCCGACGGAGTCCACCTCGCGCAGCGACGCGGTCAAGATGTGAGCCAGTCCCTTGAGCGCTTCGTCGCCGCCGGGGAGCAAATACTGCGTATTGATTTCCTTGAAGCGATCGATGTCGATGAGTCCGATCGTCAGCGAGCTGGGATAACGGGCATGGCGCTTCAGCTCGAAACGCGCCAGATCCTCCATGGCTCGTCGATTGAACAGGCCTGTCAAGGGATCCGTCAGGGCTAATCGTTCCAGCTCGCGCGCCCGCAGCTCTAACAGCTGATTCGCCTCTTGCAGAGCATGCGTTCGGTCCTGAACGCGTTTTTCCAGCTCGCTGTTGAGCTGCTGTAGCTGTTCGAGGAGCTGATCGCGGCTGGATTCCAGCTGCCGCTTTTCGGCGGCGTTGCGGAGGATTTGCAGCAGCTCCTCCGTCCGCCAGGGCTTGAGCAAATAGTGGTAGACCTGGCCGCGGTTGATTGCGGCAATGGCGTCTTCCAGCTCGGCGTAACCGGTCATCAGCAGACGAACCGTTTGCGGATGGTTCTCGCGAACCCATTCCAGCAGCTGGATCCCGCTGTGCCGCGGCATCTTTTGGTCCGTCAAAATCACATCGAAAGGATGGCGCGAGAAGCGAGCCTGGGCGGCCTCGACGCAGTCGGCGGTGTGGACCTCATACTGATCGGCCAGAAGAGCCATCAACGGCGGAAGGATAGAAGGCTCGTCATCCACGATCAGGAGCGAGCATTTTTGGGCATTCACGATCAGCTCCCTTACCCGCTCCCGGTCATTTTCCTCAGAAGCCTCGGCACGTTCCTGGACCAGGAAGCTCACGGGAGCAGCCGGCCGCGCCGAGGATGGAACACGCCATTCTAGCTCACACCGCGACGAAATCCAAATCACCACCCCATCTGAGCCTGAAGCGTAAGCGCCGGCTCTTCGCTTCCGCTTTGTGCTCGGATGAGCTAGGGGGGAAATTCGTGCTAGGGAAAAGGCGTACAGTGGGAAAAGGCTTTCCGAAAAGTCCTGAGTTACTTTTCGATAATAAATCTTGATATGGCATGATCCGGACTTTACAATAACGCGGCACGTTAGGAAGAACAGGGAGAACCCCACTCGAGCGTTTGCCGACGGCTCCAAAGGATTGAGAGCCGGGAAAGGGTGGCTTTCTTCTCCCCGGCGCTAGAGTCCGCAAAGTATGCCCCGTACGCCGGCCTGAGCGGAGCCGCACTCACGGATGAGATTGCTGCCTTGCTTTCGCGGTTCCTCAAAGGAGCGGCGTGTTTTTGTTGGTACCGAGGACTCCGACTGCGCCATGAATCAGCCCGGCCCCAGATTGTTGCCAGGGTGGGCAATCAGCGCTGCTGCTCGCTTTGGGGTCCGGGAGTGGTTTGTTGTTGCCGTTCCAGTCGGACGGCAGCATGTCGTTTTGGGGACGAGACTCGATCAGCCTCTAGTTGTAGGGAAAGACGGCCATGAAGACCCGACGTCGGAAGCGCCAGCCAGTGAACGAAGAGACAACCCCAGTAGCACCGACTACTATCTTCTCTTCGGATCTCTTGACGCCCGAAGAAGAGCGCGAATTGCTTGCGGACTTCTGGGAAACCAAGAGTGAATTGGTTCGGGTGCTGATCCGCAACTTCTCCCGCCTCCGCCAGCATCGCCCTGCCCTGGAGCCCTGGCCCATGGCTCAGTTTATCCGCGACCATTGTGACAACGAAGCCCGTCGTGTCGTGGCGGTTCGCCGCCTGCACGATCGCTACATTCACCTCAAACATCGCCTGGCCTCGGCCAACATACGGCTAGCGGCCCACGTTGCCAAGCGGTTCCGCCACCACGCGCTCAGCTACGCCGATCTGCTGCAAGAAGCCGTCTGCGGTCTGATGCAGGCCATCGACCGCTTCGATGTGAGCCACGGCACTCGCCTGGCCACGTATGCAACCTGGTGGATTCGCCAGACCTTGCAGATCGCCGTTGCCCGCCAGAGCCATCTGGTCAGCCTGTCGCCGCATCATTTGCAGGAGCTTGGGCTGCTGCAACAGGAGTCCGAGGCGCTGGCCCACGGAGGCAAGCACCTTCCCAGCCCGCAAGAGCTGGCCTCACGTACCGGCAGCAGCCTCGAACACCTCACCCATCTGCAAACCGCCACACGCACGCCCGTCTCGCTTAACGCCGTCCTCGACGACGACAGCGATTTCAAGCTGACGGAAGCGATGCCGGACAACGAGAGCACCACGCAGCGGCAGAATTCGGAGCGCCAGGAAGCGCTGCACTTCCTGATGGAGAACTTGCGGCCGCGCGAGCGCAAGGTACTCGATCTGCGTTTCGGTCTGACCGGAAACGGCACGCACAGCCTGCGCCAGATCGGCCATCTGCTCCGCATCAGCAAGGAGCGCGTGCGGCAAATTCAGAATCGCGCTCTGGAGAAGCTCCGCGCCTCGGCCGAGCGCGTCGGTTGGGAGCCGAGCTTGCTGCTCGGTTAGAACGAGTCGCGAAAAAGTGAATCTCGGAGCCTGCGGCACAAGGGAGGGATAAAATGCCCTCGCTTATGCCGCAGGCTCCGATCGTTTTGTGTCCCCTTGTCGTTCAGGGTCCAGGCTCATGCCCAATCCAGCGGCTCTCCAAACGGGTCGGTCGTGGCTTGCGACCGCAAGCCGGTGACCAGCGGACTGAGGAAAACTGCCGAAAAGAGACTGTTGAGCTGCCCGCTCATACTCGCTTGCTCTTGGGCGAAAACTTGATCGGCGAAGTACGGGCCGGTCGGCGAAGAAAGGGTCGTTAACCAGCCCAAATCCGTGTTGTTCAGGGAGAGATGGTTGCTGGGCAACGGCGATTGGCTCGCCACGCCAGGGCTGGCAGGGACTGCCGAGGTCGAGCTGCCGGACAATCCGGAGCTCCCGGATAAGGAAGCCTGAGCGAGCGCCCCCGAAGACGATCCGCTCAATTTCACGGCAGGCGTCGCACTGAGACCGACGTTATCGATCAGAGCATAGCCGCCTCGCGAATTGAGGCCGACGAAGGTGACGGTGTAGTAGCCGGATTCGGTGACGTAAAAGGCACCGGTGCTGTAGCCCGTGTATTGGTTACTGGTGGCCGTGCCCTCAGCCAGAATGGTGCCGCCCACCGCAACGGCGATCTCCTGGGAGCGGCCCACGTTGGCGGCGTCGAAGGTGAGGTTGTAGTAGGTGCCGGTGCTGAGATACACCGTCTGGTAGAAGCCGCTGCCGAAGCCGCTAAGAAAGCCAACTTGGGTGCCTTGAGGAGCATTCAGGGTGCCGGTGACGGAGCTGCCGTTGCTGGCGATGCCCGCTCTCCCGCCGAAGGTCCACGGCGTGCCTGACGGGTCCATGACGTAACTGCCCGGCGACAAGACAGGCGACTCGAAGCCGCCATCAGACAGGAGTCCGCTGCTGGACGACGAATTAACGGTGAGGGTGGCGACATTGCTGGTGGCGGTGCCGGCGCTATTGGTGAAGATGGCCTCGTACTCGTAGCCGCTCATGGCGGTGGTGACGCTGCTGAGCGTCAGGGAGGTCGAAGTAGCGCCGCTGATGTTGGTGCCGTTGCTCAGGGCGCTCCAGCCGCTTCCGCTGTTGACATACCATTGCACCGTCGGCGTCGGATTGCCGCTGGCCGTTGCCGTGAACGTCACGTTGCTTCCCGCCGTCACGCTCTGGCTGGTCGGCTGCTGCGT
>Ga0335075_10005368_pt1 | contig 19918 bp, 17 predicted proteins | sample Lox_Sample_24_FD_206723 | JGI IMG/M metagenome (GOLD analysis project Ga0335075, IMG submission 206723) | Soil microbial communities from Loxahatchee National Wildlife Refuge, Florida, United States - Lox_Sample_2.4 | ecosystem: Environmental > Terrestrial > Soil > Wetlands | place: USA...
GCCCACGGGAAACCGGCCATGTATCGTGGTGATCACGCGATGAGGCTCGCGTGCCGCCGGGGCTGATCCCGGCTGATGGCCTCTACCTGCAAGGCGTGCATAGCTAAGGCGTGCAAAGCGTCGAATGCGCAGGGGAGGCCAGGAGTGCCCGAGGTTATCCAGTTCTTGCAGAGCCTTGTCGTGATCGCGTTCGCGCCGCTCTACGCGGGGGTGATCGCGCGGGCCGAGGCGGTCGTCGGCTCCAAGCGCGGGCCAAGCGTGCTGCAGCCCTACCGGGACCTCGCCAAGCTGCTGCGCAAGGGAAGCGCGGTCAGCGACCAGGCCTCCTGGGTGTTCCGCGGTGCGCCGTTCGTCGCGTTCGCCTGCTACCTGACGGTCTCGGTGATCGTCCCGGTGATCACGAACGAGCCGTTGCCGCTCGCGTTCCTCGCCGACCTGATCGGCGGGGCGTTCGTGCTCACCCTGGCCAGCTTCGTGATCTCGCTGTCCGGCCTCGACACCGCCAGCCCCTACGGCGGCCTCGGCGCGAGCCGGGCGAGCTGGATCGGCAGCATGGCCGAGCCCGCGCTGATCCTGGTGTTCTTCACCGTCGGGGCGGTGTCCGCCTCCGACAACCCGTACCTGATGAACCACGCGGTCGCGTCCTCGCCGTACGTCGTGGTGCTCCCCACGCACCTGCTCGGCCTGGTCGCGTTCTTCATGATCATCCTGGTGGAGAACGGCCGGATCCCGATCGACAACCCCGGCGGGTCCACCGAGATCTCGATGATCGAGGAAAGCCGCGTCCTTGAGTACTCCGGCCGGGGCTACGCGCTGGTCAAGTGGGGCGGCTGGATGAAGCTGTTCCTCATGTCCGCGATCTTCATGAACGTGTTCGTGCTGCCCTGGGGCCTCGGCAACGCCACGAGCCTGCCGGGCGCGCTGCTCGCGATCCCGGTCCTGCTCGGCAAGCTCGCGCTGTGCGGCCTCGCGATCGTGATCATCGACACCTCGTTCGCCAAGCTGCGGTTCTTCCGCATCGCCGAGTTCCTCGGCGCCGCGTTCATGCTCGCCCTCGTCGGCGTCGCCACCTCCTACGTGATCGGGGCGTGAGCCGCGATGCAGTCCTTGTCCGCCTCAACCACCGCAGGCGTCCTGCTTGACCTGTCCGGTGCGGTGATGCTGCTGCTCGCCTTCGCCTGCCTGGCCTCCAAGCTGTTCAACCGGTACGTCGCCTACTACGGCGCGCAGTCGGTCGTGCTCGCGTTCGCGGCGGGCACGTCGGCGGTCGCCTTCCACAGCGCCGAGCTGTGGATCCTCGCCGCGCTCACCCTGGCGGTCAAGGGCATCGCGATCCCGGTCGCGGCCCGCCGGGTGCTCGTGGCGCGGCTGGCGCTCAAGCGCGACGCGGCGATGTCCACCGGGCTGTCCACCTCCCTGATCGCGGGCGGCGCGCTGACCGCGTTCGCCTACCTCGTCACCAGGCCCGCGCTGCTGCCGCAGGGGACGGTGGCCGCGGCGGTCGTGCCGCTGTCCACCGCGGTGATCTTGATCGGCGCGCTCACCATGGTGGTGCGCAGGCACACGGTCGCCCAGCTGATCGGGTGGCTGATCGTGGAGAACGGGGTGTTCCTCGGCGCGATCACGCTGGTCGCCACGTTCCCGTTCATCGTCGAGGCGGGGATCTTCCTCGACATCGTCGCGGGGGTGCTGATCATGATCGTGTTCGTCTCCGGGCTGACCCGCCAGCTCGCCCAGGCGAGCGCGACCGAGCTGAGGGAGCTGCGCGGATGACGGCCCTGGCGATCCTCACCGCGCTGGCCCCGCTGACCGGGCTGGCCGCCGCGCTCGCCGGCGGACGCGCCCGCGTGGCCGGCGCCGCCCAGGCGGCCGGGGCGGCCGCCGCGCTCGGCTGCGCGATCGCGCTGCTGGTCACGCTCGCCCACCACCAGCCGCTTGAGGGCTTCGCCGGGTTCCTGTACGACGACTCGCTCAGCGGGTTCTTCCTGCTGACCGTTTCCGCCGTCACGCTGCTCGCCGCGCTCGGCTCGATCATCTACATCGGCGCGCAGGAGGACAGCGGCGAGCTCAGCGGTTTCCAGGTGCGGCTGTACTACTCCTTCTTCAGCCTGTTCGCCGCGCTGATGCTCGCATCGCTCGAGACGGGCAACCTCGGCCTGCTGTTCGTCCTCGTCGAGGCGTCCACGCTGGCGAGCGCCGCGCTCGTCGGCCTCGAGGGCCGCTCCCGCAGCCTTGAGGCGGCGTGGAAGTACGTCATCATCAGCTCGCTCGGCGTCACGATCGCCCTGGCGGGCACGCTGTTCATCTACTACTCGGCCAGCGCGCTCCACGGGACCTCCAACCTGGCCCTGACCTGGCCGTACCTGGTCGCGCACGCCCCCGCGCTCGCGCCGCAGAGCGTGCGCCTGGCGTTCCTGCTCGCCGTGGTCGGCTACGGCACCAAGGTGGGCCTGGCGCCGATGCACACCTGGCTGCCCGACGCGCACGCCGAGGCGCCGAGCCCGGCGAGCGCCATGCTGTCCGCGGCCCTGCTGAACACCGGCATGTACGCGATCATCCGGTTCCTCGCCATCGCCCACGCGCGGCTCGGCGCCACCTACCCGCGGGCGGTGCTGCTGTCGTTCGGCTTCGCGTCGATCGTGATCGGCGTGCTGTTCATGGTGCGGAAGGGGAACTTCAAAAGGCTGTTCGCGTACTCGTCGGTCGAGCACATGGGGATCATCGCGGTGGCACTCGGCTTCGGCGGCACCCTCGGGCTGTACGGCGCGCTGCTCCAGGTGCTGAACCACGCCCTGGCCAAGACGGTGCTGTTCCTGTCGAGCGGCGACGTGTCGCTCCGGTACAAGACCCGCGAGGCGACCGGGGTCACCGGCCTGCTTTCCGCCGCGCCGCTGACCGGGGGAGCGCTGCTGCTCGCCACGTTCGCGGTGCTCGGCTCACCGCCGTTCGGCGTGTTCCTGTCCGAGCTCACGATCGTGCGGGCCGGGTTCAGCCGCGGCAGCCCGGTCTTCCCGCTGCTCCTGCTCGCCCTGCTCGGGGTCGCGTTCTTCGCCTTCGCCCGGACGATCAGCGCGATGGTGACCGGCCCGCCGCCGCCGGCGGCGGCCGTCACGGTCCGCGAGCCCGCGCTCGCCGGCCACCGGGCGATGCCCGACGGCCGGCAACCCCTGCCCGCCGGGTCGCCGGCCCCGCTCGCCGGGTCGTCGGCCCCGCCCGCCGCGGCCGCCACGGCGCTCGCGCGCCCCTACCGGGGCCGGGCGGCGGTCGCGCTGACCGCCGCGCCGCTGATCCTCGGCCTGGCGGCACTGCTGGTCCTCGGGCTGTGGATCCCCGCCGGGCTCGACACGATCCTGCGGCAGTCGGCGGCGGTGATCGGGGCATGACCTCTGAGCTGATCACCGCGGCGTCCCGGGCCGTCCCCGGCGGCGTCACCACGTTCCAGGTCGCTTCCCCGGACCTCGAGGCCGTGGTGCGCGACCTGCACGGGCTACGGCTGGCGGACATGTTCGCTTCCGACGGCGACACGCCGACCCTGCGCCTGGTGTGGGCCAACGACGCGGACGGGCCACAGTCCGGCTACGTGATCACCGAGACCTCGATCGAGAACGGCGAGTACCCGGCCCTGTCCGACATCGCCCCGGCCGCGTTCGTCGAGGAATGCGAGATCTACGAGCAGTTCGGCATCCGCCCCGCGTCCGGCAAGCCACTGAACCGGATCATGCTGCCGCCGCACACTGGACCGCACAACACTGGTACGCAAAACACTGGTACGCAAAACACGGGCCTGCCGACGCTTGGCCACCGGCCGCCAAGCGAGCCGGAAGAGGTCCGCGCACCGCACACCGTGGCCGGCCAGGCGTTCGAGTTCCCGTTCGGCCCGGTCCGTCAGGTCGGCGTCGAGTCCCTCTACTACGGCCTGGTCACCAGCGGCGAGGAGGTCGTCGACCTGTACCTGTTCACCTGGCACAAGCACCGCGGCCTTGAATGGCGGCTGGCGGGCATGACCCCGCGCCAGGCGCTGTTCCTGGTCGAGCGCGCCGAAGGGCTCAGCGCCGTCGCCATGGGCTGGGCCTTCGCCGCCGCCGTGGAGGCCGCCACGGGGACCAGGCCGCCCGCGGCGGCACAGCGCACCCGCGCCGTCGCGCTCGAACTTGAGCGCCTGTACAACCACGCCGCCGCCATGGCGGCGCTGTGCCAGTCGACCGGGCTGTCCGTCGGCCAGTCCGCCGCCGAGATCGCCCTCGAGCGGCTGCTCCGGCTGAACGCGCGCGCGTTCGGCCACCGGTACCTGTTCGGCGTGGTCGACGCGGGCGGCGCCGGCCGCGCGCCGGACGCGGACGCGATCCGGGCGGACCTGCCCGGCGCCTACGGCGAGTTCAGGCGGGCCGCCGACGCCCTGCTCAGCACGAACTCCTTCGTCGACCGGCTTGAGGCGACCGGCATCCTGACCGCCGACCAGGCCGGCGCCCTCGGCCTGGTCGGCCCGGTGGCCCGCGCCACCGGGCGGCTCGGCGACGCGCGGCTGATGCCGGACGGCCCCTACGCAGGCACCGGGATCGCGGTCCCCACCGCGACCGCCGGCGACGTGCTCGCCCGGTTCACGGTCATGCTCGCCGAGGCCGCCGAGTCCGTCCGCCTCATCGGCGACTTCATCGACGCGGGGACCGTGACGGGCACGGGGCCGGGCACTGGCGAGCTCCGGCCCGGCGGCGGCACCGGGCTCGGCTGGGCCGAGTCGCCCCGCGGCGAGGCGCTGGCCTGGGTCGCGCTCGACGATGAGGGGCGCATCACCAGGGCACGGCTGCGCCCGGCCTCGGCGCGGAACTGGCGCGGCTTCGACGACGCCTGCCGCTCGCAGAACGTGTTCACCGACATCCCGATCATCGAGGCCAGCTTCTGGCTGACGGCCGCGGGAATGGCCCGCTGAGAGGAGGCGGCACCGATGACGCTGTGGTTCGTCCGTGGCCTGCGCCGGGGCGTGGTCACCACCCGTTACCCCGCGCGGCCCGAGGAGTCGGCCAGGTACCTGCCCACGCCGCCGGCGTTCCGGCCGCGGGCGCTGACCGCGGGCACCGCCGACCGGCTCGCCGCGTCCTGCCCCAGCGGGGCGCTGCGGCGCGCGGACGACGTGCTTGTCTTCGACGTCGGCCGCTGCACCGCGTGCGGAAGATGCGCCGCCGAGGCGCCCCACGCCGTGACGACCAGCGGTGCCTTCGAACTCGCGGCCACAAGTCGTTCCGTACTAGTCAAGACAATCCCGCTGCGGGGGGAGACAGGGTGAGCACCGAGGAGGAACTACGGGCGGCGATCGCGCGCCAGTTCGGCCGCAGCCTGCACATCAGAACCCTGGACACCGGCTCGTGCGCGGTCTGCGAGCAGGAGATCCGGCTGCTCGCCGCCCCGCACTACGACCTGCACCGGCTCGGTTTCTTCTTCACGCCCGCGCCAAGGCACGCCGACCTGCTGCTGGTCACCGGGCCGATGATCCGCGCGTTCGAGGTCGCCGCGCGCAAGACCTACGACGCCATGCCCGGGCCCAAGGTCGTCGTCGCCGTCGGCGCCTGCGCGCTCGGCGGCGTCTACCCGGCCGACCCGTTCACCCACGGCACGGTGGACGCGGTGCTGCCGGTCGACGTGTGGATTCCCGGCTGCCCGCCGAGCCCGCTCGCCCTGCTGCACGGTCTCGGGGTCGCCGTCGGCCGCCTCGCGGAAAAGGTGCGGGACATCCCGTTCACCGCCGAGGACGATACCGAACGGGTTCGTGGTGCCTCATGACGCCACTCGACCTCTTCTATATCGCGGCCGGCGCCTGGGCCGCCGCCGCGGTGGCCGGCCTGGTCACCGGGCGGACGACCGGCGGGCTGCGCGCGTGCTGCGCGCTGTCAGCGCTCGGCGGCGCGGCGGCCGCGGGCGGCGGCGGCTGGTCGCTGCTGTACGGCGACACCAGCGTGGTCTCGGCCGGGGCGGCGACGCTGACCGGCGGGCCGCTGCAACTCCAGGCGACCAGCCTGGCCGGGGTGTTCGCCGCGCTGCTCGGCGTGGTCGCGGTGGCGATCGCCTGCTACGCGCCCCGCTACCACGCGCCGTCGGCCGGCACGGCGCTGTACCTGGCCGCCTACAACGTGGCGCTGCTCGGCTGCCTCGCCGTGCTGACCGCCGGCGGCATGGTCACCTTCCTCATCGCCTGGGAGACCATGAGCCTGGCCTGCTACCTGCTGATCCTGCGCCATCCGCGGGACCTCGCGGTGGCGCGCGGCGCGTTCTGGTTCCTTGCGCTGTCCGAGGCCGGGTTCCTGCTCGTCGTCGCCGCGTTCGTGATCCTGTCGGCCACGACCGGCTTCACGACGCTGTCCGGCATCGCCGCGCACGCCGCGAGCGTGCCCGGCGGGTGGCGGGCCGCCGCGTTCCTGCTGGCCATCGTCGGCTTCGGGTTCAAGGCGGGCCTGGTCCCGCTGCACGTGTGGCTGCCCGAGGCGCACCCCGTCGCGCCCGCGGACGGGTCCGCGTTCCTGTCCGGCGTGGTCGTCAAGCTTGGCGTGTACGGCATCGCGCTGTTCGCCTTCCGGCTCGCGCCGCCGCTCGGGACCTGGCCGGGCCTGGTCGCCATGGGCGCCGGCGCGGTCACCGCGGCCATCGGGATCCTGTACGCGATGGCCGAGCGCGACATCAAGCGGTTCCTCGCCTACTCCACGATCGAGAACACGGGCATCATCGTGACCGCGTTCGGCGCCGCGATGATCTTCCGCGCCAGCGGCCAGTCCGCGCTGTGGGCGCTGCTGCTGATCGCGGGGATCTACCACGTGGCGAACCACGGCTGCTACAAGACCCTGCTGTTCCTCGAGGCGGGGGTGACCGAGCACGCGACGGGGACCAGGGACATGGACCGGCTCGGCGGCCTCGTCCACCGCCTGCCCCGATCGGCGGTGATCGCCTTCGCCGGGACGCTCGGCATCGCCGCGCTGCCGCCGCTGAACGGGTTCGTCAGCGAGTGGCTGATCTTCCAGGGCCTGTTCCAGGGCTTCCGCACGGGCAGCCACCTGACCGGCATCCTCATCGTGCTCGCCGCGGGAACCCTGGGGCTGACCGGCGGGCTGGCGATCTACGCGTTCGTCCGCGGCTTCGGCATCCCGTACCTGGGCATGCCGCGGACCCGGCAGGCAGCCGAGGCCACGGAGCAGGGGCAGCCCGTGCTCGGGCCCGGGCTGCTCGCGGTCGCCTGCGTCGCGCTCGCGGTCGGCGCGCCGGTCATGCTCGCCGCCCTGTCCCGCGCGGCGCGGACCGTCACCGGGGTGACGCTCGGGCCGCTGCTGCTGCCAGGCAACCTCACGGTGATACCGGCGCACACCGACTTCGCCGCGTTCTCGCCGACGTACCTGACGGTCTTCCTGGTCTGCGCGCTCGCCGTGCCGCTGCTGATCTACCTGGCCGGGCGCCCGCGCGCGGGCACGGAGCGGGTGCCGGTATGGGACGGCGGCATCGTCGCGTTCCGGCCCCGCATGCAGTACTCGGCCATGACGTTCTCGGCGCCGACCCGGGTCACGTTCGACGCCCTGTACCGCCCGTCGGTCTCCGTCAGCCGGCCGTCCGACGACGACCCGGCGGGCCGCTCCGGGCCGGTCCATTACGCGGCCCAGGTCACGCCCGTCTTCCAGCGGTACCTGTACCGGCCCTTGGTCCGCGGCCTGGAATGGCTGGCGGACCTGGTGCGGCCGGTGCAGTCCGGCGACGTCAACCTCTACCTGCTGTACGTCTTCGCCGTCATCCTGCTCGCCTACCTGCTCGGCGCGGTCTGACATGGCCGGGCCAGGGCGGCGGGCCGGGCGCGAACCGGGCGGCGAGCCCGGCCGCGTCCGCGCGCGCTGGCACGGGCGTCATGCCTGACCAGATGCCCTTACCAGGACGTATGAATACATCTTCATATCATCCGCATAGTATTATGAGGTCATGGGGTACGGGCCGCGGCAAGAACAGGACGAGCAGGCACCGCCGGCGGCGCTCGACGCCGGGTCGGCGGCGCACGTGGCGCAGACCATGCAGGCACTGGCGGCGCCGAGCCGCCTGCTGATCCTGTCCCGGCTGCGCCGCGAGCCCTGCTCGGTGACCCGGCTGGCGGCCGACGTCGGCATGGAGCAGTCGGCGGTATCGCACCAGCTCCGCCTGCTTCGCCACCTGGGCCTGGTGGCGGGGACCAGGCACGGCAAGGCCACCGTTTACGCCCTCTACGACGACCACGTCGCCAGGCTCCTTGACGAGGCCGTCTACCACAGCGCGCACCTGCGCCTCGGCCTGCCCGATCGCGATTCCCGTGACCGAGCCGTCACCGTCACGGCCTGACGCGGCCGTGGACGCTACTCCCAGCCGCGCCTGTGGGCAAGGCGACGGCCCCGGTGACGGGCACGGGCATGACCACGGCCATGAGCTTGGCAACGCGCAGGGCCATCAGCAGGGCCATGAGCAGGGCGGCGCGCTCGGGCACGCGCACGGCCCGGTGGCCGGGTCCGATCGCCGGTACCTGCTGGTGGCGCTCGCGCTGCTGTGCGCGTTCATGCTCGCCGAGGTGATCACCGCGGTGCTTTCCGGGTCCCTGGCGCTGCTGTCGGACGCCGGCCACATGCTGTCCGACGTCGGCGCGATCGGCGGGGCGCTGTGGGCGATCAGGCTCGCCGCCCGGCCGCCGGCCGGGAAGTGGACGTTCGGCTGGAAGCGCGCCGAGATCCTGTCCGCGGCCGCCAACGGCATCACGCTCCTGGTGGTGGCGGGGGCCGTGACCGTCGAGGCCATCACCAGGCTCGTCCGCCCGCCGGCCGTGGACGGCGCCCCGGTCATCGTGGTAGCCGTCGCCGGGATCGCGGTCAACGTCGCGGCCTCCCTGGTGCTGGCGCGGGCGAACCGGTCCAGCCTGAACGTCGAGGGCGCGTTCCGGCACGTGCTGACCGACCTCTACGGCTTCACCGGCACCCTCGTCGCCGGGATCCTCATCGTGACCACGGGGTTCGACCGCGCCGACCCGATCGCCTCGCTGATCGTCGTCGGGCTGATGGTCAAGGCCGCCTGGGAGCTGCTGCGCGACTCCGGCCGGGTCCTGCTCGAGGCCGCGCCGGAGGACACCGACCTGGAGGAGGTCCGCGCGCACATCCTCAGCGTCCCGCACGTCCACGCCGTGCACGACCTGCACGCCTGGACGGTGACCTCGGGGCTGCCGACGCTGTCCGCGCACGTGATCGTGGAGGACTCCTGCTTCCATGACGGGCACGCGCCCCGGCTCCTCGACCAGCTGCAGGCGTGCCTCGCCGGGGACTTCGACATCGAGCACTCCACGTTCCAGCTGGAAGCCGCCGCCCACGCCGACCACGAGCCGGGCACCCACTGAGCCAGCGGCGGCCGGCCCGCGAGCGCGGCGAGCAGGACGTCCGTGAGGTTCAGCGTCACGTCGTTCCTGAGAATCGGTTGTCCGGCCATGGGGACCGCGGCGAGCGAGATCCGTGGCCGAGGTAATACGCTCGCAGTATACTCTGAGCATATAGTCTGGCCGCCCGGGCAGTGGCCGGCCGCGCGGCGGTCGGCCAGGTGCCACGGGCATCACCCGCCAGGAGGCAGCCATGCCAGCACAGCAGCCCGGCCTCGGCACCCGGGCCAGGTGGATCGTCCGCACACAGCTAGCCCACCTCAGCCCGGCCCGCAAGCGCACTCCGGGCGTCCACACCAGGGCCACCGGATTCCTCCCCTTCAGCGCCCCGGCCCGCGGCGCCGTCGGCCTCGCCTTCCGTGCGGCCCGGCGGGACGGTCACCGCTTCTGGGGCCCTGGCCACCTCCTGCTCGGCCTGGCCGCCCAGGACGAGGGCACCGCCGCGCGTGCGCTTGACCGGCTCGGTGTCAGCCGGGAGCGGCTGCGACAGGAAGCCGGGCAGATCGCCGCCCAGGACGGGCGGCCCGCCGGCGCCGCGGCGCGGTCCCGGCCTGCCAGCGGGCTGATCTGGGCGGCGCTGGCCGAGGCGGCGGCGCGCTGCGACTACGCCATCGGCACTGATCATCTCCTGCTCGCCCTGTTCGGCGCGGATGACCAGGCCGCGGCCCAGGCGCTGGCCCGGCTCGGCGCCGGCGAGAGCCGGGTCCGCGGCGCGGTCGAGGCCCTGCGGGCGGAGTCCGGCGGGGAACGGCCCGCGAGCTGAGCGGCGGCGCCGGCCGACGCGAGCCGGGCACCCGCCGGGACCCGTGCTGCGGTGGCTAGACTCGGCCCGATGAGCGGACCCCAGTCATTGCCAGAAGGCGTCGGCCTTGGCGCCCTTGGGTCAAGCCGGTCGCACCTCCCGCCGGGCCGCGGTCCTTACGCCGGGAAGCGGGTCAGCCCGTGCCGTAGCTCAGGCCGGCGGCCGCGGCGATGTCGAGCAGCCGGTTGTACTTGGCGGTGCGCTCGCCGCGGGCGGGCGCACCGGACTTCAGGTGCCCGCAGCCGGTACCGACGGCCAGGTCGGCGATGAAGCTGTCCTCGGTCTCGCCAGAGCGATGCGACACGAACTGCCGGTAGCCCGCGTCCCGGCAGACCGCCATCGCCCGGAGCGTCTCGGTGACGGTGCCGATCTGGTTCAGCTTGATCAGCGCGGCGTTCGCGATCCCGCGCTCGATGCTGTCGGCGATGATCGCGGGGTTAGTGCAGAAGATGTCGTCGCCGACCAGCTCGACCCGGCCGCCGAGCCGCCCGGTGAGCGCGATCCAGCCGTCATCGTCATCCTCGCCGAGCCCGTCCTCGATGAGGTGCACAGGGAACCGGGTCGTGATGGCGGCCAGCCGGTCGATCAGCTGGCCGCTGTCGAGCAGCTCGCCCGCCACCCGGTAGCGCCCGTCGGGCTGGCGGAACTCCGAGGCGGCCGGGTCAAGTGCGATCGATACTCCGTCGGCGCCCGCGCGGTACCCCGCGTCCTCAATGGCGCCGGCGAGCAGCCGCAGCACCTCTTCCGGCTCGCTGACCTCCGGCGCGAACCCGCCCTCGTCGCCTAGGCCGACCGACAGCTTCCTGCTGGCCAGCTCGCGCCGCAGCGCCGCGTAGACCTCGGCCCCCGCGCGCACCGCCTCGGCCATCGTCGGCGCCCCGAGCGGAGCGACCATGAACTCCTGGAAGTCCAGCTCATTGGCGGCGTGCACGCCGCCGTTGAGCACGTTGAAGTGAGGCACGGGCAATGACGCGGTCACCCCGTCGGGCTTAAGCCACTGCCACAGCGGCAGGCCGGCCGACGCGGCGAGCGCGCGGGCGAGGGCCATCGACGTCCCCACCGTGGCGTTGGCGCCAAGCCTGCCCTTGTTCGCGGTGCCGTCCAGCTCGATCATCGCCTGGTCCGCGTCGGCCAGGGAACCCCACGGGCGGCCGCGGAGCAGGCCGGCGATCTCGCCGTTGACGTTCGCGACGGCGGTCAGCACGCCTCGGCCCTCGTACCTGGACTTGTCGCCGTCGCGGAGCTCGACCGCCTCGCGCGACCCGGTGGACGCACCCGAGGGCACCCCCGCCCTGGCGCTCGTGCCGTCGGCCAGCGTCACGGTGACGGCGAGGGTCGGCCGTCCCCGGGAGTCAAGGATCTCAAGCGCGGACAGGTCGGCAACCTCAAACGAATTCATGTCCCTGGACATGACGCCGCCTCACGGAAACTCGCCATCGGAGTAGAGGCCATCAGCCGGGGCGGCGGTTGCGGGGCGCGTGCGCCCCTGCCGGAGCCTCATCCGGCTACCACAGCATAGGGGGCCGGCCAGGGCTGTGACCACGGCCACACCGGGCGGAGGCCCGCAGCGGGTAGCATCCAGGTGAAGGTGATGAAGCCCACCTGAAACCGCCGCCAGGGCTGATGGCTTCTACCGGGTCACTGATTCGGTGGAGGTACTGGTGAGGTGCTCATGCCGGTTACCAGCATTCTGGCCGCCCGGCCCGCTCCGGCGGGGAATCCGCGGGAGCCGTCGTTCTTCGGCGACCTCAACCTCGACCAGGTGTGCGCGGGAGTGACGGCCGGGCGGGACGAGTACGACCTGACCCCCTTTTTCCGTACGCCGCTGCATGACCAGGCCGCGGTCGAGTTCCGCCACGCGGTGCTCGGTGACCTGGAGAACCAGGACACCGGCGCGGCCGTCACGCGATTCGCTCAGCGCATGCGGGCCGTGCGGGACAGCCTGGCCCAGGCGGGCAAGCTCCGCTACCGGTACCAGAAGGAGTCGTGGTTCCTCGACGCGGCGCGCGGCTACTGCGCGGCGGTCAGCGGACTCGTCGGCGCGCTCGGCCGGGCGGAAATCGCCTCGGCCGGACTTTCCGCGTTCCGCGAGTACCTGACCGGGTATGCGACGTCGCCCGCGTTCGCCGCCCTCGCGGCCGAGGCGGAGGAAGTGGCCGGGGCCCTCGACAACGTGCGGTACTGCGTCAACATCAAGGGCCCGCGCGTCACCGTCAGCCGGTACGAGGAGGAGGCGGACTTCAGCGCGGACGTCGTGGCGACATTCGCCAGGTTCGCCAGGGGAGCGGTCAAGGATTACCGTGGCACGTTCACGAACTGGCCGGAGATGGACCACGTCGAGGAGTGGATCGCCGACCGGGTCGCGCGGCTGTTCCCCGCCGAGTTCGCCGCGCTTGACGACTTTCGTGCGCGGCACGACGAGTTCGCGGACGAGACCGTCACCACCTTCGACCGCGAGGTGCAGTTCTACCTCGGCTACCTGGACTTCATCGCGCCGATGAAGGTGGTGGGCCTGGAGTTCTGCTACCCGCGGGTCTCGGCCGAGGAGAAGCGGACCGACGTCGCGGGTGCCTTCGACCTCGCGCTCGCCGCGAAACTCGGGCCGCGGGCCGGCGAGGTGGTCGTCAACGACTTCCGGCTCTCTGGCGAGGAGCGGATCATCGTGGTCACCGGCCCCAACCACGGCGGCAAGACCACCTTCGCGCGGATGGTCGGGCAACTCCACTACCTGGCCAGCCTCGGCTACCCGGTACCGGCGGCGAGCGCGCGGCTGTCCCTGCCCGACCAGATCTTCACCCACTTCGAGCGCGAGGAAGACCTGGCCACGCTGCGCGGCAAGCTCGCCGACGAGCTTGCCCGGCTGCGGGACGCGCTCGGCGCGGCAACCGGCCGCAGCCTGTTCGTGATGAACGAGTCCTTCGCCTCCACTACGCTGCGGGACGCGACGTTCATCGGGACGCGGGTCATCGAGACGATGACGGGACTCGGCCTGCTCGGCGTGTACGTGACGTTCATCGACGAGCTCACGTCGGCGGCGCCGGCCTGCGTTTCCATGGTCGGCACGGTCAACCCCGACGAGCCGGCCGAGCGCACGTACAAGATCGTGCGCAAGCCGGCCGACGGGCTCGCCTACGCGTCCGCCATCGCGCGCAAGTACCGGCTCACCTACCCGCAGCTGTCGGAGCGCCTGGCTGGTGTTTCAGGAGGTCCCGTGGCCGGTGGTCCCGTGGCCGGTGGTCCCGTGCCCGGTGGTCCCGTGGCTGGTGATACCGCGTGAAAGTCCGCCTCATGTACGCCGACCGCGACTTCGACCCCGACGCCGCGCTGCCAGACAACGAGCCGGAACTGGCCGCCGACCTTGAGCTTGGCCCGCTGCTTGACGCCATGGCGGGCGGCGACAAGTTCCTGCTCGCCATCGCCAGGCAGGGGCTGCACTCCGGTCTCGGCGACCCGGCCGAGATCACCTACCGGCAGCACGTGCTCGCGGACTGCGTGGCGCAGCCCGATGTCGTCCGTGAGCTGTACCGTCTCGCGCTCGAGGCGGTCGAGGCCGAGCGGCACGTGTTCGCGTTCCTGTTCCGTGCCTCGCCCGACACGATCCTGTGGCGGTCAAGGCAGGTCATGGACCTGTACCTGACCTCGCTGCACCGGCTCGCCGACCTCGGCGCCAAGCACGCGGCGGACTTCCGTTCCGCGGGCTTCACGAGATTCTTCTCGACCCTCGCGCGCGAGCTCACCGGCGACTACTTCGCCGAGATGGAAGAGCGCCTGGCCGAGCTGGAGTTCAAGCGCGGCACGCTGATGAGCGCCAGGCCCGGCGAGGGCGCCAAGGGGACCGGGTACGTGCTCAGGCGGCACCCGCCGGTCCGTGGCTGGCGGGACCGGCTGCCGGGCAAGAACCGGGCCGCCTACAGCTTCACGATCCCCGACAGGGACGAGGCGGGCGCGCGCACGTTGTCCGCCCTGACCAGCCGGGCCGTCAACGACACCGCGAACTCGGTCGCCCAGTCGGCCGAGCACGTCAAGGGCTTCTTCCGGCTGCTCCGCGACGAGCTCGCGTTCTACCTTGGCTGCCTGAACCTCCGGGCGCGGCTCATCGGCCGCGGGCAGCCGGTGTGCTACCCGGCTCCCGCCGCCGTCGGCACGGAAAGGCTCGATGCGCGCGGGCTGTACGACGCCAGCCTGGCGCTGACCATGGACGGCCCGGTCATCGGGAACGACGTGGCCGCCGACGGCAGGCGGCTGGTCATGATCACCGGCGCCAACCAGGGCGGCAAGTCGACCTTCCTGCGCGCCTTCGGCCAGGCCGAGCTGATGCTCAAGGCGGGCATGTTCGTGCCCGCCGCCGAGCTCTCCGGCAGCGTCTGCACCCGGCTGTTCACGCACTTCAAGCGCGAGGAGGACGCCACGATGGAACGAGGCAAGCTCGATGAGGAGCTTGACCGGATGAGCGGCATCGCCGACCGGATCGGCCCGGGAGGCCTGCTGCTGTGCAACGAGTCCTTCGGCTCGACCAACGAGCGTGAAGGCTCGCAGATCGCCCGCGAGATCATCCGCGCCATGACCGAGGCCGGCATCAGGATCGTGTTCGTGACGCACCTGTACGACCTGGCGGAAAGCATTTACGAGCGCGGCGACGCGCAGGTCCTGTTCCTGCGCGCGCAGCGGGATCCCGACGGAAGCAGGACCTACCGGTTGCCGGCGGGCGCCCCGCTGCCGACGAGCTACGGCGAGGACCTCTACCTGGAGACGTTCGGCGTCAGCCGTGCGACCACGCTCAAGTAAACCCGGCGTTAGGGTACCTGGTCGGCCGGGACGCCGGCCGGCCGGGGCGTCAGCACGGTTTCCGCGGTCACCAGGGCGCGGCCGTCGGTGAGCGATTCGACGACGTCGAACGCGACGGCGACCCGCTCCGGCGTGTCGACTACCGTCGTGACGACGGGGACGTGATGGCCGTGGCGGGGGAAGTGGGCGGCGTGGTCGCCGTGGGGCGCGTGGTCGCCGTGGAAGCCCCAGATCCCGCGCAGCGTGATGGCACCGCCGACGCCCGCCGAGCGCAGCCGGCGAACGATCGCGCGGTGCACGGGCTGACCGTCGTGGCGGGCCGCCTCCGAGGTGTACGCGGTCAGCTTGACGCGCGACTCCATCCCCGCGGGCCCGGCCGCACCGTCCGCGCCCCGCGGCGCCGCTGGACGGCCGATGAGCTGCCCGTCGCGCCGGCACAGGCGGACGACCGCGAGGGTCATGAGCGGGTGGCGGAACAGCCCGCCGAGCTCGGGAAGCAGCATCCCGATCTGCTTGCCGCTGCCCACGGCGACGACCATGAGCGGCGCGTCACCGCCGTGGCCGAGGAACTGCGCCCGGTGCCGCCGCCCGCCGGCGCCGCCGTCGCTGCCGGCCAGGACGGTGGCGCCCGCGATGCCGCGCCGGTAGAGCAACTCGCAGGCCGCCTCGAACGCGGGCACCTGGTACACGCGGTCGGCGTGCCCGCAGTAGATGGTCAGCCTGGTCGCCTCCACGGCCGACTCACCGAGCCACAGGGGCTCGATCTCGCCGGAGAGCAGCCGCGCGCGCTCCAGGGTGATCAGCCCCGGCCGGGTCAGCCTGGCCGCCTCGTCGAGCACCGCGTCGATCCGCGGCCTCGCGTCGATGGCGACCGCGGCGACCGGCGGGTCTTCGGCCGGCGGGATGGCGCGCAGCAGGACGCTTGCCGCGACGGGGGCGCGCCCGTACAAGTCCATCAGCGCCCGCCCGGTGAACTCGGCTCCCGATCGCTGCCGCTCGCGGAAATAGCTGGTCAGCACGGCGGCTTCCTCGTCCACGGCAGCGCTCCGATCCCGTTGGGCCTGCGCAGAAGCCATCAGCCGCGGACAGCACGGCGGTTCGAGGAGACCGCGGTCCCCGCACCAGGGCATCATCTGGCTGCCGCAACATTACATCGCGCGCGCCACGCGGCCTAGGGACGACGCTTGCGTGTCGGCGAGGCCGTGGGGGATGATGGTGCCCTGGCGATGAGGCTCGCCACAACCGCCGGCCAGCGCCGCGCTGATGGCCTCTACCCCCCTGGAACTCAGGGCTGTCACGGGTAGGAGGCATCATGCCGGAAATGAGCACAGAAGAGCCACTGGAACCGCCAGGCAATGAACCCGGGGCCGCGCGGTGAGCGCGGCCGTACCGATCCCCGTCATCCAGCTGCTTCAGGTCCTCACCGTCGCGCTCGGCGCGCCCGGTGTGATGGGCCTGATCGCGAAGGTCGAGGCGCGCCTGCAGGGCCGCCGCGGGCCTCGGTTGCTGCAGCCGTACTACGACCTGGCGAAGCTGTGCCGCAAGGAGGCACTGGCTCCGTTGGGCGCGAGCTGGTTCTTCCTGGCCGCGCCCCCGGTCGCGGTGGCCGCGTACCTCACCATTCCGCTGCTGATCCCGGTGCTGACGACCTACGGGCTGCCGCTCGGGTACATGGGCGACATCCTGGGCGGCGGGTTCCTGCTGTCGCTGGCCAGCTTCGTCGTCGCGACCGCGGCCCTGGAAACGGGCAGCCCGTACGCCCAGCTCGGGTCGAGCCGGGCGAAGACGTTCTCGGCCATCACCGAGCCGGTCGTGCTGTTCGTGGTATTCACGGTGGCGCTGCTGACCGGCACCGACCTGCCCTACGCGCTGGCGGCCACGGTGCGGTCGTCGGCCGGGCAGGTGGTCCGCCCCGCGCACCTGCTGGCGTCGGCGGCGCTGTTCATGGTGATCCTGCACGAGACCGGCCGGATCCCGGTGGAGACGCACACCGGCACCAACGAGTTCGGGATGATCGAGGAGGCCCGCTCCTTCGAGCACTCGGGACCGTACTTCGCCCTGCTGAAGTGGGGCTCGATGCTCAAGCAGTTCATCCTGTTCACGATCCTGTGCGACGTGTTCGTCGCGCCGTGGGGCCTGGCGTCCACACAGCGCCTCGGGGCCGTGCTGCTGGCGATCGTGGCGCTGCTCGCGAAGGCGGGCGCGGTCGGCGTGGTGGTCGCGGTGATCGATGACTCGTTCGCCAAGCTGCGCCTGTTCAAGATCACCGAATACGCGTCGGCCGCGTTCCTGCTGGCGGTGCTCGGCGTTTTTACTCTCTACCTCGGGGGTGGCTGATGAACGGGGCGCCAGGCGTCTACGAGGGCACCGCCAACGTGATCGCGGCGCTGATGCTGCTGCTCGAGTTCGGGATGCTGCGCCAGGCCCTCGTGCGCGACCAGGTGCGCTTGTACGCGGCGCAGTCGGCGCTGATCTCGATCCTCGCCGTCGTCATCGCCGCCGACAGGAACCTGCCCGATCTGTACGCGCTCGCCGCGCTCTCGGCCCTGCTGAAGGTGATCGCGGTGCCGCTGGTCCTGCGCCGCCTGCTCGGCTCCCCGGCCGTCGAGGAAACGCGGGGCGTGGCGGGCAGCTACACGCTGAACCCGGCGAGCGCCGTGCTCGCCTGCATCGTGCTGGCGGCGTTCGGTTTCTTCTCCTTCGGCGCGCTCGGCATTCACGGTGCCCAGGCGCCCGCGCTCGCGCTGTCGATCGCGGGCGCGATGGTGCTCGTCGCGTTCGTCCTCATGATCGTGCGCCGGGACGTCGCCTCCCAGGCCATCGGGTTCTTCTCGCTGGAGAACGCGGTCTCCCTCGCCTCCCTGGTGGTGGCGGCGGAGTTGCCCCTGCTGCTTGAGACCGCGTTCCTGTTCGACCTGCTGCTCGCGGTGGTCGTGTTCGGGATGCTGATCCGCGCGCATCACGCGCGGGCCGAGTCGTTGTCGACCGCCGATCTCAGTCGGCTGCGCGGATAGGGGGACGACGATGCTCGGAGTCATCCTGGCCATCCTTATCGTGCCGCTTGCCGTCGCGATCGTGAGCTTCCTCGTGCCCGCCCGGGTGGCGACGGGCCTCACGATCGGGTCGGGGATCGCGTCCTTCTGCCTCGCGCTCGCGCTGGTCCCCGCGGCCGACCACGCGGTTCCGACTTACCTGTCTTACCTCCGGGCCGACGCGCTGAGCTGTGTCTTCCTGCTCGCCACCGCGTTCCTGTACGCCGCCGTGGCGATCTACGCGGCCGGCTACCTGAAGGGCAGGACCGCCAAGTACACCCGCCGGTTCTACCTCGGCTTCAACGTGTTCGCCTGGGCGATGCTCGCCGCGCCGCTGATGAGCAGCCTGGCCCTGCTGTGGATCGCCGTCGAGGTGACGACGGTCGTCTCGGCGCTGCTCGTCGCCATCGAGAACACCGACGGCGCCGCCGAGGCGTCGTGGAAGTACGTCCTGATCGCGTCGGCGGGCCTTGGCCTCGGCCTGCTCGCCACGATCTTCGCCTACTACGCCGGCGCACAGGTGCTCGGCCCGCACTCCGACCTGTCCATCCAGCCGCTGATCGCGGCCGGGCCGCGGCTGCAGAAGACCCCGGTGGCGCTGGCGTTCCTGCTCGCGGTGCTCGGGTACGGCACGAAGGTCGGCCTGGTGCCCGTGCACACCTGGCTGCCCGACGCCCATTCTGAGGCGCCGACGCCGGTGTCCGCGCTGCTGTCCGGCGCGCTGCTCGCGACCAGTTTCTATGCGATCCTGCGGTTCTACCAGGTCGCGACCGCGGCCCTGGGCGCGGGCCTGCCGAGAGACACGCTGCTCGCGTTCGGGGTGGCGTCGCTGCTGCTCGCCTCGCTTTACCTGTTCGGGCAGCGGGACATCAAGCGGCTGCTCGCGTACTCAAGCGTGGAGCACATGGGCATCCTCGCCATCGGGGTGTCCTTCGGCGCCCCGGTAGCGCTCGCCGGGGTGCTGCTGCACGTGCTGGCGCACGCCGTGGCGAAGGGCAACGCGTTCATGGGCGCCGGCGTGTTCACGGTCAAGTACGGGACCAAGCGGATGTCCGAGATGCGCGACGGCGTGCGGCTGCTGCCGTGGAGCGGGCCGCTGTTCCTGCTGGCCGTCTTCGCGCTGTCCGCCCTCCCGCCGTCGGGCATTTTCCGCAGCGAGTTCGAGATCGTCCAGGGCGGTCTTGGGAGCGGCGACTACGCGGCCGCCGCGCTGCTCGTGATCCTTGTGACGGTCGCCTTCTTCGGGCTGGCCACCTCGACGACCAGCGTGCTCCTTTCGCCCGCGGCGGCCGACGACGTGCCCGCGGAGGCGGCGCTGGCCGAGACCGCGGCGGCCGGCCCGCACGACGTGAACCGGGCCGGCGCGGCCGGGGCCGCCGTTGCCAGCGTCACCGCCGTCGCCGTGCGAAGCGGCGAGCGGGAGGGCGGGACGCTGGCCCCGGGCGAGCCAAGCGCCTGGATGGTGGTCCCGGTCCTGGCCGGGCTTGCGGTCTTGATCGTGCTCGGTATCCATCCGCCGGGCGAGCTGACAAGCCTGTTCACCCAGGCAGTGGCACAGCTGCGAGGTGCGCGATGAGCATCGCGACGACCGAGCGGAGCGCGGCGGCGCTCCGGGAGGCACTGCGGGCCAGGGTCGCGCGCGGCGACCGCTTCGCGGGCGTGTTCGCGGCCCGCCGTGACGACGGCATCACCCTGTCCGCCCATGTGACCGCGAACGGCGAAGGGGAAGAGGACGGGGGGATCGACACGCTGGAAACGGTGCTGCCGCCGGGCGCGGACAGCTACCCGGCGCTCACTCCCGTGATCGACGCCGCGTTCTGGTACGAACGGGTGATCCACGACGAGACGGGCCTGGTTCCCCAGGGGCACCCGCGGATCGCGCCCCTGATAGCA
>Ga0335075_10005369_pt1 | contig 19917 bp, 14 predicted proteins | sample Lox_Sample_24_FD_206723 | JGI IMG/M metagenome (GOLD analysis project Ga0335075, IMG submission 206723) | Soil microbial communities from Loxahatchee National Wildlife Refuge, Florida, United States - Lox_Sample_2.4 | ecosystem: Environmental > Terrestrial > Soil > Wetlands | place: USA...
CGGCGCGGAACGGGGCGTAACTGGCCGCTGCTGCGTGAGCCGCAGCGGTGCGGGGCGGGCATGCGACCTGCCCGGGCTGGGCAGCAGGCGGGTGACCTGGCGTCGGGTGCCGACGGCCGCCTCCCGGGCGCGCTGCAGCGCGACGTCGCGAGCAGCCTGCTCGAGTTCGTCCGGCAGGCTGTGCAGTTCCGCACCTGCATGGCGACGGGCGACGGCGGCGCCGATGAGATAATCCGCCAGCACGGGGTTCTTCGGAAGGCACGGCCCGCGCAAGTTGGTGCCGACGGCGGCGCCGAGGATAACCCCTTCGGTGCCGTCGCCGTTGTTGCCGTGCCCGGCCAGGACCCGGCCGAGTGGCTGCGCCGCGGGCCCCAGATAGGTGCCGCCGCTGTGATTCTCGAAGCCGGCGAGCAGCCTGCTACCCCACCGCGCGACCAGCTCGCCGATGTGGCGGTCTGCCCTGACATCGGAGAGCGAGGCATGCGTGCCGGGAACCGCGCGCTGCCGGATCGTCCACGCATCGAAGAGGTCGACCCCCGGGTACTCCGCTCCGTTCTCCGGCTGGCAGAACCGGCCGAAGAGCTCGTAGCCGCCGCCCACCGCCAGGGCAGCGGCACCAGCTGCGACCGCGTCCCGGATGGCGGGTCCTTTCACCTTGTAGAGGTCTGCCGCGACCAGGCGCTGCTGCGATTCCCCGCCTCCGCCGAGCATGATGAAGTCCAGATCGGCCGGCATCCGGTCGCCTAGCCGCAGTTCCGTGATGGCCACGCCGATGCCGCGCCACTCGCAGCGGCGGCGGACTGTCTCGACGTTCCCGCGGTCGCCGTAGGTCGACATCATGTCCGGATACAGGTACCCAAGCGTGATCGTGACTGCGCTCACCGAACTCCTCCGCTGCGGTCGGCCGGGCCCTGGCCGGCCTCGCCTTGCTCTGTCCCGCTGGGCGTCCTGTGACTCGGCGGTTTCCGGCCCTGAGCCGGATGGCCGTCCTGGCCCTCGTCGGACTCCTCGAGTGGGGCAGGCGACGATGCGCCCTGTGCTTGCTGGGCCCCTGCCTGCTGCGCTGCTGCCTGCTGCGCTTCCGCTGCCTGCTGGGCCTCGGCGGCCATCGACGCGAGCGCCCGCGACGCGAGCGAGTGCACGGCGCGAGGCACCGGGACAGCCGGCTGGGGGAGAGCTGCCGGTGTGGGCGGAGGCAGCAGCTCGCGTTGCGCAGGCTGCTCTTGCCCTGGCACCGGAACGCGCGGCGGTGCAGTGGGGTCCGGCCTGGCAGGTGCGCGCTGCTGTGGTAGCTGCGCGCGGCTGAGCTGCTGGCTGGCTGCCTCCTGCCAGAGTTCGCGTACATAGCCCGCCTGTCGCAGCGCCCGGCGGATCTCGCCGAGCACGACCGAGGTCGACACGACCCACAAAGCCTGTCCTGGTGGGGTGGCGGATAGCGCAGCGCGGAACGCCCGCACCGGGTCCGGTTCGACCAGTACCTGCTGCGCCGGCATTTGCTGCGCCGGCACTTGCTCCATTGGCACCTGCTGTGCGGCCTGGCCTGAACCGCTGCCGAACCAGCCGGCGTACTTGAGCCGGACTGCAAGATCGGCCGCCCGGTTGCCCGACAGCACCGGCTCGATCACCAGCCCGGTCTGCGCATCGAAGTCGACGTCCCAGATCCACGAGGTGTCCGGCTGCTTGCCCGGGTTCGTGTTGAGCCCCAGCAGCATCCGGCGGGGACGGCCGTCGGACAGCACGGCGCGTAGCACCTCGGTGTATCCGTTGGCATTCTTGGCCAGCACGAGGAAGACCTCGCGCCCGGCCACGTCGACCCGCTCCATTCGGAGCGATCCGGGCTTGACCTGCTCAATCGCCTGCAGTGTGTGGTCGGCCAGCCGGGCCTGAGCTGCCGCCGCGGCCGCGGCAAGCGCGTTGTAGGCGTTGTACAGGCCGGGCAGCGGGACCCTGAGCACGGATTCGGCAGTCGGCGTGGCTAGCTGCAGCCGGGTCGCCTCGGCGCCGACCAGTTCCGCCTTCGTCGCGCGGACCTCCGGCTCCGGACGCCGCAAGCCGCAGCCAGCGCAGGACCAGTGGCCCAGATGGGCGTAATAGACGTGGCTGTAGGCAAGTTCGCCGCCGCAGCGCGGGCAGCGGGGATAATCGGAGGTCGGGTCAGGCCCGGTCCGTCCGGCATCAGTGTCGGCAATGCCGAAGTAGATGCGCGGGTTCGGCAGCTCTGCTGCAAGGCAGGCAACTCGCGGGTCGTCGGCGTTGAGCACCAGCGCGGTGTCCGCTGGCATCTGCCGGATGCAGTGCTCCAGCATCGCGGTGACGTAGGCGGGCTCGAAATAGCGGTCGAGCTGGTCGCGGAAGACGTTGGTGACGACGATCGCACCTGGACGGCGGACCTGCCGCACAATCGCGGGCAGCGAGCCTTCGTCCACCTCGAACAGCCCGGTCGCCACCGGGTCAGCCGGCAAGTGACCGTCGAGTCCCGCCTCCGCGACCATCGTGGTGGCAATACCCGACTGCTGGTTCGAGCCCTCGGGGTTGATCACCGGTCGCAGCCCGGCGGCGCGCATGACCTGAGCCAGCATCCGGCACGTGGTGCCCTTGCCGTTGGAGCCCGTGACCATGATCGCTCTGCGCGGCATCTCGGCCACCAGGCCGGCCAGCGCATCGGGATCGATCGCCAGCGTCACCAGTCCCGGAATCGCGCTGCCGTTGCCTTTGCCAAGCCGCCTGGTGGCGCTCCTGGCCGCCTTGCCCATCCAGATCGCCACCGCCCGCCGCGCGGCCGCAGTCGCCGACAACGGGATTCGCGAGCCGGCTGAACCGGGCTGCGGTGCGCTCCAGACGCCTGGCCACGGTTCGCCCATGCTGGCCCGGCCGGGTGTGCTGGTCTGGCCGGGTGTGCTGGTCTGGCCGGTAGCACCGCGGCCTGTCGGCGCTGGTCCGCCTGTTGACATTGTTCCCCCGAGAAATGCCTGTCCCGTTGCTACTGCTCGCTAATTCCGCACTCCCTGCCTGATGGCGCGACCGCCAGCGGTCTGGAGGTGGCGGATGCTATTTCCGGGCATGCGGCATCGCCCGGTCCTGAGATCGGCCCGTGCGCGGCCAGGGCTGTGAGATGTCTTCCCGCCGGAGCGGAAAAAATGGCCGGCCATTCGCATCCTTGACGAAACCTTGCCTATCAGACTGCGTCCCCGTGATCTTGAAGGACTTTTATCGCGGGCGGCAGCTTTCTTACGTCCCGATGCCAGCCCTTCCTGCTGCCGCCCGGAGCCTGTTACCCGGCAGTAATCCGGCGTCAAGATGACCTGCCTACCGTCGGTCTGGCCAGGCTGCCCAGGGCGCATTCCAACGGACCGAAGGCTCGCATGAGCGACGAGAAGCAGTCAGCACCACTGAGCGAATCGGGGGCGACCGGGTTACGGGCGAGCGAACCACGGGCGAGCGAACCACGGGCGAGCGAACCACGGGCGAGCGAGGTGCCGGCGGACACTCGGGGCCGCCAGGGCGGGTCGAGCCGGCGCAGTTTCATCGCGGGCGCGTCCGTCGCCGGGTTCGGCGCGGCGGTGTCGCAGGCCGTAACCGGCCGCGCATCCGCCGCCCAGTCCAACCTGATCGACAAGGCGCTGGCCGCGGCCACGTCGAGCGCGTCGGTCAGCGATATCAAGCACATCGTGATCCTGATGCAGGAGAACCGGTCGTTCGACCACTACTTCGGCACCATGTCAGGGGTGCGCGGCTTCTCCGACCCGGGCGTGCTTCAGCAGACGGTTGGCGGCGTGCAGTACCCGGTGTTCGACCAGTTTGGCTATCAGCCGGGAGTCGGGGTCACGGCCAGCGGTTACATGCAGCCGTTCCAGCTTCTGAACGATCCGCCCCTGGAGAATGGCGAGACCACCAACGACTTCGCGCACGACTGGGGAACGCAGCATGCGAGCTGGAACAACGGCGCGATGGACTCGTTCATGACCGCGCACCTCAGCTCAGACGGCGCCACCAACGGCCCGGTGACGATGGGCTACTACACCAGCACCGAGCTTGGTTTCTACTACGCGCTGGCGAATGCGTTCACGGTCTGAGACGGTTACTTCTGCTCGGTGCTCGGCCCGACCGATCCGAACCGGCTGATGGCCATGTCCGCCTGGATCGACCCGGACGGTACGAATGGTGGTCCGGTGCGCCCTGAATTTCGCCGTGCCGCCTACGACGGCAGTGCCGACTCTTCCTGCGACCTCGCTCGGCGACACGACGGTAGCCGAGGAGGCCGTGCTCAACGCGCTGGCCGGAACGCTTGACGTGGCATTCCGTACCCGCTGCCGACCGCTAACGCAATGCCGTCGCAGGCGGCAACGCCAGCACGGCCGCAGGTGCCGTAGCGTCCGCGCTGCGTCAGACGGACACTTCCCACGGCGCGCCTCGGCGCTCGCCGCTCGCCTGGCCGCCGTGGCGCGGCGCGGCGCTCAGTGCGGGTACATGCCGCCGTCGAGCGGGATGACCTGATTGGTGAGGTAGGGGTTGCGCAGCACGGCTAGCGCCAGGTCTGCCACTTCCGACGGCTGGCCGAGGCGCCCGACCGGAACGCGCTCGCGCAGGTCTGCTGGCGCGTCTGGGATCATCCCGGTGTTCGCGATCAGCGCGGGCGCCAGCGCATTCACGGTGATGCCCGAAGCAGCGAAGCGGGCGGCCAGCGAGTGAGTCAGCCCGTGCAGGCCGGCCTTGGACGATGCGTAATGCGGACCGATAACACCGCCGGTAAACGCGGCCACCGACGAGGTGAACAGAACGCGGCCGAAGCCGCGCTCTGCCATCGACGGCATCAGTCGCTGCGCCAGCAGGAACGGTGCGCGCAGATTGACCGCGACCGTCTCGTCGAACTCCTCGACGCTGATGCTCTCCAGCTTGGCGCGCCTGCCCGTTCCGGCGTTGCTGACCAGAATGTCCACCGGCCCGACTGAGTGCTCGGTGTCCTCGGCCAGCCTGGCGACCTCGGCAGCGTACGCAAGGTCGGCGCTGAACGCGGCCGCCCGGCCGCCGGCTGCGGTGATCTGACCGACTAGCTGCTGCGCTGCCGCGTCGTTCGAGCCGTAGCCGATGACGACGCTCACGCCAGCCGCCGACAGCGTCAGCGCGATCGCGCGCCCGATACCGCCGCTGCCGCCGGTGATGAGCGCGATCCGCCCGCTCAGATTGCCCGCCAGCATCTGCTGGTCTTCCTGCATGCCGGTACGTTAACTGACGGCCAGGTCAGGAAATCTTGAGGGCACGGCACGGTGACTGGACGATGTGCCTGCTGGGCGGCACGGTATCTGGACGGCACGGTATCTGGACGGCACGGTATCGGGACGAAACGGTAACTGGACGGACGAGGGGACGGCATGACGCTAGAAGAGACGCTGGGCAAGGTTGCGGAACTGAGCCGGGAGGAGCTGGCGATCGTCCGCAAGCGCGCCGAGGAAAAGACCGTCGCTCGCGAGCACGGCAAGGATTTCCATGAGATGCAGCACGCCGCCGACCGGCTTGACCACTATGCGCATCAGCTGCGCAGGCTGCATGACGAGGAGTTTGGCGGGACCTGGCGGCACGAGAGCCTCGACGACACATCCGGCTCGGGTGACCGCCCCTGAACAGCCGGCCAGCTAGGTCTCCGGCGGCGGTGAGGTCGGCGCCTGTGGTCCCGGCGCCTGTGGCCCCGGCGCCTGTGGCCCCGGCGGCGATGCCGATACTGGCGGCTGCTGCGGAGACGGACTGACTAGCTGCGAGCCGGACCTGCGCACCCAGTCCGGCTTCGACCTGCCCAGCTGGTAGGTGGCGACTGCGCCGGCGAGCACGACCACGAAGGCGATCAGCAGCGGGTACCAGGTCCGGGTGTGGAGGACTAGGGCGGCGCCGATGAGCGCGCCGATCAGCATCGCCGCAATGGCCAGCAGACGGCGCCCTGCCTGCGAGCCGCTCCCTCCTGCGGCTCTGCTGTCCGCCGCGATCCCGACGATGGTCAGCGTCAGCACGGTCGTGGTGAGATCAGGCACGGCGATCTTGCGGACGGCCGCGTTCTGCAGGCCCATTGACAGCCCGAGCATGACGATCAGCGCGTAGCGGTATCCGCCGGTCACCGGGGTGTGGCTGACCGCCGCCAGCACCACGGCGGCGGCCAGGAGGACGGACTGGATGGCCGCCGCGGAACTGTGCAGCCGGCCGCGGTGCTCGCTGTGGCGCGCACCGAGCCTGCCGCCGGCGAAAGCCCCGCAGGCGAACGCGACGAGCGCAACAAGCGACGCAGTGCTGGAGAATCCGGGAGCGCCGGCCAGCGCAAACGCCAGGAACACGACGTTGCCGGTCATGTTCGCCACGAACACATGCCCGAGGGCAAGGTAACTGAACGCATCCACCAGACCGGTGACGACCGTCATGCTGAGCAGGATCGGTGGCAGCGGACCGTGCCTTGCGCCAGCTCTGGGAGCGACTGTGCCGCGGACATCGGCGAGGAAGGTTGTCACAGCGAGCACTCTGGCAGGCGGCCAGGCAGGTTGTGAGGTCGGGTAGCAGGTCGGCTCGCACTTGGCGCGAAACAATGTCCGGGTGCCGGGAGCTGCTGTGGTTACGGTCTCCGACCAGCGATAACTCTCTGGCCGGCGAGCAGACGCCGGCGTCGGGGTCAGCATAAGATCAAGACTTGGTAACGGCAGCGCTATCGCCCCGGCCGCAGTCCCGAACCAGCCGTGACGGCTATATATCGTCCAAGAAGCATCCGAACGTTCGCGCGGGCCGCCCGACGAGAGAGAACTGATACCGAGATGGCTCCATCGCCGTCGGCCGATAGCGGCAGGCTGGTCCGGGACGTCCCGCCAGCCAACACAGCAGCCCACCGCAGAACCCGGGCTGCCCGCTCGCCGCGCTGGTTTGCCGCCCTGGCCGCGCTCTGCATAGCGGTAAGTGTGATCATCCTCATAGTCATCGGCTTCGCCGGGCCCTCGATCACCGAGCCGCGCGTACCGTCCGCATCCCCGTGGCCGCCGTTCTTCGCCATGGCCAACCCCTCGGTCGGGCTGATCTCATACGCCGGCTGGGCAGCGGTGCTGGTCGGCGCGATCGGCGTGGCGAGCGGTCTGGCGGCCGTGGCCCGCGGGTGGCGGCCCAGGCCTCGGTTGCTGCTTGCCGCATCGCTGATCGGCGTCGTGCTGCTCATGCTCTCGCCGCCGATCGGGTCGAGCGACGCGAAGGATGACGCCGTCTACGGCCGGATCGCCGCGCTCGGTCACAGCCCGTATGCGTACACGCCGCTGCAGCTCAAGCAGACCGGCGACCCAGTCGGCCAGTTTGCGGTGAAGCGCTGGCAGCGCGATACCTCGCCGTACGGTCCGCTGGCGACGGTCACGCAGATGGCAGCGTCCAAACTCGGCGGTGCGTCGATCAGCAGGACGATGTTCTGGATCAAGGTCTGGAATGCGCTCGCGTTCCTGGCGATTGCCCTCGCGCTGGACTGGTTCTTCCGCCGGGACGCCGCCGGCCGCGCCAGGGCCCATCTGCTCTGGACGGTCAACCCGCTGATGCTGCTCGCGTCAATGTCCGGCGGCCACAACGACGTCATCGGGATGGCGCTCGGCGTTCTCGCCGTGCTCGCGTTCCGGCGGCTTGACTTCCGGTGCGGACTTGCCGCCGGCTTGCTGGCGGGCCTGGCTATCGGCGTCAAGGCCCCGCTGGCGCTGCTGGGGCTTGGCCTGGCCATCGCGGCGATCAGGTCGCCCCGCGCCCTGGCGGGCCTCGGCCTCGGTGCGGCCGCAGTCATCGTGCCGACCTACGGTCTGGCCGGCATCCAGTCAGTGAAGTCGGTGATCGCCCAGTCGAGCGGCAGGTTCAACACCTACCAGCCCTGGCTGCTGCTGTCGGACGTGGCGCACCGCTTCCAGGCGTCTGCGGTCACCGATGCGTCCGTGGCGGCGACCCTCATCACAGCTTGCCTGCTGCTGTGGAAGCTGCCAGCCGGCTTGCCTGGCCTGCCCGCAGTCAGGCCGGTGCTCGCGCTGATCCTTGCCTTCCTCATCTGGTCGCCGGAGCAGCGAGCCTGGTACGACGTCATGATCTTCCCGCTGCTGGCCCTGATGCCGATGAGCAGACTCGACTGGATCGCAATTGCCAGGGCCGCGGCAGGGGCGATCGGCCAGCTGCCTGCCAACACCATCGCGCCCAAGGTGCCGCCGCCATGGCTTAGCCACCTCGAGCGAGTGCTCGAGCATGGTGTCGTGCCTGCTGTCCTGGTCGGACTGGCGCTTGTCCTCCTGGTCCTATGCCTGACCGGCCATATCCAGCCGCGGCGGCGTCGGCCGGGACGAGGCGACGTCAGCGCCCGGCCCGGACCATTGCCAGCTGCCGCCCCGGGATAGAGCTGCCTGCTGATAGCTGCTGCCCCGAAGCCGCCGCGGTGATAGCTGACCCCTTGGGGGATAGTTGCCACCTGCGATAGCCACGCATACCAGGCGATATCGGTCTAGCGTCCGCCCCGCTCTCCCGGCTGTGGCACCGCAGCAGCCGCGACCAGGCAGAATCTAGAGGTATGCAGACTCTTCAGGTGGCGGTGATTGGCTCCGGCCCGGCAGGCCTGTACACCGCCGAGGCGCTGATCAAACAGGCCGCGGCTGTTGACCCGCCCCGGCCCATCCAGGTCGACGTGCTCGACCGGCTGCCGACCCCGTACGGGCTGGTCCGCTACGGCGTTGCGCCCGACCACAAGTCGATCAAGTCGATCGCAGAGTACTTGCGCAAGGTGCTCGAGCACGACGGCGTCAACTTCATCGGCGGCGTGCACCTCGGCGACGACGTCAGCCGCGAGGACCTGCTGGCGACCTACGACGCCGTCGTCTACGCCACCGGCGCCATGCGAGACAGGCACCTCGGCATTCCCGGCGAGGAGTTGCCCGGCAGCGTCGCAGCCACCGACTTTGTCAACTGGTACTGCGGGCACCCGGACGTCGACCCAGGCAGGTTCAGTCTGGATGCCGAGTCGGTCGCGGTGATCGGAGTCGGCAACGTGGCCGTCGACGTTGCCCGGATACTGGTCCGCGACCCGGACGAGCTGCGCGAGACCGATGTGTCACAGCCGGTGCTCGAGGCGCTGCAGGCCAGTAAGGTCCGCGAGGTGCACATGATCGGCCGCCGCGGCCCGGCGCAGGCCAAGTTCACTACGAAGGAGCTGCGCGAGCTCGGCGAGCTGGCGGGCGTCGACGTCGTGGTCGGCGGGGGAGAGGCTGACCTGGATGCCTTCGACGCAACCGGAGAGAGCACCCGGCTGGCTGAGACCGATCGCCACGTCCGCGGCAACTACACCGTGATCAAGGAGTGGGCAGGCAGGACGCCAGCGGGCGCCGGCCGCAGGCTGACCGTGCGGTTCTGGCTGCGGCCAGAAGCCATACTGGGCGATACCGCCGTCGACGGGCTCACTCTCGAGCGCACCAGGCTGGACGAGTCGGGGAAGCTCGTCGGGACCGGCGAGCTGGAAACCCTCGGCGTGCAGATGGTGCTGCGCTCGGTGGGATACCAGAGCGTGCCGCTGGCCGGAGTGCCGTTCGACGAGCGTTCGTCGACGGTGCCGAGCGAAGCGGGCCGTGTCCTCGGCCCCGACGGCAGCCCGCTACCGGGTGAGTATGTGGCGGGCTGGCTCAAGCGCGGCCCGACCGGCGTCATCGGGACGAACAAGTCCGACGCGGCGGAGACTGTCAGGTCCCTGCTGGCTGACCTGGCGGGTGGCCCGGGGCCAGAGGACGCACCGCTCCCGCGGGCCGGCCTGCTGCGGCTGCCGGCCACGTCGGCCGAGGTATCTGGCTCGCCGCTGCACCCGATGCTCGCCGAGCGCGATCTGCGCCACGTTACCTATGCCGACTGGCTGAAGATCGAGGCGGCCGAGCAGGAGCTTGCTGCCAGGCTGGGCCGCGGCGCCAGGGTGAAGCTGCCGAGCCGGCGCGATATCCACCGAGCCTGCGGGCTGGAGTAACTGGCGAGAACGCATATTTACAGATCGATATTATAGGATTATCTGCTTGTAACGTCCGATAGCCGTACAATCAGAGGTCCTGGCGGGACAGCTGTGCACCCCGGGGATCGCTCCCCTTGCCGTCGATGCCCGTTTGCGTAACATGTGCGTAAACTTTGAGATACTTCCCGCTCTCCGGGCTGCCGGAGCGGCGTCTGCGGTGGTTTCCTCGCTGATGCTTTAGGAACGCCGCAGGACCGGCTAGTTTCATAGCCGCTGGGAAGCTCATGTGGCGTCATCGCTGACCTGCGTGAGAAGCATGAGAGGTAGCCGAGTGGAGGCAGCGCGTTATCCGGACGCGGCTTCAGCCCGTCTGAGCCAGCTCGAGCCGAGCGTGTCCGTGCACATCCGGGCACTGTCCGTCGGGGACCCGACCACCGGGGCACTGCCCATCCGGACCCTGGCCGCGGCACAGCGGCCCGGCCGGGCCCGGCCGGGAGCCTGACGGTGCCGGAGGAGAGCACGCTGGCCCCAGAGGCACAGCCGGAGGCGCAGCAGCCGCCCAGGTTCATCGACAAGACACTGCGGGTCATCAACGACGGGCCGCGCGTCTTCTTCCGGGCGGCGATGATCTCCCTGGCGGTGAGCTCAGTCGCAGCGATTGCGATTGCTTTCTCCGTCCGCCGTGCTGGCACGCTGCACGGGCCGCAGCGCGACATTGTTGTCACCGCCCTGGTTGTTCTCTGCCTGGTCGTCGTGGCCAGCCTGGCGGCGATGTGGCGAGGCGGTCACCTGTGGCTCGACCGCGTCATCCGCCCCGAGCAGCGGTCCGTCATCTGGCTGGCACTGGCTGTCTGGGCCCCGTTCCTGCTCCTGGTGGCTTATTACGCGGCCCGTGCCACGCTGCCTCCGTCGCAGCAGTGGATCGCCTTCGGATTTGATGACAAGCGCTGGGAGACCGCCGCCTACCTGCTGGCGGCGCTGGCGCCCATGCTGCTACTGGTGGCGGCCGCCAGGGTGCTGGAGGTGGCCCGCGAACTCCCGGCAACCTGGCGATCCTGGTTCACCAGCCTGGCGCCACGGCGCGCCGTGCGGGAGGCCAGCGCTGGCGCCACCGCTGCGGCCGCCCGGTCCGCTTCAGCCGAGTCTGCGTCCGTCGATTCTGCGTCGGCCGAGATCCGGGCGACGGACGACGAAGCTGCAGCTACGGCGGCTGGCCGTCGCCGCTGGTTGCACGTCTCCGCCGCTATCCGGGTGCCGGCCGGTGTCGTCACGGCGCTCGGTCTGGCCTATTACTTCTGCGGGCCGCCGTGGTACCTGAACAAGTCCGCCGGTGCCGTGGGCATCGGATTCCAGGAGGATGTCTTCCTCGGCGGGATGCAGGCGATCTCCCGCGGCGGCGTGCCGTACATCGGCCCGGCAGCAGAGCAGTACGGCCCCGGTGCGCAGTACCTGTCCTACCTGTACATGCGGCATATCGCCACGTTCTCCCTCGTCGGGTTCCGTGAGTCGTGGGCGGCGTTCGAATGGGTCGGCGCCTCGATTCTGTTCGTGATCCTCTTCCTCGCACTCGGGTACGTCCGCGGTTTCCTTGCCGTGCTGCTGACGGCGCTGGTCTACCCAGGGCTGCAGAACATCGGGTTCTTCCCCGGTCACTCGTACACGGGGTTCTTCGGCTGGGCCAGCCCCTTGCGGTACGTCGGTGCGATCGGGCTGATCCTGCTCCTCCCGGCCGCCATCAAGCGCTGCCCGCGCTGGCCCGGCCTGCTGGGCGCGGGCGTCCTCGGGCTGATGTGGGGCGCCATGTGCTACATGGCCCAGGAGAATCTGCTCGCCGGGGTGGTCGGCATGCTTGCCATCGCGGTGCTGCTGCTTCTCAGCGGAACCTCGACGTGGCGGCCGGTGTGGTCGGCGCTGGTTTCGGTGCTCGTCGGCGCCGTGCTGGTCTGGCTCCCGGTGCTCTATTTCTACGCCAGCAAGGGGCTGCTAGGCCGCTTCGTCTACCTCTACTTCCTACTTCCCAGGGCGGTGGCCGAGGGCTACAGCAACTCGCCCTACGGCGGCACGAAGCTCGGCACGAACGAGATGGCCATGTCGGATCCGTGGCGGACGCTGTTCTATGCCATCCCGATCGTGCTGGCGATCATCGCGATCCTGGCGATCGTTCAGTTCCGGCCATTCCGCATCGCCAGGGACTGGTCCAGCCAGCGGATCATGTTCGTCGCGCTCACGGTCACGACGATCCTGCTGTACCAGGGCGCCCTGCTGCGGTCGGACGAGTCGCACCTGATGGGCACCCTCCTGATCTTCCCGGCGTTCGAGGTGATGGCCATCACGGCGCTGCCCAGGCTCGCCGGAGTGCGCCGGCTCTCGATCATGATTCCGGCCGGTGTCGCGCTCGCAGCCGCTGCGCTGTTGCTGCTCCCTCTGAGCGCGATCAAGCCGGCCCGGATCGAAAGCTGGGCCGAGGCGCCGTTCCTGGACCGCACCAGGCTGGCTGCCGACCCGGTCGGCGGCACGCCGCACGGCCTGGCGGCGCGCAGGATCGGCACCGGCCTTATCGGCGCCGGCCACTGCTGCCAGCGTTCTTACTGGTCCATGGAGAAGTTCGCCAGGTTCATGGACGGCATCCACAAGATCGTCGGCGACCGCACGGCATACGTTGAGGGCTTCCCCGACGGCTACCCGGGGATCGTCTACTTCCTCGCCGACCTGACGCCAGCGGACACGCCGCTGGACCTGGACACCATGGTGCTGGACAAGCAGCAGATGAACGCGTATCTGGATACGTTCCGGACCAGCGTCCTGCCGCATGTGCAGGCCCTGCTGACCTTCCGGCTGGGGCCTGAGACGGAGGCATTCCTGCACCGCTACCCGGATGCCGCGAGGATCAAGCTGTCGTACGAGGCCAGGCCGTACTGGGTGCTGCTGGCGCGGGGGCATCCGGCTCGCTAGCCGGCCCCGCGCGCGAGCAACCGCGGATTCACCCGCTTCGGGTGATCTCATGCCCTCCGGGCGGGGTAAGGCACCGTTGTTGACCCCGCGGAAGGAAGGCGTTGATGCGTCCGTGGCCGACTCCGGCGCCGATGGTTTTGTGGCTGGCGGGCCCATGGTTCCTGCGCCCATGGCTGGTCCGCGGAACGGTGGTCCGCAGAACGGCGGCACGGTGAAAAGTCGCGTCGTGGCCGCGCCGGCGCCGCAGCAGCGGCGGCCAGGTGACCAGCGGCGGGCTGGCGATCAGCGCCGCCCGGCTGACCAGCGGCGTGCTGTAAGCCGCCGTGAGGCGCGTCCGTCAGCATGGCCATCCGCGGGGAGCGTGGCCGCGCCCGCTGAGCGCACCAGCTTCGGAAAGGCAGCGAGGGCGCTCGTGCCGCGCGAAAGCCACGCCGCCCTGGACCTGCCGTTTGACCGGCCCGACCCGGTAGACCTGCTTGAGTTCCAGGCGCGCACCCGGCTGCCCGACCTGGTGCCCATCCGGTACGGCCGGATGCTGGTATCGCCGTTCGCCTACTTCCGGGGTGCTGCGCTGCCGATGGCCAGCGACCTTTCCTTCACGCCCGTGACCGGGCTGACTGTGCAGGCATGTGGCGACGCGCACCTGTCCAACTTCGGGGCGTTCGGAACGCCGGAACGGCGCCTGGTCTTCGACATCAACGACTTCGACGAGACTCAGCCGGGTCCGTGGGAGTGGGACGTGAAGCGGCTGGCTGCCAGCATCGAGATCGCGAGCCGCGAGAACGGGTTCTCGCAGCAGCAGCGGCGCAAGACCGTGCTCGCAGCCGCCCGCAGCTATCGCGAGGCCATGCGTGCCTTCGCCGGCATGTCGAGCCTGAACGTCTGGTATGCCGGCCTGGATGTCGACCAGGTCAGGGCAGAGCTGAAGGCCAGCTCGCAGGCCAGGCTCCGGAAGACGCTGGATCAGGGCATCGCCCGGGCCCGAGCCCGCGACAACATGCATGCCGTGGCCAAGCTGACCACGGTGGTAGACGGCCGGCACCAGATACTGGCCGATCCGCCGCTCATAGTCCCGGTCGGTGAGCTCGCGGGCGGCCAGGAAGATATGGCTGGCCTGGAGCCGATGATCTGCGGCCTGCTGGCTGCCTACCGGCGCACCCTGAACGAGGACAGCGCTGAGCTGCTCGCCCGGTACCAGCTCATCGACATTGCCAGGAAGGTCGTCGGGGTGGGCAGCGTTGGCACTCGCTGCTGGATCGTGCTGATGCTCGGCGCTGACCCGTCCGATCCGCTGTTCCTGCAGGTCAAGGAGGCGGAGCGGTCCGTACTCAGCGAGTATGCGGACGCTGGCGAGTATGCCTGCCAGGGCGAGCGGGTCGTTGGCGGCCAGCGCCGCATGCAGGCCGCCAGCGATATCTTCCTGGGCTGGGTCCGCATCGACGAGGGGATCGACGGCCGCCCGCACGACTACTACGTGCGCCAGCTTCGCGACTGGAAGCTGTCGGCTGACCTTCAGTCGATGCCGCCCGGCTGGCTGCAGCAGTACGTGCGGTACTGCGGCTGGACGCTCGCCCGGGCACACGCGCGCACCGGCGACCGGTTCGCGATCGCCGGTTACCTCGGCTCGGCCGCGGTCTTCGACGAGGCGATAGCGGCGTTCGCTGCCACCTACGCCGACCAGAGTGAGCGCGACCACGCGGAACTCGGGCGCGCGGCGAGGTCAGGCCGCGTCACCGTCAAGACCGGCCTCTGACCATGATCATGTAGGTTCCGGTGGGTCATAGGCCATCGGAATTTACATCCTGACGATTTGCCCAGGCTCTGGTCAGCCGGTCACCCAGGTCACGCATGCGCTCGGCCAGCTCGGCAGGCTCAAGCACGGTGATGGGGAAGCCGAGAATGCCCGCGTGGACGGCGATCGCGTCCAGCGAGTCGGATCCGGTGGTCAGCACGCATCGCCCTGCTCCGGCTGGCTCGATCATGCCGACGGTGGGCGGGACCAGCCGGGCAACTTCATCGGCCGGCGCGTGCACCATGATCCGCGCCTGGTGCCGGTACGGCGCCGTGGTCACCGACCGGGCCACCAGCGCAGCGGCGTCCGGCGGCTCCGGCAGCACGAACCTGACGCCGGTGAGCCTGGGTGCGTCGATCCGGTCGGCCCGGAACGTCCGCCAGTCCGACCGCTCCAGATCATGCGCGACCAGGTACCAGCGGTACCCGGCCTGCACCAGCCGGTACGGCTCGACCAGCCGCTGGGTCGTCTCGCCGTCGTAGTTGCGGTAGCCGAACGCCAGCCGCTCGCGGCTACGGCAGGCGCGCGCGAGAGCGGTCAGCGTTTCGGCCGTCAGGATCGGAGCAACTCCGGCGAGCGGCACCGTCATCTGGCTGATCGCAGCCGCGCGCTCCCGCAGCCGGGACGGCAGGACCTGATCGATCTTGGCGAGAGCTCGCACCGACGCCTCGCCTATCCCGGTCACGGACTGGATCGCCGCAGACCGCAGGCTCAGCGCGACCGCGACTGCCTCGTCGTCGTCGAGCAGCAGCGGCGGCAGTGACGAGCCTGCTCCCAGCCGGTATCCGCCCGCCACGCCAGGGACGGCGTGCACGGGGTAGCCGAGTTCGCGCAGCCTGGCGATGTCACGCCGGACCGTGCGCGGTGTGACGCCGAGCCGCGCGGCTAGGTCGGCACCGACCCAGTCCGCGTGCAGCTGAAGCAGCGATAGCAGACGGAGCAGGCGGGCCGAGGTTTCCAGCACGACTCGGAGTCTGGCACGAATCGAGGACCGAAACTGTCCGCATTGAGGTCTAGCTTGAGCCGCATGGACACCGACAGGTATGTGCAGATCGACTGGAAGAGCGCGCTGCCCGAGCAGCTTGACTGGCACTGGCGGACGCAGCTCCGGCCGCGGCTCGAGGGGATGACGGACGCCGAGTACTTCTGGGAGCCGGTACCCGGCTGCTGGAGCATCCGGCGCCGGGGCGAGAGCACCGCGCCGATCTCCGTCGGCGCTGGCGAGTACGCCATCGACTACGGCTTCCCGGAGCCAGACCCGTCGCCCGTCACCACCATTGCGTGGCGGCTGGCCCACATGATCGTGGGGCTATTCGCCTCGCGGACCGCGACGCACTTCGGCGGGCCGCCCGTCAACTGGCCGACCTGGGAGTACGCGGCGACCGCGAAGGAGGCCCTGCGGCAGCTGGATGAGACCTATGCCGCCTGGCGCGACAGTGTGCGCGGACTCGGCGAGGCGGGCCTTGCCCGGCCAGTCGGCCCAGCCGAAGCCGACGGCCAGTACGCGGACTTCCCGATGGCGGACCTGATCCTGCACATCAACCGCGAGGCGATCCACCACGGCGCCGAGATAGCGCTGCTCCGCGATCTGTATCAGTGGAAGGGAGACAGCAATGCCCTATGAGTTCCAGGTCGCGGTCGACTGCGCGCAGCCGCACGTACTAGCCGACTGGTGGGCGGAGACGCTCGGCTGGAAGGTCGTAGTCTCCGACCCCGAGTTCATCCGGCAGATGATCGCCGAGGGCTACGTCACCGAGGCCGATACGCGCACGCACAACGGATCACTGGTATTCGCCGACGCGGCAGCGATCGATCGCCCGGAGGATCCGGGCCGGCGGATCTACTTCCAGCGGGTGCCGGAAGCAAAGACCGCGAAGAACAGGTGGCACCTGGACGTCCGGGTCGGCCCGGAGAACGTCGCAGCCGAGAAGGAGCGGCTCATCGCACGCGGAGCCAGTTATCTCTACGACGGGCAGCAGGGACCGCACACCTGGGTGACCATGGCCGATCCGGAGGGCAACGAGTTCTGTATCTCCTGACGGCTTCCCGGCCCCGACCTGGCTGGCTAGCATGTCGCGAGTGGGCATCTCGGTACCAGCGCGTCAGATCGCCGTAGACAAGGCGAAAGTGGAGCGGATGCTCGGCTCGCCAGAACTGGCCTGGCTGGTCGACCGGATCCGCTCCCGGCTCGAGCGCGGCGAGCCGATCGACGGCACCATGACCCTGGTTGGCGCCACTCCAGCGCAGCGCAAGGCGGCCGCCCGGCTGCTCGGCAGCAGCGTCGGCCGTGGCACCTCACTGAGCGTTCCGCTGCCGGCGGTCGCGGCCGAGCTGTGGCGCGCGGCCGCCGCTCCGAACCTGGTCGCGGCGGTCGAGGCACTCGGCGGCCCGGTCCGCAATCTCGCCGCAGAGCGCGCGGCTGACCTCCAGCGCTGGGGCGACGCGCTGAGCGCAGCACGGTCAAGCTGGCTATCGCACCTGGCCTGGTACCGGGCCTGGCTCGACTCGCTGAGCCGGGAAGGGATTGTCACCAAGCTGATCCGGCAGGGCCACCTCGATGCGATCGGGCAGGCGACCGCTGTGCTGGAGCGGCTGCCGAGCGACACCGAAGACGGCACCACGCTGACCACGGCCCTGGCCGAAGCTGCGACCGGCGACGAGCGAGCTCTCTCGGACGGCGGGCCGGTCGCGTCGCTGGTGCTGCGGGCACTCGCGATCCGCGAGGGTACCCAGCCGCCGGGCAGCCGGGACGCGGAGCAGGCGCTGTGGAGCTCGGCCGGCGTGGTGTCCGACGACCTGGCCAGTCAGGTCCTGGTACTCAACCTGCGGGCCAGCGGCGATCCGGTCGGCCGCTGGCTTGGTGAGGCTGCCGATGCGGGCCAGCCGTTCCGGCTGACGCTCCGTCAGCTCGCCGCCACGTCCGTGCTCCCGCTCGCACTTGACATCTACGTGTGCTCGAGTTCGGCGCTGATGCGGGCTGCGGCCGACAAGCTCGGGTCCAGCTGCCCGGCCCTGGTCTGCACGGAGGGCGCGCCCTCGGTGGCCTGCACCCGGCTGCTCCAGGCTGCGGCAAGCAGCGGGTCATCGGTCCAGTGGCACGCCGATTTCAGCTGGGCCGGGCTCCGCAGCACCGCCTCGGCCGTGCGCCGGCTGCAGGCGCAGCCGTGGCGGATGGCCGCCAGCGACTACCAGGCCGCGCTTCCGGCCGGCGGCCGGCCGCTGACCGGCACGGCCGAGCCAAGTCTGTGGGATCCGAAGCTGTCCGAGCTGATGCGCGTGACCGGCCGCGTCATTGCCGAAGAGCAGGTCGTCCCCGAGCTGCTGGCCGAGCTCACTGAGCACGCGGACGCGCTGAGCCCGCGCGGCTAGTGAGCCCGCGCGGCTCACTCAGGCCGGGCAGCTCGCTCAGGCGAGTTCCGAGCACAGCTTGCGCAGGAATGCCCTGGTCCGCGGGCCATCCTCGCCGCGCGCGTACTCGCCAGCCACGAAATCAGTCACCCCGGCGTCCGCGAGCGCGCTGATCTGCGCGGCAACAACGTCCTCGCTGCCCACGATCGCGACATCGCCCGGTCCGGCCGCGCCCTCCCGGTCGAGCATGGCGCGGTAGGACGGCAGCTGCCCGTAGATGGCGAACGCCTTCCCGGCATCGGATCTCGCCCGCTCCGGATCGTCGGTCACGCAGACAGGCAGGATGCAGACCACCCGCGGAGCGGGCCGGCCGGCCTCGCGAGCAGCATCAGTAATGGTGGGCACGATGTAGTCCCGCACGGTCGCCGGGCCGGTCATCCACAGGATCGTCCCGTCCGTGCGGGTCCCGGCCAGCTTGAGCATCCGCGGCGCCAGCGCGGCTAGAAGCAACGGCATTTCAGTACCGGAACGGGGCACGGAGAGGCCAATGTGCGCACGCACGGTCTCGCCGTCGACGGCGACTGACTCCCCGGCCAGCAGCGGCACCAGCACGTCCAGGTACTCGCGCATGTGCCGGGCCGGGCGGCTGAAGTCATATCCGTACATGTCCTGAATGACGATCTGGTGTGACAGTCCGATACCGAGCGCTAGCCGGCCGCCGAGCGCGAGGTTGGCAGTGAGGGCCTGCTGGGCCAGCACGGCCGGGTGCCTCGGGTAGGTCGGGACGACCGCTGTGCCCAGCTCGATACCGGGCACGCCGCTGCCCGCGACGGCAAGCGAGGTCAGCGCCTCCAGGCCGAAGATGTTCGACATCCAGGCGGAGGCGAAGCCGTCATCGGCTGCCTTCTGTAGCTGGTCAGCAAGCCTGGCCAGCGCGTCGGGACCGCTGGTCTCCGCCGCCGAGACGCCGATCCGCATACGAGTCTCCATTCGCCCCGCTGGCCTCGTTCCCTGCCCTGATCTTTGCGGTCGGACCAGGGCAGACGCAAGCGGCCGCGCGGGCAGGCAATGGAGCCGGCACGGGCAGGCGGGTGCCGGCCGAGTTCGGGAGCCAGTAGCCTGACGGCAGCGCGACGGGGGACAATAGGGACGTGGAACCCGCTGCTTCTCGTCGTCCGAGACCATCAGAGCGCGCAGCAGCGGCCGAGCAAGAGCGCCAGGCGGCCGCTGAGCGGGCCCGGCAGCATCAGCTCGCGGCGGCCAGGGCACGGGCGCGCGCAGCAGCGCGTGAGCAGGCTGCTGCTGCGCTGGCAGGCCAGACGGCGGAGTCCGGCCTTGCCGGATGGTCCAGCCCCGCCGAGGAAGAAGCCGAGACCGGACACCCGGCTGAGCGGGCCGAGCTGCCCCCGGACCGGTACCTGGACCGGGAAGACAGCTGGCTCCGGTTTGCCGAGCGTGTGCTTGAGCTTGCCGACGACCCTGCCGTGCCGCTACTCGAGCGAGTGAGGTTTTCCTCGATCTTCGCTGGCGGGCTGGACGAGTTCTTCGGGGTGAGGATCGCCGGCCGGATCCGCCGGATGGCCACGGGCCTGCCGGTGGAGAACGCGACCGGCGCGTCCACCGAGGCGATTCTGGACAACGCGCTGGAGGTGGCGCGCGAGCTGTCGGCGCGTAACGCCCGGTCCTTCACCGGCTCGCTCGTCCCCGCGCTGGCGGCAGAGGGCATCGAGATCCTGCGCTGGAAAGAGCTAGTCCCGGACGAGCAGGTGAAGCTGGACAAGCTGTTCAGGCAGCGCATCTACCCGGTGCTCACGCCGCTGGCCGTGGATCCGACGCATCCCTTCCCGTTCATCTCCGGCCTCACGCT
>Ga0335075_10005370_pt1 | contig 19917 bp, 26 predicted proteins | sample Lox_Sample_24_FD_206723 | JGI IMG/M metagenome (GOLD analysis project Ga0335075, IMG submission 206723) | Soil microbial communities from Loxahatchee National Wildlife Refuge, Florida, United States - Lox_Sample_2.4 | ecosystem: Environmental > Terrestrial > Soil > Wetlands | place: USA...
GACCTCCCGTTCGGCGGCACCAAGCGCTCCGGCTTCGGCCGCGAGCTCGGCCCGCTCGGCATCGACGAGTTCGTCAACAAGCGCCTCTTCTACGTCCAGAAGTGATGCGGCAGCTCGCTGACCAGCCATAACGACCTCACAGGGACTGCGGAGGGCGTTCTCAGGGCATTTTCGCCCTCCGCAGGGCGGCTGAAGAACTCGTTCATGATCTCCCGGGCGCGGTCGTCGTCGCTCGGCAGGAAGTGCGCGTAGACCGACAGCACGACCTCCTTCGTGTCGCCGAGGTACGCCGCCGTCTTGGCGAGGCTCAGCCCGTTGCCCAGCCACTGCGAGGCGGCGGAGTGCCGAAGCGCGTGGATGCCGTTGATCTGGGGAGCGGCTGGCGCCCCAGCGGCCTTCCAGGCGCGGCGCCAGGGATTTTCCAGCGTCCCCTGATACCAGGGACGGCCGCCCTTGTTGGAGAAGATCAGGCGGCGCGTTAGGTCGCCGTTGATCTTCCCGTCCGCCCGGAGGAAGGGAAGCTTCACCGCGACCGCGGGCCGCTCGGCCAGGTGCTCGGACAGCTTGAGGACCACCTCGTCGGCGACCGGGATGCCGCTCCGGCTCTTCCTGTTTTTCACCGGCCCGTACACGAGATGCCAGCCCGTCAACGGCGACGGCCGGGGTGGCGTCGTCACGTCGGGCACGCCGGTCAGGTCGACGTACTTCACCTGGTACTCGATGCTGCACGTCTTGCGGAGGAAATCGACATCGTCCACGGTCGAGGCGCACAGCTCGCCCTGGCGGTGACCGCAGTTCGCGCCGAAGTACGGGAGCACCTGCAGTTCCTCGGGCAGGGCGGCGGCCACAGCCTCGATGCGGTCGAGATCCCAGGCGACGGCCTCGTGAGGCACGGCCTCCGGGCGCTGCAGGGATTTCGCCGAGAGCGGGTTCGTCCCGATGATCTTGTCGTCGACCGCGGCCGTGAAGACCTGCGACAGGTCTTTGATGATCAAGATCGCCGTGTTCGCGTGGACCGGGAGGCCGGCAATCCACCCTTGTGAGAGGGAAACTCGGCGAGCCAGTGCTCGCATCGGGTAGTCGCCGATGGCGACGCCGCCCTTGGGAGTCCTGCCCTTAACCGCGCCGTCTCGGGTGTCTTGGTAGACGTGGTTCCCGAACGACGACTTGATTCGCCCGGCCGTCTTAGGGTCGTGGACGCGGTTCCTCCGCCATTCCTCGGCGAAGGCTCGCAGCGTGATCGCCCCGGCGCGTTCGTCGATGAACACGCCGGCGTGCACCGCCGCGCGCAACTCGGCATCCTTGTCCTTGGCGTCCTGTTCGAACTCGAAATTCTGCTTGAACGGCTTCCCGTCCTGGTCGGTGCCCCGGACTTGGTAGCGGAGGCCGATCCCGTGCTCGCCGGACGGCACCTTGCGATGGTCGCTGCACTTCTTCGCGCCCTTCGGAGGGTGCCTGAGATGCCAACGGTCGTAGACGCTCACTCTTCGCCATCCTCGGCCGACGCCTCGGCGGCTCGGATGTGGCCTGGGCTGGCATCTCCGAGGCTCTCCGCGTCCTGCAGTTGCCGCTGCGCCGCTGCGGTGTCGAATCTGATGACATCGGCCGTCTTCGCAGCTGCCTCCCGGTCTTCCCGGGCTATCAGCTCCTCGAGCATGAGGCCGACCATCCGGTACGAGCGGATCAGGCTGCTGCGGCGCCTGTCCCAGTTGGCGGGGTTGCCGAAATCCCGGAGTGATATGGAGATCCGGCCGCCGAGGTCGTAGTTAGCCCGTAGCGCAGGGTCGAACTTCACGTCGCCGCCGCGCGGCAGGGCGTTCTTCGCGAAGTCCGACGCCCGGTCGGACGGGGTCGCGTCCTCCCGCTCTGATGAGCCCGTCGCGCCCAGCTCCGGCGGCAGCGGCGCAAGGCTCTGTGCCCATCTCCAGGTGTCATAGGCGCGGTGCCGTACCTCCGGGGTCAGCTCGACGATGTCGTCCCACTCGACATCGCGGGGGAACAGCAGCGACGCGGGCGTCACCTCGAGCGCTAGCGCCAGGGCGACCAGGTCATCGGCGGGTCGACGCGCTCGGCGGCGTGCTCTCGGACCAGGTCGACCAGCTGCGCCAGGTGCAGGCGATCGCGCACACCGTGCCGCGGCCGCCGGGCATGGAAGACAGCGCCCAAGTCCTTGCCGTCATGAACGAGCTGATGGGCATGTCGAGAACAAAGCTCGCCTCAGTCGGCCGGGCCGCGGCGCAGGTCAATGACTACCAGGCGCTGCAGGCACAGCGACGGCGCGAGCGTGCACATAAGGCGGTCGAGCGGGAAGAGTTCCGGCGGAAGGCCGGTACGCGGCCGGCCGGCCGCGGACGCCCGCAGGGATCCTGTGATGGCCGGGCGTCCGGGGGCGCCGCGCACGCTTGGCGGCAGCCGCACAGGCCGCCAGCGGCGAGCCACCGCGGCAGCCAATCGAACTGCCACCGAAACCCGCTGAGGACGCTCCTGAGGCCGAGAAGCGCGCGTATGCCGACCAGGTACGCGGTATCTTGCGCGCAGAGCTCCGCTGCGCCGGCCCCAGCGGGAGGCAGACCTGCGCGCGGGAAGGGTCCGGCCGAAGAACCGTGCGGAGATGGTGATCTTCGCTAAGGACATCCTCGGCGAACGGGAGCAGCCTGATGGATGAGCCGCAGCCCCGGAAACACTGCAGGGTATGCGGTGGCGAGATGTGCCGACGTTGCGGATACTGCCTGGCAGGCTGCGAGTGCCGGCCCGACGATCCTGGCGGTGGGGAGCAAACCGCCCGGGAGGTCTCAGCGACGGCGGCGTGAGCGGAAACCTGAGCCGAAAACCGACCGCTTCAGTGGGTTTACGCCTCAGGTTTCCTTCAGTGAAACGCCGACCAGTCGCCGGTGTTCGAACGCATCGAGGGCCGAACGCTCCACCGGCCGGCGTGTTTGTCCGACGCCTGAGTAGCGCCCGGCGGCACGATTAGCCGTTATGAGCGGCAACATCATCACGGGCGTCTTCGCCATCGCGGGAATCATCGTCGGCTACGCTCTGACCGCGCTGGGCAGGCTCGCCGCCGACCGCCGTGCCGAGCGAGCGAAAGCGCGCGACCTGTTCACCGTGGTCGTGAAGGCCATCACCGCAATGGAGATCGAGAAGGCGTCCTTCAGGGAGCGCCGCGACTCCTTTCGCGCGAACTTCCTCGCTGTCGGCGGCGCGGTGCTGACCACATTCGCCGCCCACTCCGAAGGGAATTGGATCAAGGGCGCGGCGACAAGCATCGGTGACCTAATGGCGTGGGATTCGGCCGAGGGAGCGAGGTTCGTCGACCGGTTTCAGGCCGCCGCGGCCGAGATCGGTCCGGCCCTGGTGCAACTCTCGCTCATGTCCGAGGGTCTCCAGGCTGCGGCCTCGCCGGTCGGCGATGCCGTGGGCGCGGTCATGAAGGCCCGCAGGCCACGCGACGTGAAGGCTGCTGACGAGCAGCTCCAGAAGACGATCGCGGGCCTGCGGCGTGCCGTCAACGCATTCGGTACTCGGCGATGGTGGCAGCGTGCCGTCGACCCCGCCTCGGCGACATTGGAAGCGAAGCCGGGCGTCTGATCGCGGCGTTCCGCGCCGCGCGTACAGTTGTGCTCGGCGCGCAGTTCGGTAACGAATCACCGAGCATGTGAACCTTCTACCCGGTAGCCTGCGTCTTCGTCATGAGACTCAATGAGCAGAACAGCGAGAGCGGGGACGATGGGGCACCAGCGCACGGCACCACCCACGGCCGGAACTGGGCATTGCCTGGCGACCGGCGGCGAGTGATCATGATCGGAAAGGGTAGAAAACCCCTCAGGGGGGAGGCGCGCACCATGGCACACGTACAAGATGCCGCCGCCTACATCCTGGACCGGCTTGGTCCCATGTCCGCGATGAAGCTCCAGAAACTGTGCTACTTCTCCTACGGCTACCACCTGGCATGGGAGGAGCGGCAGCTGTTCCCGGAGCGGTTCGAGGCCTGGGCAAACGGGCCCGTGAGCCCCCGGCTGTACGCGTCGCACCGTGGGCTCTTCGGCGTCCGCCCCGGCGATATCAAGGGCGATGCGGGCAAACTTGACGACGGCGAGCGCGAGTCGATCGACCTTGTCCTTGGCAGCTACGGCGGGTTCACCGCACACCAGCTCTCGGCTATGACCCACCGCGAGGGGCCGTGGGTGCTGGCCCGCCGCCGGGCGGGCGCGGCAGAGCTGGAGCGCAGCTCCGAGGAGCTCGACGACGACGAGATTTTCGAGTTCTTCGACGCCCTGACGTCAGCCGACAACAATGGGCGGGAAGAGTAAGCGGCAGCCGACTCCCCAGGGCATACCCAATCTCAAAGTCGCTCCGAAGTGGGGCGTGCCCAACCTCAAGGAACCTCCAAGGAAGCTTCCCGGCCTGCCGGGCACTAATAACTCTGGAGAGCGGCTCTGCTGGCGTTTCATGCACGTCGACCACGAGGGTCCGTGGGGCTTCGGCAAAGTAACCGCCGAGGAGATGTGCGATCTCATGAGGTGCCTCGCCAAGTTCGAGACCATGACGGTCGGCGAGGCCTTCCCCGGCGGCGGCTACCCGGGCAAGGACTACGTCATCGAGGACATCCCCAACGCCGCCGCCCGCGACCGCCTAGATTCGCTCGGCCTGGCTGACATGACCAAGATCTCCGTCTTTCGCGTCACCGGAGAACAGCGCCTATACGGCTTCCGGACGTTCAACGTGTTCCACGTCGTCTGGTGGGATCCACTCCACCAGATCTGGCCAAGTCACAAGAAACACACCTGATCGGGCCTGGTGCGACCACCTTGATCACTCTCCGTATGGGCACGAACTGAGCAGGTCCGCTGCGCCTTGGCCCTCGCCTGCCGCGCCCTCAGCATCGGCGTCACCAAGGGGTACCAGCTCGCCAGGGAAGGCGAATTCCCCGTGCCGCTGAAGCCGGTCGGCAACTCCAAGTACCGCGCCCCGAAGACCGCCATCCTCGCGTACCTCGGCATCGAGGACCTCCCGGGAACCGAACGCGGCGAGCGAGCCGAGCTGGAGTCACGCCCGGCTCTTGACGCCCTGGCCGAAGTCCTCGACGCCATCCCCGACGGCATCACCCGCTGCGCCGCGTACGCGCTAATCGCGCGACTGATCGAACTGGGCAGAGCAGAACGCGAAGAGCCGCAACGCTGAGCCGCGTAGATGCAGCACAGCGCTTATGTTCCGGTTTACGATGCAGGCAGGGCGACAGAGGGGCAGCTATGGCGCAAGCCGCGGAAGACAAGATCGCATTTCCGGATAAGCGCGCGGCGCAGCTGGCGGGAATCACGATGCGGCAGCTCCGTCACTGGGAGAAAACCGGCCTGGTGATCCCGTCTGTCCGTCGCCAGATCAGCCCGCGCAACACTGTCAGGCTATACAGCTTCCAGGATCTGGTCGAGCTGCTGGTTGTCGCGGAGCTGCGCCATCGCCCGGGAATCAGTCTGCAGCACATCCGGCGCCTAGTGCGGCACCTCAGCACGTTGGACTTCGACGCTCCGCTCCGCGAGCTGAAGTTCGCGACCCGCGGCAGAGAGATCTACATCAACTTCCCGGACGGGACCTGGTCGGGCGACCCTGTACCGGACCAGGTCATCTTCCGCCAGGCCATCGCGCTCGACGACGTAGTGGCGAAGATCGGCAGAGCGGCCGAGCGCGACCCCAAGTCAGCCGGCGAGGTGACCCACCGCCGCGGCGTCCAGCACAGCAAGCCGGTGTTCGAGGGAACGCGGATACCGGTGGCGGCTGTTCAGCGGTACCTGGACGCGGGCTACGACACCGCCGCGATCCTGAGGGAATACCCGTCGCTGACTCCTGAGGACGTGGAGACAGCCCGCCGTTACGCGACTGCAAGCTAAGCGCGGCCCGGAGTGCGCTTCGTACTCGATCAGGACGTGCCGGCCAGCGTCCGCTCTATGCTGTCCCACGAAGGCCATGACGCATGGCCTGCCCACGAGGCCGGCCTGTCCCGCGCAGAGGACGACGATCTGAGCGTCTACGCGGAGCGTCACAATGCGGTGCTGGTGAGCCTGGACGTCGAGTTCATGCAGCGACGTCGCGCGAACGCGATCGGCCGCCACGTCAGGCTCCGCTGCACCGAACCGGACGCGGCCGCCGTGCTACGCGCCAACCTCAAGGAAGTCCTCGAATACCTCCAGCGCGAGCATGTGACCGTTACGGTCTCCCGGGAGGGTGTCAAGGCGGACAGCGACTGGCGAGGTTAGCCGGATCAGCCCCGCGCCGGTACGGCGACCGGGCCCTCCCGGCTGCCTGGAGAGGACTGATCGGTTCCTTGCGCGAACGGCTAGTGCAGGTACTCGTCGTCGTCGGCCGCCGGTACAAGATGGAGGTATTCGTCTAGCTGCCAGCGGAAACCAGCGTCGTCGTTGAACCACGCCACATACACCTGGTCCGGCTCGATCGCGATCTCGGGGAACGAGAATCCGCAGGCTGATCGCGGCCGCAGCGTCGCAAACTCGCCGATTGGTTTCGGCGTACCGATGAAGCGAGTCGGCGTGCCATCCTCGTCTCGGAAGGGCATCTCACCGCACTCGGCCGGTCGTTTGAGGAGCTGGTGGTCCACACTAGACATGACCTTGAGGGAGACGCGACTGATAGGGCGGCTCGACTGATTGTCAACCACGGCCATCGTCCTGTTCGGACCGAGCTTGTACCAGTTCACCTCGATACCTTCGGCTTGCCTGCGCCGTTCCGCGAGCGCCCTGACTTCAGCCTCCGCCAGCTGGCGGTCGAGGAGCTCGTCGCGCTTGATGTTGCGCCCGGTCTCCTCGGCCGCGCTCCTGACGAAGGCGCGGAACTGGTACAAACCAGTCACTCCGCCGACGAGGCCTAGGGCAAAGAGCAGCCACGTCGGGAGGTCACCCCAGTCCGGCTGAAGGTGCCACGGCTCGCCGAAGATCAAGAGCGCTATCAAGAACCCGATGACCACGCCGATCCCGGCGGCGATTCCTCGCTCGCCTTTCAACCATGTGGCGGCTATTCGGAGCTTCACCACCGGCACGCTACAAGGCGCCCCTCCGTCAGGATGGGCTTCTCGGGATTACCGGCGCCTCGCGGGGTCGTTCTGCTCTTGCCAACGCTGCAGCGCCTCGGCGGACGGCCGAGCGTACCGGGCCAGCGACGCGACCGACGTGTGACCGCTTAGGGCCATCAGCATGGGCGTGCTGGCGCCGTCTTCGGCCGCGTGGGTGAGGGCCGAGTGCCGGAGCTGGTGCAGTGTCCACGGGCCGCCCTGCTCGCCTGCGGTGGCGTCCTCGAAGATCTCGGCCGCCCGTCGGTAGGACAGCCGGGCCTTCCCGCTCGCCGGGTCGATGTCGCCGGGCGGCAGCTCAACGCGCGATCGCCGGTCGGTCAGGAACAGCGGGCCCGACTTGCGGCCCTTGAGCAGCCGGGGCAGCAGCCGGGCCGTGCCGGTCTGAAAGACGATGACGTCGACCGCGCCGCCCTTGCGGGTCACCTGCGCGCGCCGGTTCGCCAGGTCGAGGTCCGCGACGTCCAGGCGGAGCACCTCGGCCGACCTCGCCGCGCTCTCGTACAGGAGACGCCACAGAACCCGCTCGCGGATCGCGATGTCCTCTCGGTTGAGCAGCCGGTCGACGTCGGCGCGGGACAGGGCGCGGGAGCGGTCGGCGGCGCGCTTGCGGCGCCGGAGAGCGGCCGTCAGGTCGATGACGGTCATCCAGCCCTGATCTTGCCAGTACCGCTCAGCCAAGCGGAGCGCGTCCAGGTTCCGGTTCCACGTGCTCGGCGCGGACTGTCCCCACCGCCCGCTGAACCAGGCGGCGACCGCGCCCGGCTCCAAGTCGGCCGTGTCGATCTCGTCGCCGAACTCAGCCCGCAGCGCCCTCAAGGTGCTGGCGTACACGCGGCGGGTGCCCTGGCTTTCCGGATGATCGAGCGTGAAGAGGTAGGCCGCCGTCGCCTCGCCGATGGTGGCTGTCTCGCGGCGGGTCAGAGCGTGCACGGTGCCCATTGGTCTCCTATCGCAGAAAAGCCAGGGGAGTCGGCCCGCGCCTGGCGGCGCGTAATGCCGTGTTCTCCGTGGTCGGGTTTCGCGTTGTCGCAGAAACACGGCATTTTTTGCGATAGCCCGATCGCCGGCCACGGCGGGCACGCTTATCCACGTCGCCCGGCCGGGGCTGACTCCACTCGCTTTTCTGCGATAGCGGCCAGGGGTACTCACAGTGCGAGTACCCCTCACCACTAATGAGGGTTCAGGGCACGCGCGCGACGGCTGCCATGATCCGGCCGCTGCCCGGGCGCAGGCTCTTGCCGAGGACCGTACGGCCGTAGGCCCGGACATCGACCAGGGCGCCGGACTTGAGCCGGGCGCGGCGGATCCACGCGCGAAGGTCCCGCGCCTCGTGCGGGTGCAGGCCGGCCAGCTTGGCGAACAGCTGCCCCTGGCCGCCGTCCGCGACGGCGATCACGATCTCGGACCCGGACGGCAGCAGCCTGGCAAGATCGGCCGTCACCGCCGCCGCCTCGCCCCGGTTCATCTCGAGCGCCGCGAGGCCGAGCTGAACGTGCGCGGGCCCGTCGCCGAGCCACTCGCCATCGGCGCTGAGCAGGCCGGCGGTCCGCAGCAGCTTGCGCGGCTCTCGGATGCCCGCCTCAAGCGCTGTCGCGTGGCCGCCAGGGGTCGGAGACAGCTCCGACCACTGGCCGCCAGGGGTGCTCACAGTGCGCGCACCCTTTTCGTCGTCGAGAGAGCGCCGGCGCTGCCCGGCGACTATGCCGCTGCGATCGGCGTAGACGAACGTGGCGTCCGGCGTCGCCCTGGCCGCCGCGAGGTGGGGGGCGTCGTCCAACGGGAAACCCGCTTCGGCGAGCACCACGAAGGTGATGCCACGGCGGACCGCGTCCTCGGCCGCCGCCGACCGGAAACGGTTGTGGAAGCGGATGGCGTCCCTGCACTTCGGCCACGCCTCGTCGATCGCCTTGGCCGCCTCGCGGTCCTCGGCCACGCCCCAGCTGCCGCCGCTCAGCACGTCGAGCAGCCGCGGCAGTCGCGCTGTGTCCTCCATCCGCCCCCCCGATTTCCCTGTCGCCAGGCCCGCGCGGTCAGAGTCCAGGGGTGGCGGACGCCGGCCGCGCGGGGCCTCGGGAGTCACGACCAGGTGACTGTGCCGTCATCCTCGCGGACTCCGGCCAGAACGCGCCCCGTGGGCTCGTAGAGCGCCTCGAGGTCCGCGCCGAGGGCGAGGCGGACCTCGCGCAGTTCCATCCTCGCGCCGGGCTGCTGCCTGCGCAGCCGCATTTCCGCCGCCACCTGCCCGACGCCGCAGGACCCGCCGGCATCCCACTCCCAGAAGGTCACGGCTCCGCCACGTCGGCCGCGGGCAGATCGTCGCCCGCCGGAGGGTCGAGGCGCGGCACCGGCTTCACCGCGTAGTCCTCGCGGATCATCTGCCGCAGTTCGTCAGGGCCCACGGCGGCCAGCCAGCCGCCGAGGTCGTCGCGGCGCCGCGCGCGCCACTCGCCGTCCCCGGTGACCTCGATCAGGTAGGCGGTATCCCAGTCGAACCAGAGTGCCGCCAGGGCGTCGTCCAGGGCGCCGCCCGCGACAGCCGCCGCCTCCTCGTGTCCCGTTCCGTCGCCCTGCGCCGATCCCATCGCGCTTCACTCCCGGTCCGCGTTCCGATTCGTGCCCTTCGTTCACAGGCAGTTTCACGGCCTCCCGGCGTACATTGGCAGTGGTGGCGTGGTGACCGCGCGCCACCGGGTCACGGGTCACCGGTCACCACCCCGAGGCGATTGGGCGCGCGCAATGGGAGACTTCGCCGCTGTCGTACGGCGGTTCATGACCTTGCGGAAGATGTCGCTGCGCGAGACTGCGCGGGCGGCCGGGTACTCCGATCACACCCTCGTCAGCAAGGCGCTCAACGGCTACAAGGCGGTAACCCCGTACCTGGCGGCGGCGCTCGACGAGGCGCTCGACGCCGGCGGGGAGATCATCGCGGCGGCCAGGTCCGCGCAGGCGGTCGCCGAGGCCGCCAGGCTGCCGCTCCGCGAGCTCGCCGACCACGCCGCCGAGCTCGGGGCGTGGGCGGAGACGGGCACCGCAGGGCCCGGCACCATCGCCGCCCTCGCCGACGAGATCGACAGCGTCACGGGCGCCTACGGGTCGACTCCCGCCGACCTGCTGATCCTGCGCGCCTCTGACGCGTGCCGCCGCGTCTCGGCTCTGCTGCGACAGCACCAGCGCCTGCGATACCAGAGGGACCTGTTCGTGATCGCGGCGCGCTGCTGCGCGTTCCTGGCGGTCGCCCTGGGGGACCTCGGCAAGCAGGCCGAGGCCGGCTCCTATGCGCGGACCAGCCTCACCCTGGCCGAGGAGTCCGCCGACGCCGGGGCGGTCGCCCTGGCGCTGTCGGCGCTGGCGAAGGTCGCGTTCTGGGACGGCCGCAAGCGGGCGTCGGGCGACTTCGCGGCGAGGGGCTACGCGACGGCGAAGGCGGGGGATTCGCTGCGGGTCCTGCTGGCGTGCCAGCGGGCCGACGCGGCTCCGCTGCCGATGGCCGGGGAGGCGCTTGGGCTGGCCGCCGCCGAGCTCGGGCAGCATCCGCCAGGGTCGGCCGGGGCCGGGCTGTTCGACTGCGGGGCGGTCCGGCTGGCCGGGTACCAGGCCACGCTCGGCCTCCGCGAGGGCAGCCTTGCCGCGGTGCTCGCCGCTCTGGCCGGGGCCGAGCGGGCGGTCGACGAGGGCGAGGAAGTGCCGTACGCGTCGCTGGCGCAGGTCCGGCTCTGCGCGGCGCTCGCCTTGCTGGCGTCCGGCGACGCCGACCAGGCGGCCGGGCAGCTCGCGCCCGTCCTCGGCCTCCCGGCTGAGATGCGGCTCGCGACGTTCGCCGGCCGGCTCTCGCAGGCGGCCGTGCTCGCGTCGGCGACGCCGTACCGGGGCAGCGTCGTGGCCGGGCAGATCGCGGACGACATTGCCGGGTACCTCGGGACCGAGCCGCCGCCGTTCCAGCACCCTATGGCGATCGACGCCGCCAGCGTCCGTTGACCGACGTCCGCTATCACTGGTGGTGGCGTGAGGGGCAGCGGGTCGGCCGCCGCTTCTTCACCGTGCACGCCACGTTCGCCGCGGCCGCGGAGGTCCAGCAGATGGCGGCGGAGGCCAGGGAGCGGCTGTGCGGCATCCCGTACCTCGACCTGATCCCCGGCCGCTGGCTGCACCTGACCATGCAGGGCATCGGGTTCGCCGACGAGGTGAGCGACGGCGACCTCGAGGCGATCACCGCCGCCGCGGCGGCGCGGCTGGCCATGCTCGCGCCGGTCGCGATCACGCTCGGGCCGCCAGAGATAGCCGGAGAAGGCGTCACCTGCTGGGCTTTGCCGCCGCGCGCCCTCGACCCGGTGCGCGACGCCGTGCGCGCTGGCATCGGCGACGTGTGGGGCGCTAACCGGGTGCCCGAGTCACCGGACTGGACCGCGCACGTCAGCGTGGCGTACGCGAACGCAGACGGGCCGGGCGCGCCGATCGACGCCGCGCTCGAGGGAATGGGAGCCGTTGAGACGACCGTCCGCGCGGTCGACCTGATCCGCCTCGGCCGCGACAGCCACCTCTATGAGTGGGAGAACGTCGCAAGCCTGCCGCTCAAGGGTACGGACTAGCGCGTACCCCGAAATCCTCGAGCCCGCGCTAGTCGCGCCCTGGCGGGCGCGGTCCCCCGTCCCCGCAGCCATGGCCCTTAGAGGCACGAGAAGTCGGATGCCCGCAGTCGCTGGTGCAGGTGGGTGGCCGGGGTGAACTGGCAGGTGCGGGTCGCCGGGGGCTGGCCGCCGTTGGCTCGCCCGCTCGATCCGTTGCCCTGCCGGCACCACGGCCGGGTCGCCGGCGGGAGCCCGCACCGCCCCGACAAGCCCTGCCGCCCGCCCGCGCCAGCCGACTGCCCCAGCCGCCCTTGTCGCTTCTCTTCCGAGTTGGCGAAAGGACGAAGGGGGACTACGCCCGTCAGGGCGGGCCGCTTCTTGTCGCTTCCGGCCGGGACTGATCGCCCGGTTGAGCGGCCAGCGCCGGGTGACGCTGGCCGCTCGCGGGGCCGTCAGGCCCAGCCGCCTATTCGATCGTGAACCCGATCGTGAAGTCCCCGTTGTCCTCCTCTTCGTAGGAGGTCGTGGTCATGGTCTGGCCGTTGCCGAGTGGCACCGACTTCCCGACCTCGGGTGTCTTGCGATTGTCGTCCTGCTTAGCCATTTCGTTTCCCCTCGGTGATGGTGTTCGTTGTGTTCGCGCTGGTCAGAGCCGGTACCGGCGGCTGATCCTGGTGCCGAACGGCCCTGGCAGGCTCGCCCAGACGGACAGCCCGCGGCGGCGGTTGCGGCGGTAGTGGTGATGGTGGAACAGCAGGTAGAGCGCCACTGCGCCAAGGATGACGATGGTCACGGCCGCTTCCCCCCGGTCTGCTGCTTCTCCCATGCGTCGTCGGTGACGTTCTGCGCGCCGCCGCCGTTGTTCTGGTCGCTCACCGGTTGCCGTCCCTTCGCACCTGGTCGTGGTAGTCGCAGTCGCCGTCCTTGGCGCCCTTGGCGGACTTGCCGCCGTCCTTTGCCGCTTGCCATTCCTCGCGGCTCTTGCCGAAGTCGGGGCTGCCGGCCGGCTCGCTCCAGAACGCGACTTGATCGGCGGCCTTCTTGAACATGCCCATCTCTGATTCCTCTCGGGTTGTTGCGGTGATGGCGGCCCGCTGCTGCGGCGCCGCCGGGATCCTCCGGTGATCGCGGCCGGTCAGCGGGCCTCGATGGCGGGCCGCTGGCGGGGCGCGGTGACCCACGGCGCGTCGGGACCTGCTCGACCACGCCGGGCACCGCCTTAGTCGGCAGTTCGGCGCCGGGGAGGCCGTGGAAGACGTGGTGATTGACGACGTGCTGAACGGGGATGGGGGCCGCCGTGCGGTGCCGCTCGAGGCGGAGCATGCAGAACCAGCCGAGGCCGATCGTCCCGAACACCATCCAGAACAGGCCGCCGGCGGGGCTGCTGTCGGCCACTCCGATGACGTGCGCGACCGCTTCGGCGAGGCTCGCCGCGATCACGTAGCCGGTCCACGCCCATCCCCACCGGCTCCGCTTGTACAGCGTCATCGCGGTGAACGAGCCGATGAAGACGAGGGTCTCGATCGGCCACGCCGCGACGTACGGCAGGCCGTTGGTCGCCGCGATGGCGCGCAGCACGACGATGAAGAAGATCCCGAGGCCCGCGCCGACGAACCCGTCGCTGGGCTTCTCGCGCGTCGCCGGGGCGGGTGCCTCGTCGATGCCTATTCCGTTCATTCCGTTTCTCCTGTTCCATCGGTGATGGCGTCCCGCTGCGGGATCGCCGGGGTTACGCGGGGGTTGAGGATGACGCCCCCGGTGCTGAGGACCGCGCCCGCCTGGACGTGGATCACGGTCAGGTTCACCTGCGGCGCCCGGCTCGACGCGGCGGTCAGGGCCGGCTGCTCGGCAGCCGTCCAGAGCCACGCCACGGACAGGCCCCATTTCCGCGCCGCCGCGCGGTCGCGCCTCGGCCGGCTCACGGCCGCTCATCCCAAGCCTGCTGAACCGTCAGCTTGACTTTGTGGACGGTCTTGGCGCCGAGCCGCCGGGTCGTCTTGGTGCCCCGGCAGCGCCAGCAGCGCCGCTTGCGTCGCGCCCGGGGCTTGTGGCCGATGATCCGCGCGGGCACGCTCCCGAAGTACAGGCCGCCCGGCCGGCACCAGCGGCACTTCCGGTAGGGGCTGCAGTAGACGAACACGGCCCGGCCGAGGATCGCCAGCAGGACGATGGCGGCGATCACGAAACCGGTCTCTACCTGGTGCATGTCACTCTCCCTCGTGCGGTTACGGGCAGTCGTCCATCCCGCGCCAGTACTGCTTGCACCCGTATTTGGGGCAGTCGCGGTCGCCGCAGGTGCCCGGCTCGTGCGAGTCCCCCGAGGCCGTGACGTGCTCGGCCTGCTCTTGGCGGCCTGCTTCCTGGCGCGCTCGCGGGCGCGCCGCTCGGCCGCCTTCTCCTTCCGCCGCTGCGCCCGCCGCGCCGCCGCCGCCTTCCGCTTGGCCCGCTTGGCGGCCGTGGCCGCCTTCCGCTTGCGGCTCTTGAAGTCGCTCGCCGGGCTGCACTTGGGATGCCTCAGCCCGCGTGGCTTGTGGCAGTGCGAGCACTCCCACGTGACCGGGTTCCGGAGCCTGGTGCGCCCGCGTTTTCGGGCGCCCGGCTTGCACAGGTGGACGCCGAACCCGCGCGGCCTGTGGCAGTCGCCGCAAAGGAAGGGCCCGGTCAGCTTCAGCCCCATGGGGTGCGCGTCCTCCGTCTTGGTCGCTTACCGAGCCGATTTCACGAAACCCCAGCGCAGCAGGGGTTCCAGGCGCGGCACGCCCCGCGGCACGGGCTGCCCCGTGCCGCGCCGGCCCGTGTTTCCGCAGGTCAGAGCGTGCCGCGCCAACGCGGCACATGTGCCGCGCCATCACGGCCGTGCCGCGCCCGCTAGGTCGGCCCTCCGGGCGCCCTTGCGGTTGGTACCGGAGCGCCCAGGAGGCCACCGGACATCGGTGCTCGGGATGCCCCGGGCCCGCGCGGCGGCGCTCACGGACTCCGCCGTGGCGTCCGCGTGGCGCATCGGGAATTCGGCGGCGAGCCGCTCGGCCGCCGTCTCCCACCACAGCCCGGAGTCGCCGGCCATGACCTTACGGAGGTCGGCCACGATGTCGGACTCCGGTTCGTCGGGCACGACGCCGAGCGCGTCCCCGGACAGCGTGCGCGCCTTCTCCCGCAGCTTGCGTGCCGCCAGGCAGATGACCTCGGCGTCCTCGCCGTTGGCCAGGTAGGTCCGGACCGTGGGCGCGTCGTCCTGCAACCCGTACAGGATGCCGATGCCCTTGAACTCGTCGCCGAGCGGCAGCCCCGAGGCGTCGAATCCCTCGCCGTATGATTCGTTGCCCAGCACGGCCATCGACACGTCGCAGGTGGCGCAGCGGAGCGCGAACCGGACGATGAAGTTGTCACGGAACCGGTTGAAGAGCCTGGTCATGTCCTGGCCGGAGCCGACCCCGGAGGGCTTCTGGGACGCGCCCACGAGGATGACGCCGGCGGACGGCCCGAGCGCGCCGATCCGCGCGAACAGGTTCGCGAACTCCTTGTTGCGCTTCTGGTCGTCCAGCTCGAAAAAGCACTGGAACTCCTCCAGAATCACAACCTTGACGTGCAGGTCCGGGCGGCGGTACAGCTTCTCGGTCAGCTTGCCCTCGGGGCATTCCGAGACCGGCAGCTTGGCGATCTCCTCGTTCACGTGGACGATGTGCATGTCGAGCTCGCGCAGCGCGTCGAGGGCGCGCTCAACCGGGTCGCCGTCCTTCGTCGGGTGCGTGCCCTGGATGAACCTATGGGCGACGTACCGGAGCGGCTGCCAGTCCTTCGACGACTTCCCGTCGATGAGGATGATGTCGACGTACGGGTCGAGCGCCGCGAACAGGGCGATGAGGCGGGCCGCGAACGTCTTGCCGCGCCTCGGCTGCGGGCCGATGAGCAGCGAGATCCACATGAGGCAGAACGCGACCTTGCGGCCGAACTGGTCGAGTCCGAACGGGGCCTTGCGCCAGATCGATCGCTGCTTGCAGTCGAACAGCGGCGTGTGCCCGGCGGGCTCCGAGAGCGGGTCGGTGTCGAGAACGCGCAGCGTGTGCCGCCGTTCCGACTTCCCGCCCTTCGCGCAGTACACCTGGGACTCGAGTACGTCGAGGCCGGAAGCGAGCTTCGGCTTCGCGTTGACGACCGAGGCGAACGTGCCGCCGTACGGGAGGATGACCTCGACCTGGCTGCCCTTGTCGAGCGCGTCGCGGGACATGGTCGACCCGAAGCCGAGGTGGTCGGCGGGCTTCTTCGGGTCGGTCGAGCACAGCCCGGCGGCAGCGTAGGCCCGGATGATCGCGTCGGTCGAGATCTTCCGGATGAGCGGTGTCGTCACCGCAGACTGGACGATCGGCCGGTACGCTGGCCTGCCCTTGCGGGCGAGGGGCGGCATGAGCACCGCGGCCACGATGAGCCACGACCACCACGGGGCGAACGCCGCGATGAGGACGAACGTCAGGACGATGGCGAACACCTCGGCGCCGAGGGCCGCGCCCCGCCACGACCGGGTCTTGCGGGAGATGCCGTGCAGTGCCCGCCACTCGGGGCTGTTGCCGTCCAAGACCGCCTTGGACCGCAGGAACGACTGCTCGGACACCCACCACCACTGGCGCTGCGCCTCGGCGATCCTGTAGGCGCCGACGCACGCCCAGACGACGCCCCAGAACAGGTACGAGGGCGAGCGCAGCACGTGGTACAGCGTGTGGAACCGGGCGGCGTCGGCGTGCTTCCCGACAGTGCTGCGAACGCCCGTGAGCGTCTGCAGGTGCTCGGGAATGATCGGCTTGCGGTCGCCGCCGAGCTTCGGCAGCGCGTGGCCGTCGCCGTCGTGGACGGGCTCGGGCTTCGGAGCGGTTTCGTCGAGCGGGTGCTCGAATGAGGTGTCGCGCGGGACGAGGCGCAGGTCGGGCGGCGGAGGCGTGGCCTCGTCGTCGGCTGGGTGTTCTGACACGATGGTTCCTTCCACTTCGATGGGACGAACCGGCCGGGGTGCTCTCCGTGGAAAGATGCGCGCCCCGGCCGGGGCTATTGGGGTTACGCCTCGGCCTGGTGGCCGTTGGCGAGTGCCAGCTCAGGCGGGTTGCCGCCCTCTTCGGTGATGACCGCGCGGATCCGCTGGACCTGCGTGCGGGTCAGCCCGAACCTCGCTTGCAAGGCGTTCATCGAGTGCGGGTTCCCGGCCGCCAGCGTGGCCCGGTAGGCGATCAGCGCGGCGTGCTCGGCGCCGGACGGGACGGGCGACGAAACCGCGCCGCCGATCTGCTCGCCGACTCCGCGCACCGCCTCGAGCAGCTCGCCGAGCAGCGCGGTTTGGTCAGGCCCCGAAGCGGGCGACGAAACCGTGTTGTCGGCCCGCTCGGCGAGCGCCCGGACCGCGTGGGTCAGCTCGGCGAGCAAGTCGGCCACCCGGCCGTCCGGCGGGTACTGCTGCGCGATCTCGTCGGCCGCCGCAGGCGTCGTTACCGCTGCCGGGCTCCGCCGCCGGATGACGCGCTTGAGGACGCCGATCCCGAGCCACAGCGCGGCGAACGCGGCGATCGGCGGGACGGCGGCGGTGCCGCGCGACTGGAGGTCGTGAGCGGCGACATGACCCACGTTCCCGGCGACGGACGCCGCCAGGCCGAGCAGCGCCACCGCCCACGCGCCGACGCGGTCACCTCGGCGCCACCGGTCGATCATCGCGACGAAAAGCACGATCTCGCCGACCGCGACGAACAGGTCGATCTGCAGAGGGAACGCGGCAGCCCAGAAGCCGGCCAGCCCGTGGTGTTCAGCCCACAGCCAGAGCCCCCGGTAGCTCTCGGCGAACGCGGCCGACGTCGCCGTGATGATCAGGCCGGCGATGACCCACAGCGCGGCGGCGCGGAACGCCCGCAGCGTGCCGCCGAGCTCGGCCGCCTCGGTGTGCTGCGCGTCGCCGCTGCGACCCCGGAACGGCCAGGGCAGGCGCGGCAGGCGCGGGATGGGCGGGAGCTTCATTCGTACCTCCAGGCGGTAGGCCGGGTGCGCCATCTGGCGGACCTGGCGATGAGCCAGCCGAGCGCCGCAACCGCGGCGAGCTCGGCGAGCAGGGCGAGCACCGGCAGCGGCATGGTGACCGGCCACGCGCCGAACGGCACCGTGACGTGGATCGGGGCGAGCACCAGGAGGGCGGCCAGCGCGACCGCGGCGGCCTTCACAGCGCACCGTCCTGGCGCGGCTCGGCCCCGTGGTCGGCGTCGAGGAACCGCGCGACCTCCCGGCCGAACGAGGTCTCGCCGAGGTGACGCCAACGCGGCGTCTCGCCGTCGTACGGGTCGGGGAACGGGCCGTCGAGCTCACCGCCGCAGTTCGCGCACCGGTCGGCGCCGGCGTCGCTGTCGCTGCCCTTGACAGCCCCTTCGGCAGCGCGGGCGATGAGCCCGGCGAGGACCGAGCAAGACGAGTCTTCGAAGCCGGACAGCCAGTCGAGGATGCGGCGGTCAAAGGCGCCCAGCTCGACGCCGGCCGCGTTGCACGCCCGCTCGAGCAGCAGGCGGTTCTGATCGCGGTGCAGGATCGACCAGCCGTCTTCCGGCGCGACGATGGCGTGGGCGGCGGCGCGCGCCTGGCGCTCGGTCTCGAACGGCCCGTTCACTTGGCACCGACCAGGCTGAGCACGGCGCGGAGCGTCTCCACGGTCTCCCCGCCGCCGGGGATGACCTGGAACTCCCGCCCGGCCTTGAGGCGGTCGAGCAGCTTCCTGGCGCGCTCGCTGCTCGTTCCGGCGGCGGTGAGGGCGCTCAGCTCGGCGCCGACAGGGTCGTGCAGGTCGGCGGGGAGCCAGGCGGCCGGGTCAAGGCTCTGGACGACGCACAGCAGCGCGCCCTCGCGGACCTGCCGCAGCCAACCGGGGTTGGGTGCCGGCTTAGCGCCCTCGGCAGGCGTCTCGGCTAGTAGCTTCTGCATTGAGTGCTCCGATCGTGGTGCGATTGGGGTCTCTAGGGCCGTCGCGGCGCTGGAATCGCTGCGGCGGCCCGCTTCAGTTGTGGGTTAAGTGGCCAGGATGTAGGGGCTGGTTGGTGGGGTCTCGTCCTGTACCGGCGACTGCGCGCTTGTGTGCCTTACACATGTACTCTATCGTGTAAGTACACATATATGTCAAGTACGCGGAGAAGAAGTCGGAGATCACATGGAGCCGGGTAAGTACACGTGCAAAGATGGCCGTATGGCCAAGCAGTCGACAGGCAGGACCCCCGTGCGCAACCTGCGCATGGCCGATGAGCGCTGGCTGCCGGCGCTCGCCAAGGCCGAAGCCGAGGGGCGCACGATCACCGACGTCATCGACGCCTACCTCGGCGAGTACACCGCCGAGCCGATGGCCGGAGCGCGGCAGTTCACGCTCGCCAACTGGCCAGAGGCCCGAGGCTGGATCGGCGAGCGCTCGACCGCGCTCGGCGCGCTGACCAAGGACATCGACGACGCGGTCGGCCAGGTGCCGCTGGAGTGGCTCTCGATCGCCGCGTGGCTCGCCTCGACCCGCCACCCCGCCGACGAGGGCCAGCAGCGCCGGGTCCTGACCGGCCACATCATAGGGCGGGCGATCGACATGCCCGCGGACGCCGCCTGGCGCGCCAAGTACCGCGACACGCGGCACCTGCTCGACACCGTGCAGGCGATCCTCGATGAGCGGCTGCCGCTGACCGAGGACTAGCAAGGCGGCCCGGACTCCGGGTGCATCGAAGGCCCGCGCGGAACTGTGACCGTACGGGCCTTCGTCGTTCTGCCGATGCCCGTTCAGTCGGAGGGCGTTAGGCCCCAGGGCATTCCCAGGGCATTCCGATGTCCGAGTTATGCCGTAGCAACCCGTAGCATCCCGTAGGAAACGAGCAGGTGAGAGCTGGGTCAGAGCATCGGCGTGGCTCTGACCTGGACCCCTCTTTACTTCGTCCAGAAGTAGCCCGCTTCCACCTCCAGAACTAGCGAGCGCCGCCGGGCCGATTGCCGGCCCGGCGGCGCTCCGCGTTTTCCCGCCTGCCCCGGACCTTGCCTGAAGGTCGCCTGAAAAACGACTTAAGAACCGATGCAACCGCACCCGCCCCCGCGCCGTCTGAGTAGATGAGACAAGAGGGGCGGTTACTGACAAATGGTCAGATATCACCAGAAGCCAGACGACCACCGGCAGGCGACCGAGCAGCCGGCCGTGTCGCGCCGGGTGATGCTCATCGCCAGCGGCGGCCTGATGCTCGGCATCGGCGGCGCGGTCGGCTGCGCCAGCCAGCGACTGGCGGCCGCCAAGCT
>Ga0335075_10005371_pt1 | contig 19917 bp, 15 predicted proteins | sample Lox_Sample_24_FD_206723 | JGI IMG/M metagenome (GOLD analysis project Ga0335075, IMG submission 206723) | Soil microbial communities from Loxahatchee National Wildlife Refuge, Florida, United States - Lox_Sample_2.4 | ecosystem: Environmental > Terrestrial > Soil > Wetlands | place: USA...
CAGCTCAAATTGCTAGCCGCTGAGGAGGAAACGACTGTTCAGAACCTCTTGGAAGAAGCCCTCGACCTTCTGTTTGTCAAAAAGGGTAAGGGGACGATTAAACGCGAATAGCTGTATACGTGCATACACGTCTGCACGTATACGGGGCGGACGCGCATAAATTCATGCCAGCACGAACACCCGCCAGGATGCGCGGCCAGTCGCTTCACGGATGATGCCGGCCTTCATCAGCTCCCGGAGCAGAGCAAGGGCCGCCTGAGGCGTTACGTCGAGGCTCCTGGCCAAGCGCCGCGCGGTGACGATCGGCAACCGGAGCACAGCGTCCATGGCGGCCGGCAGGTGCGAGCGCACGGTGCGGGCGAGCGCCTGGGCTCTTCCCTCGGCAGCCTGGAGCCGGACGAGCTCCTCCCGAGCCGGGGTTGTCGTCCGAGATCGTCCCAAACATGGGGGCGATCATGCTGCCATACGCAATGAGCGGCTGTCGCGTTGCTGTTTGGAAAGATAAGGCATTTCAACGAATTCAAGAGGTTATCTTTGCCATTAAATTGAGAACTTGACGTTTGGAGCGAGAATGTGCTTGCTTTGCTGCCGTTGATTTGAGAATTTCGGGCCGGCAGGTTGCGGAAAGGTTTGCGGCCGATGTTGGCCGACGAGAACGCGGAGGAGAGACCAGGCTGGGCCGAGGCGTGTCGCCGCGAGGCGGCAATCCGGGACCTGCTTGACCGCCATCCCGACCATCTAAGGGTGGCAGCGGTCGACGACGTTGCCTGGGAGCTTGGGGTGAGCCGGGCGACCCTGTATCGGCTGATCCGGCGCTATCGCGCTACCGGCACCGTCGAAGGACTGTGCGGGCCGGGCAGGGGACGCCAGCAAGGAACTCGCGTTCTGGACGAGGCCAAGGAAAAGCTGATTCGCGAAATCATCGAACGCGAATACCTCAAACCTACCAGACCACCGTTCCGCCGCGTATTTGAACACATGAGGCTTGCCTGTCGTCAGCGCGGCTGGTCAGCGCCAAGTTGGCGCACCGCTAAATCGCGTCTGCTATCTATCGATCAGCGCGTGCGCGCAGTACGAAGGGGCGATATGGTGGCGATCCGCGCCATGGATCCTACTCCCGGAGAGTATGTCGCAACGCGTCCCCTTGAGATCGTCCAGATCGATCATACCCAGGTCGACGTCATCGTTGTCGATGAGCAGAGCCGAGAGCCGATTATGCGACCTTGGATCACGCTTGCGATGGATGTGTTCACGCGCATGGTGGCGGGCTTCTATCTTAGTCTAGACGCGCCGTCTCGCGTCTCCATCGGGCTTTGCCTCTTGCATGCGGTGTACGACAAGACCAGCTGGATGGCAGAGCGGGACATCGACGCTCCTTGGCCTGTCGCCGGCCTGCCGGAGGCGTTGCACGCCGACAACGGTCCTGATTTCCGCAGCCGGGCGTTTGAACGGGCGTGTCGGAACTATGGCGTCAAGCTGATCTGGCGGCCGGTCGGGCAGCCCCATTTTGGCGGGCACATCGAGCGGCTAATAGGCACGCAAATGGGCGCGGTACATCTTCTGCCAGGTACGACCTTCAGCAATCCCACGGAGCGAGGCAGCTATCAATCCTCGCGTGCTGCCCGCATGACCCTCCGTGAACTTGAGCGCTGGATCGGGTGGGAAATCACCGGCCATTACCATCAGCGCGTCCACACGGGTCTGCATCGTCCCCCGATAGCGGCTTGGCGCGAGCATGAGGAGCGGCTCAACTTCCGGCTGCCTGTGGATCGCCTGCAATTTTGGGTCTCCTTCCTCCCGGAAGAGGAACGCACGCTGCGGCGAGACGGCGTCCATTTCTACAACATCCGATACTGGTCCGACGCGCTGGCGGGGGATGTTGGCCACGCCAAGGGCCAGCTGCTCATCAAGTATGACCCGCGTGACCTGTCGCGGATCTTCGTCCGCCGGCCGTCCGGGCGGTTTGTGGAAGCTCGATATCGCAATCTCAACTGGCCCGCCATTACACTGGCTGAACAGAAAGCCGCTGTCCGCCAGCTGAAAGCGCAGGGACGCCACGAGATCGACGAGGCGATGATCTTCACAACCACGATGCGGCAGCGCGCGATCGAGGACAGCGCACGCAGACAATCGGCCGCCATCCGCCGACGTCGGAACCAGCGGCCCCTCGCGCCACCGGCCGACCAAAAGGGCGGCAGACTGAAAGGAATCGACTCGCGCGAAGCGTCTGGTGTGGAAGAAGGATCGGAGACATGGCGTGAGCGTTGAACCGTCGCACCTGACCGTATCTGCAGTGGAATTGCTGTCGGAGTCGAATGCCCATCGAATACGCGCGATCCGCGGCGAACGCTGGGTACACTATTCGCGTGCCAGTCATGTGCTGCAGATCCTGAACCGACTCCTCGATCATCCGCGCACCACCCGGATGCCAAGCATCGCCATTTACGGTGATAGCGGGATGGGGAAGACGATGATCATGGAGAAGTTCCGCCGCGAGCATCCGCCATTGTTTGACAGTGGGGCAGGAGTGGAGCGGACGCCGGTCCTGGCGTTGCAGCTGGCAGGAAAGCCCGGGGAGCGCCGCCTCTACGCACAGATTCTAACCGCGCTGGGCGCCCCGCTAAACCCAAGGACTGCTGTCGTCGATCTTGAACAAGTGGCGCTTCGGCTTACGCGCGCCGTTGATGTCCATGTCCTCGTTCTCGACGAAATTCATAATATCCTTGCGGGCACATTCAGGGAGCAGCGGATCGTGCTCAACACGCTGCGGTACCTGAGCAACGAACTCAAGATGTCCCTCGTCTGCTTTGGGGTGAAGGACGCGAGGGAGGCGATCAGCGGTGATGTTCAGCTGGCACGCCGGTTCGAAGAGTTCCCATTGCCACGGTGGTCAGCCGATGAGGAGTTCGAGCAGTTGCTGCTCGCGATCGTTCGCAATCTTCCTCTCCGGCAACCAACGGTCCTGTCGGCTCGCGCGGTGAGGAAGATCCTGCAGGTCACCGACGGTGTCACGGCAAGGGTCTTCCGAATGCTGAACGACCTTGCGATCGAGGCTGTCGAAACCGGCGTGGAGTGCATCACCGAAGATGCGATCGAGCGATGGCGGCCGGTCATGAGCCATGAACTGGTGTTCGCATGAAGTCAGGCCGCGGTCTGCCAGCCCGACGGCTGCCGGTCGTGCTGCCACCGCTGACCGACGAGCTATTATCGTCCTGGATCACCCGGCATGCGGGCTTCTATGGCGTCGGTGGTGGGCAGATGATGCGGCACTGCTCTCTGAAGGCTGCAACCACGAGGGAGCTCGACCTCAAACTCACCGCGTATGACCAGCGTCAACTGGCGCACTTCTTCCGATTCGACCCGCGCGCGATCCGGAACATGACGCAGTCACGAGGCCGCCTCCAGCCAGCCGGTCTGATTGCAACGACCCGGCCGATGCAGGTGTGCAGGCGTTGTATCGCGCGCCACTGGGCTGAATCGGCAACCTGCGGCGCGCGATTACGCAGTTGGATGGAGGGATGGCGGATTGGTTGCCCTGTGTGCGGAGCAGCAATGGTCGACGCCCGACCGCTCGATCTTCTCACCAGGACGGATCCAAACAACGCGTTGCTCGTCAGCGTGGCCGAGCGTGCAAGGCAGGGCGAACAGATGATGACTCGTGCAACCCGCCTAGGGCGGCGGGGCCGCCCGTTCGTTGTTCTCATGCGGAACCTGCTGCTCCCACGGGCCACAGCCGCGCCCGGAGGCACATTCCGCGATGAGATACCGAGGGTGTTGGACACGGTCGTGCCGGGTTTTGATCGGTTCCTGTATCGACTTTATCCGGCTTTCCGGCGGCCAGGTAGCCTTCTGTTTCCACTCAACATCCGAATTCCCGTGCTGGCCGGCGTTGCTCGCGTAGCGAGCCAACCGGATCACTGGGCGGAATGCCTGCTCGGCGCTGTCGCCGAAAATGCCCGGCCGCGGCTGGCGGAGTGCCTCAAAAGCCTGTCAGCTGGCGGGAATTGGCGGAGGGGTTCGTCCGCAGTCCGGAGCGGCGAAGCAGGGTAGGGGGAAAGTTCGCGTTTATTGCCGCATAATTGAGAAATTCCTGCTCTGAATTTCTCGCTCCAAACGACAGCACTGAGCTCATCGGAGCATTTTTCTCAGTTCAAACGGCAACATAACAGCGGCGCCGAAGACAGCGCAGTTACTGATCGAGTGCGTTTGGATGCCGCCACCGGCGACCTCGCCTGCCGTTCCCGAGTAGTGATCGTACATCTCGACGTTTCGAAAGGTTCTGGCATCGGCCTGAAATCGGCGTGAACGGCAGTGCGAGACCGACCCGCCCCGGAGCGGCACCGCGGTCGGCAGCGTAAATTCCCGGCATCGTGCGATCCCCCTGCGGTTTCGTTGATCGGCCGCGATTCCACGGACCTGGCTGCCAACTTTTGCAAATCCCATTTTCGGGCGGCTGCGAGCAGGCTGCGGGAAGAGTACGCCGGCTCGCGATGCACGGCAAGGTCTACGCGGGAAGCACAAGGATCTCGGGGGGCTCAGCTGGCTTTCGGCCCTGCCTCACTCAGGGCGATTAACGCTGGCCTTCCCGACCCTCGCCGGCACCGCTGGGATCCTCATGCTTCCCCTGGCGGACGATTACCCTGAGAAGACGCCCCTGAATAATTCTGCTGCCCCTGCGCTTTCATCCCGATGTTCGGATGGCAACCGCGGAATCGCAGCCACAAGATCGCGGGTATACGGGTGGTGGGGCGCGGTCAGGAGGTGCTCGGATGCGCCACCATCTACGATTTTACCGGCCCGCATCACGAGAACACGATCGCAGATTTGGCGCACCACGGCGAGATCATGGCTGATGAAGAGAAAGGTCATCGAGAAATCGCGGCGTAGCCGCGCCAGAAGATCGAGCACCACGTCCTGCACACGAACATCGAGCGCCGCGGTTGGCTCGTCGAGCACGAGGAGGCTCGGCCGCAGCGCGATCGCGCGTGCAATGCCGACGCGAGCCTTCTCACCGCCAGAAAGCTGGTGCGGCAGCCTGGTCAGCAGCGTTGCCGGAAGTCCGACCATCTCGGCGAGGTTCCCCACCACCGCGGCAAGCGGCCGTGCACGATCGAGACGGCCGAGCAAGCGGATCGGTTCGGAAATGGCGGCAAAGGCGGTCAGTCGAGGATCGAGGCTGCCCGAGGGATCCTGGAACACCATTTGGATGTCGTGCCGAAATTGAGAGCGCGTGAACTTCCGCGCCGGGATCGTGCCGATTTCATTGCCCCGGAAGACGATCCGTCCGGCGGTCGGATCAATCAGGCGCACAACGAGGCCGGCGAGCGTTGATTTCCCGGAGCCTGATTCGCCCACCAGCCCAACGCTTTCGCCTTCCCCGATGGTAAGATCGATGTCATCGACGGCACGCAGGACGGAAACTGGGCGCGGCGCACCGGTGCGACGAAATCGCGCCCATGTCTGCGCGAAGAGCCCGCCAGTCTGCCGCAAACGAAAATGACGCTGCAGACCGCGGATTTCCAGGAGCGGAAGTTTGCTGCGATGCGCATCGGAAGAGTCGGTCGCGAAATCGGCCGAGGCCGGCCCCTTGCCGGGTGCCCGCGGCGTCGCCGCCAGCAGCGCACGGGTATAGGCTTCGCGCGGACGCGTCAGTACGTCGGCGGTGTGACCGCACTCAATCGTGCGCCCGCCTTGCATCACCACGAGGCGCGCGCAGCGCTCGCCGGCAAGCGCCAAGTCATGGGTGATTAGGATGGTCGCCAAGCCCTCCGCGGCGGTCAGCTCGGCAAGCAGATCGAGGATTACCTTTTGTGTGGTGACATCGAGCCCTGTAGTCGGCTCGTCGGCGACCAGCAAGCGCGGACGGCAAGCGAGCGCAATGGCGATCATCACGCGCTGGCACATGCCGCCGGAAAGCTCGAAAGGATAAGACCAGAAGCGCCGTTCCGGCTCGCCGACCCGCACCCGTTGCAAAAGCTCGGTCGCGTACGCCGCCGCCTGCTGCGAGGAAAGAGGTGCGTGAGCGCGCAGGGCATCGACGATCTGGCGCCCGACCGGGCGGATCGGATTGAGAGCCGCACGCGGATTCTGAAAGATGATCGCAAGACCCTCTCGCTGACCGTGCCGCCTCCGGATCGGATCGAGCTCCCGTCCGAGAAAAAGAATTCTCCCGTTGGTGATCTGCGCCGCGGGCGGCAGAATGCCCATGACGGCCAAAGCGGTTACCGATTTGCCGGAACCCGATTCGCCGACCATGCCGACGACCTCGCCCGCCTCGACCGCAAAGGAGACATCGCGCACTGCGGCAACGCTGCCGCGCCGCGTCGCGATCGACACCGACAATTGCTCGACAGTGAGGAGCGATCCGGTCAATGACGTCGATGCGGATCGAGGAAATCACGCAGCCCGTCTCCGGCGAGATTGAAGACGAACACCGTCCCCGCCAGCGCTAGCCCTGGGAACAGCCACACCCACCATTCCCCGGATACGATGTAACTGGCACCGTCGGCAACCATGATACCCCATTCGGGCGTCGGGGGCCGGACGCCGAGGCCGATAAACGATAGACCCGCGGCATTGAGGATAGCATAGCCCATATTGAGCGACGCCTGGACCACGAGCGGCGGCAGCACATTCGGGAACACGTGGGCAAGAAGAAGGCGAAACGTGCCATTGCCGGCGAGACGCGCCGACTGCACGAAGGGCGCGTCGCGGCGGATCAGCACCTCGGCACGCCCGACGCGGACATAAGTCGGAATATTGATGATCGCCGTGGCATAGACAATGTTGGCCACCGTGTCGCCGGCGGCAGCGACGATACCCATCGCCAGGACAAACAGTGGAAACGCCATGATCATATCGGTGACGTGTCCGATCAGCCGATCGGACCAACCGCCGGCATAGCCGGCGGTAATGCCGGCGGCGGTGCCGATGCCGAAGGAAAGGCCGACCGCCGCCGCGGCGATGGCGAGGTCGAGACGCGCCGCCGTGAGCACGCGGCTCAATATGTCTCGTCCCAACGCATCAGTGCCGAACCAGTGGCTCGCCGAGGGCGGCTGCAGTGCGGCGGAAACGCTGGTCGCGAGCGGGTCGTAGGGGGCAAGGCGTGGTCCCGCGGCGGCGGCGACGGCGACGATGGCGAGAAGGATGAGTGATCCGCTGCCTGGGGGCAGACGCAGCTTCACGGTCGTCGGGGCGACGGTGGTCACGTTGCCGCGGCCCGTGGGTCTGTCGCGATCACGGCCAGATCCACAGCAAGGTTAAGACCGATATAGAGCACGGCCATGACGAGAACAAAGCCCTGCACCGGTGCATAGTCTGCCGCAATCAGGGCGTTGATCGCGTAGGTGCCAATACCGGGCCAGGCGAACACCTTCTCCACCAGCACATTCGCGCCGAGCAAAAACGAGAACACCATGCCGACGCTGGTCAGCACCGGCAAAAGCGCATTGCCGAACGCATAAACGACGATCGTACGGAACGAACTCAGCGGGATAACGCGCGCGGTGCGAATGAAATCACTGGCAAGCGCATCCAGCATCGCGGCGCGGGTCGCGCGTGCGATCGGTGCCACCGCGAAGAGAGCGAGGGTGAGCGCCGGCAAGGCGATATGCCGGACCGCGTCGATCAGGGTTTGGACCTGTCCCGCCAGCAGGCTGTCGATGAGGTAGAAGCCCGTGACATGCGGCGGCGGCGCGATGAAGGCGCCGATGCGCCCAAGCGGCGGCGGCGCCCACGCGAGATCGAAATAGAAGACATGGAGCAGCAAGAGACCGGTGAAGAAGGTCGGCATCGCGACGCCCGCCGTACCGAGCACGCGCACGAGATGATCGAACCAGGAATCGGGTCGCAGCGCGGCCCCGATTCCCGCCGGCAATCCGACCGCCAAGGCCAACAGTAGAGCCACGATCGTGAGCTCGAACGACGCTGGCAGCCGCGCCATGAGATCGCTCAAAACCGAATGCCCCGTCGTCAGCGACATGCCAAGGTTGCCGTGCGCAAGATCGCGCAGATAGAAGCCGAATTGCACGATGAGACTGTGATCCAGGCCGAGCTTGGCGCGCATCGCCTCGATCGCCGCCTGGGTGCCGCCCATCCCGGCGAAATAGACCGCCGGATCGGCGGGCAGTGCACGGGTCAGGAAGAACGTGACGACAATGACCGACGCCAGCACTCCGAGCACTCCCACGAGGCGCGATGCGATCACTCGCCCCATGATTGGTCTCGACCTGTCATGCCTTCCACATGCTGCGATAGTCGAGCTGGGTGTGGAACCAGTACTCGTATCCCTTCACATCGGGCTGGAACGCCACGTCGAGATCGTACTGGAACAGCGGAATACGCGGAACTTCATCGAAGACGATCTGAATGAATCCGCATACCGCCTTCTTGTATTCCGCCGGATCCGTGGTGAAGCGGGCGATCTTGATCAGTCTGTCGACCTCGTGATTTTGATAGTCCATGGTGTTGAAGACCGTATTGCGGCCGTCATAGGTCCAGTAGAAAAAGTACTCGGGGTAGTTGAGCCATGCCTGAAAGCTGGTCAAGGTGAGGGGCATGGTCTTCTTGTCCATCGCCGTCATCCAGTTCGCCGGCGGCACCTTTTCGAGCGTGACCTTGATGCCAAGCTTGGCGAGGGCCTCCTGGATCAAGAGCGCCGAGGGCTCGCGAATCGTGGCCTCACCGAGATCGAAACCGAGGGAGGTCTCGAAGCCGTTCTCAAGCCCGGCGGCGGCGAGCAGCGCCTTGGCCTTGCCGGGGTCGTGATAGTAGGGCGAGGGCTGCGGCCAGACCGGCTCGGTGATGGTCGCGGTCTTGGCGCCGAACATCGGCACACCACGGCCATAGATGCCGATTTTCATGATGTCGTCATAGGGGATCGCGTAGGCGACGGCCTTGCGCACCTCGAGTTTGTCGAAGGGCGGAATCTTGACGTTCATGTCGAGATAAACGAGCGCGTTCTCGACGGGCACGCCGACGACCTTGATCTTGCCACCCGCCGCCAGTTCAGCGAAATCCCTGGGCGGCAGGCCGTACGAGACATCGACATCGCCGCGCTCGATCAGCGAACGCCGCGTCCCGGCCGATGGCACGATCTGAACGATCACGCGCTTCAACCGCGGTAGCGGACCCTGCGTCCAGCCATCGAATCTTGTCAGCACCAACTCCTGGCCCGGTTCCCAGGATTCGACTTTGAATGCGCCGCTGCCTGCCTCGTTGCGCTGCAGCCAATCTTGTGCCCAGGGATCTCCTCCGGTGGCGTGCGCCTTGGCAAGCTTAGAATTCATGACGACGGGAATGTTCACCGCAAGATCGGGAAGCGCCAGTTTGTCCTTGCGAATGAAATGAATGCGGAAAGTGTGATCGTCGACGATCTCGAACTGCGTTGGCTTTTCCAGCGAGCCAGCACCCATCTGAATGGTTGAGAACCCGCCGATTGAGACAGCCCGGTCGAACGACCATTTCACGTCGGCCGCGGTGACCGGGCTACCGTCATGGAACACGGCGTTGGGGCGCAATTTGAACGTTGCCGACAAGCCCTCAGGGTCGAGTGCCCAACTTTCCGCGAGCTCAGGTGCCAGCGTCTTGTAGTCGTAGGAAAGGATGCCGCTGGGCAGCCGCTTTGAGCCGTAGCTGAGCAGCCGGTCATACACGTTCCACGACGGTCCATGCGTGGCCTGATTGGCGCCCAGCCCCTGAATGTCGAGACTGTTCGGGCCGAATTCGGTGACTACGACCAGTGTGTCGATCGGCGTCTTGGCATAGGCTTTGATTGTCGGCCACAGGCCAAGCGCGCTCGCGCTGACCGTCAATGCACCGGATTTCAGCAATTCGCGTCTATTCACGGTGGCCTCCCCCGTTGAGGTGACAACGATGATCTCCTCTTAGCGAATATCATGCCACCTATATGCGTAGAGTTCAACTCGGTTGCCCGTCATTCAACCTCGCGCTATATCGGAGGCGGCAAAGGGGCATCGAGAGTCCATGAGTCCGGAAGAATCAACAGGTTGCGACATTGCGAGCCACTCCGGCCGCGACAGGTCCCTAATGGACGGGCGGCGTATTGACCCAGATGACCCGGGTCACCCCCGGGCCTGGGTTGCGGTACGTGTGACCAAGAATTGAGCTGAAGAAGAACGAATCTTGGGCATGGGCGAGGTAGGTATGACCCGCGACCGTCAGCTCGAGTTGGCCCTCCAGCACCATTCCGAGTTCTTCGCCCTGATGCTGAATCGGGTCCTCGCGCCCGCCGCCGGGCTGGATGATGTGGATATTCGCTTCCAGCAGCACGCCGTGGCCGAATGGAACCAGGCGTTCGTATTGGATGCCTTCGCCTTGGCGCAGCGGATCCGTGTTCACCACCGGCCGCATGCCGGGCCTCGCGATGACGTCACCTTCGGTGCTCGCAGCGACGAACAGCGTGGCGAGATCGATTTCGAGCGCTTGCGCGATTCGTTGCAGAGTCGGTAGCGACGGCATGACGCGGTCGCCTTCGATCTTCGACAACATGCTCTTGGAACATCCGGCAAGGTCGGCGAGCTTTTGCTGGAGTATGCCTTTGGCAAGCCGGCCGTGGCGGATACGAGTGCCCAACTGCAGGGGCGGAAGCTTTTCGGTCGAGGCGGCCATTTCACCTGCCCTTGATCTTGGTGGCGAAGGGATACAAGCCTTGGCGCCTCTGTTGAATGTACTTCAACTATGGCAGATTCGTCCACCTACAGTCAACCCCTGCTAACCTTGACCGGAACAATGCCGTGTCTGAACCTCAGCCAAAGTTGGCCAGTGCGGGCGACGATCTTTGCTCCATCGATGCCCGGACCGTGGCCCGCCTCGTCCGAACGCGCCAAGTCTCACCCGTCGACATCGTCGAAGCGGTGCTCACGCGCCAGGCCGCGCTCGAACCACGGCTCCATGCCTTCTGCACGCCGACTCCCGACCTTGCCAGGACCACCGCGCGGCGACTCGAGGCGGATATTGCCGCAGGACGCTCCGTCGGCCCGTTGGCAGGCGTGCCTGTCGCGATCAAGGACCTGATCGCCACCAAGGGTATTTGCACTGTTGGCGGCGCACGGGCCTATGCCGGTTTCGTCCCAGACGAAGACGATATCGTGGTGGAACGTCTTGCCCGCGCCGGCGCGATCATGGTCGGCAAGACCAACGTCGCCGAACTCGGTTACGGCGGTGTCGGTCACAATCCTGTCTTCGCGACTACGCGCAACCCCTGGTCGCCGGAACTGACATCCGGTGGGTCGAGCGCCGGTTCGGCGGTGGCGGTGGCGACCGGCATGTCGCCCGTCGCGTTGGGCAGTGATGGCGGGGGATCGATCCGGATTCCCGCCGCGCTCTGCGGTGTCGCTGGCTTCAAGGCTTCGATGGGCCGCGTCCCGCTTTATCCTGGATGTCGCGACGAGCGGTACCCTGGTTTCTCAGGTTGGGAATCGATCGAGCACATCGGGCCTCTGGCGCGGACGGTCGCCGACTTGGCGCTAGTGATGTCTGTCATCGCGGGTCCCGACCGGCGCGATCGTCACAGCCTTCCCGCCGGTGACGTCGATTGGCTGACGGCGCAGGATGGCGGTGTACGCGGGCTGCGTCTCGCCTTCACCGCGGATTTAGGTTACGCGCCGGTTGATTCCGAGGTCCGTGATATCGCGGGCCGTGCGGCGCTGATCTTTGAGCACGAGCTTGGTTGCATCGTCGAGAACGCACACCCGAACTTTACTGACTCGGCTGCCGTATTCGATGCCATCGTCGCCTTGGAGAGCGACCTCAGCGGAATGAGGGCAATCCTGCAAAGAGATCCCAGAGCGTTCTCGGCCGAGCTCACGGCGGTCGTCGAAAGGGTGTGGACGGCGACCGAGTTCACGGACGCGATCGTTGCGCGCAAGCGAATCGCCAACGCTATGTGGCGATTCATGAAGCGCTACGATTTGCTGCTGACTCCGACCGTTGCGACGCCGGCATTTCCGATTGGCCTTGCCGGACCGCCGATGATCGATGGTCGGCCGATAGCAGCATCTGGCTGGACGCCATTCACCTACATCATGAATCTCACTGGGCAGCCGGCGATCTCCGTTCCGGCCGGCAGGACTCTGAATGGCTTGCCAGTCGGTTTGCATATCTGCGGGCCGCATCTAGGCGATGCGATCGTGCTCCGCGCTGCTGCGGCTTTTGAGAATGCAGCGCCATGGGCACATGACTGGCCGCCGATCGTGCGCATTGCGTAGCTCTCGGTAAGTCAGAGGCTCTGTTGAAAGACGCGAGTGATGGGGGCTGGTCTTACGCGAAGCCTGAGCGTGTCACGTGAAGGCCATCATGCGAACCCGGCGGTATCCCTCGGATCTGACTGGTGCACAGTGGGCGTTGGTGGCCCCGCATATCCCACCGGCGAAGTCGGGCGGCCGTCCCCGCACGAGCGGGGTCCGTGCCGTCCTTGACGCAATCATCTATTTGCTTCGCACGGGTTGCCAGTGGCGGCAACTCCCCTGCGACTTTCCGCCATGGCCAACTGTGTATGGGTACTTCCGGGGCTGGCGCATGGCGGGAGTCTGGGTTCTGCTGCATCGTGCGCTGTATCCCTTGGCTCGCATGGCCGCAGGCCGCAAACCGGAACCGACGCTCGTCATCATGGATGGCCAGTCGGTGAAGACCAGCGAGCGCGGCGGTGTCCGTGGGTTCGATGGAAACGCCGTATCCTGGTTGACATTCTCGGACTTCCGATCGCCAACCGTGTCGAACCCGCGAACATTTCCGATCGGAGAGTTGGCAGCAGGCTGTTGGCAGGCCTTGCGCCGCTCTGGCCGAGCATTCGCACCGTTATCGCTGATGCGGGGCACGAGAGTCGCAAGCTCGCCCGTCAGCTTCGACGCGATGGATGGAGCCTGCACATCGTCAAGCACAAGCAGCGAGCGTTCAAGGTCGCAGGTCTCACCTGGATCGTTGAACGCAGCTTCGCTTGGCTCGGCTTCAATCGTCGCCTCTCGAAAGACTATGAGCGCTATGTCCAGACATCAGAGACATTGCTGGACATCGCTGCAATTCGCTTGACGCTCAAACGTATCGCTCCAGGTTAAACTTCTCATACAGTCTCTCATCAATTGTGGGCCAAACCCTCTGATTGCGCAGGACTGACGCGAGCCAGCGCCTTGCTGCGTGCAAAGAGCAACGTGACATCTGCACTGCGTGCGTATTTCGGGATGCTTGCTTACAGCGAATGTCTCAGTCGTGCACCGGTGCGCGAGGGCCGGCGTTATGCCGTCTTTGGGGAGCGCGACAACCCTCGGCGACCCTCACTCCGCGACCGGCGGCGCAAAGGTCCGCAGTCCTCCCACCACGTCGGTCAGGATGAAGACGTCGCCGTATGTGCTGTCGGTCGTTCTGCGGTGCACTGACTCCACGTCCGGCCCGCAAAGGGGTTTGCGCCCCCTCCAATCCCCAGGTCGAAGGATTCGGCAGCGCCTTCTTGGCCGATTTGCATCCCTTGTGTGGCGGCAATATGCCGACTAGATTATCGGCAAGTTGCCATTTCGCCGCCGGAGGCAGTTGGCTATGCCGATCGTCGAGGAGGTCGCCCGCAAACTGGGAGGGCGTCCCGTGCTGGGGGTTGAGGTCCATTCGCAGGCCGATCTCGCCCTGGCGATTCGCAGACGCCTGCCCCTGCGTGCGCTCGCGGGACTGGCGCGGGCCGGGTTGAGCGAGCGGGAAATCGAGGCGTTCGTGATCCCGGAGCGGACGCGGCGACACCGCGCCGCGCGCAAGCAACCCTTGACGGTGGAGGAATCCGATCGGGCGGTACGGCTACTGCGGATCCAGACGCTGGCCGAGGAGACGTTTGCCGACCCGGAAAAAGCCGCTCTTTGGTTGCGTCGGCCGCTGGCGGAACTCGGCAATGAAGCACCCCTCGCTGTCGCGCAAACCGAGGCGGGCGCGCGCGTCATCGAAACAATCCTTGGCAAGATCGCCTGGGGCGCTGCAGCCTGATGGTCCTATGGCGGCTCTCGGCGCGCCAGCATACAGATAATTTCGATGGCGAGTACGGTTTGCTGTTCAACGGCCGGTGGAACACTGTTGGGCATGCCGTCACATACTGCGCGACATCGCCTTCGCTCTGTGTCCTCGAGAAGCTGGTCCATGTCGAGGACCCGGCGCTCTTGCCGAGCCTGGTCATGGTCACATACAACGTGCCCGATACGCTCGGTGTCGAGCGGGTGGAGTTAGGCGACCTCCCGCAAGAGTGGCGCCACCAGGAAGCATGGACGCAAACACGAGGCGATGGGTGGTTCCGTGCCCGTACCGCACCATTGCTTGAGGTGCCATCGGTAATCGTTCCGCTCGCGGACTCCCCTGACAAGAATGTCATCATTAATCACAGCCACCCCGCGGCCGCAGAGATCAGGGTACGAAAGCGCGAGCCTTTTACGTTCGATCAGCGATTGCTCTGATGTGACAGGGTTGCGTATCGGCGTCCAAGCATGACTCCGCCAAACTCTTCCAAAACGACGGCCTGTCGTGCCGATCGGCTCCAGAATCCCGTGCCGAAGAACTCTCACCTCAATGGGGCGCGAACTCAGGCGTCCGCCGCTGTTCGCCTTCGCGTCGTTTTCTTCTGCTTCACCTTGGCGGTTGCGTTGGGCGGTACCGATCTCGGCGCCGATGATCCGGATATGCTGCTTCGCCTGACGCTGGCGGTGCTGCCAGCTTGAACCGGCGACGGGGGAACTTTGCCTGCTGGTGCGTTTAGCGTTGCGTTGGATTTGGTCCGAGAAGGCTTCATTGTGCTGGCGCGCTCGGACTGCGCCCGTCGGCGATAATCAGACGGCTTGGCCGCCTGCTCACCGAGTTCGATATCCATGCCGAACAACCCCGACAGGTCGTCGGAAGCGAGGACCCTGTCGGAGGAGGGTGCCCGCTTGCCGGCCGGCAAAGTCACGTCGATGTCGGCCACCAGTTCCTTCTCGTCGACCGCGCGTAGCCGGAACAGCAACTCGGGCTTTTGGTCGAGCCGCGCACCGACGCCGTAGAGCACTGCTGCCACGTGCTTGCACATCGACGCATAGTCCGGGCAACTGCAAGAGAAGCGAATCTCCGATGGTTTCGGGAACAGTCCGTTGTCCTGCCGGCAGAGCCGCTCCATCACGCCCTTCGAGAACCGAGCCTGCAGCAGTTCGACCAGCGAGTCGATGCGGCCGGCGCAGTCCTTGCGGATGGCGGCCCACTGCTTCTTCCCAACGCCGGCGATGCTGATCCTGACTTGGTAGATCGACGAGCCGCTGACGATGGCCGCCACCTCGGCCGGGGTGATCTGCAAGTCCAGCACCGAACCGTTTCGCACGTATGTGCGGCCCCGCGGCAGCCGGTTCTCATAATCGCGGTAGCTCTCCAGGTTCTCGCACCATGCCTTGCCCCAGAAGCTGGTGGCAATCGCCGGCCCGTGAACTGCGACCGGAGCAATCGGCTGGCCGTTCTTACGCATCTTCTCGATCGCACGTAGAGCCCGGCGTCGCCGTTCAGCGACGGGCACGTAGCCCGGCCAACCTCCGTAAGAGCCTGACATGCCTCTCAATCCCGCATCGCGGCAGAGAGATCAAGTGCCACCAGTTGCAGCAGCTCCTCGTCCTTCATCTCTGTCAGGTTGATCTCGCCGCCTGTTGCCAAAAGCTCAGCGGACAACGTCCGCTTCGATTCGATCAAGCGATCGATCTTTTCTTCCACTGTGCCGCGGCAGGTGAACTTATGCACCAGCACGTTCTTCCTTTGCCCGATTCGGAAGGCGCGGTCGGTCGCCTGGTTCTCGACCGCCGGGTTCCACCAGCGGTCGAAATGCACCACGTGCGACGCCGCAGTCAGCGTGAGCCCAGTGCCGCCCACCTTCAGTGAAAGGACGAAGAACGGCACTGCCTCATCCTCCTGGAAACGCATGACCAGCGCCCGCCGCTGCCGCACGGGAGTCTGCCCGTGCAACACGAGTCCCGGCCGCCCGAACACGCCGGCAAGGAAGCCCGCCAATGGCTGGGTTACCTCGCGGAACTGCGTGAACACCAGCATCTTCTCCTGCCGTGCGGCCACCACCTCGGCGATTTCGCGAAGCCGTGCGAGCTTGCCGCTGTCCTGCTCGGCCCAGCCTTGGTCGTTGAGCCATTGCGAGGGATGATTGCAGATCTGCTTGAGCCGCATCAGCATCGCGAGGACCAGACCCTTGCGCTCGATCCCCTGAGCGTCCTGCAGCGCCTCTTCGAGCTCCCGGACGGCCTGCTCGTAAAGGGCAGCCTGCCGGCGGCTGAGGTTGCACCAGGCGCTCACCTCGGTCTTGTCCGGCAGATCAGAGATGACGGCCTTGTCGGTCTTCATCCGCTTGAGAATGTACGGCCGTACGAGTTCACGGAGCGGCCCATAGTGATTGTCGCTGCGGCCGGCGAGCCCCTTGGCGTAGAGGGAGAACTGCTTCGCCGAACTCAACAGGCCGGGATTGATGAAATCGAAGATCGACCAGAGATCACCGAGATGGTTTTCAACCGGTGTCCCGGTCAGGACGATGCGCGCCTCGGCCTTCAGCGCCTTGGCTGCCCGCGTCTGTTTGGCCCCCGGATTTTTGATCGCCTGCGCCTCGTCCAGGATGGCAAACCTCCAGTCGATGTCGGCCAAAACCGAGATGCGCAGGAGAGAGCCGTAACTGGTGATGACGAGGTCCAACCCAGCCGTCTCGGCCGGCCCGAACGCCTTGAGTGCCGCTACCGTCATCGCCGAAGAATGCACGACCTGCGTAGACAATTCCGGGGCGAACCTGTCGAGTTCGGTGCACCAGTTGGCCAACAGAGACGCCGGTGCCACGAGCAGGCTCGGGCGCGCAACGGAACCCATGCGGCGGCGCCGTTCGAGCAGCAGCAGGGCCAGCACCTGGATCGTCTTCCCCAAGCCCATGTCGTCGGCCAGGCACGCCCCGAGGCCAAGTCCGGAGAGAAGTTGGAGCCATCGGACTCCGGCGCGCTGATAGGGGCGCAAAACCCCTTCCAGCGGTGTCGTCTGATCGGCGCCGATGCCATCCGCTGCCCGCAATGAGCGCAGCGTCTCGGCGAGCCACGGCCCCGCCGTGACCCGCGACCACTCAGGGTCGGCAGCAGCGGTGGCGCCGGCGGAGAGAGGTGTGCCAGCCAGCATCCGCATCGCTTCGGCGAAGCTCAGCCCGTCGCTCGCCGCCAATTGCTCCGCCGCACGAAACTCCTGCATGGCACGCTGCAAGCGTTCACGGTCGATTTCCACCCACTGGCCGCGCAGCAGCACCAGTGAATCGGTGCCGCTCAGCAGTGAGGCGATTTCCGCCTCCGAGAGGATCTCGCCTTCCAGCGTCACGGACATCCGGAAATCCAGCAGCCCCTCCAGACCCAGTGCGGAGGGTTGGCGAGCGCCTACCGTCGCGTTTACTTGCGGGCGTGCCGGCCGGGCGGCCCGCCAGGAGACCGGCATCCGGACGATAACGCCGGCACCTTCAAGCGCCGGAACACTTGCCAGCAAACGTGATGCGTCCTCTACCCTCCAACGCAACGGGTGAAAGATCTCCCCGTTGTCGACGATTGATCTGAGCCACGGGCAATGCTCTGCCGCCCGCTGCACCGGAAGCAGCAGCGAGAGCAACTGCTGGCGATTTGCCGCACCGGCATATTCGCGCAATGCTCGGCCGAGAGGCAGGTGCTGCGCCTTCCCCTGTGTCGAGAGCCGCGTCGTATAGGTGGCCATGAATGCGAACGGCGCCTCGGCGTCGCGGCGATTTTCGGCCAGGTTGAAGTGCACGCGCCCGACGAGATTCCAAGCCGGATTGAGGTGCTTCAGGAAGCTCTGAAGGTCGGTCTTGGCCGCTGCCAACGAAGCGGCACAGGCGGCGGCGGTCTCGTCCCACAACACCACCAGCGCTTCCGCCGTGAGATACTCGGCACCCGGGATCATCGGGGCCGTCAGCACCAGGCCTGCGCACTCGCCGGCGTCTGGCCGCGGCACCTCGGGCAATGCGGCGGAGGATTGATCGGCCGGGGCGTGCAGGCAGAGTGCCGTTATGTAGCGCGCCGCGAACGCGCGCCACCAGGCAAACGCTGGTGGCAGTGGCTGGTCGACCTCACCGGCGCCAAGTTGCAGCAAACCGTGACCGCTGCCCTGCGCGAAGACGCGGCTGAGACGCGTGGCGATGCGCTGGTCGAACTCGGTTGCTTCGTCAGTGACCTCGGTCACCAATCGGCCGTGTGGAGTGAGACGTAGACCAAGGCGCGCGGTGGGCCATACGGACGCCATGCGTCATCTACCAGCTGAGAAACCGGGCATAACAGGGGCGGGTGGAGCGCGGCTTTCCGCAGTGTCGATCAGGCAGAAGCATCAGCACAGGGTCAGGCCGTTGTCGAGATGGACGACGAACTGAAAGCCATCGTCGATCGGCGGGACGCTGCGCCGCAGCCGCCCGGCAAACGCCGCTGAGCGGATGGCGCGGTCAGGGCGCCCCGGAGGGAATGGCGGCATGGCCGAGACTGCTTCGAGCGCGCCCGATCAATCACGAGGTGCGTGGTCCCGGGACTTGTCGCGCGCCCGGGGTCGGGATGATTTTCCTGATCGCGATGGGAACTGATGCACTCGTGGCATTGCAAAGCCGAGTGTGATGGTCCGGTCCACTTCAGCACGACGCTCCTGGCGTGCGATAAAAGGCCCGAGACAGGTAGGGCGGATCATTGGGGAAAACGGCTGTTTTTTGGCCGACCGCAGCGGACACAAACACTGCACGTGCAAGCGCAGCCGTGGAATCGTCTTTCCCAGCTTCATTTTTGACCTGGCAGCGCCGTCATGATCGACCGTATTTTCGTGAGGCCTGAGCAAGGGCCTGCACAAACGTCATCGAATGGAGGCAAAGGGTGACGGCACCTCGGCCAGGATCGCGATCGACGATGGTTGAAAAGAGTTGTTGCGCGAGGGGGGAAGAAAGGTCCGACAAGCAGTTGTTCCGAAGGATGATTGGAGGAATATCGGCACTGCGCTCGTCACCACGTTCGATTTCGGAAGCCGGCAGCAGCTTGTTGCGGAGGTGGATTTCTCTTGTTGCGATGCGAAAAAGTGATTGACATTCTCTGTTTCTGCCACATGCTGCCAGCTCAAAGCTGTGAGTTGAAAGGGAACAGCGGGTCAATCCGGTCGTGGTTGCAAGATCGTCAAGTTCCTTTCGGAGTGCCGAAATTGATGTGCAAGAGGCGCAGAATCATTATTTAGACACACGGCTTTTCCTCGTGGATGAATTTTTCGGATTGGCCGTTGGTGGTGGGAAGCCGGTTCTGGGTGCGATGACTGGTTGAGGAGGATCGGAGCGGCCGGTTCGCCGGCCAGGAGCGCGCAACATGGGAACTACCGAAGAAACGGGTGCGGTGGAACAGCGTTGGCAGCAGCCGATTTCCATGCTGGGCGATTTTGCCGGTGAGGACCGAGACCCCGAGGTGCTGGATTTGAGCCAGAGGTTCTTGAAACTCCACAGTGTTTGCATGGCGTCGAACCCGGAATCCCCAAGTCGGATCGAAGGAGCCTACCAAGAATATGGTTCTAGGGCGTGTCGTCAGTTGAGCCAAATGACGGTGGCGGCGAGGTGGATAGCTCCGAGGAAGTTTCTGGCGGTTTTGTCGTAGCGCGTAGCGATGGCACGGAACTGCTTAAGCTTGGCAAAGAAGTTTTCGATCCGATGGCGGGTTTTGTAGAGTTCCCGATCATAGTCCCGATTGACCAGGCGATTGGCCTTGGGCGGGATCACAAAGGTCTTGCCGGCTGCGGCGAGCAGCTCGATGACCCTCTTGTCGGCATCGAAGGCCTTGTCGGCGATCAGCATATTGGCGGTCATGCTCGGAAGCAACTGGTCGGCGCCGACCAGATCGTGAGCCTCCCCGCCGGTGAGGAAGAAGCGGA
>Ga0335075_10005372_pt1 | contig 19916 bp, 17 predicted proteins | sample Lox_Sample_24_FD_206723 | JGI IMG/M metagenome (GOLD analysis project Ga0335075, IMG submission 206723) | Soil microbial communities from Loxahatchee National Wildlife Refuge, Florida, United States - Lox_Sample_2.4 | ecosystem: Environmental > Terrestrial > Soil > Wetlands | place: USA...
TGGCGCCGGGTCGCGGACGTGCAGAAGTGCGTGCGCACGCTGGACATCGAGGAGGTCGGCAAGACCACCAGGCACGCGACGTTCTTCCAGATGCTCGGCAACTGGTCGTTCGGCGACTACTTCAAGGAAGAAGCGATCATCTGGGCCTGGGAGCTGCTGACCAAGTCCCAGGCCGACGGCGGCTTCGGCTTCCCCGAGGAGCGGCTGTGGGCGACCGTGCTGCACGGCGACGACGAGTCCTACGCGCTCTGGCGCGACAAGATCGGCGTGCCCGAGTCCCGGATCCAGCGTCGCGGCCTCAAGGACAACTACTGGCACATGGGCGTCCCCGGTCCCGGCGGCCCCTGCTCGGAGATCTACTACGACAAGGGCCCTGAGCACGGCCGCGAGGGCGGGCCCGAGGTGGACGAGGACCGGTACCTGGAGGTATGGAACCTGGTCTTCATGCAGGACATGCTGTCGGCGGTGCGCGCCAAGGACGACTTCGACGTCGAGGGCTCGCTGCCGTTCAAGAACGTCGACACGGGCATGGGCCTTGAGCGGATGGCGTCCATCCTGCAGGGCGTCGACAACCTCTACGAGATCGACACCACCTTCAAGATCCTCGCCAAGGCCGCCGAGCTGACCGAGCAGGACTACGGCACCGACCACCGCAGCGACGTCTCGCTGCGGGTCGTCGCCGACCACGTGCGCAGCGCGGTCATGCTGATCGAAGACGGTGTCCTGCCAAGCAACGAGGGCGGCGGCTACGTGCTCCGCCGGCTGCTGCGCCGCTCCATCCGCAACCTGCGGCTGCTCGCGGGCGCGCAGCGCGGCGGCGGGGCGTCCGCGACCACCGGCTTCATGCACGAGCTGACCGCGGTCACGATCGACGCGATGGGGGAGCAGTTCCCCGAACTGCACCGCGACGCGGCGAACATCCACACGGTCATCGACGCGGAAGAGGCGGCGTTCGCCGGCACGCTGCGCACCGGCACCGCGATCTTCGACGTGGCGGTCGAGGAGACCAAGCGCAAGCACGAGGCCGTGCTGTCCGGCTCGCAGGCGTTCCAGCTCCACGACACCTACGGGTTCCCGATCGACCTCACCCTGGAGATGGCGGCCGAGCAGGGGCTGAGCGTGGACGAGGAAGGCTTCCGCCGCCTCATGTCCGAGCAGCGTGACCGGGCAAGGAAGGACGCGCGCGAGAAGAAGACCGGCAACGCGGACATCTCCGTCTACGCGAGCCTGCTCGAGCAGGCGGGCAGGGTCACGTTCACTGGTTACGACGCGGCCGACGGCGAGGCGACGATCGTCGGGCTGCTCGCGGGCGGCGTGCCGGTGCCGTCCGCGACCCCGGGCACGGAGGTCGCGGTGGTCCTCGACCGCACCCCGTTCTACGCCGAGGGCGGCGGCCAGCTGTCCGACCACGGCGTGATCAAGACCTCGGGCGCTGGCGGCAACGCCGAGGTCGAGGTGGTCGACGTGCAGATGCCGCTGCCCGGCCTCATCGTGCACCGCGGCACGGTCAGGCACGGGGAGATCACCACCGGGTCGCCCGCGTGGGCGGAGATTGACGTGGAGCGGCGCCGGGCGACGTCCCGCAGCCACACCGCGACGCACCTGGTGCACCGTGCGCTGCGCGGCGCGCTCGGCGAGTCGGCGGCCCAGGCGGGCTCGGAGAACGCCCCTGGGCGGCTGCGGTTCGACTTCACGGCGACCGGGGCGGTGCCGGTGACGGTCATGCGCGAGGTCGAGGACGAGGTGAACCGGATCCTCATCGACGACCTGACGGTGCGCGCGTTCCACACCTCGATCGACGAGGCCCGGTCGATGGGCGCGCTTGCGCTGTTCGGCGAGAAGTACGGCAGCGAGGTCCGGGTCGTCGAGGTCGGCGAGTACTCCCGCGAGCTGTGCGGCGGCACCCACGTGGCCCGGTCCGGCCAGCTCGGGCTGGTCAAGCTGCTCGGTGAGGCGTCGATCGGCTCCGGCGTGCGCCGCATCGAGGCGCTCGTGGGCATCGACGCGTTCCGCTTCCTCGCCAGGGAGAGCGTCCTCGTCAACCAGCTCAGCGACCAGCTCAAGGCGCGGCCGGAGGAACTGCCGGAGCGGATCGCGAACGTGGTGACGAGGCTACGCGACGCCGAGCGGGAGCTTGGCCGCCTCAAGTCGGCCCAGCTGCTCGAGTCGTCCGGGCAGATCGCGGCGGCCGCGGAGAACATCGGCGGCATCGCGTTCGTCGCGCACCGCGTGCCCGCGGGCACCGACGCCGACTCGATCCGCAGGCTCGCCCTTGACGTGCGGTCCAAGATCCCGGTGCTCCAGCCGGCGGTCGTCGCGCTGATCGGTACCCCGGCCGACCGGCCGGTCGTGGTCATCGCGGTGAACGAGGCCGGGCGCGGGTTCGGCCTGTCCGCGGGCACCTTGGTCGCGGGCGCGGCGCGGGTGCTCGGCGGCGGCGGTGGCGGCAAGCCGGACATCGCGCAGGGTGGCGGTGCGCCCGGTGCCGGACAAGCTGAGGCGAATGGGGCGTTTGACGTGATTCGTAATAGCTTGCGGGACAGCGTCCAAACTGGCGGGTAACGTGATGGGATGTTCGTGCGGACCGGTAAACCGGTGAGGACAGGCGTGCGTCTGGCCGTCGATCCGGGTACTGTCCGCATTGGCGTGGCCCGCAGCGATCCCGGCGGTGTCCTCGCCAGCCCGCTCACCGTCGTGCGGCGGGGCAAGGGCGACCTGGACGCTCTCGCCGCGCTCGCCGCGACCGAAGAAGCAATGGAGATATTGGTGGGCCTTCCCCGGTCCCTGTCCGGCCGCGAGGGGCCGGCCGCCGTCTCCGCGAGAAAGTTCGCGGCTGACCTCGCGGCTCGGGTAGCGCCGCTTCCGGTGCGACTCGTCGACGAGCGGTTCACGACGTCGACCGCGCACGAGGCGCTGCGCGCCGGCGGGCACGACTCGCGGGCCCGGCGGCAGACCGTCGACTCGGCCGCCGCGGCGGTGCTGCTGGAAGCGGCGCTCGAGTCCGAGCGTCGCACCGGCAACGCGCCCGGCCAACTCGTCGACCTCGGATCCGCCCGGTGAGCGGCGGGTACGGCTCCGGCGGTTATCCGGGGCAGGGGTACGGCGCACCGGAGTACGAAGGCGACCCGGACCGCACCAGGCCGCGGCGGCCGGGCGGCGGTCAGCAGCGGGACGGCTCGGTCTGGCAGGGCGAGCAGGGCTACCCCGGCTATGACGCCCCGCCCGGTTACGGCGGCCAGGAGTTCGGCGGCCCGGGCTATAACGAGGGCTATCCCCGCCAGGATTACCCAGACCACGGCTACCCAGACCACGGCTACCCGGGTCAGGGGTACGGTGATCAGGGCTACGACCAGCGGGCCTACGGCGAGGATCCCCGCTCTTACGGCCAGCAGGACGGCGGCTACCACTACCAGGACCCTGGTTACCCGGGCCAGGGCAACCAGGGCCCAGTCAACCAGGGCACGGGACTGCAGCAGGACCAGTTCGGCACCGGGCCGCGCCGCCCGCCCGGCGGCTACGACCGTCGCGGCGAACCTCGCCGGGGAGAACCTGCCCGGCGAACGGGGCGCTACCGCCAGGGCGGCCACAACGACTGGGACGAGGAAGAGGGCGACAGTTCCTTCCTGCCGGGATTCGGCGGCCGCGAGGATTTCGACGACGGCCGCGGCCCGGCCCGCGACGACCGTGACGACCGCTACGACTACGACGACCGTCGCCGCCCCCGGCCCGACGGCCGCGCCCCCGGTGAGCGCGGCCCCGGCGGCCGCGGCCCGGGTGGCCCCGGCGGCCCGGGTGGCCCCGGCGGCCGCGGCGACGACCCGCGCGATCGCGGCGACGACCCGCGCGGCCGCGGCAACGACCCGCGCGGCCGCGGCAACGACCCACGCGGCCGCGGCGACTGGGACGACGATTACGCCCCCCGGCCGCGCAAGAAGGCGACCCGATGGATCCCCCGCGCCCTGGTGCTGGTGATCGTCGGCGCGATCGTGATCGGCGGCCTCGTCGGCGGCCTGGACATTTACCACAAGTACGAGGCCAGGTATCACCCGGCCGACTACGTGGGCCAGGGCACCGGCGACGTGGTCTTCCAGGTCCAGAACGGTGACACCGCGTTCAGCATCGCCCCGCGGCTGTACCAGATGGGCGTCATCGCCAGCGAGCGCGCGTTCACGAACGCCGCGGAGAACGCGACGACCACGACGTCAAGCGGCAACTCGTCAGGCGGCCTGGAGGCGGGCTACTACAACCTGCACCTCCACATGCAGGCCAGCCTCGCCTACGCGGCGCTGATCAACCCGAAGAACGCGATACAGACCGCGGTCACCATCCCCGAGGGAGAACGGGTCAGCCAGGTCCTGTCGATCCTGGCCGCGAAGACCAAGATCCCGCTGAGCCAGTTCGAGACGGCGGCGAAGGAGACGTCCAAGCTCGGCCTGCCGTCGTACGCCGGCACGACGGCGAAGCTCCCGTCCACCGTTCCCTACGGCCAGATCGAGGGCTACCTGTTCCCCGCGACCTACACGATCACCCCGCACGAGACCGCGCTGCAGATCTTGCAGGCGATGGTCCAGCGGTTCAACATCGAGGCGGACGAGCTCAACCTCACGGCAGCGGCGCAGTCCGTCCACCTGACGCCCACCCAGCTGATCATCGAGGCGTCCATGGTCCAGGCCGAGGCGGGCGTGAACTCCGACATGCCGAAGATGGCCAGCGTCATCGACAACCGCAAGGCCGCGGGCATGCCGGACGGGTTCGACTCCGTGGTGTTCTACGGTCTCGGCAAGTACGGGATCAACATCCCGAACGGCCTGAACCCGGCGACGGCCGGCCTCTACGACAACACGCAGAAGCCCGGCCTGCCACCGACCCCGATCGACAACCCGGGGGCCGTGGCCATCCAGGCGGTGCTCAAGCCGGCGAAGACCGACTACCTGTACTTCCTGACGGTCGCCACCGGCAAGCCGACGGAGTTCTCAAGTAACTGCCACGACCTGCCGGGCACGTGCTGACGGTAGCCTCGGAACAATGAAGGCAGCAGTCCTCGGCAAGCCCATTGCCCACTCCCTGTCACCCGTGCTCCACCGCGCGGCCTACGACGCGCTCGGCCTCACCGACTGGGTCTACGAGCTGGTCGAGTGCGACGAGCAGGGGCTGGCCGCCTACGTGGAGTCGCGCGGGCACGAGTGGGCCGGCCTCAGCCTGACCATGCCGCTCAAGCGCACGGTCCTGCCGCTGCTCGACCACGTCGACCACCTGGCGGCCGCCACCGGCGGCGCGAACACGGTGGTGTTCCGCCCCGAGGGCCGCTACGGCTACAACACCGACGTCCAGGGCATCGTGGACGCGCTCACCGAGGCGGGTGTGTCCGTGTTGGCCAGCACCGGCCCGGGCAGCGTCATGATCCTCGGCGCGGGCGCGACCGCCTGCTCGGCCCTGGCCGCCGTCGGCGAACTCGGCGCGACCGGCGCCGACATCGTCGCCAGGGACCCGGCCCGCGCGGACGGCCTGCTCGCGACCGCCGACCGCCTGGGCCTGAAGGCGCGGCTCCGCCCGTGGGCCGACCTGGCACACGACGATGCCGTGGTCCCCGAGCTGCTGATCTCGACCGTCCCCGCCGGTGCCGCCGATGATTATTCCGAACGACTTGTGATGACCCGCCAGGTCCCGCCCGCCGTCCTCGACGTCGTGTACCACCCGTGGCCGACTGCGCTGGCCGCGGCCGCCGCGGCCGCCGGATCGGTCGTGGCCAGCGGCTACGCGATGCTGTTGCACCAGGCCGCCGCCCAGGTGGAGCTGATGACGGGCAAGCCGGCCCCGCTGGGAGCGATGCGCCAGGCCGGCGAGGACGAACTGGCCCGCCGCGCCGCGCGTTAGCCCACGCGGTGACAGAGGCACGGTCGAAGAAGCACGAAGGGAGGGGCGGCGGGCCGCCCCTCCCTTCGCTTGCCGGTCACATCGGCAGGCTCGCCTGCCGGTTACCGTCGGCCGGGCCTAGTACCTTCCTCCCGCGACGGCGGCCAGGGTCGGCACGAACTTGGCCGCGTCCACGGTGCCCCAGCCGGTGGCGTCGTTGTACGACCCGTTGGCGCTAAAGCCGGGGACGTTCACGAGGTCGGAGGTTGAGGGGCAGGACGAGTTGCTCTCCACGTCCGCGGCGACGCAGAACGTGTAGCTGTTGCTGCCCGCCGAGATCGGCACGATGCCGCTGCTTGAGCCGCTACGGCCCATCGCGTACAGGGCCGGGTTCAGGTCGCCGAGGCTGTGCCCCGCCACCTGGTCGGCCAGGGCCACGATGCCGGAGAACAGCGGCGAGGCCTCGCTGGTACCGCCAACGATGCCCCAGCCGGCGACCCCCGGGTCGGTGGTGTCGTAGAAGTCGACCGCGCCGTTGACCGCGGCGCTCATCGCGATGTCAGGGGTGCCGCGGCTGTTGCCGACGGTGCCCGCGACGCCGTTCTGGAACGAAGGCCGGGAGAAGACCGTGGAGTGGCCTCCGCCGCTCGACCCCCAGGTGTAGACGGGCCCGGTGACCCCGACCGTGGAGCTGAGGTCGTTCCACACGCTGTCCGGTGAGGTCCGCGCGCCCGAGGCGTTGAGGTGCAGTTGCGTGCCGCCGACGCCGGTGACCAGCGGGTCGGAAGAAGGCCAGTCAATGGCCCTGGTCGACTGGCAGCAGATCACGTCGTCCGGGTTGGCGCAGCCGGAGGTTGGGCTGCAGACGTCGTCGGTCGCGCCCTGGTCACCGCTCGCGGCCAGGACCGTGACCCCGTGGGCCGCGGCGTTGACGTACGCCGAGCGCAGCGAGTAGATCTGGCCCGGGCTGCTGAAGGTGCTCTCGTTGGCGCCGAAGCTCTGCGAGATCACGTCACCGAGGTGGTGGTTGATGACGTAGTTCTCGGCCTCGACGATCTGCGGGAACCCGTAGATGCCCTCAGATTCCGTCATCGGGGTCTCGACGAGGAGGATGTTGGCCTTCGGGGCCATGGTGTGCGACCACTCGACGTCGAGGCTGGTCTCGTCCGTCCAGCCGTAGTAGTCCGAGCACAGGTCGGGGCCGGTCGGGCTGAACGTCGACGTGCAGTTGGAGGCGTTGGTGGTTATCGGGCCGTCGGGAGTGATCACCTTGAACGACGGCGGGTTGGGCAGGCCCTCCTGCGCGTCGTAGGTCTGCAGGTCGGAGGCGATGGACGGGGAGCCGAAAGCGTCGACGATCACGATCGTCTCGCCCTGGCCCTCGATCCCCTTGGCGTACAGCGGGGATAGGTCGTAGGCCTTCTGGAGCTGGAATGCCTGGTAGCAGGCGATGCCGAAGTCTGTCTCACATTGTGCCGTGGTCGGCGGCTGTTTCATGTCGCCGGCCGCGAGGATGTGCCCGCTAGAGAACGGGACCACCGTGACCGCGGCCGCGGTCGTAGCGGCGGCCACTGGTGCCGCCGCAGCACTTCCCGCCCCGAGCGTCGCGACGGACGCGATCGCCGCGCCGCGTATCAGGGCCAAAACCCGAGAACCTCTCACCTAAGTCCTCCACTTCGCCGCTGTGGTCAAGACCGCGCCGTAACCACGTTCCTGGTCCAGCCCCAAGAACGCATTTACGGGCGCGGCTGACCTCGCCTAAACGAGGCATAAGTCTAGGACGCGCCGTCGATAAGCGGAATAGCGAATATTAGGGTGACTTGTCCCGGCGCGTAAAATCGCCAGAAGCTCATAGATGGACATCTATTTTCCTGTCTAACCGCGATGCACGCGGACGGCCTTGCGCGGAGACCCTCGGCAGGGCAGGACTTGTGGTGTCCAAGTGGCTCAAGTGACGTAGAGCGGGCTCTGCCTGCTTTGGGCGATTGCTACCGACAGGAAAATTTCGCACTACGCGAAGATTTCGCGCCGCGCGAAAAAAAGCTCGCCGAGGCGAGCTTTTCTTATGGCACGTGCGGAATTTACGTGTTATTAGCGCCGGGCCCCTTCGACCGCGTCCGCCATCTCCTTGTCGCCGCGCTCCCGCAGCCCCGCGATCACGCCCTCGACGTCGGCGGGCGGGCGGTTCTGGCTGAGCTTGGCCTTCGCCTCGATCCTGGTGATCTCAAGCTCCACGCCGACGATGGCCCGCAACTGCCCCTCGATGAAGGCGCGCGGCGCGTCGTCAACGGACCACGGATGGTCGCGGTAGGCCTCGTGCTTGGCGGTGAGCCGCCGCACCAGGTCTTCCGTCCAGGCCGGGTCGTCGTGCACCACAAACCGCCCGTACACGTGCGCGGTCACGTAGTTCCAGGTCGGTACCACTCGCCCGTGCTCGGTCTTGGACGCGTACCACCCCGGGGTGATGTAGGCGTCAGGCCCGCGCACGATCGCCAGCGCCTCGCCAAGCGAGCCGAGCTTCCACTGGTCGTTGTTCCGCGCTAGGTGCCCGTGCAGCGCACCAAGTCCCCCAGATCCGTGTCGGCCGTCGGATCGCGGCCCCGCGGCGGGCACGTAGATGAACGGCAGCATGGTCGCCACCAGTCCCTGCTCGGTCTGGGTCACCAGGTCGGCCGCCCCGTGGTTGCGGAGCAGTTCGTCAACCTGGGCCGCATCGGGCGCGAAATGGGCTGGAACGTACATACCGCCCTCCTCTCGCCTCCAGCCTAACCGGCCGGCGCGCCGGGAACCGCAACCTCGTGGCCCCCAGGGCCAAAACGGCCCCGGCCCGGGGGTTGCCGACCCTGACACATCGTGAAATAACCAGAAACACAGCTGTCACCTGGCGAAATAGGCGCGGAACAGCGCCTCGTTACCCTGGGGGTCGTGGCGGACATTTTCGATGGTTACCGGCTCGCCGAGGCCTGGGACGAGATGTTCGCGGCCCCCGGCAAGCCCCGCGCGGTGTACGACGCGCTGGTCTCGGTGCTGCAGCCGATGGACCCGTCCGAACTGAGATACCGCGCCGACCAACTGGCCCGGGTGTTCACCGACCGCGGCGTCACCTACGACTACGCGGGCGAGGAGCGGGCGATGCCCACCGACCTCATCCCGCGGGTCATCGACGCCGCCGAATGGGACCTCGTGTCCAGCGGGGTCCGCCAGCGGGTCCGGGTGCTTGAGGCGTTCCTTGCGGACGTGTACGGCCCCGGTCGTGCCTTCGACGACGGCGTGGTCCCCTGGAGCCTGGTGTTCACCAGCGAGAAGTTCCGCCGCGAGGCCGCCGGGATCGCGGCGCCGAACGGCGTGCGCGTGCACGTGGCCGGCATCGACCTCATCCGCGACGAGCAGGGCAAGTTCCGCGTCCTCGAGGACAACGTGCGGGTACCGTCCGGTGTCAGCTACGTGCTGGAGAACCGGCTGGCGATGACCAGGCTGTTTCCCGCCCTGTTCAGCGACCAGAAGATCCACCAGGTCGACGAGTACCCGTCGCGGCTGCTCGCGGCGCTGCGCGCGGCGGCGCCGCGCGGCGTCGTCGACCCGTTCATCGTGGTGCTCACCCCGGGCGTGCACAACGCCGCCTACTTCGAGCACACCCTGCTCGCCCGGCTCATGGGCGTGGAACTGGTCGAGGGCAGGGACCTGGACTGCTCGCGTAACCGCGTCTACGTCCACACCACCCACGGCAGGCGGCCGGTGGACGTCATCTACCGGCGCGTTGACGACGACTGGCTCGACCCGCTCCACTTCCGCCCCGAGAGCCTCCTCGGCTGCCCCGGCCTGGTCAACGCGGCCAGGCGCGGCACGGTGACGATCGCCAACGGCATCGGCAACGGCGTGGCCGACGACAAGCTGATCTATACCTACATGCCGGAGCTGATCCGCTACTACCTGGGTGAGGAACCGATCCTGGAGAACGTCGAGTCGTACCGCCTTGACGACCCGGACGTGCTGGACTGGGTGCTCGGCGAGGTCGGCAACCTCGTGCTCAAGCCGGTCGACGGCGCCGGCGGGGCCGGCATCGTCATCGGCCCCAAGGCCACCGACGAGGAGCTGAGCGCCCTCACCGCGACGGTCAGGGCCAACCCCCGCGGCTGGATGGCGCAGCAGCCGGTCGCGCTGTCCACCTCGCCGGTGCTGATCGGCGAGAAGCTCGCGCCCAGGCACATCGACCTGCGGCCGTTCGCCGTCAACGACGGCACCGACGTCTGGGTGCTGCCCGGCGGCCTCACCCGGGTGGCGCTGCGGGAGGGCGAGCTCAAGGTGAACTCCAGCCAGGGCGGCGGCTCGAAGGACACCTGGGTCCTCGACCGGGGCAAGAACGCGGAGCCGGTCGAGGAGGCCGTGGAAAAGCTGGCGATGGCGCTGCCCGCGGCGGCGAGCGCGCCCGAGATGGTGACGGTCACCCGGCAGACCGGTCCCGACCAGTGAACGCCGGACTGCTCAGCCGGATCGCGGAGTCGATCTACTGGACCGGCCGCTACGTCGAGCGGGCCGACGACACCGCGCGCCTCATCGACGTGTACGTGCACCGGATGCTCGGCGAGGCCGGCGCCGACTCGGACGCGGCCTGCCGCGCGCTGTTCGGCATCCTCGGCGTCCCCGTCGAGCCCGGCAGCGAACTCGACGTCGACGTGGTGCTGTTCCGGCTGGTCTTCGAGTCGCAGTCGCCGAGCGCGATCGCCGGGTCCATGCTCGGCGCGCGGGCCGGCGCGCGCGGCATCCGCGAGGTCATCTCCAGCGAGATGTGGGAGTGCCTGAACGTCACCGCGCACGGCCTGGCCGGGCAGAAGCGCGCCGTCGAGCGCCTCGGCCCGCACGTCTACCTCCGCTACATCAGGGACCGGTCGGCGCTCTTCTTCGGCCTGGCCGACTCCACGATGAGCCACGACGACGCCTGGCGGTTCCTGGTGCTCGGGCGGAGCCTGGAGCGCGCCGACATGACCGCGCGGCTGCTGCTGGCCAGGATGTCCGCCCCCGACGACCTCGGCTGGCCGGTCCTGCTGCGGGCCTGCGGCGCCCACGAGTCCTTCATCAGGACGCACGGCTGGGCCGCCGAGCCGTCCCGGGTCGCCGAGTTCCTGCTGCTCGACCGGCTCTTCCCGCGCAGCGTGGTGCACGCGCTGACCACGGCGGAGGAATGCCTCGCGGCGCTGAGCCCGGGCCCGACCAGGGCGGGGGTCGACGACCCGGCCAGGCGCCCGGTCGGACGGCTGCGTAACCTCCTGGAGTACACCGACAAGAAACAGCTCACGGCCCAGCTGCCTGAGCTGCTGAGCACGTTGCAGGAGACCTGCGTGCAGGCGAGCGAGGCGATCAGCCGGCGGTACTTCCAGTACCAGTCCCCGGTCGTCTGGGAACGGGGCGGCTGAACGTGGGCTGGCGACTGCGCGTCGAGCACATCACCACGGTCACGTACGCGGGGCCGGTGCTTACCTCGTTCAACGAGGCGCGGATGACCCCGCTGACGCTGCCGACCCAGGTCACGCTCGAGGCGCGGGTGACGGCCGGACCGGGCGTCCCCGTCTGGACCTACAGCGACTACTGGGGCACGTTCGTTTCCGTCTTCGACCTGCCCGAGCCGCACGACGACCTGGTCATCCGCGCCGCCGCGACGGTGGAGACCGAGACGTTCGGCGGCATACCGGCCGGCGCCGACCGTCCGACCTGGGCGGAGATCGGCGCGCGGGCCAAGGACGGCAGGCTACTTGAGTTCCTCATGCCCACGGCGCTCACCAAGGTCGCGGACGCGATCTCGGGCGCGGCGGCCGCCGAGATCGCCGGAATGTCACCCGACGCCGCCGCCGAGGCCATCTCCAGTCGCGTCCGCGAGCACGTCACGTACATGCCGGGCGCGACCGGCGTGCGCACCAACGCCCAGGAGGCATGGGAACGGGGCCAGGGCGTCTGCCAGGACATGGCGCAGCTCACGGTGGCCCTGATGCGCGCGGTCGGCCTTCCGGCCAGGTACGTCTCCGGCTACCTGCACCCGCAGGCGACGGCCGAGCCGGGCAGCACCGCCGTCGGCCAGTCGCACGCCTGGGTGGAGTACTGGGCGGGCTCGTGGATCCCGCTGGACCCGACCAGCGGCGCCGAGGTCGGCGAGCGCCACGTTGTGGTCGCCCGTGGCCGCGACTACGCCGACGTCCCGCCGCTCAAGGGCATCTACCACGGCCTCTCCGGCGGCGAGATGACGGTGACGGTTGAGGTCACCCGCCTCGCCTGAGCCCATGACCCGCCATAGTCTCGGCCAGCACGGTGCACCTCCGATTCCATGCAGCGCTTGCGCTGCGGCACGGCCCTTCCGCCCCGGCCGCCGGGCCCCTTGCCGTCCAGCCGTGCCTTGCGTCCATTCTACCGCTTTACTATGATCATAGTAAAACGGTAGAAGGATGGAAGGGGCCATGTTCCGGTTCCGGCTTGACGGGGCGTCGGGGGTGCCGCCGTACTTGCAGCTCGTGCACCAGGTGCGGCAGTCGCTGCTGCTGCGCTACCTGCGGCCCGGTGACCGGTTGCCGACCGTGAAGGAGGTCGCGGTAGACCTCGCGATCAACCCGACCACGGTGGTCAAGGCCTACCGCCAACTCGAGCACGAGGGCCTGGTCGCCGGCCGGCCGGGCCAGGGCACTTTCATCACCGGCACTCCCGCGGAGTCGTCACCGCCCGCGGAGGCCAGCCAGGCGCTGCGCCGCTCGCTGCGGCGCTGGCTGGCCGCGGCGGCCGCGGCGGGGCTATCCGAGGACGCCATCACGGCGCTGATCGCCGCGGTCCGCCGCGACACCACCATGGAGGATGAGGTCGGATGACGCACGAAGTCGGTCGCGTCCCCGCGCTGCGCGCGGACCGGCTCGGCAAGCGATACGGAAACGTCTGGGGCCTGCGAGACTGCTCGTTTGAGGTGCCGCCAGGCTCGATCGTCGGCCTGGTCGGACCCAACGGCGCGGGCAAGACCACGCTGCTCGCGCTGACCGTGGGCCTGCTCGCGCCGACCGAAGGGCAGGTCGCGCTGTTCGGCGAGCGGTCGCGCGCGCAATCCGCGGCGACCCTCGCCCGGGTCAGCTACCTCGCGCAAGACCACCCGCTTTACCGTGGGTTCACGGTGGCGGACATGTTCCGCTTCGGCCGGTCGCTGAACCCGAACTGGGACGCGGCGCTGGCCGAGGCGCGGGTGGCGGCGCTTGACATCCCGCTCAAGCGGAAGGTCAAGTCGCTGTCCGGCGGCCAGCAGGCGCAGGTCGCGCTCACCATGGCGCTGGCCAAGCGGGCACCGCTGCTGCTCCTCGACGAGCCGGTCGCCAGCCTTGACCCGCTGGCCAGGCTCGACTTCATGCGGGACGTGGTGGCGGCCTCGGCCGAGTCGGGCCTCACCGTCCTCATCGCCTCGCACGTGATCGCCGAACTCGAGCGGCTCTGCGACTGGCTGCTCGTGCTGAACGGCGGGCGGCTGCAACTGGCGGGCGCCGTCGATGACCTGCTGGCCGGGCATGCGGTGCTCACCGTGCCGCGCGATGCCGGTAACGGCTCGCTGCCCGGCCGGGTCATCGAGCGGACCGACAGCGACCGGCACTCCACCGTCCTGGTGTCGGCGCCGGCCGGCGCGGTCGCCGCGGCCATCGCGGCCGGTCCGCCCGACTGGGCGGCCGAGCCGGCCGGGTTCGAACCGGTGGTGCTCGCCTACCTCAGGCGGCCGCGGGTCGCGACGGTGGCGGCCGGCGCCACGGGAACGGCGGCGGCGTGATGATCTGGGTCACCTGGCGGCAGCACCGGCCGCAGGCAACGACGGCGCTCGGCGTCTTCGTGGTCATCGCCGTCTACACCCTGATCTTGGGGGTGTGGATGCGCTCCACGTTCGACTCCGACTCGATCGGTGCCTGCCTGGCCCGCAGCGGCGGCGCCGACTGCGGCGGCGCGATCGCTTCGTTCATGCACAGCGTCCAGGGCGGCCCCGCGGTCCTCGTGAACCTTGTCCTGCTCGTCGTCCCCGGCATCCTCGGCGCCACCGTGGGCGCGCCGCTGCTCGGCCAGGAACTGGAGCGCGGCACCTGGCAGCTGGCCTGGAGTCAGACGGTGCCGCGCACGCGCTGGCTCGTCGCCAAGCTCGGTCTTGTCATCGCGGCGCTGATCGTGTTCGGCGCGGCCGTCACCGCCGTCGTGGCGTGGTCGTGGTCGCCGCTCGACCAGGTCAGCGTCAGGACGCAGCCGCCACAGTTCGTCGCCGAGGGCGTGGCGTTCACCTGCTCAGTGCTGTGCGCGTTCGGGCTGGCGCTGCTCGCCGGGCTGCTGCTGCGCAACACCATCGGGGCCATGGTGGCGGGGTACTTCGCCTGGGAGGTCTTCCTCGGCGTCTCGCTGCTGCTGACCGGGCCGCTCCAGCCGTTCACCATCACGAAGACGATCCCGTGCGCCGGCGCCGCCTGCACCGCGGCGTCCACCAACTCGGTGCCGCCGGTCACCGGGAACCTCGGCGACCTGGTGAACAGCGTGACCCGGGCCGGCGGTCACCTCGTGGTCAACTACGTGCCGGCCAGCGCCTTCTGGCCGTTGCAGTTCGTCGTCGGCGGCATCTTCCTTGCGGTCGGGCTGGCCGCGGCAGGCGCCGCCGTCTGGCTGCTGCACAGGAAGACCACGTGACGACGGCCCTGGCCACCCCTTCATCCCTCGGTGAACTGTGAAAGCGACAAGGGACAAGACATGGACGTGCACTTCTACAGCGAGGGAACCCACCTCGCCGGGACGCTCGCCGAGGCACCGCACCCGATGGCGGCCGCCCTGCTCATCACCGGCTCCGGCAAGGTCAACCGGGATTCCGACGCGCGCCTCGGCCGGCGCGGCCCGGTGGTGCTGCGCACCGGCATCACCCGGCAGGCGGCGCAGGCGCTGGCCGCGGCGAACGTGACGTCCCTGCGCTACGACAAGCGGGGCGTCGGCGCGAGCGGCGGAGACTACCTGCGGGCGGGCCTGACCGAGAACGTGGCCGACGCCCGCGCGGGACTGCGCTGGCTGGCCGCCAGGTTCCCCGGCCTGCCGCTGCTCACGGTGGGGCTCAGCGAAGGTACCTGGCACGCCGCGCGGCTGGCGGCGCAGGAGCAGGAGGTGGCGGGCACGATCCTGCTCGGCGCGCCTGCCCGCACGGGGGAGGAGGTCATCGACTGGCAGATCGCCACGATCGCGCCGACCCTGCCCCGGCCAGCCAGGCTGATCATGAAGCTCACCCGGCAGGACTTCGTGCGGACGCAGCGCAAGCGGCTCGCCAAGCTCACGTCGTCCACCACGGACGTCATCCGCGTCAACGGCATGCGCGTCAACGCGCGCTGGTACCGGGAGTTTCTCGGCTACGACCCGGTGCCGGACTACGCCAAGATCACCGCGCCGGCCCTGGCGATCACCGGCGGGCACGACATGCAAGTGCCGCCGGAGGACGTGGCGGCCATCGGCCGCCTGGTCCAGGGGCCGTTCGACGGCCACGTGGCGGGCGACCTCAGCCACCTGCTGCGCCCCGATCCTGACCGCAAGGGGCCGTTCGGCTACCGCCGCGCGCTCCGCCAGCCGGTGAGCCCCGAGGTCCTGTCGCTCATCACGGCCTGGGCCACGGACCATTTCGGTGCGCGGCAGCCGCCCGCTTAAGCCCGGCGGGCGCAAGGGGTTGCTGGGATTGCTGCTGGCATACTTACCGCATGACTCGGCGAGCGGCGAAAGGCGAAGAGGGCACCGAGTCGCCGCCGACGCTGCGCTCGCAGCACGCCGAGGCGACGCGCCGGGCCGTGCTCGACGCCGCCAGGACCTTGTTCGGCCGTCAGGGCTACGAGCAGACGTCGGTCGACGAGATCGCGGATGCGGCCCTGGTCACCAAGGGCGCGGTGTACCACCACTTCGAGGGCAAGAAGGCGCTGTTCCGCGCCGTGTACGCGGAGGTCGAGGCCGACGCGCAGGCCCGCGGGCTGCGCGCGGCGAACCCGGACCGGCCGCCGGTCGACCAGATGGTGGCGATGATGAACGGGTACCTCGATGCCGCGCTCGACGTGGAGATCCGGCGGATCACGCTCGTCGACGGCCCGGCCATCCTCGGCCACGAGGTGGATGAAGACGTGCAGCAGCAGCCTGGCTACCTGGCGATGCGGGCGTTTCTCACCGCGTCCATGGCCAGCGGCCAGCTCATCGACGCCGACCCGGGCACGTTGGCAGACCTCCTTGGCGGCCTGGCCTGGGTGGCGGGCCTGCTCATCGCCCGCTCGGGCGACCCGGACGCGACCAGGACCGCGCTGGGGCCCGCGGTAGAGGCGATGCTCCGCGGCCTCGCCAAGGACGCGCCAGCCAAACCGTTACCGCCCCACCACCAACGCCCAGCGCCCAACGGCCCGCGCCCCACGTCTCCCCGCGCCAGCGGGCGTGACCAGCAGAAGCCTTGCCGGCTAACGAACCTTCCCATTCTCGCATACCGTGGGTATGTTTTATACCCATGGAATCCGGAATGCTGGAAACCCGGCTCGGCCCCGTGACCTGGCAATCCTCTGGCCAGGGCCCGACCCTCGTCTTCTTCGCCGGCGCGCTCGCGAACCACGATTTGTGGCGCGACGTCGTCACCCAGCTCCACGACCGCTACCGCTGCGTCACGGTCGACCTCCCGCTCGGCGCGCATTCCCGGCCGCTGAACGCGGGCGCGGACCGGTCGGCCACCTCGCTCGCCCGGCTGCTGCTCGACTGCCTTGAACTGCTCGACGTCACCGACGCCGCCGTGGTGGTCAACGACACCGCGGGCGGGCTGCTGCTCCTCTCGCTCGCCAGCGGTCACCCGGCGCTCGGCCGGGTGAGCCGTCTCGTCCTGACGAACTGCGAGAGCTACGAGCAGTTCCCGCCTGATTCGCTCAAGAAGGCGTCGGACATGTCCCGCAGGTTCCCCGGGCTCACGCGGGCGGTTGTGCGGTCGCAGGTCCGGCTGCAACTGCGCTGGCCGGCCGTGGAACGCCGGTTCAGCGCGACCGTGACGGCGAAGGGCATCGACCGCGAGCGCATGGAGTCGTTCTTCGGCCCGGCCGCGCGTGACCCGCGGGTGGCCGCTGATCTCGTCGCGGCGATGGCCGGCTTCCGCCCGCAGCTGATGCTCGACGCGGCCGGGGCGATCCCCAAGTTCGACCGGCCCGTGCTGCTGATCTGGGGCGAGGAGTGCCGCTTCTTCACGATGGGACAGGCGCGCCGGCTCGCCTCGGACTTCCCTCAGGCCACGCTGGTCCCTGTCCCCGGCGCCAAGGCGTGGGTACCGGTCGACAACCCGGCCGCGGTGGCTGGCGCGATCGCCGAATTCGTCCCCGCCCAGGTCCCGTAGCGGCCGCCAGGCCCGGCCGGCCGCGGCAAGGCCGGACGTTGGCCCAACCGACACTGATTTGAGATCAAAATATTTGACCTCAAAGCTCATCTCGGTGATACTTGAGCGTGCCTTCCGCGGAGTCTCACCGGGCGCAAGCCGAACAGCCCGCGCGAGCGACGGCCGAGCCGCCGCCCGCCGGAACTGCCGCCTGCGCGCCCCTGGGGCCGGACGGCAAGCCCATTTCCTGGACCGAATGGCCGGGCAGGCTGACCGAGTTCGCCGACGAACTCCCGCTCCATGCGCTGATGCTGTCGGCCACCCGGTTGCTCGGGGCGTACGGCCAGCACACCGTCCAGGCGGCCGGGCTCAAGGTCAGCCTGGCCGGCCTTGGCGTGCTGCGGGTGCTGATGGCCAGTGACGGCCTGAAGTCGACCGAGCTCGCCGAGCAGGCCTGGTCTAGTCCTGGCACCGTGACTAGTGTGGTGAACACGCTGGTCAAAGGCGGCTTCGTCGAGCGCAAGCCCGACGCGGCCGATCGCCGTGTGGTCCGCCTTTACATCACGGACCAGGGCCGCGCCTTGATCTCTTACTACGTGCCTCAGGCGGCCGCGCGGTGGCGAAAAGCGTTCGACTTCGTCGACGAGGCCGACGAGGCTGTCGTCCGGGGGTTTTTCATCCAGATGATCGACCATCTGAGCCAGCTACTGCGAGAGGAACGCGGCGCATGACGACCGTGACCGCGCAGGCCAAGGGCCACGGATCGCCGACGGTGACGTCGGCGATCAAGACCGAGGGCCTGCGCAAGACCTATAAGTCAAGCCGGGGCGACGTCGAGGCGGTGCGCGGCATCGACCTGGACGTCCCCCAGGGGGAGTTCTTCGGCCTGCTCGGGCCGAACGGTGCGGGCAAGTCAACCACGATCGGCATGCTCACCACGCTGGTCGCACCGACCGGCGGCAGGGCCTGGGTGGCCGGCCACGACGTGGTCAAGAGCCCGGTCGCGGTGAAGCGCCGCATCGGCGTCGTCACCCAGAACAACACCCTGGACATGCAGCTCACGGTGCAGGAGAACCTGGAGTTCCGCAGCCGGTTCTTCGGCCTTTCCCTGGGGGCGGCGAGCAAGCGCGCGGTCCAGCTCATCGACGCGTTCGGCCTGTCTGACCGCAGGAAGGCGATGGCCGACCAGCTCTCTGGCGGCCAGGCCCGCAGGCTCATGATCGCCCGCGCCCTCGTTCACCAGCCGGACGTGCTCTTCCTTGACGAGCCGACGGCCGGGCTCGACCCCCAGACCAGGGTGAACCTCTGGGACATCCTCAAGGTGCTGCACGAGCAGGGCCAGACGATCCTGCTCACCACGCACTACATGGAGGAGGCCGAGGCACTCTGCGACAAGGTCGCCGTCGTCGACCACGGCCTGGTCCTCGCGGAAGGCTCGGTGGACAAGCTCCTCGCGGACTCCGGGGCGCAGACCATCGTCACCGTGCGCTTCGATGAGCGGGTCCCCGACGGGCTCAGCGAGCTGGCGGGGCTGGCCGGCCGCCCCGGCGTCACGAAGGTGGAGACCGACGGCGACCAGCTCCGCGTCTTCAGCGGCGACCCCGAGGGCCTGCTCGGTGACCTGGTGACCATGGGCGCGACCAACGGGTTGCACGTCCGTGACGCCTCCGAGGCCAAGCCCAGCCTGGAAACGGCCTTCCTTGCCCTGACCGGCCGCGAGTACCGGGAGTAGAGAACCATGGCCACCACCACCCAGCCCGTCGGCATCGGCACGAGCTCCGGCGGCGACGCGCCGGTCGCGGCGTCGATCGCCGCCCTCATCACCGACGCGCCGGTCCCGCACCCGACCCTGTGGAAGACGTTCGCCGCGATGATGGCGCGCGAGTTCCGCGTGCTCGGCAGGAACGCGCCGTCGACCTTCATTCGCGCGGTCATGCAGCCGCTGCTGTTCGCGTTCGTCTTCGCCTACGTGCTGCCCAAGATCGGCAGCGGATTCGGCGGGGGAGGTGCCGCCGGCGGCGTCACCTTTTCCACCATCCTCGTCCCGGGCCTGATGGGCTCGATGTTCCTCATGCAAGGCATGTTCGGCACCACGATGCCGCTGGTCATGGAGTTCTCCTGGCAGCGCACGATCGAGGACCGCGCCCTGGCGCCGGTGCCGATCCGCGTGCTGGCCATCCAGAAGATCACCGCCGGCGCGATCCAGGCGCTCATCGGCGCCGCGATCGTCTTCCCGGTCGTGTACTGGGTCCACGCCCCAGGCCAGGGACCGCACATCCACGTGTCCAACTGGTTCCTGCTCATCGTGGTGATGGTCGCCGCCTCGGCGCTCACCGCCTCGCTCGGCCTGTGGCTCGGCACGGTGGTCGACCCGCGCAAGATGCAGATGGTCTTCGCGGTCATCCTGCTGCCGCTCACCATGCTCGGCTGCGTCTACTACCCGTGGTCCGCCCTGCACGTGATCCGCTGGCTGCAGATCGCCGTGCTGATCAACCCGATGGTCTACATGACCGAGGGCCTGCGCGCGGCCCTGACACCGCAACTCGGCCACATGCCGGTGTGGGCGATCCTCCTCGCCCTCATCGGCGGGACCGTGGTCTTCGGCTCCCTAGCCGTCCGCACCTTCCACAACCGCGTGGTCAACTAACCTTCGGTCGGCTCCAAGCAAAGATCTTGGATCGTTGCCCACCCAATAGCGTGCCCAACGATCCAAGATCTTTCATAT
>Ga0335075_10005373_pt1 | contig 19916 bp, 13 predicted proteins | sample Lox_Sample_24_FD_206723 | JGI IMG/M metagenome (GOLD analysis project Ga0335075, IMG submission 206723) | Soil microbial communities from Loxahatchee National Wildlife Refuge, Florida, United States - Lox_Sample_2.4 | ecosystem: Environmental > Terrestrial > Soil > Wetlands | place: USA...
CCCGCACCGCCGCCGTCGCCGGGACCGCGACCGCGGTCAGCGGCCGGGTGCGGCGACGCCAGGAGTCGCGCTGGGCGCAGCAGGAAGCGCAGCCCGCCCCGACCGTCGCCGGCGGTGGCGATGGCGGCGAGCCGTCGACCGTCGACCAGCTGAAGGAGCTCGCGGAGCTGAAATCCCAGGGGATCCTCACCGAGGAGGAGTTCGCCGCCCAGAAGGCGAAGATCCTCGGCTCCTGAGCGGGCCGAGGGTCACCACCACAAGGGAGGTCCGATGGAGCGGAAGGCGAGCGCCGCCGCCGGGCTGATCCTCGCGACGCTGTGCGCGGGGCAGTTCCTGATGATGCTCGACAGCTCGGTGATGAACGTCTCGATGGCGACGGTCGCCAAGGACCTCGACACCACCGTCACCGGGATCCAGACCGCGATCACCCTCTACACGCTGGTGATGGCGGCGTTCATGATCACCGGCGGCAAGGTCGGCCAGATCGTCGGCCGCGGGCGCGCCTTCGCGATCGGCTGCGTCGTCTACGGGGCCGGTTCGCTGACCACCGCGCTCGCTCCCAACCTGGGGATCCTGCTGTTCGGCTGGTCCTGTCTGGAGGGCCTCGGCGCCGCCCTCATCCTGCCCTCGATCGTCGCCCTGGTCGCCACCAATTTCGCCGCCGCCGAACGGCCGCGCGCCTACGGCCTGGTCGCCGCCGCGGCGGCCGTCGCCGTCGCCGTCGGGCCGATCGTCGGCGGCCTCTTCACCACCTACCTCTCCTGGCGCTACGTCTTCGCCGCCGAGGTGCTGGTGGTGATCGCGATCCTGCTGCTCGCCCGCCGGATCGCCGGCGGGGCGCCGGAGCGGAAGGTCCGCCTCGACCTGGCCGGGACGGCGCTCTCGGCGGCGGGCCTCGGGCTGGTCGTCTTCGGCATCCTGCGCTCCGGCACCTGGGGGTTCGTCAAGGCGAAGCCGGGCGGCCCGGATTGGCTCGGCCTCTCCCCCACGATCTGGCTGATCCTCGCGGGCGGCCTGGTCATCTGGCTGTTCGCGACCTGGGAGGCGCGGCTGGTCGCCCGCGGCGGCGAGCCGCTCGTCGATCCGGCGATGCTGCGGACGAAAATCCTCCGCGCCGGGCTCACCTCGTTCTTCTTCCAGTACTTCCTCCAGGGCGGCCTCTTCTTCGCCATGCCGCTCTTCCTCTCGATCGCCCTCGGCCTCTCGGCGATCGACACCGGCGTCCGCCTGCTGCCGCTCTCCGCCACCCTGATCCTCGCCGCGGCCGGGATCCCGAAAGCATTCCCCCGGGCCTCGCCGCGCCGCATCGTGCGGATCGGCTTCCTCGCCATGTTCGCCGGGCTGGTCGTCCTCGTCGCCGGGCTCGACGCCGGGGCGGGGGCGGGCGTCACCACCTGGCCGATGCTGCTCGCCGGCCTCGGGATGGGCTCGCTCGCCTCCCAGCTCGGCGCGGTCACGGTCTCCGCGGTCCCCGACCGGCTGAGCGGCGAGGTCGGCGGCCTGCAGAACACCGTCACCAACCTCGGCATCTCGGTCGGCACCGCGCTGACCGGGGCGATCGTGATCGCCGCGCTCTCCTCCTCCTTCCTCACCGGGGTGACGGAGAACCCGGCCGTGCCCGCCCGGGTGCAGGCGCAGGCCGGCGCCGAGCTCGACGGCGGGGTCCCGTTCCTCTCCGACGCCGAACTCGAATCCGCCCTCGACCAGGCCCGCGTCCCGCCCCGCGCCACCGCGGCGATCGTCGAAGAGAACGAAACCTCGCGGCTGGTCGGCCTGCGCACCGCCCTCTCGATCCTCGCGATCTTCGCCCTGGTCGGCCTCTTCTTCACCGGCCGGATCCCGACCCGCGGCACCGGCGGCGAAGCGTCGAGCGCGCCTGGCCCCACCGGCGCGGCAGCCGCCGGCGACGGCTGAGCACCCGCCCGGATCCGTGCGCCTTCCACAACGCCATTCCGCCGTCCGCTGAGTTTACCCCACCATAGGGGGGTCAACTCAGCGGGCGGCGTCGGGGGAATCGGCGGCCTCGTCGGTGACCGGCTGCAGCTGGAGGCGGCCGTAGAAGGCATTGGCGACGCGCAGGGCGTGGACCTTGGCGGCGGCGGCGAGGGGGCCGTCGAAGAGCTCGTCGACGGTCTGGCACCAGAGGACCAGCCAGCGCTCGAAGTGCTCCTTGCGCAGGCCGCCCGGCGCCTTCTGGTGCAGCCGGCCGTGGACGCCGAAGGCGCCGCCTTTGTAGGACTTGGTGCCGAGCAGGTTGGTCGCCCAGAAGGAGGCGATCACCGGGATGTGCTGCTCGAGGTCGAGTTCGGCGACGTCGGTGAAGATCCAGCCGATCTTCTCGTCGACCATCGCCTTGCCGTAGAAGGCACGGACGAGGCGCTCGCAGTCGGCGGTGGTCTCGATGTCGGGGAGGGGCGCGGTGGCGATCGGCGCATCATCGCCGAACCGGGTCGCCGGCCCCGCGGCGGACGGCGATCGCCAGCGTGACCAGGACCGCCAGCAGGCACCAGGCGAAGATCGTGATCACGTGGATCCAGGCCCCTTCGCCGCCGAAGTAGACGATCCGGCGCAGCGCTTCGACCGCGGCGCCGTTGGGCAGGACGTCGCCGATCGCGCGCCAGAAGCCGGGCAGCAGCTGGCTCTGGTAGGCGCCGCCGGCGCTGGGGTTGCCGAGCACGACGAAGACGAGGATCGCCACGCCGATGCCGATGATCCCGAGCAGCTCCTCGAGCGCGATCGTCGCCGCGCCGGCGGCGAAGACGACCAGCGCGCCGACCCCGGCGACGCCGGCGAAGTCACCGGTCATCGCGCCGAGCAGCGGTCCGACGATCAGCGCCCCGCCGATCCCGGCGGCCAGGGAGTAGGCGAGGAGGACGAGGAAGCGGCGCCCCACCGCGTCCACGGTCGAGACCCGCGAGCCGGCGACGATGCCGAGCAGCGCCGCCAGCAGGTAGCCGCTCACCAGCCAGCCGACGACCAGGTAGAACGAGGTGAGGCCGCGGTAGTCGCCGCCCTGCAGGGGGACGACGTCCTCGACGGCGACCTTGCGTTCCCGGCCGGACTCGACCCGTTCGACGACTTCCTGGAGCGCGCCGCTGAGCGCCCCGCCGGCCGCCCCCGCGAGCAGCAGGCGGTCGGTCTTGCCACGCGGGTCGACGATCAGGGCGCCGACGACTTCGTCTTCGCCGATCCGCCGCCGCGCTTCGGCCTCGCTGCCGGCGACGCTCGCCTGGAGCGGGCTGCCCGGAAGCTCGTCCAGCCGCGCGGCCGCCTTGGCCGCCGCTTCGCCCGGCGCCACCACCGCGATCTCGATCCGATGCGGCTTCGGTTCGTGGAAGGCGGCGACGTAGGAGAAGATGAACGCCAGGCCGATCGCGAGGACACCGGCGACGAGGGCGAACTGGCGCGTGGGGCTCACCGGCCAAGGCTCCCACAGTCACCGCCTCCGCGGCGACGGTGGCGGGGTGGCGTCGGGGGCGAGGTGGCGTCGGGCGAGGTGGCGGGGTCGGCTCAGGGGCCCTCGTCGTCGACGCCGGCGGCTTCGCGGTGCCGTTCGGCCCCGGAGGCCTCCAGCTCGTCATGCGTGTGGCGGGCGACGCCGCGCTCGGGGTGGCCGAGGAAGAGGTAGAGCGCGCCGACGGCGGCGATCACGAAGATCACCGCGAGCGTGATCCAGTCGATGTTGAAGTAGGCGCGGGGGCTGGTGATCCCCGACGGATAGACGACGTTGATGAACATCAGCCCCAGGTAGGCCGCCGCCCCGATCGTCACCGGCCAGGCCCAGCGGCCGAGGCGGAAGCTGCCCTCCGGCACCCAGCCCCGCGCCCGCGCGACGATCGCCGCGATCACGGTCAGCAGGAAGCTGAGGTAGATCCCGCTGACCCCGAAGGAGACGAGCGCCACCAGCGCGTTCACTTCGGCCGGATAGGTGATGAAGAGGATGTGGATGTCGTGGCTCGGCGAGGGGAAGACGAGCAGCACGAACAGCGCCGTGATCACCGCCCCGGCGACCAGCGCGTTGACCGGGGTGCGGAAGCGATCGCTGACCCGCGAGACCCATCTCGACGCCGGCAGCGCGCCGTCGCGGGCGTAGGAGAAGGCGAGCCGGCTGCCCGCGCCCTGGATCGAGGTCCCGCAGGAGAAGAAGGCGAAGATGATGATCAGCAGGAGGAAGTCCTGCACGCCGCTGGAGAGCGATTCGAGGATGAACGGCACGCCGCCGCCTTCGACCGTCGCCGTCACCCCGTCGTGGGTGGGCATCGAGAGCAGCAGGGCGCCGGTCAGGACCAGCGAGGCGATGCCGCCCCAGATCACCGCGAGCCGCATCGCCCGCGGCACCAGGCGCCCCGCTTCCTTGGTCTCCTCGGAGATGTCGCCCGCCGACTCGAAGCCGTAGATGATGTAGACGGGCGCCAGGACGGCGATCAGGGCGGCGCCGGTCCACCAGTGGCCGCCGAAGTTCAGTTCGAGCGGGTTCGAGGCCGCGTGCTGCACGCCCTGGCTGGTGAAGAGGAAGCCGAGCCCGTGGTGGAAGCCGTGGATCGCGAGGATGATCGCGATGCCGAAGGTGCCGATGATCTCGACGTAGACCCCGAACTGCGCCACCCGCGCCATCACCTTGGTGCCGGTGATGTTGAGGGTGGTCTGGATCGCCAGCAGGACCAGCGTCACCGCCAGGATCGTGCCGTGCGAGGTCGGGTCGAGGTTCCAGCCGAACCAGTTGTGGGTGAGGGCGGTGAAGTAGCTGACCACGCCGGTGTCGACCGCGGCGACGGTGACCAGGAGCGCGATCCCGTAGAACCAGCCGACGAACCAGCCGAACCGCGGACCGACCGAGAACTTGCTGTATTGGTAGAGCGCCCCGGCGATCGGATAGTGGCTGGCGAGCTCACCGAAGACGAGCGCCACCAGGAGCATCCCGAAGACCGGGATCGCCAGCAGCCAGAGGTAGGCCGGGCCGCCGGTGCCGACGCCGAGCAGGAAGAGGGAGTAGATCCCGACCATCGGCGAGAGGTAGGTGAACGCGACGGAGAAGTTCGCGAAGAGCCCGAGGACCCGGTTCAGCTGCGGTTTGTAGCCGAGACTCTCGAGCCGCGAATCGTCGTCGGTGGGCGAGAAGCCCAGACCCTCTGATCCCATCGTTCCTCCTGGTCGTTCCCGATGGTCATTTCCCAAGGACTATTTCTTTATCCTATGAGTTCATAGTTTTGGAAGTCAAGGAACGATCCCCCCAACCGCCGCAGGGCCCGTCCGTCGGGCTGACCACCGCTACCGCGCGGCTGCTGTTCGCCCCCGACGAGGCGGCCGGCGGGCGTGCCGACCTGGTCGCGCGCCGGCTCGGCTGGGCGATCCGGGTAGGGCTGCTGATCGATGGCGAGCGGCTGCCCACCGAGACGCAGCTGGCCGCGCAGATGGGGGTCGCCACGGTGACCCTGCGCGAAGCGCTGAGCACGCTGCGCGAGCAGGGCCTGGTGGTCACCCGGCGCGGGCGCGGCGGCGGCACCTTCGTCCGCGCGCCCGCCGACGCCCGCGAGCCGCTGCGGCACTTCGGCGTCCACGAGCTGCAGGAGCTGGGCGACCAGCGCGCCGCGATCAGCGGCGCGGCCGCCAAGCTGGCGGCCGAGCGGGCGCTCGACGAGGAGGTCCGCCGGCTCGAGGAGCAGGTCGACCGGCTGGCGGAGGCGGCGGGGGCCAGCGAGCGCCGGCGCGCCGACACGCTGCTGACGATCGGCATCGCCGCCGCCGCCCAGTCCTCGCGGCTGACCCGCGAGGAAGCGCGGCTGCGGGCCGAGATCGGCGACCTCTCCGGGCTCGAGCTGAGCGACGAGGAGCACCGCGCGATCGTCGGCGACCGGCGGGCGCTGGTCGGGGCGATCAGGGACCGGCGCGCCACCCGCGCCCGCAACCTCGCCGAGCAGCAGGCCGCGGCCGAGACCCGGCGGTTGATCTCCCTGCGCCTGCGGCTGGACGAGGGGAGCCGCCCGGCGCCGCCCGAGCGGTCCGAGCCGCGGCGGGTGCTGGCGGCCGTCGTCGCCGACCTCGACCAGATCTTCGGCGAGCTCGACGGGCTCGCGCGGGAGCTCGAGCACCTGCTGCGCGCGGCCCCGCAAGGGCTCGCGGTCGACGACCTGGCCGCGCTGCGGCCCGCGATCTTCGCCATCCTCGCCGCCCGGGGGGACCTGGTCAGCGGGGCCGGGGTGGTCGTCGCCCCGGGGCTCCTCGGCGACGCCGAACGTTGGCTCGAGTGGTGGTCGGCGGCGAGCCCCGGGGCGCGGCCCGAACCGCTCCGCGTCAACCTCGAGCGCTCGGCGCCGGATTTCTACGACTACCTCACCAACGACTGGTTCACGACGCCCCGCGACACCCTGGAGCCGACGATGTCGGGGCCGTTCGTCGACCACGCCTGCACCAACATGTACGCGATCACCCTCTCGGTCCCGGTCGTCTGCGACGAGAGGTTCGTCGGCGTCGCCGCCGCCGACGTCCTGGTCGCGAGCCTCGAGCGCGAGGTGACGCCCGCGCTCCTCGGCTCCGAGGCGCCGACCGCGCTCACCACGGCGGAGGGAAGGGTCATCGCCTCCAACTGCCCGGCGGTCTTGTCCGGCGAGCGCCTCGACCTCGCCGAGCTGCGCTCGACCCGCGACGAGGCCGCCCGCGCCCCGCTGGACGGGCTGCGCGTCGTCGACCTCCCGGCCTAGGAGCGCCGAATCGACCGGCGGCGGCACACTTGGGCCGTTGCCTGGCCGGTTGCGCGCGCTCGTCCTCGGATCGTGCGCTCCAGTCCTATCGCTGGGTGCCCACGTCGTCGAAAATGCTCGCCCTCGGGGGCATCGACTCCTCCTCGGACCCAGAGCGGGCGCTGGAAAATCAACCTCAAAGGGAGACGATGGAAGCCAATCCGAGATTCGTTCGCGTGACCGCGCCGATTGGCCGCGTGGGACGATGGGCCATCGTGCTTGCGGTGCTGGGGGGCCTCATTCTCGCCGCCTCGGCGCAGGCCGCATCGAGCTGGTCCGCGTCGATCGACCTCTCGATGGCAGGGCAGGATGCCTACGAACCGCAGGTGGCGGTCGACCCGAACGGCAATGCGACGGCGGTCTGGGCGCGCTCGAACGGCAGCAACTACGTCATCCAGGCGGCGACCCGAGACCCGGGCGGGGCCTGGGGGGCGCCGGTCGACCTCTCGCTGCCCGGGCGAGACGCCTTCCTACCGGAGGTGGCGGTCGACCCGAGCGGCAATGCGACGGCGGTCTGGCGACGTTCCAACGGCACCGAAACCATCATTCAGGCAGCGAGCCGCCCATCCGGCGGAGCCTGGGAAGCGCCAGTCGACCTTTCGCTCACCGGACAACGTGCGAATGCGCCTCAGGTGGCGGTCGACTCGAACGGCGGCGCGACCGTGGTCTGGCACACCGAAGGAACGAACGACATCATCCAGGCGGCGACGCGAAGCCCGGGCGGGGCCTGGGGGGCGCCGGTCAATCTCTCGCTCTCCGGCCAGGAAGCCGGCGAGCCGCAGGTGGCAGTCGACCCGAGCGGGAATGCGACCGCGGTCTGGTCGCGCTCGAACGGCAGCAACTACATCATCCAGTCAGCGACGCGGGCGCCCGGCGGCGAGTGGCAGTCGCCGGTCGACGTCTCGACCGCCGGGCAGGACTCCTACGAACCGCAGGTGGCGGTCGACCCGAACGGGAACGCGACCGCGGTCTGGCGCGTCTTCGATGACGACAACGACCACAACATCGACCTCGTCCAGGCAGCGACGCGAGCGTCCGGAGGTGGATGGCAGTCGCCGGTCGACCTCTCGCCCGCCGGAGAACATGTCTATGAACCTCAGGTAGCGGTCGACGCGAGCGGCACCGCCACCGCGGTCTGGCGCGGTGTCGACGGCACCTACGTCATCGATGCGGCGACACGAGCCGCAGGTGGAGCCTGGACGGCAGAGACCGAGATCTCGGCCACGGGAGAAAACAACAAACAACCGCAGGTCGCCGCTGCCTCGAACGACGATGTGACGGCGGTCTGGTCCCGCTACCCCGGCGGGGGCGAAGACCACTTCGTCCAGGCAGCGACCCGGAAAGCCGGCATGGCCTGGGGGGCGCCTGTCGACCTCTCGGCCGGCGGGCAGGAAACCGCCGAACCACAGGTGGCGATCGACCCGAGCGGCGACCCGACGGCGGTTTGGCGTCGCTCGAACGGTGCCAACATGATCATCCAGGCCGCCGGCCATGACGCCGCGGTACCGCCGCCGGTCGTCAACTCGTCGGGGGACGCCGCCGCGAAATCCGGTGGCGCCGGCGGTTGCGACACCGGCCAGAAGGTGACGGTGAACGAGAAAGAAGTGCCCGAATGCACCCTTCGGGCGGCGATCGAAGCCGAGAACGCCGGCTCCGTCTCCGAAAAGGAAGTCACCTTTGCGCTGCCGGCATCCGCCGGTTCGACCATCACCCCCGCCGGCGCCCTGCCGGCCCTCACTGCCGGCGGCGTGACGATCAAAGGGGCCGGGATCACGCTCGCCGGCAAGGCGACCGACGGCGTCGCGGGGCTGACGCTCTCCGGCGGCAACGAGGTCGTCCGCGGATTGAGGCTCGCGAACTGGCAGGTCGCGGTGCTGATCAACTCGACCGCCGGCGCCGACACCGTGACGGCGACGACGATCGTCGGCCCTGGTCACACCGCCGGCGTCCGCGGCGTCGACGTCGAGAACTCGCCGAACGACGTGATCGGCGGCACCACTGCCGCCGCCGGCAACGGGATCACCGCCGTCGCGACCGGCATCTACATCAACGGCACGGCGGCGACGGGCACGGCGGTCGAGGGGAATCTGATCGGCACCACCTCCTCCGGCAGCTCCGCGCAGTCCGAGACGATCGACGGCGTGTTCGTCGTCGACGCTTCGGGGACGACGATCGGCGGCGTGACGAGCGCACCGGGGACGGCGCCGGGCAACGTGATCGATGCCGACGCGGGCGGCCTCGCGGGCACCGGCACCGGTTCCGCCGTGACCATCGCCGGCGGATCGGCGACCGTCTCGGGAGCGACGGTCGCCGGCAACCTGGTCGGCCTCGCCCCTGACGGCCACACGCAGGCAGGACTGCCGAGCAACGGGATTCTCGTCGCCGGCGCCGTCCAAGGCGCCATGATCGGCGGCGCCGCGGCCGGGGCCGGGAACGTCATCGTCGGCGCCGAGGAAGCCGACGTCGACATCGACGGCACCGCGGTCTCCGGCGTCAAGGTCCTCGGCAACCTGATCGGCACCGACGCAACCGGGACGGCGACCGTCGAAAGCAGCGACAAGGTCGGCGTCGAGATTCACGGTGCCTCCCACACGCAGATCGGCTCGCCGGGTGTCGGGCGCAACGTCATCACCGCCGCCCAGGTGGCCGGCGTCCTCACCACCACCGCGACGAAGAAGGTGACCGTCGTGGCAACCGGTGAAGTGCTGCCCGGAACTACGGCGACCCAGGACTCGGCGATGGGAACGACGATCGGCGGCAACGTCATCGGGCCGCTCGCCAACGGCAAGACGCTGCCGGCGCAGATTCAGAAAGCGGGCGTGGCGCTGGAGGGAATCGGCGAGACGCTCGGACCCGGCGATGAGATCTCCGGCAATCAGATCGGGGTCGAAGCCGCAGGCGCCCACGAGCAGATCGTGGGCGAGGAGATCGGCACCGATTCCACCGGCGCCGTCGCATTGCCGAACGTGATCGGGGTAGGTGTCCCGAAGGGGAGCACCGGCACCCCGGCGATCGGCGTGCCCGGCGCCCGGCCGAACACGATCTCGGGCAACTCGGCGACCGCGGTGCTGCTCGGAGCCCCCGCATCCGTCCAGAACAACCTGATCGGCACGAACACGGTGGGCAGCGCCGTGCCGGCGCCGTACCCGGGAACCCTTCCCGACCCGCTTCAAGGCAACCTGCAGGAAGCTGCCGTGATCCTCTCGCCAAACCTCACCGGGGCGACGACGATCGGCGGCAGCGCTCCCGGCGCCGGCAACGTGATTTCCGGCAACCCGGACGGGGGCATCATCCTGAACTCGCCCGCGAAGGTGCAGGGCAACCGGATCGGGGTCGCCGCCGGCTCCGACACGGCCCTCCCCAACAAGGGCAAGGGCATCTACACCAGCGTCCCGGCGACCCTCGGCGCCGATCCCGCGAACCCGGCCGCCGGGGCGAACGTGATCGCCAACGAGACCGAAGGCGGGATCCTGATCGGCCCGAACGCCGAGCCGACGACGATGGTCTCCGACTCGATCTATGCCAACGCCTCATTCGGGGTCGCGATCGCGGCGTCGGGCGCGCCGGCGCAGCCGGTGCTCACCGCCCACCAGAACCCTGACGCCGGCGGCACCAGGGTCGACGTCTACGCCGCCGAAGACGAGCCCGCGGGCACCCTCTTTCAGATCTACGGCACGACCGATTGCGCAGCGGGAGCAGTCCAGCCCCACACGCTGCTCGCCACCGTCACCCTCGACGGCCCGCTCGCACACGGCGACGCGGTGACGGTAGTTCTCGATCCCCAGGCGGCGGGGACGCAGTTGACGGCCACCGCGACGACGGGTGGCCTGGAACCGAAAACCTCCAAGAGCGTCGAGTGCAGCGTTGTTCCCGCCGTCAACTCCCTCGGCGGCACCTTGCCCGCTCGACCGGAAGCGGGAGCAGGAGGGGGCACCGGTTCGGTCCTGCCCGCCGGCGAGGTGGGCGGCGGTGGTGGCACCGTCAAAACCGCCGGCCCGAAAGTCGTCCTGCCGATCACGGCATCCTGCTCGCCGGCCGGCTCACACAGCTGCACGGTGATCACGACGGCGAGAGTCGCCGGCGCGACGAAAGGGCTTGCCAGAGTCGAGCTGGTGCGAGCCCGCCCACCGGCGCGCGCCTCGAGCTCCGTCGTCGGCCATGGCGAGCAGACTCTTCAACCCGGTGCGAAGGCGAAGCTCGTGCTTCGCCTCACCGCCGCAGGCGAGAAACTGCTGCGCAGCCGCAGGAAGCTGAAGCTCGCCATCACGATCACGCTCGAGCAGGCGGGAGCGCCCAAAGTGACACGGACGGTCCCGGTGACCCTGCGCTACCGAGCGTCGAAGCACCGGCACCGCTGAGCAGATCACCCGAGCCGACATGCGACGTTTAGGGCACTCTTCGCCGGTTATATCTCACCGGTTATGACTCACAAGGTGGGCGTCAAAGGCCAGGTCGTCATCGCGAAGGCGATCCGCGACCAGATCGGGATCCGACCCGGCGACGAGATCGCCTTCGATCTGTGGTCCCAGGAACTCGATCCGACCGAGCAGTGCCGCCGCGACGTACTGCGTCCGAGCGACGATCCGCCGGTGGGGCGGGCGTAGGCGAGTCGCCACCCGCCGATGAGCGTGGGATAGAGGAGTCCCGATGAAGAGAACCGCCACCGTCATCGTCCTCGCCGCAGTGTTCGCCATCGTCGCGGGCGCCGATGCAAGACCCGCCCCACCGGGGCTCCCAAACCTTCTATGCAGGAAGCCGACGTTCCCGGGCCGGGCCGACCAGACCACGGCCGGCAGCTTCTCCTACCGACCTCACAGCTGCTCGATGGAGATTTTCCAGAAGTCGCCCGGCTTCGAACAGTCGTCGCATCTACTCGCCATCAGGTGGCTGAGATGGGAAAGGTCATCGGCCTACGGACTCGGAAAGATCCCGATCATCGAAGAAAACCTTCGTACCGGCGACCAGAGGATCGGCCGGGAAAAGGTCAGGATCACGCTCAGCCGGCCGGTGATGCGTTGCGGAAAGCTCGTCTTCACGCGAGCCCATGTCGAGTGGTACTTCGGCGGCTTCGACTATCCGTTTCGCCTCCATGAGGTCCCCGTGGTCGGCCGAGGCTGCCCGCCCAGCAAGTAGAACGACCACACTTCGAGGTCGAACCCTCGACCTCCCGCAGTACACACCAGAACCACGTCGATGCCACCCGGAGGCCGAGGATCGGCGAAAAGTGAGGTTGGGAACGGCCCTCTTGGTTCGCACTACAGGGCCAAAACCGAAGCGGACGACGGGGGTCGAACCCGCGCTCAGATTCCCTCATCGAACCCGAAAGACCCGTTCCCCGGTCCTTGACCAGGAGACGGAAAGGCAAGTTTGAGAATCGACCGGATACATGGATGTGGCCGATCGGACACAGGGTCCGATGCCAATCCTGGACCGCTCGATCGACTCGGCGCCGGCCCGTCTCCTCGACGAGATCGAGGAGAAGCGGATGGAACTCTCGAACGACCAGTTGATCGCCGAGGCGATCGAAATCGACCACGCCGGGGTCAACGACCGGACGGTGAGGCGCTACGGCGACCACCTGGTCCACTTCGGCCAGTACCTGGCCAGCGCACAGGGCGTCGACTTCTACGGCTGCCGCTCCAAACACGTGCGGCTCTTCATGGCTCATCTGGAAAGGGCGGGCGGCGCGAACCCCCATCCGTCGCGGCTGGCCTGCGAGTGGTGTCGGGTGCGCGGCTACCCCGACGGCAGGGCGGGGACCAGGTGGTCGGCCTCCTATCGCAAGAGCTACCTGGCCGCGATCAAATTCCTCTATCGGCACTTCATGCGCGAGGAGGACCTCCCGGACCACAACCCGGCCTCGATGGAGTCCTCGCCGAAGGTCGTCCACAAACGCGCGTACACGCCGTCGCGCGGCCGCCGTGCCGATCGGCTACGAAATCGAAGCGTTCACCCCGTCGAGGGCGCGGGTACTGACCTGGGGCTTCACGCTGCTCGGCAACGCCTCGGCGGTCGAACCGGTCGCCTACTTCGGCCTAACCCACACCGAACTGAGCTGGGTGGGCGGAACCTGGAGGATCGCCGCGACTCGCGCGGGGTTCGGTCCGACCCCGAGACTGGCGACCGACCCCGGCCCGCTCGGCCCCTACGACGTGGTCGGGCTCGCCGCGGCTGACGAACTATGAACCGGCTGCGTAGCGCCCTCGTCGTGATCGCGGCGGTCGTGCTGGCCGTCGCGGCGATCCTCGCCCAGCCGGCGCCGCCCACGGCGAGCGCCAACGTCGGCTGCACGGTGATCACCGCTCCGGCGGGGGCCGTCGCCGCCAGGATCGGGGCGATCGGCGGCGGCAACCCCGTCGGCGACGCCTGCAACTCGGTCACCGACGGGGCGGTCGAAGCGGTCACCTCGCCGGTCAAGTCGGCGCTCAAGGGGATCGCCGGCGGCATCCTCGGTCAGATCACCACCTGGGTCAGCGAAGGGGCGACCTGGCTGATGGGGGAAGTGATCGCGGAGATCGACAAGACGACGACGCAATTGACGACCGAAGGCTTCCTCTCGGGGTACGCGCGCATGGCGCAGGTCGTCTCGATCCTCGCCGCCGCCATGTTCGTGATGGCGCTGCTCGAGGCCGTGGTGCAGGGAAGCTGGGCGGTGCTCGGAAAGGCCATCTTCATCAGCGTCCCGCTCGCCTTCGTCGGCACGAGCATCGCCTTCGTCCTGGTGCAGCTGATGCTGGTGGTGACCGACGGGATGTCGCACGCCGTCACCGTGGCGACCCAGGAACACTCCACCCACTTCTTCAAGACGGCGATCGGAGACCTCTCAAGGCCGGCGGGAAGGCGGGCGGCGCAGTGGGCGAAGGCGCCGAAGGTCCGGTCGGGGGCGCGGTCGGAACTGCGGCGGGTGCGACGGCGATACCTCTCTTCGTCACCTTCCTGGCGGCGATCGTCGGCGCCTGCGCTGCCTTCTGCGTCTGGATCGAGCTGCTCTACCGAGATGCCGCGGTCTACGTCGTGGTCCTCTTCATGCCGTTGGCAGCGGCGGCCGTGATCTCCCCCCGCTGGGCGCACGTCCTGCGCCGCTACGTCGAGGTGATCGTGACCACGATCGGCTCCAAGTTCGTGATCGTCTCGGTCGTCGCGCTCGCCGCGAGCCTGATCTCCGAAAAGGGCGCCGGCGTCGAGCACATCCTCGCGGCTTCGGCACTGCTGCTGGTGGCCTGCTTCTGCCCCCTGGTCTTCTTCCGACTCGTGCTCTCGATGGAGGCAAGCATCTCGGCCTCCCTCACCAGACGTAGTGCCGCAGGCGGGGCGGTCACCATGATGCAGATGGCCGGTGGTCCACAAGGGTTCGCCCAGATGGCGCGCTCGAATTGGAGTGGCCCGGAGGTCTGGAGCGTCAGAGGGGACGAGGCCGGCGGCGGTCATGGCGCGAGCGGTAGCGAGCGGCCCCGCGGATCCCCTGGCGCCGTCGGGGGGCACGCCGAGGGGCCGACGGCCGGCGAGGGGGCCGCCACCGCGGGCGAGGGAGCGGTGGGGGCGGCGGGTCCGGTCGTGGCGGGTGTGGAGGCCGCCGCGGACGGCGCGCGTTCGACCGCCCACCACCTCGAGCACACCGGCACCGCCCAGATCGCCGGCGACCAGGCGCCCGCCGCCGGCTCGTCGTCCTCCTCGCGCAATCGCCGTCGTCATCGTCGCCGGCGCGCGCCGGCGGAGAAGGTCGCGGCGAGACTCCCGCCGGCGGCGATCAGGGCGTGCCCGAGCCGCAGCGTGACGAGGGATCGGGTCGAGCTCCGTCCGAACCGCCCCCGCGGCCGCCCGAGCGCTCCGAGGAGCCGGAGGGTCGTGGGTCCGATGAGTGAGCGCCGCTACCGATTCGGCCCGCTGGAACGACGGGCCGTGCTGGGACCCCTGCGCGGTGACCAGCTCGTCGTCCTCGGATCGGCGGCCGTGCTGGGCCTGGTGTTCGTCCTCGCCACACAGAGCGCGCGCGGGGTGCTCACCGCCTTGACCCTGATCGGCATCGCGGCGATCTCGATCTTCGTCCCGTTCGAAGGCCGGACTCCTGCGGAGTGGGTACCGGTCGCCCTTCGCTTCGCACTGCGGCGCCGTCGCGACGACTACCGCTCGGCGGCGCCTGGATTGGGCCTCAGGACGGATGGCGGCGGCGACCGGGAGGTCTCGCTGCCCCCGGAGCTCGAAGGGGTCGACCTGCTCTCGATCCCCTACGGGGGCGAGGAGGTCGGCGTCCTCTGCGAGCGACGCGCGGGTATCTACACCGCGGCGATCGCCGTCCGCGCCGACGCCTTCGCCCTGCGCGACGCATCCGAGCAGAGCCGCGCGCTCGAATCGTGGGGCGGGGTGCTGGCGAGCTGCGCCCGGGAGAACTCTGCGGTGCGGCGGGTGCAGTGGATCGAGCGGACGGTCCCCGGGCAGGGAGACGAGCTCGCCTCCTACCTTCAGGAGAAGCGCGACCGTGCGGTGCCACTCTCCTCGGGCCCCGTCTCCTCCTACATCGAACTGCTCGACGGCGCCGCCCCGGTGACGCAGGAGCACGATGGCCTGATCTGCCTCCAGATCGACGTGCGACGGGCGGGCCGTGAGTGGAAGCGCCTCGGCGGCGGCGACGAGGGCGCCTGCGAGCTGCTGGTGCGAGAGGCCGAGAGCCTGGCGCGGCGCATGGGGTCGGCGGAGATCAAGGTCTTCGGGCTGCTCCGCCCGCGTCAGTACGCGGAGGTGGTACGCGACGCCTTCGATCCCTTCGGCCATCAGGCCCGTGCCCGCTCACGTCTCGGCGACCCCGGCCGCGAGGGCGTCGACCCGGCGCTGATGGGGCCGCACGCCGAGGAAGTCTGCTGGTCGCGCTACCGGACCGACGCCGCCGTCCACAACACCTATTGGATCTCCTCGTGGCCGCGCTCGGAGGTCGGGCCGAGCTTCCTGGCGCCGCTGCTGATGCAGAGCGCGACCGTCCGCACCGTGTCGGTGACGATCGAGCCGATCCCGTTCGGGCAGGCTATGCGGCGTGCCGAGACGGCCCAGACGATGGAGCTGGCCGACGAGATGGAGCGGCGGCGCCAGGGCTTCATGACGACCGCATCGGATCGACGCCGCGCGCAGGCGGTGACGAGACGCGAAGAGGAGCTCACCGACGGCTTCGCCGAGATGCGCTTCGCCGGTTTCGTCACCGTCTCGGCGCGGGACGGCGAAGAGCTCGAGCGTGCTTCCGGTGAGATCGAGCACGCCGGCCAACTGGCCCGGCTGGAGTTCCAGCGGATGTACGGGGAGCAGGAGGCAGCTTTCACGAACACGCTGCCGTTATGCCGGGGTCTACGCTGAGGGAACAACGCGCATGGTAGCCGAGCCAGATCGCAATCAGCGTCGCTTACGCCGAGGCAGCGTCCTCAACGTCTCATCCTTCCCGTAGGTCACTCCACCTTCACTCGTCGCGACGAGCCGGAAGTGATAGGTAGTTGCGGGACGCAGGCCGTCAACCGCCTGTTCGACTTCCGACGGGTGATAGCCCCCGTACATATGTTCTGGTTGACCGGGTGGAAACCATCGGCCATAGGACTTGGTCTTTCCGATCTGGAAGCGAGCCGTCGTCGGCGAGCCTCGGGCATTGACGAATCCGACGAGTACCGCTTCGCTCGAACTCATGACTTCGGCGAACCCGCTGCGTGCGTAAGGCGCTAGTGGTTCGGTCGGTTCGTCCGCCCCCGCGTCGCCGGTGATGGCTCCGCCGGGTCCCAAGCCGAAGAGGGCTACCGCCAGACCCGCGATCACGAAGCGGAGATTCAGGAGACGCGGTTTCATTGAGAATTCCTGACGATGGCGTCTACGCGGATTGGCCTCTTTAGCCAGCTCGGACCTCGAACCAACATCCTCAGCGTCACCAAGGGCGCGGTGCGTCATTTAGCCTGAGCTTGGAATGCAGCGAAGGACGGACGCTTTCCTCCACCCTTTTCGACGAGCCCACAGTGGGCTGCCCATTCTGAGCCAGAAACATCCTGAATATTGTACCAGGATATATTCCCGATGTCGTACTTGCCCGAGTATTCCTTGATCTTGTTGAAGACCGAGTTCAGTCTTTCTTTCTGGACGGTGGGGCTCACCGACTGATGGACTTCGTCCGGTTCGGTGAGGCCTTCAACCGGCCACCCGATCTCGGTGACCCAGATTTCCCTGCTTTTTCCACCGCCGAATTTGTTGACGGCGTTCCTTGCTGCCTGGATGTTGAGCTTCACATGGTGGGTAACCGTGGCGACCGAGCCCAAGAAGGCATATGGGTGCAGACTCACGGCCTCATAGTCTTCGGTGTGTCCAGCTTCCCTGATGAACCTCCTGATCGTCATTTCGCGTTCTTCTTTTCTCCTGTTCTTCGGCGCCTTCAGATTGGTTTCCCCGATCGTGAGCAGCCCGCCGAACAAGACCTTGATTTCGCCGTCGACTTCTTTAAGTGCGTTATGGCTGACTTCCAATAGGCGCCCATAGCGCTGGGGGATGATCTGGCCGGTGTCAGCTGCGTTTCTTTCGACGTTCTCCTCGTTCCAGATTTCCCAATACTTCGGCGCGTAAGGTTTGAGCGCGGTGTGACTTTTCCAGAATTCGCCATCCGGTGCGTAACGTTCCGCCAATCTCTTGAGGCCAGCTTCCCACCGGCTCAGCGCCCCGCTGCCTTTTTCGATCTTAGGTAGCTGGTTCTTGGATCTACATGGGATTCCGCTCACGTCCGGAAGGATCGTGATTTTGTCCTGGGCCAAGGTCAAGAAGAGATTGTCGTTATGGTTCTGCTGCTTTTTCACGTCGCCTTCGATGGTGGGGCATCCCGGATTGACCACCACCCGAAACACCTTGGCTCCGGATTCATCGACGAGGTTCATCTCGCTGTTGGTAGTTGGAATTCCGCTCCAATTCACTCCGACGCTGCCTTCGAATGAAGTCGCCGCGAGCGGCGTCGGTTCCGCCGTCGAAGTCGTGAAGGTCTTATCCTGACCGACTATGGTTCCGAGAGCGTTGGTCGCGACGATGCGATAGTGGTAGGTGGTTTCGGGTTCCAGTTCGTCGATTGCCTGATCGACTTCTTCCGGTTCGCTTCCCTGTACCCACCGTTCGGTTTCATCCCACGATTCAGGGACGCTTCGCCCGTATGACGACGTCGGCCCATATTCGAATCGGTAGGAGGTAGCCGTCCCCATCGGGTTGATGGTGCCCAGCAGAACCGCTTCGGTCGATTCTGATTCGGATTCGTCGGTGAGCGGTCTTGGTAGGGCGCCGAGACTCGCGCTGACTTCCGAGGCGGACAGCGCACGGTTATAGATGCGCACTTCGTCGATGCGGCCCTGAAAGTAGTCGCCGTGTTCGGTCGCAGCCCCGATCTGGAGTTCGCCTTCGGTCACCGGCGGGGCGTGTGCGGGGACATCGGAGCAGTCGACAAGTTCACCGTCGACGTAGAGGCGGACCTGGAAACCGTCGTAGGTCAGCGCTAGGTGCGACCAGACGTTGACCGGCAGCGGGTCTTCGGCATTGGCCGATTCTTCTTCCCCGGCCGTCGGTCCGTTCGCGCCGAAGGGCACATTTGATTTTTCGCCCCCGTCATAGAGCCACCAGGCCAGTTCTTCCGTGGCTTTCCCGCCGCCCATCTCCTTGGCGAGGATCGGCGCCCACTGGTTCGATTCTGATTCGGGTCGCACCCAGGCCTCCAGGGTGAATGCTTCGGTCAGGGAGAAATCCGGTGAGTTGGGGACCTTGACGAGATCATCGACGCCGTCGAATTTCAGCGAGTCGCCGTACTTGCCTCTGGCCCATTCGGCGCCTTCGATCGTGCCGTCATGCCCATCGCCGGTCACGTCTTCGGCGGTGGTCCCTTCGCCTTCGTCGAAAGTCCAGGCCGCGACCGGACCCTGCTTCGGCGTCTGGATCGGCGCTTCCATGTCGGCGTCGACTTCGGCTTGGTCGAGCGCCCGGCTGTAGATCCGCACCTCATCGATGCGACCGTCGAAGTAGTCAGCGGTATCGGTCGATCCACCGATCTGGAGTTCGCCTTCTGCGGTGATCGTCGGTTCGGCGGCGCCGTTGTCGACGGGTTTCCCGTCCACGTAGAGCCAGGTGCGGTTGCCGTCGAAGGTGAGGGCGACGTGGCTCCAGGCATGGGCCGGCAACGCTTCGTCGGCGTGGACGTGTTCCTGTTCGGCCGCGACGGCCCCTTCCGGCCGGTCGGCGACCGTTCCACCCTCATAGAGGGAGTAGCCGAGGCCTCCGCCTTCCTGCTTGTCGATCAGCGGCGCTTCTTTGTTTTCGCCGCCGCTCGGGCGCACCCAGGCCTCGAGGGTGAATTCTTCGTCGAGCCTGAGCTGTGGAGAGGCGGGGATCTTCAGCACGTCTTTTTTCGCGGCATCGAATTCGAGGGCCCCGCCGTAGCGACCGTGGGTCGTCCATTCCGCCCCTTCGATCGTCGCCGTGTGGCCGTCGCCGGTCGTGTCGGCGACCGTGGAACCCGTGCCTTCGTCGAAGGAGTAGGCGGCGACCGGCGTCGCCTTCGGGGTCGCGATCGGGGTTTCCATGTCGGCGTCGACTTCGGCGCCGGTCAGCGTCCGGTTGTAGGCGCGGACCTCGTCGATCTGGCCGGTGAACTGGCCGTCGGGGCCGTCGCAGCCGATCTTCAGCGATCCTTCTCCGCTGGCCGGCGGCGTCGTCGCCGTTTCGGTGTCGGCCAGTTCGCCGTCCACGTAGAGCCGGATCTTGCTGCCGTCCCAGGTGGCGGCGAGGTGGACCCATTCGTACTCGTCGATTTCCGGGCCCCCGACGGCGGCCTTCGAGCCGCTGCCTTCGCCGATGAACCCTTCGGCCTCCCATTCTTCGCGCGAGCCGAGGCCGAGGCCGAAGGCGTCTTTGCCGCTCGCTTCCTTCACCACGACCGGGTCTTCGTAGATGCCGCCTTCCGGCCGCACCCATGCCTCGAGGGTGAATTCTTCGGAGAAGTGCAGTTCGGGGGAGTCGGCGACCGAGACGCATTTGTTCCCGCCCCCGCCGGTGAAGTTGATGCCGCCGCCGTAGCGGCCGTGGGTGGTCCATTCGCCGTCTTCGATCGTCCCGGTATGGCCGTCGCCGGTCACGTCGGCGACCGTGGTGCCTTCGCCTTCGTCGAAGGAGTAGGCGGCCACGGGGCCCTGCTTCGGG
>Ga0335075_10005374_pt1 | contig 19914 bp, 16 predicted proteins | sample Lox_Sample_24_FD_206723 | JGI IMG/M metagenome (GOLD analysis project Ga0335075, IMG submission 206723) | Soil microbial communities from Loxahatchee National Wildlife Refuge, Florida, United States - Lox_Sample_2.4 | ecosystem: Environmental > Terrestrial > Soil > Wetlands | place: USA...
AGCCCCGCGTTCTCCGCGAGCTGACGCAACGGCTCCTCCAACGCCCGCAACACGATCCGCGCACCCGTGCGCTCGTCATCCGAGCCATCCGGGGAGGCGCCGTTGCCCGCGCCGTTCGCGCTAACAGCGGCCGAGGCCTGCAACAACGCCACGCCGCCGCCCGGCACGATGCCCTCCTCGAGCGCCGCCCTGGTGGCCTGCAGCGCGTCCTCGACGCGGTGCTTCTTCTCCTTCATCTCCGTCTCGGTGGCCGCGCCGACCTTCACCACGGCCACGCCGCCGGAGAGCTTCGCCAGCCGCTCCTGCAGCTTCTCGCGGTCGAAGTCCGAGTCGGTGTTCTCGATTTCGGCTTTGATCTGGTTGATGCGGCCCTTGATCGCGTCCTGCTCGCCGGCGCCGTCGACGACCGTGGTCGTGTCCTTGGTGACGACCACGCGCCGTGCGCGGCCGAGCTGGGAGAGTTGGGTGTTCTCCAGCTTCAGGCCCAGCTCCTCGGTGATGACCTCGCCGCCGGTGAGGATCGAGATGTCCTCCAGCATGCGCTTGCGCCGGTCGCCGAAGCCGGGGGCCTTGACGGCCACGCCGGTGAACGTCCCGCGCAGCTTGTTGACGACCAGCGTCGCCAGCGACTCGCCCTCGACGTCCTCGGCGATGATCAGGATCGGCTTGCCCGACTGGATCACGGCCTCGAGCACCGGCAGGATGTCCCTGACAGAGCCGATCTTCTGGTTGGCGATGAGGATGTAGGGGTCCTCCAGCACGGCCTCCATGCGGTCCTGGTCGGTGACCATGTACGGCGAGATGTAGCCCTTGTCGAACTGCATGCCCTCGGTGAATTCGAGGTCCATGCCGAACGTTTGGCCCTCCTCGACGTTGACCACGCCGTCCTTGCCCACCTTCTCGATCGCGTCCGCGATCACGTCGCCGATCTCCTCATCGCCTGCCGAGATCGTCGCCACGCGCGCGATCTGGTCCTTGCCGGAGACCTCCTTGGACTGCGACGCGATGTTCTTGACGACCTCGTCCACGGCTTTCTCGATGCCGCGCTTGAGCGCCAGCGGGTTGGCGCCCGCGGCGACGTTCTTCAGGCCCTGCTTGACGATCGCCTGCGCTAGCACGGTCGCCGTGGTGGTGCCGTCGCCGGCCACGTCGTTGGTCGCCGTGGCGACCTCGCGCACGAGCTGCGCGCCCTGGTTCTCGAAGACGTCCTCGACCTCGATCTCCCTCGCGATGGTCACGCCGTCGTTGGTGATCGTCGGCGCGCCGAACTTCTTGTCGAGCACCACGTAGCGACCCTTGGGGCCGAGCGTGACCTTGACCGCGTTGGCGACCGCGTCCACGCCCGCCTCGAGCGCGCTGCGCGCGTCTGAGTTGTACTTGATGTCCTTGTGAGCCATTTCGTCTCCTTAAGCGACCTTGGCGAGGACGTCGGACTCGCGCAGCACGAGCAGATCCTCCCCGTCGACCTTGATCTCGGTCCCGCCGTACTTGCTGTACAGGACCTCGTCGTCCGTGCTGACGTCCAGCGGGACGCGCTTGCCGTTGTCGTCCAGCTTGCCGTCGCCGACAGCCAGGACCTTGCCCTTCTGCGGCTTCTCCTTGGCGGTGTCGGGCAGGACGATCCCACTGGCAGTGGTCTCCTCCTCCTCGATCGCCCGCACGATCAGCCGATCGCCCAGGGGCTTGAGCTTCATAGTTGAAAAACCTCCGTCTAGAGAATGCGACCGGCGGCCAGCAGCCCTCGCACGCCATGCCGCCCTTTTGCTGGCACTCTCATCGGTGGAGTGCCAATTGCCCCCTCAATATATAGGAAAGCCGGCCGATTTCAAGGCCCAGGTTGGCAAAGGTGGGTCGTGACTGCCAAACGACGCACGCGAAGTCTGCGTCGTTTGGCAGTCACAACCCACCGCTAGTTCTGCGCCCCCCCGAACCCCTTGATCGCCTCGGTCATCCCCGTGGGGTTCTCGAGGATCTGCGAGAAGCGCACGACGGTGACGGTGTCGTCCATCGACACCGTGCGGCCGTAGATCTGTTCGAGGAAGTTGATCAGTTCCTCGTGGCGGCGGAACTCGGGGTTATCGTGCTTGATGTCGCGCGGGGACAGGTCGGCGAGCTTCATCACCTCGACCTGGTCGATGACCGCTTCGAAGATGCGTTCGCGCGGGGAGTACTGGTAGCCGATGGTGACGAGCACGGCCTGGTTCTTGCGGTACTTGCCCGACTTGTCGCCCAGGCGGATGGTCGCGGTCTTGCGCCCGCGCTTCAGCTCGTCGGCGAAGATCGTGGAGTAGAAGTTGAGGACCTGCATCGCGCCAGCAGGCTACCGGTCTTTGTGCAGACGGGCCAGCGCCAGCTCCACGATCTCGCGCTCGGCCGCGTGGCTGAGGGCGCTGCGCGCCTCTTGCAGGGGCATCCAGCGGACCTCCTCGACCTCGTCGTCGTGGTCCTTGGTGTCGCCTTCGACGAACTCGAACAGGAAGAACGCGACCGACTTGCCGATCGTGCGGCCCTCGCGCCTGTACCAGTAGCGCGACTCGCCCAGCTCCTGCACGGGCTCGCCGACGAGCCCGGTCTCCTCGCGCACCTCGCGCGTGGCCGCCTCGACGGTGCTCTCGCCCGGGTCGACGTGGCCCTTGGGCAGCGCCAGCACGCGCGAGCCGTCGGCGGCGCGCCGCGTGGGGACGATCGTGACCACCTCATCGCCGCGCACGAGCACGCCTCCCGCGGAGAACTCGCGCGCGTGGACGCGCGGCGAGCGCCGGCGCGAGGAGCGCGAGCGCGACGATTTGGGGGGCTTAGAAGACATACTGCTCCAGCGCTCGCGGGTCGTGCACGACCAGGCGCCCGCGCCCCTGGGAGATGACCCCGGCGCGCTCCAGCACGGCGAGGAAGCGGCTGGCGGACTCGCGCGAGGAGCCGGCGAGCTGCGCGAGGTCGGCCTGCGTGGCGGTGACGAGCACGTCCGCGCCGTCCTTGCCGTCCGCGATCTCCTGCTCGACCAGCTCCGAGAGCACGACCGCCACGCGGCTCTGCACCGTCTGGAAGGACTGGCGCGAGAGGCGCTCGTTGGTCTCGCGCAGGCGCCGCCCGAGCGCTATCACCAGGCGCGCGGCGATCTGCGGGTGTTCGCTCATCAGGCGGCGCATGTCCGGGCCGAGCACGCCGACGACGCTCGTGGGCTCGATCGCTTCGACCGTGGCCGAGCGCCGCTCGTCCTCGAACATCGCCAGCTCTCCGAAGATGTCGCCCGGCCCGAAGCGGGCGAGCGTGATCGTGCGCCCGTCGCCGTGGCTGCGCACGGCGCGCGCGCGGCCTTCGCGCACCACGTAGCAGGTGTCGCTCGCGTCGCCCTCGCGGAACACCACCTGGCCGGGCTCGAAGCTGCGTGGCACGGCCAGCTGGGCGACCCGCTCCAGGTCGCCGGGCTCGAGCGTGGAGAACGCGGGCACCCGGCCGAGCAGCCCGACCAGGTCCGCTGAGCCACTCCTCCCCATCGTGCAGGAGATACCACAACCGCGGCGACGGGTGCCCGGCCGGCGCTATCTTCAGCTGCATGGCCCATGGCAAGCGATCCCGGACGATGCTCGCCGCGGCGGCGGCGCTGGCCGGCGCCGCCCCCCTCGCGGGCGCCTGCGCTCCCGCGCCGGCGAGCGCCGCGAGCAGCGCGCGCGAACGCGCGCTGCTGCACTCGCGCGAACTGTGGGCGACGATCGACGTGTGCAACCCCGCCGACCAGCGCGACACGGTCGGCATCCGCGGCTCGATGCCCGGCGACGGCAAGGCTCACGACAAGATGTACATGAGCTTTCGCCTGCAGTACATGAACGCCCACGAGCAGTGGGTGGACCTGACGGCCGACGCGAGCTCGGGTTGGGTGCAGGTCGGCGACGGCTCCTCCCCGCGCCAGGGCGGCACGAGCTTCGAACTGAAGCCCGTGGCGGGCAAGCCGGCGGTGCAGCTGCGCGGCGTGGTGGACTTCCAGTGGCGCCGCGGCAAGACGCTCGTGCAGTCGGCGACAGAGCCCACGAGCGCGGGACACCGCAGCCTCGCCGGCGCGGACCCCGCGGGCTTCAGCGCCGCCACGTGCGTCATCGGCTGAACAGCCGCGGGTCGTTGGTGATGATGCCGTCGACGCCCATGGCGCTCAGCCGCTCGATCATGCGCGCGTCGTCGACCGTCCACACGAACAGCTCGCCGCCGCCTTCTGCGACCGCGCGCACGAGCGGGCGCGTGACGACGCGCCAGTGCGCCATGATCGCGTCGAAGCGGCCTTCGCGCAGGGCGCCGCGCGCGCGGCGCGGCAGCGTCGCGCGGTAGCCGCTGAGCATCGCCAGGGCGGGTATGGCGGTGAGCATGTCGGTGGTGTAGTCGCGGCGCACGCGCGGCACCGACCAGCCTAGGCGCAGCGCCGGCTCGGCGGCGCGGATGCGGGCGAGCGCGGAGGGGAACATGCCGCTGACGATCGTGCGCGCGACGAGGTCGAACTCGCGCAGCAGCTCGAGCACGCGCAGCTCGTAGCCGGGGAGCTTGACGTCGACGTCCAGCTCCAGGCCGGCGAAGCGCGGTCCCGCGAGGTGCTCCAGCGCGCGCTCGACGGGGACCGGGGGGCGCGAGCGCATGTCCGTGTGGTCGTGGGCGACGAGCAGGCGCCCGCTGCCGTCGGCGTGCTCGCTGAGGACGTCCAGCTCGATCATGTCCACGCCGTGCTGCAGCGCGGCGTCGAAGCTCGCGAGCGTGTTGCCCTGCACGATGTCGGCGGCGCCCTTGTGCCCGACGCGGCGCACGCGCCTCGGCGATGACTCGATCATCGCCTGCACGATCGCAGAGTCGGCTCAGACTGAGCGCAGCGGCTTGCGCGCGGCCTGGATCGCCTCGACCGCCGGCTTCGGCCCGAGGTAGGGCGCGAGCACGATGAACGTGAGGTGGTCGACCAGGCACGGCAGGCGCTGGAGGCGGTTGTTGGCGACGTTGGCGGAGACGATCGACCACAGCGCGCCGGCGATCGCTTCGACGGCGACCTCAGGCCCTCGCCGCGGCGCGGGCCCCTCCTCGGTGAGCAGCTTGGTGAAGGCCTCGAGCGGCCTGGTCAGGCGCCCGATCATGCCGGGACCGACCTCGAACAGGTCGATGAACGCGATCCGCAGGAGCGCCTGGTGCGTGACGAGATAGTCGACGAACGCGACCACGCCGCGGTACACGGCTTCCGGCCAGGTGGCGCCGCTGGCGAAGGGGCCCCTGACGGCGTCGAGCGCTTCGGCCACGAACTCGTCGAGCACGGCGAGGAAGCACTCCTCCTTGGTGGAGAACTGCTTGTGGAAGGCCTCTGTGGACATGCCGGCGAACTGCGCGATCTGCGGGTCGGTCAGCTGCGGGTAGCCTTCGTCGAGCGTCAGGTGGACGACCGCGCCGAGCGCGCGTGCGCGCCTGTCGTCGCGGATCAGGAAGGCCGCGGGCTCGGGCGCCTTGCGCGCGGAGATGCTGGACGCGGGCACGCCGAGCCGGGCGACCGCGGGGGTGCGGTAGGACTCGATCCAGTCGAGCACTTCGTCGGTGAGCGTGTACAGCTCCTGTTCGCGGCGCTCGTACATGCGCCTGAACGCGACCTGGCGCACGCCGCCGACGATCGCGCGCGTGGTCAGCCGCGAGAAGCCGACGCCGTCAGGCGCCATCTGGAAGGCGCCGCCGACGAGCCGCTCGAAGGTCATGTTCGCGAGCTGCATGCGCTCCCTGGACTTCGGCCCCACGCCGAGCGCCTCGACGAGCACGAGCCGCGGCCCGTTGGGGCTCTCGGCGGCGTCGTCGAGCAGCGCCTTGCACGCCGCGTGCAGGCGGTTGGCCCAGCCGCGCTCCTGCACCCAGGCGTCGAGCACGCGTTTGCGAGCGCGCGCGACCACGATGTCGTACGTGGCGAGGAAGCAGTGTTCCTTGTTGCAGAACAGTTCGTAGAAGGCCCTGCGCGAGACGCCCCCCCGCGCGATCACGTGGGCACCGGCCGTGCCCTGGTAGCTGCGCCGGGCGCCGGACTCGATCATCGCGCCGTACAGGCGCGCCCGCTGGTTGCGGGCGACCTCCTCCCGCCCCATGCCACTTGGTCCGTGTGGCAGCCTGCGATACAGCGGCGCGGCCTGGCTCCCTGTTCTACTCATCCCCACCGTTCCAGAAGGTAGACGAATACGGCTCCGTGCGCAAGGCTTTCTCGACTTTTAATAACAAGCCAATCGGAATAGTTCCACCCGTGTCTCTCACCAACGCAACCGTCCGACAGACAAAGGGATTCGACTGATCGGTGAAACCCGCTCGTATACTGCGGATTGGCCGTGCTCAGGCGGTTAGCGTGAGGCGCCGCGGGCCGGGGTGGAAGCCAAGCTCGACGAGCGCGCCGGCGAGCGGCGAGGCGACGGCGGCCTCGCCGTCGATGCGCTCGAGCGCGAGCTTGCCCACGCGACCGGCGCGCACGGCCTGCGCGAGCGCCACGAGCGCGGCGCGCGTCGCCTCGGCCGCGTCGCGGTCGTGGCAGAGCGTCACCAGGCCGCGCCCGCCGCGCTCCACGTACAGCACGAGCTCGTCGCGAACGAGCACGACATGGGCGCCGGCCACGCGCGCGGGGCGCCCGCCGCCGGGCTGGCCGCGCTCGCCTCGGGGCCACGGCAGCGCCGCGCCGTAGGGCTGCGCGGGGTCGGCGGCGGCAAGCACGAGCGCCCCCTCCGCGCCGCCGGCTTGGAGTCCTGACGTGGCGGACGCCGGCCCGGCCGATGACGGCGTGGCGGGCACGGCGCGCAGCCGCTCGACGGCGCCGGGCAGCGCGAACTGCGCGCCGCCCATGCCCTCGATGAAGTAGCCGCGGCGGCAGACGCCGAGCACCTCGAGCTTGGCGAAGGTGTCGTACAGCATCGCGAACCCCCCCTTGACGCCCTCGGCCAGCACCTGCTCGCGCGTGACGATGCCGTAGCGCTCAAGCAGCAGCTCGGCCAGCGCCCTGCGCCGCTCGGGCGCGCCCGCCGGGCCGTCGAACTCCCCCCCGAAGACGGCGTCGGTCAGCGACCAGCGGCCCTGCACCTGATCGGCGGCCGAGCGCGTGCGGCTTCGCCGCGCGGCGAAGCGCAAGCGACCGAGGCTGGACCGGCCGACGCCAGCGCGCGCCCGCCCGACACGCCCGTCGCCGGAGAGCCCGTCGCCTGAGCGCCCGCCGCCGGTCCAAGGCGACTGCGCGAGCGCGACCGGGCCGGGGGACGCTCGCTCCGCTCGCATCCCCGAACCGGCCAGCGGCGCGCGCAGCGGCGCCCACGCGTCGTTGGTGACCTCACCGGCCCAGACGAGGTCCCACAGCGCCTCGCGCAGCGCCTCGGCGGGCGCGTCGCATTCGGCGAGCAGGTCGGTGAAGAAGCAGGGGCCCTGGGCGAGGCGGGCGCGCAACTGCTCGTGCTCGCGTGCGCCGGGGGCCTGCGCGCCACCACCGGCACCCGCGCCCCGCCCGCCTCGGCCTGCGGCGGGCGGCCCGATGGCGGCGGCGTCCTCGCGGAAGTACAGCGCGACGCGCCCGGAGCGCCCGAGCGCGCCCGCACCGACCCACACGACCTCGCCGCTGGCGCAGAGGCTGTCGAGCCACGACTGCGAGTAGGCGCCGGTGCGCCGCGGCAACACGTCGCGCTCCCACGTCTCCACGGGCAGTGCGAGACCCTGCAGCGGCACGAGCACCTCGCGCAGGCGCTCGACGCCGGCGCCGGCGCGCGAGTGGCGGTCGACCCCCTGCCACGCGGGCAGGAACGCGGCGAGCCGCCGCTGCTCGGCGGGCTCGATCTCCTTGCGCAACGCGGCAAGCGACGCGCGCCGCAGGCGGCGAAGGACCTCCACGTCGCACCATTCGCGCCGGTCGACGGAGGAGCCGGCGCCAACCTGGGCGCTGTCACCCGAGAGGGTCGCAGGCGGGCCATCGCCGCCGCCGGGCCTGATCTCCCCGCGCACGAGATCGCCGGCGCGCTCCAGCTCGCGCAGCACGGCGCCGGCGTCCACGCCGTAGCGCGCGCGCAGCTGCTCGCCGGTGAACGGCCCGTGCGTGCGCGCGTAGCGCGCGACCAGCTCGGACAGCGCGTCGGGCACGTCGGCGAGGAACGCGTCGGGCAACCCGCCGGGAGGCACGGCGCCGAGCGCGTCGCGGTACAGGCCGGCCTCGTCGGCGGCGATGTAGCGCTGCTGGCCGCCGACGCGGATGCGCACGGCGCGCCGTTCGCACTCTAGCTGGCGCAGCAGCGCGTCGGCGTCGACGCCCGCGAACACGCGCTCGGCGACCTCCTCGCGGCTGAGGTCGCCGACCGCGCGCAGCAGGTCGTGCAGGCCGTCGCGGCCGGTGACACGTGTCATGTCGGTGCGGTGCTGCAGCTCGTCCTCGACGCGCGCGAGCGCCGCGGGGTCGATCAGCTCGCGCAGCTCCTCCTGCCCGAGCAGCTCGCGCAAGTGTTCGCGGTCGAGCGACAGCGCGGCGGCGCGGCGCTCGGCGTTGGGCGTGTCGCCCTCGTACATGTAGGTGGCGACGTAGTCGAACAGCAGCGAGGAAGCGAACGGCGAGGCGGTGGCGGTCTCGACCTCCACGAGCGAGACCTCGCGCGTGTGCAGGGCGCGCAGCAGCTCTTGCAGGCCGGGAACATCGAGCACGTCGCGCAGGCACTCGCGGTAGGTCTCGAGCACGATCGGGAAGTCCTGGTAGCGGCGGGCGACCTCGAGCAGCGTCTGGGCCTTGAGCCGCTGTTGCCACAGCGGCGTGCGCCGGCCGGGGTAGGCGCGCGGTATCAGCAGCGCGCGCGCGGCGTTCTCGCGAAAGCGCGCGCCGAACAGGGCGGAGCCGGCCAGCTCGGCGGTGAGCGCGTCCTCGACCTCGTCGGGGTCGAGCAGCACGAGCTCGGCGAGGTCGACCGCGTGGTCCTCCGGCGAGTCGCCGTCCTCGCCGGGCGGGAACCCGGCGGCGTCCAGCTCCTCGTCGGCGGGGCCGGCGGGCAGGTGCATGACGATGCCGTCGTCGGACCAGATGGCGTCGGCCTCCAGGCCGAGGCGCTCGCGGATGCGTGCGGACAGCGCGAGGCCCCAGGCGGCGTGCACGCGCCCGCCGTAGGGGGAGAGGATGCACAGGCGCCAGTCGCCGATCTCGTCGCGGAAGCGCTCGAGCACGATCGTGCGCTCGCTGGGGATCACGCGCGTGGCGGCCTGCTGCTCGCGCAGGTAGGCGATGAGGTTGCGCGCAGCGCGCTGGTCGAGGTCGTAGTCGCGCTCGAGCGTCTCGGGCTCTTGCTCGACGGCCCAGCGCGAGAACTCGCCGATCGCGCGCCCGAGCTCGATGGGCCGCCCGACGGTGTCGCCCTTCCAGAACGGCACCGCGCCGGGGGCGCCGGGGGCGGGCGTGACGATCACGCGGTCGCGAGTGATCTCCTCGATGCGCCAGGTGGAGGCGCCGAGCAGGAACGCCTGGCCGGGACGGGCCTCGTAGACCATCTCCTCGTCCAGCTCGCCCACGCGCCGCCCATCGGGGAGCGTGACGGCGTACAGCCCGCGGTCGGGGATCGTGCCGGCGTTGGTGACGGCCAGCTGGCGCGAGCCTTTGCGCGCGCGCAGGGTGCCGGCGAGCCGGTCCCAGACGACGCGCGCGCGCAGGTCGGCGAACTCCTTGGAGGGATAGCGCCCGTCGAGCATGTCGAGCACGTTCTCGAACAGCGCGCGCGAGAGGGTTGAGTAGGGGTAGCTGCTGGTGACCAGCGCGTAGACGTCGTCGACCGAGACGCCGCCGTGTTCGGGGTCGCCGCACGCGGGCGCACGCGGTGCGGGGGCGCTGTCGGCGGCGACGACGATGGCGACGATCTGCTGGGCGAGCACGTCGAGCGCGTTGCGGGGGACGACGGTGGGCTCGATCAGCCCTTCGCGCATGCGTCGCGCGAGCACGGCGCACTCGAGCAGGTCGCCACGGAACTTGGGGAAGATGCGCCCGGCGCTGACCTCGTCGACGCCGTGGCCGGCGCGCCCGATGCGCTGCAGGCCGCGCGCGACGGACTTGGGCGACTCGATCTGCAGCACGAGGTCGACCGCGCCCATGTCGATGCCCAGCTCCAGCGAAGAGGTGGCCACCAGGCAGGGCAATTCGCCGGCCTTGAGCAGCTCCTCGACCTTGGTGCGCTCCTCGCGCGCAAGCGAGCCGTGGTGCGCGCGCGCGATCTCCTCGTCGGCCAGCTCGTTGAGCCGCAGCGCGACGCGCTCGGCGGAGCGGCGGTTGTTGACGAACACGATCGTGGAGTTGTGCTGGCGCACCAGCTGCAGCAGCTTTGGATAGATCGCCGGCCAGATCGACCCGCGCGTGGACTCGCCCCCCGCAAGCGGCTCCAGCGGGTCGGGCGCAGCCGCGGGCTCGGGTTGCGCGACGGCCACGGGCGCAGGCTGCGCGTAGTCCGCCGGCGAGGGCACGTCGGTCGCGGGCGGCGCCGGCGCGTCGGGTTCTGTCATGGAGTCGACGGGCACCTCGATGCGCAGGTCGAGCCGCTTTCGCACGCCGGCGTCGACGATCCTCACCTGCCGCTTCGGGCCGACGAGGAAGCGGCCGATTTCCTCGAGCGGGTTCTGGGTGGCGCTCAGCCCGATTCTTTGTAGACGCCCGCCCGCCTGCGCCTCGAGGCGCTCGAGCGTGATCGCGAGGTGCGAGCCGCGCTTGGAGTGGGCGACGGCGTGGATCTCATCGACGATCACGGCCTCGACGCCGCTGAGCGTGGACCGCGCCTGCGAGGTGAGCAGCAGGTACAGCGACTCGGGCGTGGTGACGAGGATGTCCGGCGGGTTGCGCAGCATGGCGGCGCGCTCGCGCTGGGGCGTGTCGCCCGTGCGGATGCCGACGCTCACCGGGCGCACAGCCGCGGTCGCTGGGTCTCCCTCAGGGGACGACGCGCCGCCGATCCCGCGCAGCGGCGCGCGCAAGTTGCGCTCGATGTCGTAGGCAAGCGCCTTCAGCGGGCTGACGTACACGACCCGCGTCCCAGCGTTCGCCTCGCTCGCGTCCCGCCCGGCGTTCGCCTCGCCCGCGTCCTGCTGGCAGGGGGCGCTCAGCCGGTCGAGCGCCCACAGGAACGCGGCGAGCGTCTTGCCGGAGCCGGTGGGCGCGGAGACGAGCACGTTCTCGCCGGCGGCGATCGCGGGCCACGCCTGCTCCTGGGCGGGCGTGGGCGCGGCGAACGCCCGCTCGAACCACTCGCGGGTACGCGGGCTGAAGCTGGAGAGGGACACCAGCGTGAGGCTAGCGGGCGGACGGTGCGGCTAAGCGGCGGTCGGCAGGCCGACCGGAGCCGGCCTGCGGCGCGTCGCGATCACACGCGCGCCGCCGTCGGGCACGAACGAGACGGAGCTGCGCGCGGCGCTCTCCGACTGTGAGACGGCGGCGCGCAGGTCGATCTCGCGCAGCACGGTCTGGATCACGCGCTTCATCTCCAGCTGCGCGAACACGACGGCCACGCAGCGGCGCACGCCGCCGCCGAAGGGGATCCATGTGTAGGTGCCGGCGGGGTTCTCGAGGAAGCGCTCGGGCTCGAACGCGCGCGGGCGCGGGTAGACGTCCGCGCGCCGGTGCATCAGGTACACGCACGGGGCCACGATCGTGTCGGGCGGCAGCGTGCGCCCGCCCACCTCCATCGGCTGGGTCAGGCGCCGCATGACCACCGGCACCGCAGGGCAAAGCCGCAGCGTCTCCTTGACGACGGCGTCGACGTACTCCTCGCTGTCGCCAGCGAGCACCTCGGCGCGCAGGCGCGCGAGCTTGTCGGGGTGGCGCAGCAGCCGCTCGAAGGCCCACGCGAGCGAGGTGGCGGTGGGGCCGTCGGACAGGAACGTGACGAGTTCGTCGCGCATCTTCTTGTCGTCCACCGCCTCGCCGTCCGAGCCGCCGCTGCGGCTGCGCTCGAGCGCAGCGAGGATGTCGTCGTGCTCGTCGGCGTCGCCGGCCGCGCGGCGGCGGCGCACCTCCTCGAGCACGATCTGCTCGACGGGGCGCATGACCGCGGCGAAGCCGGGGTTGGCGGTCATCGAGCGTTCGCCGACGGCCGCCAGCAACGCCAGGCGCCGCGGGCCGTTCACCCAGTTGGTCAGCTCGACGAGCGCTCGGCGCAGGCGCTCGGCGCGCTCGGCCTCGACCTCGCCGAAGGTGGCGCGCATCACCACCTCCAGGCTGATCGCCTGCATCCGCGGCCACAGCGCGAACGGCTCGCCGAGCGGCCACGTGTCGATCTGGCTGCGCGCGACGTCGGCCATCATCTCGCCGTAGGCGTGCATGCGCTCGCCGTGGAAGGACGGAAGTATGCGTTTGCGATCGACCATGTGCGTCGGCTCGTCCTGCAACATCATCGAGCTCGACCCGAGCAGCGGGCCGAGCAGCGGGTTGGCTTCGCCGGCGCCCGCGCGCAGGAGCTGCGGATCGGTGGTGAACACCTGCTTGACGTGCTCGGGCCGAGTGAGAAACACCCACGGCCGTCCGTGGCGAACGCGCAAGGTGAACATGTCGCCGTAGCGCTCGGCGCAACGATCCATGAACGCTAGCGGCCGCAGGGCCCAGCCGAGCGCCTGCAACGTGGTGGGCATACGCGGCCCGGGTGGCAAGCCGGCGGCGCTGCGCCGTTCGAGCGCGCCAAGCATCCCGCTCATGTCTCCCACTTCCGGCTCTGCGTCACGGTTCTCTCTCTTTTCATTTTCGGCTGCGTGTTTCTCTCTTACACCAACCGCCGATTGCGCCTGTTTTGTTGCTGTTTTCTCAACGACGCGTGCTCGGCGGCGCTTGCGATAACTAGGTCCAGCCAGTAGCGTACCCGAGCGCATCAGCAATGGTGAATTTTTCGGCAATGCCGTCGTGACGCGCCCGCCGCGTGCACAGGGCGACGGGTCCGAAGGCGCCGTTGCTCGAGGCACCAGTACCTTAATCGGTGAAAGGACCGGTCTTAAACACCGGTGATCCGGGTTCGAGCCCCGGCTGGTGCGTCACACATGAGACCGGTGGCGCCTGAAAATGACGATCAAGCTCTTCGACTACTTTGAGGACCTCGCAAGCGAAGGCGCCTCGCCATGGGCGGCGCGCGCGCCGCGTCGCCCGCAGCGCGACTACGACCTGAAGCTGACCCCGCGCGTGCGCGACTGGGAGCACGACCCCGACTCGTTGGAGACGCTCGCGCAGATCGAAGGCGAGCCGTGGGTGCAAGCGGTGGCCCGCGATCGCGGGTCGGTGCGCCTGCGCCTGGACGACGGCTGGATCGAGATGGCGGGCGCCGCGCTGGAGGCGGGAGGCAGCGCGGAGGCGCCGCTCGTCGACCTCGCCGCCGGGCGGCGCTTCTCGGTGCAGTTCTGGGACCCCAACGCGACCAAGGCGCTGCACATCGGGCACCTGCGCAACCTCGCGATCGGCAACGCGCTCGCGGCGGCGCTGGCGCAGGCGGGCGGGCAGGTCGAGCGCCGCAGCCGCATCTCGGACATGGGTCGCGCGATGGGCGAGGCGATGGCGGGCGTGCGAGGCAGCGGCCGCCACGCGGGCGGCTGGAGCGACGGCGAGGAGAAGAGCGACCACTTCGTGGGCATGTGTTACGCGGAGTACGTGGCTGGCAGCGCGGCGCCGAGCGCGGACGGGCTCGAGCAGGCGGAGGACTCGCTCTCGCGCGAGGTGCAGGTGCAGAACGACGCCGCCGACGAGCTGATCAAAGGCGTGCTGTGCGGCGAGCGCGAGGCGCTGGAGCTGTGGTACAAGACGCGCGCGTGGGTGATCGCCGGGCAGCGCAAGACGCTGGCGCGCCTGGGAATCGCGTTCGACAGGGTGTTCTTCGAGTCGGACTTCCTGCCGGAGACGGCCGAGCTGGCGCAGACGGGAGCGCGCAACGGCACGCTCAAGCGCCGCGAGGACGGCGTGCTCGTGTACGCCACCGGCCTGAAGGAGCTGGAGGAGATGCCGCTGGTGCGCTCCGACGGGCTCTCGACACAGCACATGCGCTCGTTGACCTACGCGGTGAGCGCGCCCGAGCTCGAGGACATGACCTCGCTGCAGGTCACGGGCTCGGAGTGGGTCGCGCACGTGGCGAGCATCCGCAAGCTGGCCAAGGAGCTGAGGCCGGACCTGAACGGCGGCTTTCATCCCAGCCGCAGCATCTTCCACGGCATGGTCTCCAGCCAGAACCGCGCGCTGACGTCGAGCGCGGGCGCGCTGCTGATCGACGATCTGACGGACTGGCTGGACGCACAGATCGACGGCGATCCCGAGCGCCGGCGGGTACGCCGCGGCCACCCCTACCCCGAACGGGTGGCGGCGCAGGTCGCGCTGGGGTACTTCCTGCCGCATCCGGTAACGCCGGACATGGAGTTCGACCTGTCCAGGCTGCTGAAGGACGAGGAGAGCCTGGGCTGGGACCTCGCGCGTGCGCGCGCACGCGAGGGCGCCGCGAGCGCGCCGGGCGGGCGGCCGGTGGAGGATCGCGACTACCGCTTCGCGGTGGTCCAGTCCGAGCTGTACCGGCGCTACCTGCGCCTGGCGGTGGCGCGGCTGGACGTCAGGCCGCTGGCGCACTACCTCAAGCACCTTGCGATCTGGTACCTGGAGCGCGATCGCGCGGAACCGGTGCAGCACGTCGTGCACACGCTGCTCGACCGAAGCGCTCGCGGCTTGGGGCTGGAGGCCACGCCATGAGCACGCTGCTGGTCGACAACTACGACTCCTACACGTACAACGTGTTCCACATGCTGGCGGCGGCCTCGGGCGAGGAGCCGATCGTGATCCGCAACGACGTCGTCTCCTGGCGCGCGCTCTCGCGCTGGGACTTCGACGCGATCGTGATCTCGCCCGGGCCGGGGCGCCCCGAGCGCTGGCACGACTTCGGCGTGTGCTCGGACATCCTGCGCTCCGCCGAGATCCCCGTGCTGGGCGTGTGCCTCGGCCATCAGGGCCTCGGCCAGCTCCTGAACGGGGTCGTGGGCAGCGCGCCGGTGGTGATGCACGGGCGCCTGAGCGGGGTTCGCCACGACGGCAGCGGCCTGTTCGAGGGCATCCCGCAGGGCTTCTCGGTGGTGCGCTACCACTCGCTGGCGGTCGTCGGCGAGCTGGGGCCACAGGGCCGCGTCACCGCGTGGACCGACGAGGGCGTGGTGATGGCGCTCGAGCACCGCAGCCGCCCGATGTGGGGCGTGCAGTTCCATCCGGAGTCGATCGCCACCGAGCACGGGCGCCGCCTGTTCGAGAACTTCTACACCCTCGCCGAGCGCCACAACGCCTCGCGCGAGCGGCGGGCGGACAGGCCGCTGTCGCCCCCGCGGCGGCCCGCGCGGCGGCCCGATCCCGACCCGGACCCGCGCTCCCGCTTAGGCCCCGGGCGCCTGCGGCTGCACGTTCGCTCGCTGGAGGGGGAGCCGTCGACCGAGCTGCTGTTCGAGCGGCTGTTCGGCGACGCCCAGCACGCGTTCTGGCTGGACAGCGCGGACGCGCCGACGCCGCTTGCCAAACGCTCGTTCCTGGGCGCGACGCTCGGCGAGGGTGGCTGCGTGATCGAGTACGACGTCGACGAGCAGGTGGCGCGAATCCACAGCGGGGGGAGGACGGCGCTGGAGCGCGGCTCAATCTTCGCGGTGCTCGACCGGGAGCTGGCGGCACGGCGCGTGGAGCTTCCACCCGATGCGCCGCCTGGCCTGGTGGGCGGCTTCGTCGGCTACCTGGGTTACGAGTGCAAGGCCGACTGCGGATCGCCCAACGTCCATCGCTCGGACATCCCGGACGCGGTGCTGCTGTTCGCCGACCGCATCGTGGCGGTCGACCACGTCGCCCACCGCACCCACCTGCTGGCGCTCGGCGACGGCGACGATCGAGAGGCGGAGCGCTGGCTGTCCTCCGCGGAGGCGGCCGTGCGCCAAACGCTGGCGCCGGCCGGGGGAAACGAGCCGCCGTTGTGGCGGGGGGCGCAGCCCGAGAGCCGGTCGGCCGGGCCCGTCCACTTCCGCTGCGGCCGCGGGCGCGAGCAGTACCTGGCGGACATAGCGCGCTGCCAGGCTGCGCTGAGCGCGGGAGAGTCCTACGAGGTGTGCCTCACCGACCAGATCCACACGGACGCCAGCCCGGAGCCGTTCAACCTGTACCGGCTGCTGCGCAGGCGCAACCCGGCGCCGTTCGCCGCCTACCTCAGGCTCGGCGAGCTGGCGATCCTGAGCTCCTCGCCGGAGCGCTTCCTGTCGGTCGATCGCGCACGGCGCGTGCAGGCGCGCCCGATCAAGGGCACCGCGCCGCGCTCGCAGGACCCGGTGCGCGACGCAGAGCTGCGCGAGGAGCTGCGCAGCGACGAAAAGACGTTCGCCGAGCACCTGATGATCGTCGACCTGCTGCGCAACGACCTCGGACGTGTGTGCGAGGTCGACACGGTGCGCGTCCCGCAGTTCATGGTCGTCGAGGCGTACACGACGGTGCACCAGCTGATCTCCACGATCACCGGCGTGCTCGAGCGCGAGCGCACGCCGCTGGAATGCGTGCGTGCGTGCTTCCCCGGCGGCTCGATGACGGGCGCGCCGAAGCTGCGCACGATGAGCATCATCGACGACATCGAGCGCGAGGCGCGGGGGGTGTACTCGGGCGCGATCGGCTACTTCGGCGTCGATGGCAGCGTCGACCTGAGCATCGTGATCCGCACGATCGTGATGCGCCGGGGCGCGACCACGATCGGGGCGGGCGGGGCGATCGTGATGCAGTCGGACCCGGAGGAGGAGTTCGACGAGCTGCTGCTGAAGGCGCGCGCGCCGATGTCCGCGCTCGCGCAGGCCGTAACCGGTGACGCCAGCGGCAACGGGTGGACGGTCGAACTGCAACCGGACGCGGTGGCGTCGGGAGCCCGTGCGGCATGAGCGCGAGCACGCCGATCGAGCCCGCTCCGCTCGCCCGCGCCTGGCAGCTTCGGGCTGCTCGCCACGAGGACGCGGACGGGGTGGCGGCGGCGGTGGGAGAGCTGCTTGCGGAGCTTGGTGCGTCCCCGCCCCCCGCCTCTGCGATGCGGGCGGCGGCCCGGGCGCTGCTCGAGGACGACGAGGCGGGCGCGGTGCTGGTGGCAGAGGCGGCGGGCGCGCTGGTGGGGGTGCTGGCGGCGAGCTGGCAGACGGCGATCCACGCGCCGGGGCGCTATGCGCTGATCCAGGACCTGTGGGTGAGCCCCGAGTGGCGGAGCCGGAGGATAGGCGGCGAGCTGCTCGCGGCGCTGCTGGCGCTCGCCCGCGAGCGGCGGATCGCGTACGTGGAGGTGGGGCTGCCACGCGATCGCTTCGCCAACCTCCACGCGACACGGGCGTTCTACGCCGCCGGCGGCTTCACGCCGCTGGGCACGCGCATGCGGCGGTCGCTGACGTGAACGGGCTGGATCGCTTCCGCGGCCGCCTGGACGAGCTGGACGACCAGATCGCGACGCTCTTTGGCGAGCGTTTCGCGGTCTGCCGCGAGATCGCCCTGTACAAGCGCGCGAACGCGATCCCGATGATGCAGCCGGCGCGCGTGGCGCAGGTCCGCAAGCGCTACCTGACGCGCGGCGCCGACGCCCAGCTGCCACAGGATTTCACCGAGAACCTGTTCGAGCTGCTGATCGGCGCGACGTGCAGGATGGAGGACGAGCTGATCGACGCGCCCTACCCGCTCGACGTCCCCTCCGTGCCGGACACGCCCTCCGCGGCGCAGCCGCCGCCCGCGGCTTCCGCCGCGCAGCCGCCCGCGGCCGAACGACGCGGCGCGCGATGACGGTGCCGACCTTCATCACGCTCGGCCCTGCGGGCACCTGCCACGAGAACGCGCTGCGCCACTACCTCGACTTCCAGGGGATCGGCGAGTTCGAGATCGATCTCGTGGAGGACCTGCTGGGGGCGATCGGGCGGGTGCGCGAACGGCCGGACACGTTCCTCGTGCAGTGCAGCGCGCACGTGCAGGTGCACCTGGTCACCGAGCGCTACCACACGCAGGTGTTCGTGATCGACACTTTCATCTACCCCACCAAGGAGCTGGGCCTGCTGGTGCGCACTGACGTGCAGAAGCCGCGCAGCCTGGGCATCGTCTCGGCGACCCGCGGCTACATGGACCTGACGCGGTGGGAGACGATCGTGGACGAGCCCTCCAAGCCTGTGGTCGCCGCCAACCTGCTCGCCGGCCGCTACGACGCGGGCCTCACGCACGTGCACCACGCTGCCGAACACCCCGACGAGCTGCGCCTCGTCGAGTACTACGGCGCGGTGGACACGACCTGGGTGGTCTACGGCGCGCGCAAGCGCTTCAGGGGCGCTGTCATCGGCCAGCGCGCGCCGTGGCTGTTCGCGGGCGAGGAGCAGCCCGCGCCGACGGCGCTGCTCGCGTAGGGAGGGAGGCTCGGGCTCGAAACTCCAGTGTTTCTGTTTGTCCTGGCCCCGATGCCGAACTATGGTTCGGTGATCAGCCAATGGAACTTCCCGAGGAGTCGCTGCTCGGGAGCGACAGGAACAGGTGTCAATGCCCAGAACGCGTTCAGCCGCCGCGAAAGCCGACAACAACGGCCAGGAGCCCGCCTGGTCGATCCCGAGCCTGCGCGAACCGCGCTACTCGCAGTCGCTGGAGCGGGGCCTTGCGATCCTCGGCTGCTTCACGCCCAAGCGCCCGGTGCTGGGGATCGCCGACATCGCCGACGAGCTGGGCATGAGCCGCTCCACCACCCACCGCTACGTGATCACGCTGGTCGCGCTCGGCTACCTCGAGCAGGGCGCTTCGCGCAAGTACCGCCTGGGGCTGCGCGTGACCGACCTGGGGATGTCGGCGCTGAACTCCACCGGCCTGCGCGAGCACGCCCATCCCTATCTGGAGGAGCTGCGCCAGCGCACCTCCTACACCACCAACCTCGGCGTGCTCGACGGCGGCGAGGTCCTGTACGTCGACCGCGTGCGCAGCTTCCGCCGCGGACGGGGCAGCATCGACCTGAACCTGCACACCGGATCGCGACTGCCGGCGTACTGCACCGCGATGGGCAAGCTGCTGATGGCCTACCTGCCCGAGCCCGAGCAGCGCGACCTGATCGCTGCGATGAAGCTGGCCAAGCACGGCCCCAACACGATCACCAGCAAGAAAGCGCTGCGCGAGGAGCTGGAGGAGATCCACGCGGCGGGGTTTGCGGTCGACGACGAGGAGCTCGCCGCCGATCTGTACGCGCTCGCCGCGCCCGTGCGCAACGAGGCACGCGACGTGGTGGCGGCCGTCAACCTGGTGGCGCACAGCTCGGTGATCTCGCTCGAGGAGCTGGTCGACGCGCTCGGGCCGCACCTGGTCTCCACCGCCGATCGCATCTCCGCGCGCCTGGGCTACAGGCGCGACGACGAGCAGAACTAAGCAATACGCTTGCGGCGTGCGTCGCCGCCTGTCACTGGTGCTGTGCCTGCCGCTGTCCGCTCTCGCTGTGAGCGCCTGCGGCTCGACGGTGTCCACCGCCGGCTTCAAGGGCGCACAGCACCAGGTCGCGCAGACGGTCGCCAACCTCCAGTCCCACGCCACGGCCGCGGAAGAGAAGAAGATCTGCGGCGAAGACCTGGCGGCCGCGGTGGTGAGGCGCCTGGGCGGGACCGGCGGCTGCGAAGCGGCGATCAAACGCCAGCTCGCGGAGGTGGACAGCCTCGAAGTGAGCGTCGGCTCGGTTCACATCGCCGCGGGCGGCACCAGCGCGACCGCCGGCGTCGCGAGCATCTACGAAGGCAAGAGCCGCGCCAGCACGATCACGCTGGTCAAGGAAGGCGGCAAGTGGAGGATCTCCAAGCTCGGCTAGGTCCGCGCTCAGCGGATCCCGTCCAGCAGCTCGCCGGCTGAGTCGAGCTGCAGCGCGCGGGCCAGCTTCACGAGCGTGTCCAGCCGCGGGAAGCGCAGGCCGCGCTCGAGCAGGCTGATCTCGGTGCGGTCGAGGT
>Ga0335075_10005375_pt1 | contig 19909 bp, 14 predicted proteins | sample Lox_Sample_24_FD_206723 | JGI IMG/M metagenome (GOLD analysis project Ga0335075, IMG submission 206723) | Soil microbial communities from Loxahatchee National Wildlife Refuge, Florida, United States - Lox_Sample_2.4 | ecosystem: Environmental > Terrestrial > Soil > Wetlands | place: USA...
TGTTCCAGGGCATCGAGCAGCTCGAGCCCGGGCACTATGCCGTCCTGGACTCCGGCGGGTTCCGCAAGGCCCGCTACTGGAGCATCACGTTCCCCGAGCGCGGCCGCGAGCCCGTGCAGGATGCCCTCCAGAACGCGGTGGCCCTCCGGGAGCGGATCATCGAGGCAGCCCGGCTGCGGTTCCTGCGCAGCGACGTCCCGGTCGGGGCGTACCTTTCGGGGGGCCTCGACTCCTCCGTGACCGCCGCCGTCATTGCGCGCTACACCGACGCCCCGCTGCACACGTTCTCGCTGCGCTTCTCCGGCAGCGAGTTCGACGAGGGGCTCTACCAGAAGAAGATCTCCGCGGTACTCGGCACCCAGCATCAGGACATCGTGGTGAGCCCGCCGGACATCGCTGAGGTTTTCCCCGAGGTTGTCCGGCACGCCGAGACCCCGATCCTGCGTGCCGCGCCCGCACCGCTGTTCCTGCTCTCCAAGCTGGTGCGGGAGAACGGCTACAAGGTCGTGGTGACCGGAGAGGGCGCCGACGAAGTGCTGGCCGGCTACGACCTGTTCCGCGAGGCCCGGGTGCGCCTGTTCTGGTCCCGCGACCCGGCATCGGTTAAGCGCGCCCGCGCCGCGGAGTTGCTCTACCTGTGGATGGCCCGGTCCCCGGGCCGGACGCCGGCCTTCGCCCGCAGCTTCTTCGGCCGCCACCTTGACCCGGCCGATCCGGCTCTCTCCCACCGGCCGCGATGGGACTCCACGTCAGTGATCAAGAGCATGCTCACAGCGCAGACGCAGGACCGGATCGTCGGCGGCGCCGCGGACGCCGCCGAGGACGTCGTGGCGGCCATGCCTCCTGGCTGCGAGGACTGGGATCCGCTGAGCCGCGCCCAGTGGCTGGAGATGGTGACGCTGCTGCCCGGCTACATTCTTGCCTCGCAGGGCGACCGGATGCTCATGGCCAACTCCGTGGAGGGACGCTTCCCGTTCCTCGACGCCGATGTCGTCGACCTCGCCTGCGCGCTGCCGGCCCGGCACAAGCTGTTCGGCCTGGAGGAGAAGTACCTGCTCAAACGGGCCTTTGCCGATCTCGTGCCGGACGAAGTCCTGCACCGTCCGAAGCAGCCATACCGGGCCCCGGATGCCGCGAGCTTCTTCGCGGACGGCGGTCCCGCGTGGTTCGGCGAGGTCATGTCGCAGCGGGCTGTCCACGCGGCCGGGGTCTTCGAGCCGTCGGTGGTGGCCGGCTTGCTGGCCAAGTGCCGCCGGACTGGCGGAGAGAACATGAGCAACACCGACAACATGCGCGTTCTCGCGATCGTGTCCACGCAGCTCACCCATGAGACCTTCATCACCGGCGGCGGGTGCGGTGCACCCGGGCGGGCGCTCCCCGATCCAGCAGTCGCCGTCGATCTCGTTACTGCCGACAGGAGTGTGCCATGACCACCTCGACTCGCCCGTTCGGGCCCGCCAGCCTGCAGATCGACCCGGAACTCGAGACCGCGAAGATCGCCGCACGCCTGACCGGCTACCTGGCGCGGTCAAGGCGGCGGGGGGCCATCGTCGCGCTGTCCGGCGGGATCGACTCCAGCACGGTCGCGGCCGTGTGCGTGGCCGCTCTGGGCAAGGACCGGGTGTTCGGGCTGCACATGCCGGAGCGGGAGTCGTCCTCGGAGTCCGTCATGCTGAGCCGGTCGCTGGCCGACTCGCTGGGCATCGACTCCGCGCTCGAGGAGATATCGCCCCTGCTGGAGGCGGCCGGGTGCTACCAGCGCCGTGACGACGCTATCCGCACGGTGTGCCCGGAGTACGGCCCGGGCTGCAAGTCGAAGATCGTGCTGCCCAGCGTGATCGACTCCGACAGCTTCCGCCTGTACTCCGTCGTGGTCATGGCCCCCGATGGCAGTCAGGTGAAGCACCGGCTCACCCCGGAGTCCTACCTGGGGATCGTCGCCGCGACCAACTTCAAGCAGCGCGTGCGCAAGATGCTTGAGTACTATCACGCGGACCGGCTCAACTATGCCGTCGCGGGGACGCCCAACCGGCTCGAGTACGACCAGGGCTTCTTCGTCAAGCTCGGAGACGGGTCGGCGGACGTGAAGCCGATTGCCCACCTGTACAAGTCGCAGGTGTACGCGCTGGCCGAGTACCTGGGCGTCCCGGAGGAGATCCGGACCCGTCCCCCGACCACCGACACCTACTCCCTGCCGCAGTCGCAGGAGGAGTTCTACTTCTCGCTCCCGTACGATCTCATGGACCTGTGCCTGTTCGGCAAGAACAGCGGCGTTTGTGTCGAGGCCGTCGCCGATGCCGCCGGCCTGACCGCCGAGCAGGTGAACCGCGTCTTCCGCGACATCGACCAGAAGCGCAAGACAACGCAGCACCTGCACCTCGGCCCGGAACTGGCCGGCGACGTCCCGGAAGTCTCGCACGCTTTCCAGCCGCGCCCAGGGTCGTAGCCGCTGGCCGGGCCGGCAGCGCTTTACACCCGCGAAGGATTCGGGCGCGCCTTGCGGTGCCGCCCGCGCCCGCAGCCCGGCCAGAGCCAGACGCCGGCCGGCACCTGGTCAGAGTCTCGCAGGGCCGCGCGGAACTGCCACCAGCTGACGAGCAGGCCAATCCAGGCCGCGGCGGCGGCGCCTCGCATTGTCCCGACGGTCCCTCCCATAGCCGCGCCCACCAGGGAGAAGACGAGGTAAGCGACCGATACGATGATCATCGACCGCAGGCTGCGCCGCGCGGCGCCCAGAGCGTGCAGGCCTGCGAAGGAGCCCACGCCAGCGATCTGGGCCGTCACGAAGACCGCCTGCAGCAGCACCAGCGGATAGGTGTGCCGCCAGACCGGGCCCAGGACCGCCGCCCCGACCCCGTCCGGCAGCGCGACCAGCACCACGGCCCCCCAGGCCAGCGCCGCCACTGTCAGGGCTCCGCTGAGCAGCAGGCAGAAGAGCGGCAGCCGCCGCGGCGAACTGCGCAGGATTCGCGCGGCCTCAGGTATGGCCACCATCGACATCCCGAGCCACAAGATCGTCAGCGGGCCCATCAGGGTATTGGCCGCCTGCACGTAGCCGAGAGCAGCCAGGCCCAGGATCAGGCCGATGCCGTAGGTACGCAGCTGGGACACCACGCTCCAGGTGGTGCCCTCCACGAAGTAGCGGGGCCCGAGGTCGCGATGCTTCGACAACCAGGTCCAGGCGCCGGTCAGCGTGGGGGAGACCCCGGCCTGGAAGGGCCCGGCGACCGCGGCAACAGCCGCTGACCCGCCCCAGGCCAGAATGAACCAGAACACGTCCGCGTGACCGCTCGCCCGGACCAGCACCAGGGCGGGCAGAAGCGTCAGCGCCCAGATCGTGTCGTTGAGGAAGGCCGGCTTACCGTCACCGAGCGCGAAGAACGAGTATCGCCAGCTGTCCTGCAGCAGCAGTCCGGGCAGGGTCAGCCCAAGCGCGAAGAAGGCGCCCTTGGCCGAACCGTGCAGCATCAGGGACGCGACGAGCACCCCTGCACCGGTGCCCAGGCCCACGGCCGCCGCCGTCCCGGTGCAGCGCGCGACGGCACGCCGCCACGTCCGGCGGTCTGTGCCGCTGACCCTGACCAGCAGCGGATCGGTAGCGAGGCCGCGCGACGCGGTCAGGGCGAACGTATAGGTCACGTAGGCGAGGCTGAACGCCCCGAACTGCACCGCCCCCAGTTCGCGGACCACATAGATGCCCACCGCGAAGTTGGTCAGGCTGGATACCGCCTGGTCAGCCACGCCCCAGCCGAGACGCCGGACGGCCTGGCCGGGCAGCCGCCGCAACGCCGCCATCGATGGCCACGACAGGCGGAACCCGGCCTTTCCCCCGTTGGCGTCAGCTTCAGCAGCCATAAGCGGCAGGCATGCACGGACGTCCCGCGACTAGGTCCCTCATCGTTATTCCCCAGACCTTGGAGCGCCCGTCGGCCAACAGCGCCCTTACTCATTAAAGGACCCGCGACAGCCCGGCCCTGATACGGACCTGCGGCGCTCTGTTCATTACCTCAATCTCCGCTATTGTGAATTAGCATCACTCGGCAACCGGAGTGACGACAGCGGGGGGAATGAGATGAGACGCTGGGATTTAGGCCGTGTTGACGCGGCCACGCGACGGTGGTCCCGGCGGGCGATGCTTGCGGGCGGAGCGGTCGGCGCGCTCGGGGCGTTAGGTCTCGAGGAACTGGCGGACACGCCGCAGGCGCAGGCGCAACCGTCGCTGACCGGCGGCGTGTTCGCCAGCGGCTTCGCCCCCGCTGTGGTCGCGCTCAGCCAGTCTGGCGGGTCCGTAGCCATCGACGCCTCGCAGGGCAACGTCTTCACCCTGACCCTGACCGCCCCCGGGTGGACGATCGCCAACCCGGCCAATCCGCTCGGTGACGGGCAGGTCATCAAGATCAGACTCAGCCAGGACTCGGCCGGCGGACGGACCGTCTCCTGGGGCAGCGCTTACAACTGGGGCTCCGTGCTCGGCACCGCCAGCAGCGCGCCCACGCTGAGCGTCTCAGCCAGCGGAACCGACATCCTCAGCTTCGAGTACGTCGCCGCCTTGTCTGCGTGGTGCTACCTCGGCGCAGCGTTCCCGCAAGACTATGGCGGCAGGCCGCCGTCTGCGATCATCTCGGTGGTCCAGTCCGCCTGGTTCCCGGGCGACGTCCAGGGCAACTTCGACAATAACGTCACCGAGGGCAACAGCATCGTCCTGATCCCCGCGCTTTACGGCAACGCCAGCGGGTCTTTCTCGACGATGAACCCGCAGTTCGGCAGCTTGGGTAATTCGGTCCCCGGTTCCCAGCTGGCTGCGAATACCGGACCATTCGAGGACGGAGCTTCCGTTTACACCGCCGTATGGCTGCTGCCGGACGTGCCGGGGGGTGCGACATTCGTCCGCCTGGACTTTTCCTATCCAGACCCCGGTGGCCCGCACGGCACGGTTGCCTACGAGATTGCCGGGCTTGGCTCGGCACCCCAGCTCGACCCGGGAGGTGGCGTTGCGGTGGCGACGGGTTCCAGCGCTCCGGTCGATTCGGGTGCCTGTCCGGCGATCACGCAGTCACCAGAGATCGTCTTCGGGTTCGGCCACATCTACAGCGTCAACCTGTCCGCCCCATCCTCGGCGTGGACCGCGGCGATCGGTGGGAGCGACCCGGACTTCTGGACCGGGTACCAGATCGTGAACGCTTCGGGCGGCACTTACGACTGGACGCAGGCTGGCGCCGGGACCGCCTCCTGGGGCGCTGGCGTTACCGCGATCTGCCCGCAGCCCGCCTCGTGACCGGAAGTCTTGTGAGCGGGCCGCTGCGGTAGGTGCTTCCGGCGTCTTGGCCGAACGGGCCGGTGCAGTATCCACTCGAGCGCTCGCCGGGCGAGCCGCACTTGTCGCCGTGCGCCACGCTTGCAGTCCAGGCCGTCCAGCTGACCGGGTTGTCGCCGTTGCCCTGACTCCAGGCATAGAAGGTCGAGGGCCCGTTGTATGTGTTATCCGACCATGAATCATGCTGGAAGAACGTGAGCTGGGTGGGAATGATCCAGCCTGGTTTGCTGCCAGGAGGCGAACCGTACAGGCTGAGGATGCCGCCGCCGCCGCAGGCAGGCCAGTCACCGTGGTTGCAATATGGGATAGCCGCCGGATTGAAATCAATGACATTGTGGGTAATGCTGACGTTCTCGGTCTTCCAGAGGCAGCCATTCCACCAAGCGGCTTTTGCAAGATTAGCCTTACAGCCAGAGATTGTATACGGACCCGATTGGCCGCCATCCACCAGCGTGCATGCGGAGTCGAACCCGTCCGAGCAGTAACGGTCGGAACTCTGCCAGAGCAGAACGTTCCCGCTGTTGTCGATAATGGTGTTACCCCGGATAAGCGACCGGGCTGGATATGACCCCTGATCAGGGCACAGTTCTTTCGGGCACCCCGGCACGCCACCATAAGTGGCGTCGCTTCCGCTTTCGCTTACGTAGATCGCAGGGGCTGGGGCTTCGGGGTTACCCAGGCCGGCGACCCAGCCGTTGTCGGCAAGGTAGTTGCCCGTAATCGCGAAGTTGTAAGATATTTCCTCGATGATCGCCGGGCCGTCATTGCTGGAGATCGTGTTACCGCTGAACGTGGTATTCGCGTTGTCGGTGTCGGCCCAGCCGCCAGGGCCCCAGTTGTCATGAATATAATTGCTGCTTATGCTTACGCCGTCGGTCTGCCAGAGCTTGAAGCCCCCCTCGTCACCGTCTGGCACGACCGTGCGGCATTCGGGATTCCGGTACCTGGCGCGCACCGGATTGTGCCTTGACCACCCGATAGCCGGGTTATTCACCAGCCCTTCGAAGTCGCAAGTGTCGTTGTAGCTGATCTCATTATCTTCAACAGTTATATTGTAGGGGCCGCCTGTGAGCGGATCCGCTCCCCAGGAGTCAGTCCTTATGGCGGTAAAACCGTACTGGCCGTTCAGGGTCAGGCAGTTGTCTCTCAGGACGTTGTCAGCGCCGAGGACCACTCCGGCTCCAGGCGCATTCAGGGTAATGGTGTTATATTGGACCATCCAGCCCGTGTTGGAGTCCTGGTTGACCGCACCGGCGTTCCCGTCCGGCTGGTACTTCTCGATCGTGAGGTACTCGATTGTCACGCCCGGCTGGTCTTGATCGGAGGAATCTGAGTCGATGGCCCAGTGCAGCCCGGAGTAATCACCACTGAGTACCGCTGGCACGCCATGGGAGAAACCACCGACAAAGGCATCGTCAGTATCTGCCATCAAACTGCCGATATGTACCCCCGGCAGCAGATAATAGACGGTATGAGGGCGGAGCTCGTAGGCGGGATAGCTATGTACGCCCGCCGGGAGGACCACCCCGGCCTTATCCGCCGGAAAGTCTGTGCCCGGAGCACCATAGGTCGGCAGCCCGGCAGCGCCGCTTGAGTAACTGCCCGCAGCGCCGTCATAGTGGTATGGCGAGTTCAGGATTTGACGGCCGCAGACCTGTCTCGCGGCCCTTACGGCACTGCCAGCCGGCCAGTTAGCCCCCGGGCGCAGATTCGTTGCCGTGCAGCCGGCCACAAGAAGACCGGCGATCACGCAGCACGCTGCGGCGTGATGATGGCCGGCCAAGGCGATCAGCTCCAGATGTCACGGAGCACGTTGAGCACGATGCGTGATCCGAGGCGGTCCAGTTTTACCGGCAATTCCCGCATGTGCGCCAGGCTCTCGCGCACCGCGTGCTGCCGCTCCATCGGGCAGATGACGAGCAGGAAGCCGCCACCCCCGGCGCCGGTGAGCTTGGCGCCCGACGCCCCAGCGCCGAGCGCCCGCTCGACAGCCTGGTCAACCTGGGAGTTCGACACCCGGGAGGCCAGCTTCTTCTTGGCCTCCCAGCTCTCCCGTACCGCGGGACCGATCGCGTCCACGTCGCCGGCGCGAAGCCGCTCGACCGCGAACCCCGCCAGGTCGCGCAGCAGGTCGAGCTGGGGGCGGATGGCGGCCACGTTCGCGTTCTGCTCGGCCAGGATGGGGTCCGCGCTCCGGGTGATACCCGTATAAAAGAGCATGATCTGCTGCTGGAGGGCGCGCCGCTCAGCGGACGCGAGCACCACCTCTTCCGCTGCCACCTCGTCGCCGGGGCCGAAGCGGATGTCGCGGATCCCGCCGAGCGCGGCAACGTACTGGTCTTGCTTGCCGATGGGCTTCCCGCAGCGCTCGATCTCGATGGTGCAAGCCCGCTCGGCCAGCTCTTCCGGCGACATCTGCTGGCCGCGGTAAGCAAACAACGCGTGCAGCAGCCCGACGGTCACGGCTGACGAAGACCCCAGGCCGGAACCCGCGGACGGGATGTCGGCGAGCGTGGTGATCTCGACTCCGCTCGAGACGCCGGTCATCCGCATGGCTTCCCGGACCAGTTCGTGCTCAAGGTCGCCGACGCGCCGGACGATTTCCTTCTTGGAGTAGTTGACGTAGATGTCGTCGTCGAAGCGCTGCTTCACGATCACGTAGACGTACTTGTCGAGCGCGCAGGACAGAACCCGGCCGCCACTGTGCCGGTAATAGCTGGGCAGGTCGGTCCCCCCGCCCAGCAGGCCGATACGTAAAGGTGTCTGGGTAATGATCATCGCGAGGCCCGGGCGGGCCACTCCTCCCTGGCTTGCCGGTACGCGTCGGGTGTGCCGATATCGCGGAAGTACCCCTCGACCAGCACCGCCTGGGCCCGGCCCACCAGCCGTGGCATCAGGTCATAGCCGATGTCCTGGGGGAGCCGGTCGTCGATCTCATCAATCACGCCTGGGCCGAAGACGTACATGCCTGCGTTCGTCAGGTCGCAGACCGGCTCGCTGGGCTTCTCCACGAAACCGATGACCCGGCCGAAGGCGTCGAGTTCAACGACCCCGCCGGCCGACGGGTTCTCCGAGTGGAACACGGCCAGAGTCGCTGCTGCGCCCCGTTCTCGATGAGTTTCGATGAGCGAGCGCAGCTCGAAATCGGTGAGATTGTCGGCGTAGCAGGCGAGGAAGAACTTTTCCTCCTCGACCCACTGCCGGTTGGCGAGGAGCGTGCCAGCGCTGCCGAGCAGTTCCGGCTCGAAGAACGTGCGGACGCGCGGCGGCCCGGTGCGCCCGGCGAGATGCAGCCGCACCACGTCCGGCAGGTGGTGCAGGTTGACGAGCACCTCATCGACGCCCGCCCGGTCGAAGGCTTCGAGCCACCTGTCCAGCAGTGGCCGGCCGCCGACCTCCAGCAGGCATTTCGGCTTGACATCCGTCAGCGGACGCAGGCGGCTGCCGACTCCGGCCGCGAGCAGGAACGCCTTCACGGTTCCGACCTCCGGACGACACCGAGCGCCCGCATGCGCGCATTCGCCCCGGCCAGCACGCCGTCCAGACCGTCCATGCCCTGGAGCCAGGCCGCGTACGCCGCCACCGACTCGGCAGGCGTGTGCTGCGGCGTCCAGCCAAGGCCCTGCAGGGCGCTGATGTCCGACAGGATGTGACGGGTGTCGCCGAACCGGTATTCCCCGGTCACCACGGCCGGCTGACTGGAACCGTACTGGCACCGCACAATGTCGGCGAATTCCCTGGTCGTAACGGCCTTGCCGCCGCCGACGCTGAAGACGCGCCCGATCGCGCGGTCGTCTTCCAGCACGAGCACATTCGCGTCCACGACATCGTCGATGTTCACGTAGTCGCGGATCGCCGCACCGTCCTCATACAGCGTCGGCGGCACGCCTTCCAGGTAGCTCAAGCAGAAGATGCGGCACGCACCCGAGTACGCGTTGTAGACCGATTGCCGTGGACCCTGCACGATGCTGTAGCGCAGAGCGACGGTGGGGATGCCGTACCGGCGGCCGAGGCTGATGGCGACCATCTCCTCGCCGAGCTTCGATACGCCATAGGCGTTCTGGGGATTCGAGACGCGCTCGGGCGTGGCCTGCATCTCCAGCGGCCCGCCGCATTCCGGGCACCGGATATCCCATTGACCCGCGGCGAGGGCGTCCTGGGATCGCATTCCCGGCAGCTGCTCGCCGTCGAACGGGCAACGGTAAAGCCCTTCGCCCATTGCCGCCTGCGAGGACGCCACCACCACGCGCTCCAGGTCGAGGCGCTGGGCCGCGATGATCTCGTAGATGAGAGCCGTCGAGACCACGTTCACGTCGGAGAACCGCGAGAAGTCGGGCAGATAATCCTGGTAGGCGGCGAGATGATAGACCGCGTCGACGCGGCTGAGAAGGTTGCTGACCAGGTCGCGATTGCGGGTGTCGCCCTGGTAGAAGTCGACGTCCGGACTCAGGTACCCGGGCCGTCCGTTCCGGTGGACCGGCGGGGTCAGGGCGTCCAGCACGACGACATCGTGCCCGAGCGCCAGGAGCCGGTCGCAGGTATGCGATCCGATGAACCCCGCACCCCCGGTGATCAGGATCCTCATGGCTGTCCCCGCCTCCCGCGCCCGCTCTGGCCAGGCGGCGGCGCCTTCGGTTCGTCCGGCACCAGGTGGATCCACAGATGCCAGCCCATGATGGTTCCGCCGGGCAGCCGGTGCACGGGCAGCGGCGGCGCATGCATGAAGCGCTTGTACGCGCGCGTGACCCGGAAGGACGGGAAGTCCCGCTGCACTCGCCTCCGGTCGTACACCAATGCGTACGGGTTGGCCGGCCCGTCGGTGTTGTGGTGAATGAACTCGTCGAGCCGCAGATAGCGGACAAGCCCGATCCTGCTGGCATTGTCCAGATGCGCGGCCAGCATCCCCTGGCCGGTCGCCGGAATCGGGCCCCCGGACTTCACGAGCGGGAAGGCCGCGAGCACCGCGGCGCGGCGTATCACGCCAATAGAAATCAGGTAGTTCAAGGACCAGCGGGCGTACATCATGATGACCAGCTCCCCGGTCGGCCGCAGGACCCGGTGGATCTCTTTCTGGGCCTGCCTGATGTCTGGCACATGGTGCAGGACACCATGGCTGAACGCCAGGTCAAAGGTGTCGTCGGCAAACGGCAGGTCGAGAACGCTGCCCTGCCTGAGCTCGGTGTACGGGAGATTCCTCAGCGTCAGCCGGGTCCGGACCCGGTCCACGGACTCCGCGGTCAGGTCAACCCCGGACCAGCGTGCGCCCCGGCGTATCAGGCGCTCCGAATCGGACCCCTGGCCTAATCCAATCTCGAGCACTCGCTTGCCCGCCACGTCCAGGGCATCGATACAGGCCGGCAGGTGCCGTTCGGTCTGGTACCGGAAATGATCGTAATCGGTGAAGAACTTGTCGTAATCGCTGTGAAAACGCTCGTGCAGGCCACCGACCTGGGCATCGCCGCAGGCGTGCCGTTGCCAGAACCCCTGGACGGTTTGCTCGTCCATCACATGTGCTCCGCACTCGATGTCATGATCCCTCCCGCAGTCGGTGCCTCCGGCGCTCTGCGACCTCGCGGTACACGTCGAGAGTCGAGGCGGCCGTCGCCCCCCACGTGAACTGGCTGGCGCGCTTGAGCCCGGCGTCGCGCAGGCGGTCCCGGCCCGGCGCTGCCGCCTCGGCGATGGCGCTGGCGATGGACGCCGGATCTTTGGGGTCGGCCAGCACCGCGGCTCCGCCTGCGGTTTCGGGCATCGCGCTGGTGCCGGAGGTCACGACTGGGCAGCCGCAGGCCATGGCTTCGAGGATCGGGAGCCCGAAAGTCTCATTGAACGACGGGTATACGAAGACGTCGGCTGCTTGGTAGAAGCGGGCCGTCTCCTCCAGCTGAACCCCGCCGACAAAGATCACATCGGCCGAGATGCCCAGGTCAGCGGCGAGCGAGTGCAGCCGGGCCGCGTACCTGTCGTCGCGCGCGGGGCCGACGATCGCCAGCTGGCGGTCCCCGAGTTCCCCACGGGCCAGCGCCCACGCCCTCAGCAGCCCGTCGCAGTTCTTGTACGGCCAGAGCGACGACACGAACAGCACGAATGGCTTCGTGACTCCGCGTGACGCGACCATCGCGCGAGCCGCGCTTGCGTCGCCGGGGTTGAAGAGGTCGTGGTCGACCGCCTCGTAGATCAGTTTGAGCTTGCGCGGGTCGACGTTCAGGTACTGCTCGATCTCGGAGCGCAGGCTATGGGAGTTGATGATGATCGCCTTCGCGGCGCGTGCGGTGCGCGGGTAGTTCATCCGCCGGTAGGCCCGCGCCAGCGGTGTGAGTGAGCCGGGGTCGGTGAAGGCGTGCATCGTCTTCATGTGGATGACAAGCGACCACGAGGCGTTCGTCACCGGGGCCATCAGGGTGTTGAACACGTCGATGCGGCGCAGGGGCAGCCGGACTGGTGAGTACAGGTGCTCGGAGAGCGTGCGCGGTATGCGGCGCTCGTTCGACCACGGATAGGTGATGTGGAAGACGTTCGGCCCGTAAGCGCCGTGCAGATGCCGCGACTTCGGGCTCACCAGCAGGTGCAGTTCCTCGCCAAAATCGAGCCGCTTGGCCATCTCCGGAATCACCCGGGTCCAGAACCAGTGGGCTCCCGACGGGTTGCCGGGGTCCTCCGTCAGAAGGTTGATCGCTACGCGCATGCGTTGCTCCCAGTCAGAAGACACTCGACGAGATCGCGTCCGCGGTCATTCGCGACTGGCGGACGTACTGGGCCAGAGCGTGCATGATGCCCTGGTGCAGGTCCTCGACGATGCCGTAGTTAGCGCAGTCGACATGAATGGTCACCTCGGCTACCGCCCGGGCTTGGCCCCCGTCGAAGCCGGTCAGGGCGATCGTCTCGAGGCCGTGGTCGCGGGCCCAGGTGAGCGCGCGCACGATGTTCGGCGAACGGCCGGATGACGAGACGGCCACGAGGACGTCGCCGGGTCCGGACTGTGACTGCAGCTGGTAGACGAAGACATCTTCGTACCCCAGGTCGTTGGCGATCGCGGTCATGAGCTCGAGACTGGCGCTGAGACTCAGGACCCGCGGGGCAAGATCCGTCGCCGTCCGGATGCCCTTGACGTGGTCACACTGCAGATGGTTGGCGATAGCGGCCGAGCCGCCGTTGCCACACGAAAACACTCCGGCGCCGCTCGTGTAGGCCCGCAGGAGCACGGCCGCTGCGCGGTCGAGGGAGGCGGGGTCGATAGAGCCCGCCGCGTGGGCGGTCTCCGCTAGGTACGCCTCGAAATACCACCCGGCCCGGGCGTAGGGGCCCTTCGGGAACGTGGCCGATGCGGTACCGGCCGCCGGGGCCAGGGCCTGAAGATCGAAGACGGAATTCATATGGCGATGCGTTCCATGATGAACGGAGCCGCGGAAGCAAGGTTCGGGAACGACCAGACGCCTGGGCGGACCCGGTGGCCGGGTCCCACGTAGATGGCCGATGCCCCGATTGCCTCGGCCAGGCCGACGTCCTCAGCCCGGTCGCCGACCACGCATGACCTGGTCAGGTCGAGGTCCAGCGCGGCTTGCGCGGCTTTCGCCATGCCCGGCCTGGGCTTGCGGTCCTCGCTGGAGCGGGCAAAGGCTTTGACGACCCCGTCGGGATGATAGGGGCAGAACAGGAACAGATCGATGTGCGCTCTGTACTCAGCCAGGCGGTCTGCGATGTACTGATGCACTCTGTCGACGTCATCGACCCCGTAAAAGCCCCGCGCCACGCCCGCCTGGTTCGTCAGGACGGCGACCGGTATGCCGGCCCGGTTGAACGTCGCGATCGCCTCCGGTGCCCCTTCGATAAACTCGACGCGGTCGACTGAGCCGACGTAGCCGTCGTCCGCGATGATCGTGCCGTCGCGATCGAGAAGAATGCCGGGCCGTAACCGGGGCCTGGACAACTGAGACGTCGGTTCGCCGTGGCTCCCCGACGGCGCATCCGGCTGAGCTTGGCCCAGGCGCGCTGCCGGCACTGTAGCGACACAGCCGAGATCAGCAGGCGCAACGTCCACAGCGTCTCCTCACGTCCCCAGTTCGCGTGGCCGATCCTTCAGCCTTGATGTGCACATGAACTCCAAGCGGGTGGCCGTGATACGACGAACGCGGCCTCAGTGTGCGCGGATCAGGAGGCCTGCAGAATGACGCGCAGCTTTTCCAGGCACCGTCCCCGGGTGGGGCCGATGCTGCCAATCGGAAGCCCGAGCTCGTCCGATATCTCGGCATAGGAAGGCGGCGGATCGGCCATCAGGAGTTCAAGCAGCCGCTGCGACCGCCAGGGAAGGTGGGAAAGGGCTTCGCGGACGGTCTGGGCGCGCTCCTCGGCGAGCAGCCGCTCGTCGATCTCCGGCTCGTTCAGCGCGACGCCGTCGAGAGGGGTGTCGTCGGTGGCCAGTACGATCTTCTTGCGGGCTGACAGGCTGCGCAGGCACTCGTGCCGCGCGGTGGCCGCTAACCAGGAGCCCACCCTTTCCGGGTACTCGAGGCGGTGGATGTTCTCGATCAGCCGCAGCCACGTCGCCTGGACTACGTCGGACGCGTCGCCCTCGGCCAGCTTGAAATCACGTGTCATGGCCCAGATAAGCCTGCCGTACTGGTCGACCAGCTGCTTCCACGCCCACCCGTCCCGGTCAGCGGCACGCTGCACCAGCTGGCCGATGTCCAGACCTGCGCCATGTCCCGCCATGCCCGATGCGGCATGACTAGATAACATCCCCCTGCTCACGACTCTCTCTCCCCCGCCATCCCCGTCGACCCGTGAATTAGGACCCCTGAACTATACGCACGCCGTCGCCATTGAGAGGCCATCACAGGAACAGTTTCCTAGCCATTCACCGTCGGCGACCATATCGGTCCGCGATTGGTTTAGATTAGTCCAAACTTAATTCCGATTAGCGGGACTACTGCCCCGGTTTCGAATTGTCGGGAGATCTCACCAGAATTTTTCGCAGCTTCACCCGCGTTGCCTGACCCGGCCTGCCGGGCCACCCCCACCACCGCCTGCCCCTGGACCCAACCGCCGGATCCTGCGACAGCCCTAGAGCGTGCCTTTTGGTCCATCCATGGGGCCGGGCCCTTCCCCTGAAGGTGCTCGCAGATCATTAATACTTGGTTTTGATCTTGCTCCGGGGCCTGCTTCATGATCCGGTGGCTCGGGGAGTGCCCGGCGGCGGCACCATCTTCCCGCCCGATGGAGGTGAGTTTGGGGTAGTCGGGTGTGCCAGAAACTAACAACGATCACCCAGGATGGGCGCTGCTGAGGGCGGGCAGCCCGGTATGTGGCTTTTTTGCGGGCCGGCGGGAGCGGCCGGACGGGCGGTCAGGGGGCAAGCGAGCGGCTATGGGCGGGCTGATCCGCGCCGCCGCGGATCACCCGTAACGCGAGTCACAGCCAGGACGCGAAGCGACGGGTTATTCCGAGGCGAGCCCAAGGTCTGGCGGTTTGACAGCCGTACCGATCTCTGTACTCTTGTCTTATGACAATAGATAAACGGATCAGCGATCTGGCGGACGCGGGCGTGACTGTGCCGAACTGCTGAACCTGGCGGCCGGCCTTGGCCACGCCGGCCGCGGGAGTCGCCATCGTGCTCGGCGGCCGGCCCGTGGGTCGTCGGCCGCAGGAACCAGCATTTCGACCGGGAATACGCCTTTCGGATGACGCAGATTGTGCTGCTCGCGCACGATGACGGCCGGGCATTCGGCCGGTCACGATTGGTGCCATGAACGCGATCCCAGCAACACCGGAAACCCCGAGGAAAGGTAAATCATGCCGGTAAAAACGATTCTCCGTCTGATGTCGCGCGCGGTTATGCGGACCGGTCGCCGGTCGTGCCGGCTATGGCTGGCGGCGAGCCTGGCCGCCGCGGCGACCTTGATAGCGGGCCTGGCCGCGGGGTCGGCATCGGCCGCCCCGGGTCGCCCGGCCCGCGCCGGGACGGTCGGCCGCGCCGATACGGCGGGCCGCACCGATACGGCGGCCGCGGTGAAACCGGGCGGGGTGGCCTGCGGACCGCAGGACTACTTCATCCAGTGCTACAGCCCCAGCCAGTACCAGGTGGCCTACGGCGTGGCCCCGCTGCTCAAGCATGGGATCAGCGGCCAGGGCGAGACCGTGGTGATGCCCGAGTTGGCCAACGCCCCGGGACCCAATTTCACCGACATCCGCCAGGACCTGGCCGCGTTCGACAGCAAGTTCGGCCTGCCCGCGGCCAAGCTCACCGTCAACACCACCCTCGCCGGGGCCAGCGCGCCCTACGTCGCGGGCACCGAGGAGGTCGAGGACACCGAGATCGTTCACGCCATGGCGCCCGGCGCCGCCCTGGACGTGGTCCTCGTTCCAGCCGACGCCACGGCCAGCGTGGCGAAGATCACCGCGGCCCTGACCGGGGTGATCAACGCTGGTACCGCCGAGAATGCAGCGGTGATCTCGATCAGCGCCAGCGAGGGTGAGCACTTCTTCACCGCGGCCGAGGCGGGCCGTATCCACGCGGCGCTTGAGCAAGCCGCCCGCCACCACGTGACGGTCGTCGCGTCTTCCGGGGATACCGGCGTGATCAGCGACAACGGCCCGCCCGTGCAGGTCAGCCTGCCCGCTTCCGACCCGCTGGTGCTGAGCGTCGGCGGCACCGCCCTCGATGCCAGCTTCCTCACCGGTGCCTACCACGGTGAGATGGCCTGGAACGCCGACACCGACGCCTCCGGCGGCGGCTACAGCTCGCTGTTCCGTCGCCCCTCCTACCAGGACGGCGTCCCGCGCATCGGCCTGATGCGGGGCGTCCCCGACGTCGCCGCCGACGCCGACTCCTCCACCGCCATGTCGCTGATGTTCGCCGGCGACGTCCCCTACCCGGCCCAGGGCACCAGCGCCGCCACCCCGCTGTGGGCGGCCGTGATCGCGCTGGCCGACCAGGAAGCTGGCCAGCACCTCGGCTTCGTCAACCCGGCCATCTACGCCATCGCCCGCGGCCCCGCCTACCACCGGGCCTTCCATGACGTGGTCACTGGCGACAACTCGGTGTTCTGGCCAACCGGCCTGTTCACCGGCTACCCGGCCGGGCCCGGCTGGGACCCGGTCACAGGCTGGGGCAGCCCGGACGCCCAGAACCTCGTTCCCTTGCTGGCGCACACCGCGCGCCACGGCGTCACACGATCCTGACCCACCGAGCCGGACGCCGGCCGCGCGCGGGCAAGTCTGCGCACGGCCGGCGTCGCTCCACCACGTCGCCCAGCGGCACCAGGAAGGCCAGCCCAGCGGCGTAGCCGACCTGGCCGCGACGAACTCGCCGAACTCACGCCGGTCGCGCTCGTCCACATCTGCCGCCCAGGTCCTCACCCGGTAAAGACGCCCGGCCACCGGCTCAGCCATGCCGCACCAGAACCAGATTTCCTGGAAGCTAACGAACGGCGGGGCGGTGCCTGGTCCAGGGCCAGACGGCCAGCCCGGCCGAGGCGGTGACGGTGCCGAGCACGCAGACGCCGCCCCACCCGGCCGCGCTGAATACCAGCGAGGTGGCCGCCGACATCACCGCGCCGCCGGTGAAGTAGGCCACCATGTAGGCGGTGTTGACCCGGCTGTGCACCTCGGCGCGGAGCGCGTAGATCTCGCTCTGATTGCTGATGTGCAGCGCCTGCGCCCCCAGGTCGAGCAGAACGATGCCCGGTATCAGGGCGGCCAGCCAGTGCCCGCCCAGGGCGAGCAGTCCCCAGCTGACCAGCAGGGTGACGATGGTGCCGAGCGTGCCCAGCCGCCCATGGCCGCGGTCAGCCAGCCGTCCGACCTGGGGGGCCGCGACCGCCCCGGCCAGCCCGGCCAGGCCGAACAGCCCGATGACCGCGCTGCCGTAGCGGTAGGGCGGACCAGACAGCAGAAAGGCGATCGACGTCCACAGGATGCTGAACGAGCCCATCGCCACCGCGCCGAGGACCATCCGGTGCCGCAGCACCGGCTCGGCGCGGATCAGCGTCAGCACCGACCTGAGCAGGGCCCGGTACGAGCTGCTCCCGCTGGGCTGGACCGTGGGCAGCATCCGGCGCGCCGCGGCCGCGAGCAGCAGCATGATGACCGCCGCGATGATGTACACCGGCCGCCAGCCGGCCGTGGCCGCGACCAGGCCGCTGACCACCCGGGCCATCAGGACGCCGATCATCAGGCCGCTCATCACCGTACCCACGGCCCGCCCCCGCTGCTGCTCGGCGGCCAGGGACGCGGCCATCGGGACGATGATCTGGGCGGCCACGGTGGTCACCCCGACCACGGCCAGGGCGCTGCCCAGCGCGGCGATATCCGGTGCCGCCGCCGCGGCGGCCAGCGCGGCCGACGTGACCACCATCATCCTGGTGATCAGCCGGCGTCGCTCCAGCACGTCGCCCAGGGGGACCAGGAAGGCCAGCCCAGCGGCGTACCCGACCTGGCCCGCGGTGACCAGCAGCCCCGCGGTCGAACCCGGCACCCCGAACGAGGCGCCGATCGTGTGCAGCAAGGGCTGTGCGTAATAGTTGTTGGCCACGGCCGCGCCGCAGGCCACGGCCAGCAGCACGATCAGGCGCCGGGACAGCCCCGGCCCGGTGCTGGCCGCACCTTCCGCGCCGGCCGCGCTGGCCGCGCGGGCCGGGGCGCTGGGCCGCGGCTCGCGCCCGGTCGGCAGGGTCAAGTGCTGGCCCGGCCGCTGTCCTGGATCGCCCGCCAGACCCGTTCCGGCGTGATCGGCAGCCGGTCGAGCTCGACCCCGAACGGGGCCAGCGCGTCACAGACGGCGTTGCCGATGGCGGCGGCCACCGGGATGCACCCCACCTCACCCGCACCCCGGACGCCGAGCGGGGTGAACGGCGACGGCACCGCGGTGTGCATGAGCTCGACCGGGGGCAGATCGCAGACGGTCGGGGCGAAGTAGTCCATCATCGTGCCGTTCACCAGCTGGCCGGTCTCGGGGTCGTAGACCAGTTCCTCGCCCAGAGCCTGGCCGAGTCCCTGGGCCAGGCCGCCGCGTACCTGGCCGTCGATGAGCTTGGGGTTGAGCGGCGTACCGCAGTCGTGCACCATCAGGAACCGCTCCAGCTCGAACTCACCCGACTCCGGGTCTACCAAGGCGACCGCGGCGGCCGTCCCGAACGAGTAGGCCGCCTCCGGCGGCTCGAAGTACGACGTCTCATCGAGTCCGGGCAGCTCACCGTCGGGCAGGCCCTGGCCGAGGATAGCCCGCTCGAACACGCTGGACAGAGGCATGATCAGGGTCAGATCGTCCCGGTGCTGGACGACCTGACCGACGACGTCGAGCTGGGCAGGATCGGCCACGCCCAGCATGTGCGCCGCGATCCGCAGCGTCTTGGAGCGCAGCCGGGCACACGCATCGAGCAGCGCGCCCGCCGCCGCGATCACCGTCCGGGAGGCGAACGAGCCGGTGTTGAGCGGGGAGGCCCCGGTGTCACCGGTATGCACCCGGATCCGGTCGTAGTCGCAACCGAAGAACTCCGCGCACATCTGGGCGAAGACGGTCTCGCTGCCCTGCCCGATGCTGGACACCCCGGTGTACACGTCGAGGCTGCCGGACCGGTTGGCCCGGATCGTGACCGACTCGTGCGCCCCGAACCTTGAGCCGCGGGCGGCCAGGAACTTGGCGCTCGCGTAGCCGGTGCGTTCCACGTAGCAGGAGAACCCGATGCCGCGGTACCGGCCGTCGGTGGCGCGTGGCTCGTGGCCGGCGTCCCGGTGCGCCGCCCAGCCGACCGCCTCGGCCGCCATCCGCAGGCACCGCTCGTAATCGCCGCTGTCGTAGACCGCGCCGACCGGGTTCACCCAGGGGAACTCGTCGGGCCGCACCATGTTCATCGCCCGCAGCTCGACCGGGTCGGCGCCCAGCCGCCGGGCCAGCTTGTCCATCAGCCGCTCATAGGCGAAGTTGACCTCAGGCTGGCCGTAGCCTCGGTAGGCGCCGATCGGGGTCTTGTTGGTGACCACGATGCGGCGCTCCACGAAGCCGTCTTCGACCTTGTACGGGCCGTTGAACACGACCGTGGACAGCTGGGAGGAGCCGAACGGCGAGTTCAGGCCGCCGAGGTCGTTGGTGTAGACGTCGGTCATGGCCAGGATCCGGCCGTCCGACCGGGCCGCGATGCGGTAGTCGTGCACGGACTCACGCCCGTGGGTGGTGGCCCGGAAGTGCTCGTTCCGGTCCTCCACGAACTTGACCGGGCGGCGCAGCGAGATGGCGTGCAGGCAGGCCAGCAGATCCTCGGGGTAGGCGCCGAGCTTCAGCCCGAAGCCGCCGCCCACGTCGAGCGTCACGACCCGGATGTCGCCTTCGTCGATGCGCAGCGAATCGGCCAGCTGGGTGCGCATCAGGTGCGGCGCCTGGGTGGAGGTGTGCACGGTCAGCGCGCCCGCGCCGGACCGCCATTCGGCCAGCACGGCCCGGGTCTCCATCGGCAGCCCGGTGACCCGGGCCAGGCGGAACCGGCCCTCGACCACGACGTCGGCCTCGTCCATCCGGGCGGCCACGTCGCCGCGGCCCTGCGGGTTGCTGACCAGGAGATTGGATTCCAGCGTGCCGGGGTGGATGACCGGAGCCCCCGGGGC
>Ga0335075_10005376_pt1 | contig 19909 bp, 18 predicted proteins | sample Lox_Sample_24_FD_206723 | JGI IMG/M metagenome (GOLD analysis project Ga0335075, IMG submission 206723) | Soil microbial communities from Loxahatchee National Wildlife Refuge, Florida, United States - Lox_Sample_2.4 | ecosystem: Environmental > Terrestrial > Soil > Wetlands | place: USA...
CCGAGTAGATACGCCAGCGGTCTCTCGTCAGTTCGCTTTTGAGGTAGAGCACGTGGCCCGGTCCGGCTGGACAGACGATGATGCGCCAGAAGCTGGCGTTGGTGGTGAACGGCGCGCCGTCCGTTTCGCCTAGTCGGATGAAGGGGTTTTCGCCTGTCAGAATCACTTGATTGGGGTCGGCAACGCTCATCGTACGTCTCCTCTGCTCAATTGGGAATCAGGCCGCCATCGACGTTGAACGACTGACCGGTGATGTTGCGCGCTCCTGTCAGCAGCGCGACCTGATTGGTCAGGGCCATGCGAGCGCCTCCTTTCGCGTTATGGGAGTCCCATCGGCGAGAAGAATGCAAGTGGACACGGAGTGCACTGAGTTCACACGGAGTTTCACGGAGTTCTTTCATGGCGGGGCGACTCGCGGGCCCTCTGCGTCGCGGCCAGGTGGGGGGCATCTATTTGGGCGGCTTCGTTGGCTCCGCCCCTTCCCCCTGACCCCGTCCTGCAATAGCGAATGCGTTGGCGAGTTCGTCGGTCGTGGTGCGCCAGATTGAGGGGCCACCCTGGCGCCGCCCGGCCAGCGCAGCCGCGGACGGTGCAGGATCGGCGAATAGGCGACCGGATCAGGGTCCATGGATTTGCTTTCCCTCGAACTCACGGATCCGTTTCGCACGCAGTCGTGATACTTCGCGACTTCAACGGATCGGCGATCGCCTTGGTTTAACTTTGCGTTCGTACGCTGAGTACGTCAGTTACCGAAAGGAATATGACTGCGATGAACGCAACCATGAAGCTGGCCTTGGTCGTCGGCGGGTTGGCGTTGCTCGCCGGCTGTGGCTCGAAGGAGCCGAACCGTGCTGCGGGGGGAGCCGGGGTCGGAGCTGGCAGTGGCGCTGCGATTGGCGCGATCGCGGGGCCGCCGGGGGCAGCGGTGGGCGCGCTTGTTGGCGCGGGTGTCGGCGCGGCAGGCGGCGCCGCCACGTCGCCGGGCCAAGTCAATCTCGGCAAGCCGGTATGGCAGCAGCCGATGCATGTCGGCAGCGCGCAATATAATCCGCAATAAGGCGGCGGCCGAGACCTGAGGCAGGGTCAGGCGGTACCGGCGACGTAGGTCTTCAGGCTCTCGACCTCATGGTCCTGCTGCATGATGCGGGCCTTCACGACATCGCCGATGCTGATGACGCCGACCAGGGCGCCACGGTCGATGACGGGCATGTGACGGAAGCGGCCGATGGTCATCTCGTGCATCGCCTCGGCGACGGTGGTGTGCGGGCTGGCGGTCCTGAGTGCGCGGGTCATGAGCTGGCCGGCGGTCATCTCCAGCGTCCGCGCGCCGTTGGCGGCAAGGCTGCGGACGATGTCCCGCTCGCTCACGATGCCGAGAAGCTGATTCGCGCTGTCCTGTACCAGGGCGGCGCCAATCCGCTTGTCTGACAGGACCTGCGCGACCTCGGCGATCGTTGCAGTCGGCGCGACGGTGACGACGTGCCGGCCTTTGTGTTTCAGGATTGCCGCTACGGTCATGAACCTGTTCCTCCGGCTTGTCTCAGCGCCGAGCATGCGCCCTTCTGTGTGGTGGGCGCAAAAAACAGCCGTGCGGTGCAGCAATTTCCGTCTTCGGACCGGGAAAGGGGTTCCTCGGCCGAAGGCTGAGCCTGGCGCTTCGCGCACCGCTGGTCCTTTTCCGTAGCGCTTCGTTTCAGGCTCGCGCCGCGGCGGCTTCCGAACGATGGCCGCTTTGGTGGAAGTAATTGGCCCGGTAGAACTCCAGGACCAGGTCGCGGTACACGGCCGGCTGATAGCGAGGTGGGTTGTCGGCGTCGATGCAGGAGGGCAGGGGTTCGATCACTGCGTCCGGATTAGGGCCGTGGAAGTAGGCGATCGAATAGCGGTCGGTACCTGATTCATTGAGCACCCCGTGCGGGGTGGAGAGAAACCGGTCATTCGACCAGCGCCGCATGATATTGCCAAGATTGATCAGGAATGTGCCGGGGATGAGTGGCGGCGGAAACCATTCGCCAGATGGGAGGCGGACGGCGAGGCCAGGAATGTCGGTGCGGGCCAATGCGGTCATGAAGCTGTTGTCGGTGTGCGGCGCCTGACCGAACAGGTTCTCTTCGTCGGGGTCCTGCGGCGGGTAGTGGAGGAAGCGCAGGTTCGCGTGTGCCTCGTTGGCGAAGAAGGGGGCGAAGTAGTCGGGCGGCATGCCGAGTGCGACAGCGAAGGGCGGCAGCATGCGGTCGCACATGGAACCGAGGGCGTGGAAATAGGCCATCATGTCCTCGCGCAGCCCTGGCACGCCGTTCGGCCACTGGTTGCGACCGCGAAGTGCGCGATCGGCCAGCACGTCGGGATGATCGGCGCCGCGGTCGTGGCTGACGAAGAAGCTTTCGTTCCGGTTGGGCCGCGTGGCTTTGTGCACCGTGGATGCGCCTTGCACCGAGGCGTTCATCGGGAGGTAGCCGATGTTGTTCTGGTTCAGCCTGAGCGCGAGCCTGGTTTCGAGCGGCAGGGCGTGGAAACGGCGGGAGGCGGCGAAGGCACGATCGATCACCGCCTGATCGACGCCGTGGTTGAGGGCGTAGAAGAAGCCGATATGTTCGCAGGCGCGCCTGACCTTGGCTGCAAGCGCGGCGAGCGCAGCCGGTCCGCCGGCGAAATAGGGGCCGTAGTCGATGACCGGGATCTTGCTGGCGGCTTCGGCGACGTTCGTCACCGCGTTCTGCTTGAACAGATGCATTTGTCACCGGCTCCGCGGGTTGAGAGATGCCGGATTGGACCACGGATCAGCTTCTGCCGACAATTCCCGCCCGGAGAGTCGATCCGCTGCGGCGGAGGGTGCGGGAACGGCGGCCGTTGAACAGGTTCACACGGGGTGCCACGGAGGGATGCTGGATGCTGTGGGCCGAGCGGGTCTCATTACGTTGGGCTGGCACTCTGGGCGACCTTTGTGGCGGTCCGGGTGAAGGTCTTTCCTCCTGCCCTCGGCGGGGGACTGGAGCGGATAGTGGCGGAATGCGCTTCGCTTTTCCGCCCTACGGGCCACGGGCCTCGGATCGCTGCGGGGATTGCCCAGGGGAGCCAATCCGGGGAAACTCGGCACCGTGAAATCAGCGCGTGAGGCCTCTTCAATGGTCCGATTCGGTTTGTTCGCTGCTGCCCTCGGCCTCTGCGTCTTTGCGTGGCCGTCGATTTCGGACGCGCAGATCAATCCGTTCCGAAGCTCGCGCACCGGCCTGCGCGGCGACGACTTCACACTGATGAATGCCGCGGCGTCGCAGCTTTATCAGCAAGACACAGTCACCGATGGTGCAGCGAGCCATTGGTCCAACTCGAAGACCGGCGATAGCGGCACCGTCACGGTGCTGCACAGCTTTGAGAAGACCGGGATGGCGTGTCGCAGGGTTCGATACATCATCCGGCTGCGTGGGGTCACGGGACAGCGGACCTACAACGTGAATTGGTGCAAGACGGCTTCCGGGGAGTGGAAGATAGCATAGCCCGGGGCCAGGCCGAGGGCGCCGGTGCGGCTCCGAGGGCAGGCTGGGGGGCGATCGGGGACCATCTCAACGCGAGTCCGCCTACAGGCGGGCACGGCGGAAGCGTGGCGGATGATCCCACACCGCCGTCGAAACGCAGCCGGCCTCCCTTGAGGCGGTGCGCGGTATAGTCGCTTGCACCGTCGCGCTTTCGCATTATTGCCTTACCATTCCCGAAAGCGTTCGTCAGCATTGACCCAGAGCAGCCATTCCATCGAGATGTCCCGTTCCGCGCCAACAGGCAGCAAAGGGCAAGGACCGTGCTCCACACGAGGGCGACCCCGGAGCGACTGAGCGCGTTCTCCGACGGCGTGTTCGCCGTCCTTATCACGGTGCTGGTTCTGGACCTCCGCCCGCCGGAGCTCCCGACGTTCAGGGCGCTCCTGTTGCTCTGGCCCAGATGGCTGAGCTACGCTGTCAGTTACCTCTTCATCGCCATTGTCTGGACCAACCACCATCACCTGCTGCGCCACGCGAGGGATGCAACGCCTCGGTTGATGTGGTTCAATTTCGCGCATCTGTTTTCCGTGTCGCTGCTTCCGCTCTCGACCGCCTGGATGGCCGTCAGCGAATTGGCGCCGCAGCCGGTCGCCTTCTATGCCGCGGTTTTCTTCTTAGTGAACGCGACCTACATATTTCTGATCTTGGAGCTTATTGACCGCGCTCCGGTTGATGAGGTCTCGCCAAGAGTTCGCAAGATTATGCACTTCCGATCGATCGTAACCCTCTGCTGTTTTGGGGTGGCTGCGATTGTAGCGTTGAAATATCCGCTGTTTGGGCTCGGAATTTGTTGTTGTTGCCTGATCGTGTATCTGAAGCCAGATGCGCCCGGAGCAGGCCATTCGATGGATGTTGCGTAATTCAAGACCTCCCGATTTCTCGGGAGCCATGAGCCCGTGGCGAATGAATAACGGCCTGGGCACCACAGAGCCAAGGCGGCGGCGGTTCGGTGGTGCGGCGACACCCCGCCAATGTGACGAGCAGATGCGGGCCTTGTGCTCCCTTGCGGACTCGCAAGCCCGAGCCCATGTCCTTTGCGGCATGCTCTTTCCCGTCCTGTTCCTGCTCGGCCTGATCGGCGTTGTCGCGCTTTGCATGAAAGCGCGGGCTGCGCTCGCCCGTGCCGGGGACCCACCTAGCGGTCGTAGTGCCTTGCTATTGGCGCTGACGAGGAATCCGGGCGCCATAAAGATTCCGCCGCCCATGCCCAAGCGCACTCGGGATAGCGAGTTTCCATAACTTCCGCCGCGCAGACACGTTGTAAGTCACCGATAGAAATGGCACTCGGGGTGCTGGTCATCGAGGCGGTCGCGGTGTTGCAAGCGATCCTCGCTGCGCGCTCGAAGCGGTAACACCGGACCCACTATTTCATTTCATAGCATCGATGTTGCTGGATGGGTCGCCGCGCGGAGCGTGGTGGGTGAGGTCTCCGCCCGCGGGCACCCTCACCCGGATCGCTGCGCGATCCGACCTCTCCCGCAGACCGGGAGACGTGAACGGCCCCTATCGCCGGTACAGTGCGGCGGGCTGTTCATCACGGAGCGAAGGATGGTGAACGAGCGGCGGCAAGGTCGCCGGCCAGACCCAGCGCTCCGGCGCGAACAGCGTCCGCATGCGGGGGATCGGGCAGTCGAAGGGCGGGCCACCCTCGGTGCCGGTCTGCATGAAGAGTGCGAACAGCACACCACCCGGTCGCAACCATTGTGCGAGGCGTTGCTCGTACTCCCCCAGGTGGTCCGGCGGCAGCGCGCACAAGCAGGTCTGGTCATAGATGGCGTCAAAGGGCGCGGCCAGCTGCCAGGCGAACAGATCGGCCTCCACCACGCAAGCAGCGGCGCCGAGTTGCGCGCGCTGTGCCGCGGCGGCGCTCGGCGCCACGTCCAGCACGGTGACATCGAACCCTGCGGCGGCGAGAACGGCCGGCTCGGCGCTTCGACCGGCGCCGGGGATCAGGATGCGGCAGGGTGCAAGCTCGCACGACTGACGCCACGCCACGAAGGCTGGGTTGAGCGCCGGGCGCTCCCAGGCCGTCCTGCCTTCTTGGTAACGGCCCTCCCAGTCGATCACCTGCGTCGCGCTCATTCGACCTGCTCCGGCAAGCGCATCCACCCTGGAATGCGTGGGGTCAGCAGCGTTTCGCCGCTGGCGAGCTGATCGCGCAGCGCATCCAGCCGGAGCACGGCGAGCCCGCGCTGATCGCGGCCGGAGCGCATGGTGCCGACCTCCACGCCGTTGCGCAGCACCGGTGTTCCGGCTGCGGGAAGCGGACCCTCGACCTCGACAGGGACCAACCGCCGCTTCACCAGGCCGCGGTATTTGGTTCGCGCGGTCAGCTCCTGGCCCATGTAGCAGCCCTTGGTCCAGGAGATGCCGCCCAGCTCGTCGAACCCGGCCTCCAGCAGCACGGTCTTTTCTGCCTCCAGGTCGCGCGATCCGTCGGGCAGGCCGAGCGCAAGGCGATGCCGATCCCACTCGTCCGTGCTCGCGGTGGTTTGCAACGGTTCGGTTGACAGCACCCGCCAGCCTGCATCGGGCAGGCGCGGATCGGGCGCGGCGATGCCGCCGGAGGTCCATGCCTCGTTCCACGCTGCGTACACCGATAGCTCGTCGTGTGGGGTAATCACCACCTTGGAGCGCAGCCGGAAACGCGACAGGCGCTGCACCAATGCCGGGAGCTGCGCCCGCTCGGCGTCGAGCAGCAGCCGGTCCGGCTCGGCCAGGATGAAGAAATCGGCCAGCCACTTGCCCTGCGGGGTCAGCAGCGCGGCCCAGACGGCGCGGCCCGGCTGGGCCTCGGTCACGTCGTTGGACACGAGGCCTTGGAGGAATGTCACGCGATCGTCGCCGGCGATCTCGATCACGGCCCGTTCGGGCAAATGTGCCAATCGTGTCATGAGGGCAAGTTGGTCGTTGCCGCGGCGCCTCTCAAGCGGTGGCATCCGCATGGCTGCGCGCGGCGCGCTGCCGGCCGCGCCATTCGGTGCCGAGCGCCATCACGACGGTAATCAGCATGAACACAACGGAGGCGTAGAACACCCAGCGCGGTGCGCCACGGTCCATGATCCAGCCGCCCAGCATGGGTCCGATCGTGCCGCCGATGTTCAACCCCACGGTGACGATGCCGAACACCCGGCCGGCCGCGCCGGGCGGGGCGGCGGCGCGGACCATCATGTCGCGCGACGGCGCGATCATGCCGGAGAGGAAGCCGGCCGCCGTCATCGCGGCGATCAGCATGACTGTGTTCAGAGGGACGGTGCCGATCAGGAAGACAATCGCGGCAGTCGCTCCGAATGCTGCCGCGGCGACCTCGCCGTGCCGGCGGGTCATGTCGGCGATGACGCCGCCGGCCAGCACGCCGGCCGCTGTCGCCGTCAGAAATGCGGACAGAGCGCCGTTGGCTACCACCAGTCGCACACCATACAGCGCTTTCAGGGCGACGACGGAAAAGTTGGTCAGAGCGCCGGTCGAGAGGCTGAGGAGTGCGAAGAATATCGTCAAGCCGATGATGGTGGGGCTCAGCAGCCTGGCGGCCGGCACTCGCGCCGCCGGGGCAGGGCCGCTGGCAACCGCGGGTACCGCTGTCGCAGTGTCCAGTCGGCTGGATAACGCAAGCGGCAGCGCTACCACGGGCCCGATCAGAGCGGCGACGAAGAATGCGGCCTTCAGCCCGCCATGGGTGCTGACCAGCAGCATCACCGGCGGCGCGATCGCTCCGCCCAGGTATCCGGCGAAAGTATGAAACGAAAAGGCTCGGCCGACGCGCGCCGGTTCGATGGCCGCGCCCAGGACAGCATAGTCCGACGGGTGGTACACCGCGTTGGCCATGCCGAAGACGGTCGCCGCGGCCAGCAGGCAGGCATAGTGCGGGTAGAGGCCGAAGCAGCCGAACGCCGCGCCGGACAGGCAAAGGCCGCCGATCAACATGCGCCGCGAGCCAAGGCGGTCGACCAGCCAGCCGACCGGCGCCTGCACCACCGCCGAGGCCACGTTGGCGAGCGTGATGGCCAGCCCGAGACGGACGAAATCAACTCCGAGCCGCTGGTGCAACAGTGGGAGCAGCGGCACCAGCACCAGCCCGTGGAAGTGGCTGACCAGATGGGCAGAGCAGATCAGCCCGAGGGTCTTCGCCTCGGCGGCTCGGCCGGATGCGGCTGGCGTCATGCGGCCTGGCAGCGGAAGCCGTCACCCCAGGCGGTGAACCGGACGGCCGACGGCGACGGGAAATGCGCCGTGCAGCACAGCGTGCCGGACTCGCAGGCGTTCTGGAGGAAGCTGCGGCGGGTGAGCGCGGCCTGGCTGGGGTCGGTGTCGGCACGCATGGAGAGCTCGGGATAGCGCGCCTGGATCGGCGAGTGGATCAAATCGCCGGTGAGGATGGCGTCGTTGGCGCCGCGGCCGAGCAGCACGGCGAAATGGTCCGGCGTGTGGCCGGGCGTCGGCAGCAGGCGGACGTGGTCGTCGAGCGCGTGATCGCTGGTAACGAAATCGGCGCGTTTTGCTTCGACGATCGGGATCACGCTGTCAGCGATGCAGGCGATCGGCGTTTTGGCGTGCTGATCGGTCCAGTAGACGTATTCGCGCTCAGAGAACAGGTAGCGTGCGTTGGGGAAGGTCGGAACCCAGCGTCCATTGTCGAGCCGCGTGTTCCAGCCGACGTGATCCACGTGCAGATGGGTGCACATGACGTAGTCGATGTCGTCCACCGTGAGGCCGATGGCTTTCAGGCCCGCCATCCAGGTGTCGTCTGTTTTCATGTGCCAGGGCGGACGGCTGGCCCGGTCCTTGTCGTTACCGATGCAACTGTCGACGAGGATGGTATGGTGGGGCGTGCGGACGACATAGGACTGGAAACAGAGCACCAGCTTGCCGGTGGCGGGGTCGAGCGCAGCCGGCTCCATCCAATGGCGGTTTTCGTCGAGGGTCTCGCGGGTGAGGCCGGGGATGAACTCGAATGGGTCGGTGAACGGGATCTCCTGCTCGATGATCCGATGGACGGTCAGGTCGCCGATGGTGAGTGTCATGCTCATGGCGCTGCTCCAGGACGTTTCCTGGGCGGATGTTAGGCCGATTTGATGGCGGCAGGAACCACCTCTCCCGCTTCTGGGCGAGAGGTCGTGGCGCTCAGCACGGCGGGTGGGATCCACGGCACGCGCAACCGGGTGTGTGGGTAGAACTGGCGCGGCTCGATGGTCTGAGGCATGGGCCGGGCGAGAGGGCTTTCTCACCCCGCGCGATCGGTGGCGGCGAGCAACCGCTCGGTTTCCTCCAGTATGGCCGCCGCCAGCGCCGCACCCTGGTCCGCCTGACCGGCAGCCGAACCAGTCCCTGCCTTGAAGGCCGGGTCATCGTGCGTTATCTGTCACGCATGAACAAGCCAATGACGCCTCGGGAGCGGGCCGCCCGGTACCGCGCCGGGCTGAAATCTCGTGGTCTCCATCAGGTACAGATGATTGTCCCCGATTTATGGGCGCCTGCGATACAGGCCCGGCTCCGGGCCGCTTGCGTCAAGCTGTCGGCCAGAGGGGAAATCGAAGAAATGCGGGCGCTCGCGGCATTTTCTGAGGCTGCCTGGGCAGACACCCCGGAGTGACGCAGCTCGGATGGCGGTCGGGCCGCAACCTTTCCGGCGCGGCGCGGTGGTGATTGCGCGTATGCCCGAGGACACCAAGGCAGGGCGGCCTGTGGTAGTGATCCGCTCCAACGCACTCGCGGCAACGCCCTGGGTCGCGGTGCTGCCGCTTACCTCCGACCTGGACACCGACATGCCGCAATGGGTGCGGGTGGAACCGACGCCAGGTAATGGCTTGCGGCAGACATCGCGCGTCATGTGCGACTGGCCACAGACCCTTTGGAGTGCACGAATCCAGACGGTCATCGGCGCACTGGACTCGGCGAGTATGGCACAGGTGACGGCATTGCTCGCCGCGTCGCTGGGCGCTGGCGAGGCGGACGCCTGACCTACTTGCCGCGCTACGCGGCTTTGGCCTTGTGTGGACGATCGGCTTCGATTCCGGCAGTCCCGGCTTTCAGTGGCGGCCCATTCCCGTTGCCGACTTGCTGAGCGCCGACCACCGACCACTGACTACTCGTGAAGGTCACCCCGCCATCGCCCATCCCCACGGCCCGCGCCCTCCCCGCAATTCGTAGCTCCCGCCTGCATCGGTCCACCCCGAACCGGCCGCCCGCAGAAACTGACCGCTGATCGCTGACCACTGGTAACTGATACGGGGCCGGCCCACGCCAGCCCTGCCGTTCCGATTCGCGGCTAAATCTACGGCACGACCTTGAGTTCGGTCAGGCCTTCGGCCAGCACACGCCGCAAGTCATCTGCCGCCAGCGCGATGCAGCCCTCGGTCGGCGCGTAATCGGCCCGCGCGGTGTGAACGAAAATAGCCGAACCCCGCCCGCGCACGACGGGCGTATCGTTCCAGCCTAGCACGCCTATCAGGTCGTAGAGCCCGTCGGCTCGCCAGAGCTTCTCGTGGTGCGCGTCGTGCGGCAGCCGGATCAAACGGTTGTAGTCGGCATGGGAGGGGTCGTCGCACCAGGCGTCGTCCGGGGCGATCGGCTCGATCCGCACGGCGCAGTCCGGCACCGGTACGCGGTCGGCGCGGTAGACCACGCGGCGCAACGGGAGGAGGCCGGCCGGAGTTGCGCCGTCGCCTTCCTGCTTGTCGGGGCGTACGCCGCCGCGCCCGATGGCGACGCGGAAAATCCGCGCGCCCAGGATCAGTCGGCCATCCTGGTGGACGACCGCTCGCATCGGCTCAGTCCAGCAAGTGTCCGAACCGCCGCGCCTTGGTCGCCAGGTACTCGTCGTTCACGCCGTTCGGAGGGAAGGCGTGCGGCTCGCGCGCGACCACCTCGATCCCGCATGCCTCCAGGGCGGCGACCTTGTCGGGATTGTTGGTCAGCAGGCGGATGCGGCGGATGCCGAGCTGTTGCAGCATGGCGGCGGCGACGAGGAAGTTGCGCTCGTCGGCGCCCCAGCCGAGCGCGCGGTTGGCGTCCAGCGTGTCGAAGCCGCGGTCCTGCAAGGCGTAGGCGCGCAGTTTGTTGACCAGCCCGATGCTGCGTCCCTCCTGGGCGAGATAGAGCAGGACGCCCGCGCCTTCCTCGGCCATGCGGCGGATCGCGCCTTTGAGCTGGGCTCCGCAGTCGCAGCGCAGGCTGCCCAGCAGATCGCCGGTGAAGCATTCGGAATGGAGGCGAACCAAGGGAGCTTCCTGCGCCTCGGGGACGCCGACGATGATGGCGAGGTGCTCGAAGCCGCCATCCTCGGTTCGGAACGCGACGATTCGGGTGTCGGCGGCCGAATCGAGCGGGGCAGCAGCCTCGGCAACCTTGCGCAGTCCGGCCGCCGCGGCCGGCCGGTACGCGAGGACGTCTGCCGCCTCTACGGCGAGCAGCCCCTGGCGTGCCGCCTCCTCGGCCGCCGATGGCCCGGCCGGGGCACAGAGTACAGCAGGCAGGAGCCGGGCGAGCTTCGTTAGCTCCAACGCGGCGGCGCTGGCCGGCGGCGCGGTCGTAGTCTCCGGCTGCACTGGAAGCGACTGATGCTCGGTCGGATCGGCGATGCTGTGCAGCACCTCGGGCGCCAGCAGGGCGGCCGGCAGGCGCAGAGCAATCGCCGGGTCGGCGTGCTCGACGGGGCGGTGCAGCACGAACGCTGCCCGCACGGGCGCCAGCAGCAGCAGCGGCGGCTCGGGCGTCAGCGCGGCCAGTTCGTCGATGCCCCGCGGCCCTGCCGTTTCGGCCGCCAGCAGGACAAGCGGCGCGGGGCCGGTCAGCAATATCGGCGATCCGCGACGCAACTCGGCGCCGGCACGATGGACCGCGCGCAGTTGTGCCACCGACAACCCCCTCCCTGGAGGGGAGCCAGGAGCGGGGGCAGTCAAGGCGTCCAGGGCGGCCGACGTTCGGGTCACGGTTCGATCACGATAAAGCGAAATAAAGCTGGCCTATTTTGGTCACTATTCACCCCGACGGTAATGGCAGGTCACCTGCGCGAGGCCAGCATGCCACGCACCGCGGACCACTGGACGGGGGAGTATATGGCGGACCGGACCGACTGTTGCGGAGAGGCTCACGGCGATGTGAGCGCCCATCCGGTCGCCCCTTTGGCTCTGGTGGTTCTTCAAGCGTGATGGCATCCAATGTACTCTCGCGTGTACCGGCGAGTCGTCCCGCCGGCGCCCGGATCACCCATCTGCGGTGTGCTCCTGTCGCGCCCGGCACGTGCGAAGGATAAAATGCAATGTCGAGCGAACGACCGATCCTGATCGTTGACGATGATAATGACCTGCGCCTGACCCTGGCAGAGCAACTGGCGGTCGATGGCGAGTTCACCTCGGTCGAGGCGGCCTCGCTGAGCGAGGCCGACCGACAGCTTGGGGGCAAGGACGCCCGGTTCGACGCGGTCATCCTGGACGTCACCCTGCCGGACGGCGATGGGCGCGATTTCTGCATGAAGCTGCGCCGGCAGGGCCACAAGATGCCGGTCATCATGCTGACCGGCTCGGACGCCGAGACCGACGTCGTGCGGGGCCTTGATTCGGGCGCCAACGACTATATCGCCAAGCCGTTCCGGCTGGCCGAGCTGCTGGCCCGGCTGCGCGCCCAGCTTCGCATCTTCGAGAACAGCGAGGACGCGGTGTTCACCATCGGGCCGTACACGTTCCGCCCGTCAGCGAAACTGCTCCAGGACCCGACCAAGAACCGGCGCATCCGGCTGACCGAGAAGGAAGCAGCGATCCTCAAGTTCCTCTACCGGGCCGGCGATCGAGCGGTGGCGCGGCAAGTGCTGTTGAACGAGGTCTGGGGCTACAACGCCGCGGTCACTACCCACACGCTGGAGACGCACATCTACCGGCTGCGTCAGAAGATCGAACCCGATCCGGCCAACGCCCGACTCCTGGTGACCGAGGGCGGCGGCTACCGCCTGGTGCCCGAGGGCGTGCCGGCAGCCTCGGTGCCGGCCTAAGGAGGGGCGTGGAGAACGAACTCTACTGGCAGGACGTCCTGCTCTGGTCGGAGAGCCAAGCCGAGCTGCTGCGCCGCCTCGCCCGGGGAGAGAGGGTGGAAGGCGTGGACTGGGAGCACGTCATCGAGGAGGTCGAGGACGTGGGCCGATCGGAATGGCATTCGGTCGAGGCGCTGCTGCTGCAAGCAATGGTTCGTCTGCTGAAGGCGACAGCATGGCCTGCTGCGCAACCATGTGAACATTGGCGTTCCGAGGCTGTCGGTTTCCTCCTTTTGGCCAAGCGACGCTTTGCTCCTTCCATGCGGCAGCGGATCAGCGTCGAAGAGGTGTACGGCGACGCCCTCAAGCAAGTGCGGCTGACCACTATCGATGGCCGGCCGCCTGGTGCGCTGCCGGACCAGTGCCCCTTCACGTTCGATGCGCTGCTTTCCGCCGACAGGGATGCGCTGGAGGCACAGCTTCATCGCGGGTTAGAAGCTCAGCTCCACGCAGACGGGAACGTGGTCTGAACCCTGCGGCCAGTCGCGTGCGTCTTTCAGCACGATCTGCCGGCGCAGCGCCCCGGTCAGATCGTGGGTGACCCAAATGTGGTCGAGCCGCCGGCCGCGGTCGGATGCCCGCCAGTCCCAGTTGCGGTACGACCACCACGTGTAAAGCTTCTGGTCGGGGGGCACGAAATGCCGGACAGCATCGACGAAGCCGGTCTGCTGCCAAGCGGTCAGGCCCTCGGTCTCCGGCGGCGTGTGACTGACGATCTTGAGAAGCTGTTTGTGGCTCCAGACATCATGCTCGAGCGGCGCAATGTTGAGATCGCCCACCAGCACGGTGCGGGCCAATCCGGTGCGAGCAGCGAACCACATGCGCGTCTCGGCTACGAAGTCGAGCTTGTGCGCGAATTTCGGGTTCTGCGCGCGATCCGGCACGTCGCCGCCCGCCGGCACATAGAAATTGTGCAGCTCCACCGGCCCGCCCGGTGCGTCGAGCAAAACCGACAAATGCCGGCAGTCGCCCCTGGCGCACCAATCGGGAGCGAGCGACACGACCTCGATCGGATGGCGCGAGAGAATGGCGACGCCGTTGTAGCCTTTCATGCCGCGGAACGCGACGAACGGGAAACCAAGCCGGCGGGGCCCATCCGCGGGGAACAGCTCATCCGGGACCTTTGTCTCCTGGAGGCAGATCACGTCCGGGGTCAGAGCAGAGGTCAGCTTCTTGAGCAGCGGCAGGCGCAGCCGAAGCGAATTTATGTTCCAGGTGACGATTCGCAAAGTGTAATCCGCCCCACGATTCCGACCGGTGCACGATACCGGGCCGTCGGCGCGCGGAACAGCGCGGCGGCGAACCGGACCGGGCGCCACGCGTTGGGGAGGATCAATGACAGGCTGCCGCTCTCGGGCGGCTTACCGTGACTCCGCGTTTTGTGAGGTTCAGTCCGGCGCGTCTCCGCTCATTTTGCGTGGACGGCCACGGAAAGGGAGCGAGCGGACGACATGGCGCCGAAAATCTACCACATGCATCCGCTGGTAGCCGGACCGCTCGCCGAGTGGCCACGGCATCTGGCGCGATGCCGTTCCATGGGCTTCGATTACGTCGGCTCGGCGCCGATGTTCGCGCCCGGCCGCGACGGCGACATCTTCCTCTCCGCCGACCATGAGGCGCTGCATCCGGCCCTGGGATGGGACGGGCCGGCCGATGCCGGGATTGCCAAACTCGCGGACGACGGCACCCGGCACGGGCTGCGGCTGATCCTGGACCTGGTGCCCGACCGGGTGGCGATCGATGCGGTCATCCGCGCCCGGCAGCCGGGGTGGTTCGAGGTCGCCGAGGCCGGCGGCGAGCCGCCCGATCCGCGCCATAAGCCACGCTCGCGCGACGCCGCCGAGCCGCGGTACGATGCCGACGAGCCCGCCGGTCGGCTCGGCGCGTGGTGGGCCGAGCGCCTGACACGGCTCACGCACGCCGGCGTGGCCGGGTTTCGCTGCCTCAACCCGCATCATGTGCCGGCGGCGATCTGGCGCCAGATCATTGCCGAGGTCGGCGGAGCGGCAGCCGGAACCCTGTTCATCGCCTGGACGCCCGGTCTTCCGCGCGACGCCGTCGCCCTGTTGGGGGGGCTGGGATTCGATTTCGTGGCCTCCTCGCTCGCCTGGTGGGACGCGCGGGCAAGCTGGTTCGTCGAAGAGGCGGAGACGCTGCGGCAGGTTGCGCCGAGCATCGCCTCGCCAGAGCCTTCGTTCGTGGAGCGGCTGGCACCGCATGTCGATCCCGAGGCCGATCCGGTCGTCGCCTATCGGCGGGCGCTGCGCCTGGCGGCCGCCACCGCCAGCGGGTTGTTCGTGCCGATGGGGTTTGAATATGTCACCCGTCGCGCGTTCGACGCTGCGCGCGCGGCGCCCCAGGATTTCGAGCAGGCACGGCAGGAGGCGCACCGCGACCTGAGCGACGAGATCCGGGCTGCCAACCGGCTGGCCGACCAGATCGCCGCGCTTGGCGTCGATGGGGAGATGCGCGCGCTGACGGGGCCGGAGTCGACGGTGACCGCGCTGTTGCGCGCCGATGCTCCTGATGTGCGGCAGGCGGACCGCGCGGTGGTGGTGGTGACCAATCCGGCCTTGACCCGGTCGGCGCGGCTGGACGCCGTGCCGCTGCTGCATCTGCCGGTCACGGCGGGAGCGGCGTTCGGGGCGCCCGCTCTCGCTGACGGCGAGCTCGACCTGCGCTCCCCGCTTGGGCCGGGCGAAGTGCGCGTATTTCGCTATGACCGCGCACCGCCGGTCATTGTGCCGCGGATTCGCGGCACGGCGGGGGCGGTGGAGGCTGCCGCCGCGCCGCGGATCGCCATCGAGGCGGTCGCGCCGACGGTCGATGGGGGTCGGTTCGCGGTCAAACGCGTGGCCGGCGATCCGGTCACGGTGGCGGCGGATATCTTCGCCGATGGGCACGACGTGCTGGGTGCCGCGCTGTTATGGCGGACGGCGGACGACAGCGGCTGGCAGCGTGAGCCCATGCGGCCGACAGTCAACGACCGCTGGCAGGCGAGCTTCACCCCGGTCCGCGTGGGCCGGCACTGGTTCACCATCGAGGCCTGGTGGGATGAATGGCGGTCGCTGCGCCGCGATATGATGCGCAAGCGCGAGGCCGGACAGGACGTGGCGGCCGAGATCGAAGAGGGCGTCCAGCTTCTGCGCCGGATTGCCGCGGAGGTCGTGGCGGGGGCACCGTTGCAGGCGATGCTGCGGCGACTGGATGGCACCTCCCCCGCGGATCGCCTCGAAATGCTGGTTTCCGAGGAAACCGTGGCTGCGGTCGATGCTGCCGGGCACCGTCCGTTCGCTACGCGCCATGCCGAGATGCCGCTGGACGCCGACCGCGCGCAGGCGGCGTTCGCGAGCTGGTATGAGATGTTCCCACGCTCGGCAACGCGCGATCCGGCGCGGCATGGCACGTTCGACGACGTGATCGCGGCACTGCCGCGCATCCGCGATCTGGGTTTCGACGTGCTGTATTTCCCGCCGATCCACCCGGTCGGGCATACCAATCGCAAGGGCCGCAACAATGCGCTGCGGGCCGAGCCGGGCGACCTGGGGAGTCCCTATGCGATCGGCGACGAAGGGGGCGGGCACGATGCGATCCTGCCGGCGCTGGGGACGCTGGCGGACTTCCGCCAGCTGATCGCCGCGGCGTGGGCGCACCGGTTGGAGGTGGCGCTCGATTTCGCCATTCAATGCTCGCTCGATCATCCTTGGATCAGGCAGCATCCACAGTGGTTCCGCTGGCGGCCGGACGGGTCGGTGCGGTACGCGGAGAACCCGCCGAAGAAATACGAGGATATCGTCAACGTCGATTTCTATTCGCCTGCGGCGATTCCAGATCTGTGGCTGGCATTGCGCGATGTAGTGCTGTTCTGGGCGGACCAGGGCGTGCGGATCTTCCGGGTGGACAATCCGCACACCAAGCCGCTGCCGTTCTGGGAATGGATGATCGCGGACATTCGGGCCAGGGATCCTGGTGTCATTTTTCTTTCCGAGGCTTTTACCCGGCCGAAGCTGATGTACCGGCTGGCCAAGGTCGGCTTTACGCAGTCCTATACGTACTTCACCTGGCGCAACTCCAAGCAGGAGATCATGGAGTATGTGACCGAGCTCAACTCGCTGCCGGTGAGGGAGTTCTTCCGGCCAAATTTCTTTGTCAACACACCGGACATCAATCCGCATTTCCTGCAGACGTCGGGACGCGCTGGATTTTTGATCCGGGCAGTGCTGGCGACGACGCTGTCGGGCCAGTGGGGGATGTATTCCGGTTTCGAGCTGTGCGAAGCGGCGCCGCTGCCGGGGCGCGAGGAGTACCTCGATTCCGAGAAGTACCAGATTCGGGTGCGCGACTGGCAGGCGCCTGGGAACATTGCCGGCGAGATCGCCGCGCTGAATCGTATCCGCCGTGCCAATCCCGCGCTGCAAACGCACCTGGGCGTGCGATTCTATAGCGCGTTCAACGACCAGGTGCTGCTGTATGGCAAGATGGCGCGAGGCGGCCGGGCGATGGTGCTGGTGGCGCTGAGCCTGGATCCACATCACGTTCAGGAGGCGGGGATCGAGATCCCGCTATGGGAATGGGGCCTGCCTGACAGCGGAGTGCTCGCCGCCGAGGACCTGATGCGTGACCACCGCTTCACATGGATAGGGAAGAACCAGATCGTGCGGCTGGATCCTGCTGAGATGCCGTTCTGCATCTGGCGCATCGCACCCGTGGGGGCGGCAGCATGAACGCGCCACTCGCCACACCATTGCCGTTTGTCGCTGCCCCAGCGGTCGAGGACGACCGGCTATGGTACAAGGACGCGGTCATTTACCAGATCCATGTCAAGTCGTTCTTTGATGAGAACAACGACGGTGTGGGCGATTTTCCTGGGCTGTTGTCGAAGCTTGACTATATCGCTTCGCTGGGTGTGACCGCGATCTGGCTGCTGCCATTCTATCCCTCGCCCCGCGTGGACGACGGGTATGACATCAGTGACTACCGCAGCGTGCATCCCGACTATGGCACCTTGCCGGACGTGAAACGCTTCATCGCGGAGGCGCATGCGCGCGGCATTCGGGTGATTACCGAGCTGGTGATCAACCACACCTCGGACCAGCATCCGTGGTTTCAGCGCGCCCGGGTGGCGAAGCCCGGCTCGTCGAACCGCAATTTCTATGTGTGGTCTGGCACGGACCATAAATATGCGGGCACGCGCATCATCTTCGTGGATACCGAGCGGTCGAACTGGACGTGGGACGAGACAGCGGGCGCTTATTACTGGCATCGCTTCTATTCGCATCAGCCGGATCTGAATTTCGACAATCCGCGCGTGACGAAGGAAGTGCTGTCGGTGATGCGGTACTGGCTGGCGATGGGCGTCGACGGGTTGCGTCTGGACGCGGTGCCGTACCTGGTCGAGCGCGAAGGCACCAGCAGCGAGAACCTGCCGGAGACGCATGACGTGCTGCGGAAGATCCGCGGCGAGGTGGATGCGTCGTTCCCTGATCGCATGCTGCTGGCCGAGGCAAATCAGTGGCCGGAGGACACCAAGGAGTATTTCGGCAACGGCGACGAATGCCACATGGCGTTCCATTTCCCGCTGATGCCGCGGATGTACATGGCGATCGCGCGGGAGGACCGGTTCCCGATCACCGACATCCTTCGCCAGACCCCCGACATTCCGGCGAACTGCCAATGGGCGATCTTCCTGCGCAACCACGACGAGCTGACCCTGGAGATGGTCACCAATTCCGAGCGTGACTATCTTTGGGAGACATACGCAGCCGACCGTCGCGCGAGACTAAATCTGGGGATCCGCCGCCGGCTTGCGCCGCTGCTGGAGCACGACCGCCGGCGCATCGAGCTGATGAATTACCTGTTGCTGTCGATGCCCGGCACGCCGGTGATCTACTACGGTGACGAGATCGGCATGGGCGACAACATCCATCTAGGCGACCGCAACGGGGTGCGCACGCCGATGCAGTGGTCGCCTGACCGCAACGGTGGTTTCTCGCGTGCTGATCCAGCTTCGCTGGTGCTGCCGCCGATCATGGATCCGCTTTATGGCTATGAGGCGGTCAACGTGGAGGCGCAGACCCGCGACCCGCATTCGCTGCTGAACTGGATGCGGCGCGTGCTGGCGGTACGGCGCCAGCATCGCGCCTTCGGCCGCGGCGACTTCCGGCTGCTGTATCCGAAGAATCGAAAGATTCTCGCGTATCTGCGCTCGTATGGTCAGGAGACGCTGCTCTGCGTGGCCAACCTCGCGCGTACACCACAGGCGGTGGAGTTGGATTTGTCGGAATTCGCCGGACGGTTTCCGGTGGAACTGGATGGGGCGTCGGTGTTTCCGCCGGTGGGTCAACTGACGTATCTGCTGACGTTGCCGCCATATGGTTTCTACTGGTTCCTTCTGGCCACGGAAGTGGACTGGCCGTCCTGGCACACACCGGCGCCGGAGCCCATGCCGGACTATCAGACGGTCGTTTTGCGCAGCTCGATGTCCGATGCGCTTGCCTTGGCGCGCGCGGCGATGGAACGGGATATCCTTCCGACTTATCTGGCGAAGCGCCGGTGGTTTTCGGCCAAGGATCAGACGTTGGGCGCGGTGCGCCTGGCATTGCTGTCCCGGGTGGCGAATGCCGAGCGGGATGTGCTGCTGGCCGAGGTCGAGACCGAGCTGGCGGGCGGAACGGCGCGCTGGCTTTTGCCGCTGTCGGTCTATTGGGAGGATGAGCCGGCCGCGGCGTTGCCGGCGCAGCTTGCGTTGGCGCGGGTGCGCCATCGCAGCCGGGTCGGCCTGCTGACCGATGGGTTCGCGATACCGGCTTTCGTCCGGGCGATGATGACGGGGTTTGCCGAGGGGCGGCAAATCGCCACCGAAGACGGCGAGCTGCGGTTCGAGCCGAGCTATCGCATGCGGGAGGCCAGCATCGCCCCGGATGCCGGGATCAACTGGCTGTCGGCCGAACAGTCCAACAGCTCGCTGATCGTGGGCGACGTGGCGATGCTGAAGATCTTCCGCCGAATCGTCGGCGGCCCGCATCCCGAGGCCGAGATGGGGCGTTATTTGACCGAGCAGGGCTTTGCGGGAATACCGCCGCTGCTGGGAGAACTGGTGCGTATCGGGGATGACGGGACGCGGCACACGTTGGCGGTCGCTCAGGGTTTCATCCGAAACCAGGGTGATGGCTGGAACTGGACGCTGGAGTGGCTGATGCGCGGCCTGTCGGATCTGGACGCCGAAGGCGATATGGGCGCATCCCCGCACGAGCACTTCGAGGATTACGAGGCGATCGCCACTCTGTTGGGACGCCGGCTTGGCGAGATGCACGCGGCGCTCGCGCAGCCTTCGGACGACCCGGCATTTGCGCCG
>Ga0335075_10005377_pt1 | contig 19908 bp, 16 predicted proteins | sample Lox_Sample_24_FD_206723 | JGI IMG/M metagenome (GOLD analysis project Ga0335075, IMG submission 206723) | Soil microbial communities from Loxahatchee National Wildlife Refuge, Florida, United States - Lox_Sample_2.4 | ecosystem: Environmental > Terrestrial > Soil > Wetlands | place: USA...
AGTGAGGACAGGAAGTGCGGCTGCGGTGTCGTCGCCATCGAGGAGGCCATCGCCGCCAGGGTTCCCGGCTTGCCGTGCAGCGTGCCCTGCCAGAAGCCGCGGCCCGGCCAGGCCTGCAGCACGGCCATGCCGACGAGGAACAGCCCGAGGCCGGCCAGCACCTGACGGCCGAGCCGGGCCGACTGCCATCGGTCCGGGGGCAGCGCGATCAGCAGCCCGGCAGCACAGTAGAACAGCACCGCGCCTGGAGCGCCGAACAGGAAGGTAAGGCCAGGCGCGAAGATGCTGCCGAGCGCTTCGCCGAACACCCAGACCACGAGGCCCCAGCCGACGCTCGCTAGGCCGGCCAGCCGCGACCACCAGCCTGAGGGAGCTGCGATGAGCCAGACGCCAATGCCGACCTGGATCCACACGGCCGCCGCGCCTGCCTGGATCGGGTGGTACGACCACGAGGTGCCGGCCCAGTTCACCAGATGCTGAACCCAGGCCGGCGAGCTTGCCGCGCTGGGTTCGATGGCCTGGGACGGGAGGCCCGCGGCCATGGCGGGCTGTGCTTGCAGCAGGCCGTCGAGGATCCAGATAATGCCGAAGCCGATCCGGAGCAGCCGCCTCGCAGCGGGCTCGGCGGCCAGGCCCTGGCCGGCCCTGACTGAGGGAGCCCACTCCCTGACACCAACGCGCACCAGTGCGAGCACGATGAGCAGGCCGATAACGATGAGCCCCTGATGCAGCAGCGCGGTCCGGAACGCGTCAACGAGCGTCGGATTGGTCGAGCTGAGCCCGGAGTTCATGCCTGGCATCATGGTCTCCTGTCAGCTTGGCAACCGGGGCGCCGACGCGTGCATGGCCAGCGCCTTGATCGCCTTGTCGATCGGGCTGTCCGCCTTAACGCCTTGCGCATGCAGCGTAACCAGGTCCTTACTGAGCGTTATCTCGGCCCTGTTCCTGGCCTGCGCAGTGGTGGCGGAGAGCACGGCAGCCACGTCGGTCTGGACCTGCGCGGCGTCCGACGCTGCCCACTGGACAAGACTGTTGACAGCGTTCGCCAGCCCGAAGCTGTCCAGCGACTCGGGCACCTGATAGCTCTGCAGGTCGTCGATCTGCTCGTTGTTAGCCGGGCCACAGTTCTCGGCGCCGTCCTGCGCCACTCCGATGCCGTTGGTGACGTCCTGGCTGCTGTCATAGTGCTCGGCCTGGACTGCGTGCAGGGCCTGAAGCGACTCGCTGACGCCGGCCGCGCACGACTCGACGTCCGAGTTCACTTCCTGCAGGAAGCCGCGCATGTCGCTGGCGCGCTCGGCCTGGGACGGCTTGTGCACCAGGGCAACCGCGACGCAGGCTGCCAGGAAGAGCACAAGCGCCGCTATGACCCACCGTGGCATGCGCGGCGCCGGCCATCCGCTCGCCCGGACCGGGGCGCGCGGATTCTGCCTGGATGTCATGGACGGCATCTGTCAGTCAGCCTCGATCCTGGTCCATCAGCGCGACGTCCCTGGTCAGGACTCGCGTCGTCAGTGGCCCGACGACGTGTGCGACGATCCGGTGCGCCGCGTTGAGAAGGAAGGTCTGAGGCAGCGCATACACGCCGTAGGAGGTTGTGGTACGCGCCGGATAAGGGGCTGACCCGACCGGATAGCGCACCCCTGCCCGGTGCATGAACCGCAGCGCCGCTGCAGACTCGTCGCTCGCATCGATGCCGAGCACGATTACGTGCCCATGCATGGCGGAATAGTACCTGGCGAGTAGAGCTGTCGCGTGCTGGCATGGATTGCACCAGGAAGCGAAGAAATTCAGCACGGGCGGGCGGACCGCGCACGCTGCCAGCGCTGCGCTCACCGGGCGCCCCCGGACTGGCCCTCGGCTGAGGTGCCCGGCTTCGATACCGCCGGGCCGGCGGACTTGTCCGGAGCCGCCAGGCCGGGAGCGGACAGCCCGTCCGGTGCTGGCGACGAGCTAAGCGGGAGCACGAGCTCGAAGCGGCTGCCGAGGCCGGGTGTACTGCGGGCCCTGACCTCGCCGCCATGTCCCTCGGCGACAGCCCTGACCAGAGCCAGGCCAAGCCCGGTCCCGCGCCGCCCGGCCGGCGCCGAGCCGGTCGCGAAGCGCTCGAAGATGTGCTCGAGGTCGGCCTGCGTGATACCGGCGCCACTGTCCTGCACGACCAGGCTGACCTGGCTGGCCGCCTCGTTGCGGACCACCGACAGCCGGATGAGGTCGTCTGAGGTGGTGTGCTGGGTCGCGTTCTCCAGCAGGGCGTCGATGGCCAGGCCGAGCCGCTCGATGTCAGCGAGAGCGGATGCCTCATCGAGCTGCCCGAGCTGCCAGTGGCGGTCGGCGGCGGGTCGCCAGCGCCATAGCGCCTCAGCGACGAACGCGTCGAGGTCGACCGGCTCCGGCTGCAGGAATTCGGGGACAGCCGATGCGGCGATCAGCAGCAGCCGCTCACTGAGCGTCCGCAGCCGGTTCAGTTCTCCGAGGACCACGTTGATGTCCCGGTGGTCCTGGCTGTTTACCAGGTTCCTGGCCAGCAGCTCGGAGTGGCCGAGGGCGATCGTGATCGGAGTCCTGAGCTGATGACTGGCGTCCTGGAGGAAGCGACGCTGAGCTGCGAGCAGCCGCTCGTTCTGCTCGCTGACCCGGATCCGCTCGGCCACGGCAGCCAGCCGCCGCCGGCTGTGCCACATCATGACGAGAAACATCACAGTGACGAGCGGCACCTCGGCCAGCTCCTCGGCTGGCTGCTCGCCACGCAGCACGTCGACGCTGATGGCGGCAAAGGTGGTCATGATCATGGCGGCCAGCGCCCATGGCGTCGGCCCGGCGTCGCGCAGCCGGATGCTGTACAGAAGGACGAAGCTGATCCAGACGAGGAGCGGTATCGCCGCCCACCGCTCGAAGACCAGGATCGCGACGATGCCGAGCAGCCACAGCACGATCCAGGCCATGTCGAGCCACCCGGTCCAGGCGCGCAGCCGCTGCACTTCCTGGTGCCACAGCTGCCGGAGGTGCCGCAGCGGGTCATCGGTCAGGCCCGCCGGCGCACCGGTTAGCGCATGGTCAGGCAGCGAGCCGGTATCCCGCACCGCGCACCGTCTTGATCAGGTCGAAGCCCAGCTTGGAACGCAGCCTGCGCACGCAGACGTCGACAACGTTCGAGCCGGGATCGAAGTCGATGCCCCACACGGAGGCGAGCAGCGACCCCTTGCTGACGGACTCGCCGTCGTGCTCCATGAGCTCCCGGAGCAGGAGCATCTCGAGCCTGGTCAGCTGCACGGGCCCCGGCCCGGCGTCGGCATACATGCGGCCGAGGTCCAGGACCAGATGACCCACCCTGATCTGCTGGTCCGGCTGGTGCTCGCCGTGCTCGCCACGGAGCTGCACGCGGACCCTGGCCAGCAGCTCGTCGAGCGAGAACGGCTTGGTCAGGTAGTCGCTGGCGCCAGAGTCCAGGCAGCTGACTTTGGTCGGAACGTCGGACTGGCAGGACAGCACCAGGACCGGCACGTCCGTCCGCGCCCGCCGGAGAGCGGTCAGCACCTCGTGCCCGTCGGTGAGCGGCATGACGAGATCGAGGATGACCAGCTGGTAGTCCCGGGCTAGGGCCAGAGTCAGCCCGGTCTGACCATCGGCGGCAGTGTCGATGTCGTATCCGGCACCCTGCAGTGCCCGGCTGACCAGGTCGCGGATGTCGGTCTCGTCATCAATGACCAGGACGCGGCCCCGCTGCACGCGTTGGGGCGCCTGGCTGCGGGTCATGGCTGACGCGACCTCGATTACTCAGATATGCGTGATCGTTATAAACCACCGATTGGGCGCACTGACGTGCAGGGCCGCCCACTAGCACAGGATCTACTCCAGGAGGATAGGTCGGTCAAGTCTCGCTAACCTCCCGAAAAACCTATGCATTCGATTGCATCGTTGAGCATACTAGCTCAGCGCCCCAACGGGGCGAAGTTAGCGACCGCGCACCGCCTGTAGGCAACCATGACAATTTCGTCATCGTGGACCTCTTGCCCTGATCGGCCGCCATCCGCAGGATCTGATTCATTCATCCGAGGGCAGCGGCTGGCCCGATAGCTCAGCCATGCCCCCGGCCCGAGGTGCGCACAGGCATAGAAGCGAGGTGATGGCCGGTGTCTTTGCCGGCCCGTATCGTGACGCTGCTGGTGGCGTTCCTGGCCGTCGTAGCGTTGGCACTCTTCGTGGTCATCCACTACTTCCTGGCGACCACGCAGACCGTGGACTACTCGGCCGGGGTCACGGCGGACACTGGCGCCGTGGTTCATGTGGTGATGCAGGAAGACCCGCAGAACACGGTAAGCACGCACCCGGACTGGGTGTCGTACTTCATCCAGGACCCGACCACCAAGCAGTGGCTGCACACGACCGTGTTCAAGGTGCCAGCCGGGAGCCGGATCGACATGACGATCTACGGCTACGACGGCTGCACGCCGCTCCGCAACCCGTTCTTCGGGAAGGTGACCGGCACCATCGGTGAGACCGAGGACGTCAACGGCAAGCCGTACTCCCAGCTCAACTCGTGGGCAGGCTGCCACGTCGGGCATACGTTCTCCATCCCCGGCATCAACCTGAACGTGCCGATGGCCAGCCCTGACCTCAGCGCGAATCTGTGCGGCACCTCGCCGTGCACCACTGCCAGCCCGTACCGGGTGATGACCTTCAGCTTCATGTCGCCCAAGACGACCGGCGACTACTTCTGGCAGTGCCGGGTGCCGTGCGGCGGTGGCTACCTCGACGGATTCGGCGGTCCCATGCAGACGATCGGCTTCATGACGGGCAACATGGAGGTGGTGTCCTGATGGCCGCGTCAGTTGCTGCGGACGACCAGGTGTCGCAGTCCGGCGGGCCGAACCACGGCCTGCGGATCTTCCTGATATGGCTGCCGCTCGCGGTGGCCGCGGACCTGCTTCTCTACTTCGTCTACGGGCCGCACATGCCGCCCGGCGACATGTCGAACACGGCCGCGAGCCAGCAGTTCGATATCAAGGTCATGTCAGTGCTCGCCGCACCGATCATGCTGTTCGTGCTGATCTTCGCGATCTACGCGCTGATCGTCTGGCGGCGTCGGCCGGGAGACGACGGCGACGGTCCGCCGATCTTCGGGCACGCCAGGATCCAGGCCACCTGGATCACGGTGACCGCGGTCGTCGTGCTGTTCCTGGCCGGGTTCGGCACCTATGAGCTCGCCTGGCCGGGAATGGCCGGCGCCGGCGCCGGTGAGGGCCCGGCTCCGATCTGGAAGCCGAAGGGCGACAACTACCTCCAGGTGCAGGTCATTGCCCAGCAGTGGAAGTTCACCTACCGGTACCCGCAGTTCGGCGGCTTCGAGACTGACCAGCTAGTGCTGCCCGTCGGCAGGCCGGTCCAGTTCAATGTGACGTCGCTCGACGTGATTCACAGTTTCTGGGCCTACCAGCTCGGCGTGAAGGCGGACGCCAACCCCGGCGTTAACAACGTGGCCTACACCACGCCGCTGCACACCGGCACCGTCACCGTGCGCTGCGCGGAGCTCTGCGGGCTATGGCACGGCGCGATGTTCGATTACGGCGACGTCGTGTCCGTGGCCCAGTTCCAGGCCTGGGCAACCCATACCGAGACCGTGCTTGCCTCGGTGACCAAGATTCTGCCGCCCTACGCCTCGACCTATGACCCGACGGTCGTCCCGCAGATCAACGCCGCCATGGCCAAGGCGGGGATCACCGGTGCCTCCGGCCTGTTCTATCCGCCACAGGACCCGGTGCAGCCATGACCGAGTCCGGCGCGGTAACAGGCGCAGTGACAAACGTCTCCGACGCAGTAACGAAGAGGTGGTGACCGGATGGCCATCGAGACACAGCCCGAGCAGGCGGCAGGTGCCGGCGGCGGCATAGCCACCGGGGGCCGCGGTCCGCGGCCGTGGTGGATGCGCCCCGCGATTCACACAGCTATCGCCGGAGCGGTAGTTGGCTATCTGTTCGGCCACTGGCTCGGCAATTTGCTAGGCGCGAACTATGCCTACGTGTCGCTGGGCGACTACATCAACTGGGACCTCACGCTCGGCTACGTATTCGCCATCGTCGGCTGGCTCATCGGGCTTGGCGTATTCAACGACCTGCTCCGGCAGGTGGCTGGCCGCCCGCCGGCGATCGCGAACGGCCTGCCGGAGCACGAGACGTCGGGCCTGGCCAGGTACTTCCGGTACTCCCTCGACCACAAGGTCGTCGGCATTCAGTACCTCGTCGGCATGATCATCTACTTCTGCACGGCCGGCCTGTTCGCGATGGCAATCAGGACCGAGCTGCTCTCGCCGGTCCACCACGTCTTCACCTCGCAGATATACGTGGAGCTCGTCGGCGAGCACGGCACGATGATGATGATGCTGATGTCCTCGGTCATCCTCGGCCCGTTCGGCAACTACCTGGTGCCGCTCATGATCGGCTCCAAGCGGGTGGCCTTCCCCCGGATCGAGGCGCTGTCGTTCTGGCTGACCCCGATGGCGTTCCTCATCCTGCTCTCGAGCCTGATGGTGGGCGGCTTCCCGTTTGGCTGGACCGGCTACGCGCCGCTGTCCATCCAGGCCACGATCGGGGCCAACTCCTACGCGATGGCGTTCGGCCTGATGGGCATCTCGATGATCCTGGCGGGCTTCAACATCATCGTCACGGTCATCTGCTACCGGGCGCCGGGCATGCGCTGGAGCAGGCTCCCGGTCTTCGTCTGGTCCATGGTGTCCACAGCGTTCCTGATGGTGCTGGCCGCGCCGGTGCTGGTCGGTGGCATGTACATGCTGCTGATGGACCGCAACGCGCAGACCGCGTTCTTCACGGCCCGTCTCGGCGGCAGCAGTTACCTGTACCAGAACCTGTTCTGGTTCTTCGGCCATCCCGAGGTGTACATCCTGGCGCTGCCTGGCTTCGGGATCGTGTCGGAGATCATCCCGGTGATGTGCCGCAAGCCGCTGTTCGCCTACAAGGTGGCCGCGGCGGGCATGATCGGCGTGTCGCTGCTCAGCTTCTTCGTCTGGCAGCACCACCTGTTCGACAGCGGTATCAACCCGGATATGCGGCCGCTGTTCATGCTGACGACGGAGCTGATCTCCATCCCGACGGGCTTCATCTACCTGGTGGCGCTCGGCACGTTCTGGAAAGCGAAAATCCGGTTCACCGTGCCGATGCTGTTCGCGCTCGGGATGTACTTCAACTTCCTGATCGGCGGCGTGTCCGGCGTGTTCGTGTCTGACGTGCCCGCCGACACGACCGAGCACGGCAGCTTCTTCGTGATGGCGCACTTCCACTACACGATCATGGGCGGCCTGATCTTCGCCTTCATGGGAGGCCTGTACTACTGGCTGCCGAAGATGATGGGCATCAGGCTCAACCAGACGCTGGGCAAGTGGCAGTTCTGGACGATGTTCCTCTCGTTCAACTCGACCTTCCTGCCGCTGTTCGCGGTGGGCATGGCCGGCCAGCCTCGCCGGGTGTTCGAGTACGCACCGAATCTTCAGTTCCTGAACGACTGGGTCTCGATCTCGTCGTTCTTCCTGGGCGGCTCGATCCTGCTGTTCGTGATCAACTTCGTCTGGTCGACCGTGTTCGTCCGCGAGCGCGAGGTGGGGAACCCGTGGGAGTCCCGCGGCCTGGAGTGGCAGATCGCCTCGCCGCCGCCAGCGGACAACTTTGACAGGATCCCGGTCGTGCTGTCCGGGCCGTACGACTACGGGGTGCCGGGTGCGCCGCCCGTAGCCGACCTGAACCCGCCGCCTGGGGTGCTCACCGCCGCCATCAGCCAGTCGGCCACAGTGAAAGCGGAGGCCTAGCCATGGCAGGGACAACTGCCGAGCCGCCAGCAGCGGCGCTCAGCGCCAAGGAGGAGGAGGCGGTCTTCTACCACGAAGCCGCGCTGAATGCCTCCTGGACTGGGGCGCGACTGGCGCTCGGCGCGCTGTCGTTCCTCTTCGGAGCGTTCATCTTCGCCTTCTTCTACCTGCGATCGCTGAACAGCTATCACCTCTGGTACACCGCCCAGACCCACCCGCAGATGGCGTACGGGGTCGTGGTGATGGCCCTGGTGGTGGTCAGCGCGCTGGTCCAGACGCTGGTCCTGCAGGCCATCAAGGCGGGCAACAAGGCCGCCTGGCAGATCGGCGCCGTGGTCGCGCTGCTGCTCGGCCTCGCTGCGGTCGGCGTGCAGGTCTGGCAGCTCAACAACCTGGCCTTCCAGCCCGGTGCGAGCGGGTTCGCCAGCGTCTTCGTGGGCTTCTACCCGGTCTTCGTCGCGATCGCGTTCGCGGTCATGGTGTGGCTGGAGATCCTGATCATGCGGGCGCGGTCAATCCCGCAGATCTCGTTCGTGGAGCAGCCGCCTACCTATGCGGAGGCGTTCGCGGTCCAGCGGTTCCAGGGGGCGCTCAGCGCGTTCACCGTCACCTGGAACTACCTGGCGGTGGTGGCGATCGTCGCCTGGATCCTGTTCTACCTGGTGCACTAGGCCAGGCTGGGAAGTAGGAACCTGGTGGAAGCAGATCTGACCCACTGGTCGGCCAGCTGGGCCGCGCTGATCGGCTGCGGTGCAGCCGCGGCGTGCCAGCTGGCCGGCTGGCGGAAGCTCCGGGCGGGTGCCGGAAAGGAGCAGCGCCGGGAGGCGGCGCTCTTTTACGGCGGGCTGCTGGTCCTGCTGATTGGACTGGTGTCGCCAGTCGGCTACCTGTCCGGCGTGTACCTGTGGATCCGAGCCTTGCAGGGGCTGCTGATCGGGATTGTCGGTCCCGGCATGATCGTCCTCGGGGCGCCGTGGACGGCGTTCAGGCTGGCCTTCACCCGCGGCGCTGTATCCGACCCGGCCGGGTCAGCGGGGCCGGCCGGGTCGGCAGACGCTATGGCCGACCCGGTTGCTCTGCCCGACCGGCTGCCTGAGGCTGACCGGGTCGCCGGACGGCGGCGCTGGCTGACTGCCTGGCCGGTCGCGGCGGTCGTGCTCGCGAACGCTGTCTGGCTGGCCTGGCAGTTCCCGGTTCTGACGGACGCTTCGCGCGGCAACGTCGGACTGGCGCTGCTGGAGCACGCCAGCTTTGTGGCGGCTGGGCTGCTGTTCTGGCTTCAGCTGATCTCGTCCGGCCCGCTGCGCCAGCAGACGCCGCCGCTGCGGCGGACGGCGCTGGTGGTCGGCACGGTGGCGGCCTGGACCGTATTCGGCATGATGCTGGTGTTCGGTTCTGGGGTCCTGTATCCGGGCTACCAGAACTCCGCGCACCACCTCATGACGGTGCTTGATGACCAGCAGCTGTCTGGTGCTGTCTGGTGGATGGGTATATTGCCGCCGATGATCGTCGTCGCCGTTGCATTGATGATGCACTGGCTCAACGACGAGGAGTCGGCGGAGCTGTCGGCGGGCCTTGACCGGTTGCTGACGCCGCGGCGGCACGGCTGGCCATCCCGGCCAGTAATCAGGTGAGGCGTACAACGGGCAGCAGGAGGCTGCAGTGCACAGAATGATTCTTGCAGCGATTACCCCGGCCAACACTCCGCACGGGTACAACTGGACGTTCGCGTTCCCGATGCTGCTCTTCATAGTGATTGCCGCGATCCTCTACGCGCTTTTCAGCAGGCCGCATCACCGCGTGCCTCCGCGGCGCATCTCGCTCGCGGGCGCCGCTGCCCCGCGCGGGGCGCACGTTACCGGCAGTGTCACGGCCTCGGCGGGCGGGGCGTCGAAGGACGCCGCCGACGAGGACAGCGAGCAGCCAGCCACCCCAGCCACCCCAGCCGACGCTGAGACGGCCGACGGCCCGGAGACCAGCGCGTGACCCAGCTGACCAGCGAGCTGGCCGGCGCCGCCAGCGACGGACCGGCGGCAGCGCCGGCCGTCGTGGCGGGCCGCCGTTCGGCGGGGGTTGTGTTGCGTGGGCTGTTTTTGCTGACTAAGCCGCGGATTGTTGAGTTGTTGCTGGTGACGACGTTGCCGACGATGTTGCTGGCGGCGCGTGGTTTTCCGGGGCTGGGTTTGATTGTGGTGACGCTGGCGGGGGGTGCGCTGGCGGCGGGGAGCGCTAATACGATCAATTGTTTCATTGACCGGGATATTGATGCGGTGATGAAGCGGACGTCGCGGCGGCCGCTGGTGGCGTCGGGCGGGGCTGGGGCGTCGGTGCGGCCGGGTGAGGCGCTGGTGTCGGGGGTGGTGCTGGGCGCGGCGGCGACGGTGGTGCTGGGGCTGGCGGCGAACTGGCTGGCGGCGGTGCTGGCGGATGGCGCGATTGTGTTTTACGTGTTTGTGTACACGCTGGGGCTGAAGCGGCGGACGGCGTCGAATATTGTGATCGGCGGCGCGGCGGGGTGTTTCCCGGTGCTGGTGGGGTGGGCGGCGGTGACGGGCCGGGTGGGGTGGCCGGCGCTGGTGTTGTTCGGGGTGATTTTTTTCTGGACGCCGCCGCATTTTTGGGCGCTGGCGATGAAGTTCCGGGATGACTATGCGGCGGCGGGCGTGCCGATGCTGCCGGTGGTGGCGGGTGCGGGGGCGGTGGCGCGCAAGATCGTGGTGTATTCGTATCTGATGGTGGGGGTGACGCTGGCGCTGGTGCCGTATGCGGGGCTGGTGTACGGGGTGTGCGCGGTGGTGCTGGGGGGCTGGTTCGTGGGTGAGGCGCACCGGCTGAAGGGCCGGGTGGCGGCGGGTGAGGCGGCCGCGCCGATGCGGTTGTTCCATCTGTCGATCGGCTACCTGACGTTGCTGTTCGCCGCCGTCGCCATCACCGCCCTGCTGCCCTGGCACGGCTGGTAGGCCTCCCGGCCTGTCCGGTCTCCCAAGCCGCCATGGAAATTACGGCGTCTTTGCCATGTCAGCGGCCGTCAGCGGGTATTGCTTAGGTGCATGGGCTGGAGCCGTAGGGCGTTCCTCGGCCGGGCTGCCGCCGTCGCGGCGATCCCGGTTGCTGCCGTTGCGGGTGTCAAGATCGCCTCATCGATAGAGAACGACAAGAGCGCATCTAAGGGCTCTAAGAACGTCGCCAGCTCGCGCCACTCTGTCGCTGCGCCGACGGTGGTCTCGGAGAACTCACTGCCGGGCGACCCGCACTGGTGGATCAGGCACCTCGGCGCCCCCGACGCGATCATGGGCTACGCGAGCAAGGCCAGCATCAGGACGGGCGAGCCGATCGACCTGTATGTGTCGACCACCTCCCGCGAGTTCACGGCCACGGCCTTCCGGATCGGTTGGTACAACGGCGACCTGGCCCGCCAGCTGTGGAAGTCCAAGACGATTCACGGCCACCGCCAGGGCCACCGGGAGTTCAACGACTCGACCAACACGGTCTCCACGAACTGGGGCGTGTCGCTGACCGTGCCGACTGACGACTGGCCGGAGGGCTCGTATCTCTTCCGGCTGGATGCCCATTCAGGCGCCCAGCGCTACGTGCCGGTCACGGTGCGGTCTGACAGTGCCAAGGGCCAGGTCGTCATGAAGAATGCCGTCCCGACCTGGCAGGCCTATAACACCTGGGGCAGCTACGACCTCTACCTCGGGCCGGGCGGCTACGACGACCGCTCGTACGTGGTGAGCATGGACCGGCCGATCAGCTATGACGGCGCGTACCTGTTCATGGTCTACGAGCGCAAGCTCATCAACCTGGCCGAGCGGCTCGGCCTCCCGCTGGCCTACATGACGGCCATGGACATCGCCAGCGATCCGCACTCACTGGACGGCGCGAGCGCTCTGGTCTCGCCCGGTCATGACGAGTACTGGTCGCCGCCCGAGCGCGCCATCGTGACCGCCGCCCGCGATCGCGGCATGAACATTGCCTTCCTCGGCGCGAACGCGATGTTCCGCCGGACCAGGCTCCAGGACTCGCCGCTCGGCCCGAAGCGCGAGGTGGTCTGCTACAAGACCAGCTACGAGCTGGACCCTGAGTACCGCAAGGACAACGCGCTGGTCACCAGCGACTGGCGCGAGCCGCCCGACCCGGACCCGGAGTCGTCGCTGATCGGCACCCTGTACGAGGGATTCCCGACGCTTGCCGACTACGTCGTGTACAAGCCGGACGCCTGGATGTTCAAGGGCACCGGCGTGCGCAGGGGCACGAGCTTTCCCGGCCTCGTCGGCAGCGAGTACGACCGGGTAACACCGGGCTACCCGATCGAGCGGCCCATCGAGGTCGTCGCGCACTCGCCGCTGGTCTGCCAGGGAATCAACAGCTACCAGGACTCGGCCTACTACACGCACAAAAGCGGCGCCGGCGTGTTCAACGTCGGCACCATGAACTGGGTCGAGGCCTTCGGGCCGCCTCTCTACCACTGGGGGCTCACGGCGGCGGGCGGCCGGTTCACCCGCCGGGTCACCGCCAACGTGCTGACGGCCTTCGCTGATGGCCCAGCAGCGGACAAGTACCCGGCGCACGACAACCTGGCCCAGGTTCACGAGTACTACGGGGACCCGCTCGCTGGTAACGCGACCGCGACCGGCGGCAGCACCACGAGCCCTTAGCGCGTTATCCACAGCGCTCCGGCGGCGCCCATGAGCTTCTTGCCGTCAACGGCTATCGTGGTCGCTGACGGGTTCCGAAGCTGACGGCGGGGTGAAGCGGTGCCAGGACTTAACGGGCACAAGATTGGCGCCCGGGCCCGGTGGGCCGTGCCTGTGGGCGTCGTGGCAGGAGTCGGCATCATCATTGCGGCGACAGCGGTCGCCACTGCCGACGCGGCGCCAGCGCTCCCGCCGCGGACGGCCGGGCAGCTACTCACCGAGGTCGCCCAGTCGGCCGCAAAGCCGACCGGGCCGTTCACCGCGACCGTGCAGGAAACTTCCAGCCTCGGCTTGCCGCAGCTTCCCTCGATCGCGCCGCAGGCGGGCGCTAGCTCGCCGCTTACCGGCGGAACGCAGTCGGTGAGCATCTGGTACGGCGGTCCGCAGCGGATCCGGCTCGCCGAGCCGACCCAGGGCGGCGAGACGGACCTGCGCCTGGACGGCCGCACGCTCTGGCTCTGGGACAGCAAGACCCAGACGGCCACCAGATACGTGCTTCCGGCTAACGCTGGCAGTACGAAGATCCGGGCCGGGAACGGCTCGCTTCGCCAACTCCGCCCGCACGCCGCTGGCGGCGCGCTGGGCCAGATGGTGGCGACCACCCCGCAGGCTGCGGCTCGCCAGATCCTCAGCGCGGTAGGCCCGACCACACTGGTGGGCGTCCAGCGCAACGTGTACGTGGCTGGCCGGGCTGCCTATCAGCTCTCGCTGGTGCCGCGCAGCAGCAAGTCGCTGGTCGGCCAGGTGCTGATCGCGATCGACGCCAGCCGCCACATTCCCCTGCGGGTCGAGGTGTTCCCGCGCGGCTCGTCAACGCTGGCTTATAGCTTCGGCTACACCTCGCTAAGTTTCGGCGTGCCAGCTGCGTCGAACTTCACCTTCACTCCGCCGCCGGGCGCGACCGTGCGCACGCAGACGCTTCCGGCGAACGTCGGCGGACTGGGCGGCGGCCTCGGTTTGCCAGGGCTGGGCATCGGCGGCTTGGGTCTGCCGGGCCTGGCCCTTGGCGCCCTTGTGTCGCCCGCCTTCCCGGCTGTGTCGGGAAGTTTCTCCGCCCCTCGACAGCGCGTCGCGCTGGTGGGTCCGGGCAGCGCGAGCGTCAAGATCAAGCTCGTGGCGCCCGCCGCGCTCGCGCACGGGAAGGGGTTCGCGTTCGGCTGGACTGGCGCGCTGAAGCCCGGTGCGGCACTGCCGAAGGCGGCCATAAAGCAGATCACCGCCCAGTACGCCAGGACGCTGCCGAAGAGCATGTCCGCGGCGGAACGCGCTCAGGCCATCGCGAGGTTCGAGAAACGGCTCGAGTCGAGGCCGGCCATCCATGCGCCGGCTGTCGCGCGGCTAGGGGCGGTGGCTAGCTCGACCGCGAAGCCAGGCCAGCCGAAGGTGAAGACCATCGGCACCGGCTGGCTGACGGTCATCGCGACACCCCCGAGCGCCCAGGTCGCCGAGGCGGTGAGTCAGGCGCTGGCGGGATCGTTCAGGGTCGTCCCGTCGTCGGGTGCCTTCAGTTCCAGCGCCAGCACCTCGTCCGTCACCTCGGTTAGCTCGTCGCAGGTGATCGCTGTAGCCACGCCAGGACCGGACTCCGCGGTGCTGCACGCGCTGCTGAGGGCGATGACGCCAGTGCAGGGCACCTGGGGGAGCGGTCGGCTGCTGCAGACCCGGCTGCTCACGGTTCTCATCACCAGCAAGGGCCAGATCCTGGCCGGCGCGGTTACACCGGCAGCGCTGTACGCCGACGTCGCGCTTGACGCCAGCTGACGGCCCGCTTGGCGCAGAGCGGATGACCCTTCAGCGCGGCGGTTTCGACAACGGAGTGCCAGGCCAGTCGGTGCCAGGCCAGCTGACGCCTGACCGGGCAGTGGCTGACCGGGCAGTGGCTGACCGGGCAGCGCTTCGTCGGATCTGGGGTCGCCCGAGCAAGACAGAGTCAGACATCACAGGATCAGACAGCTCGTCGGCAGACAGCTCGCCGGCGGACAGCACTGGGCTAACCAACTCGGCGCGAGAGCAGGCAGCGCCAGGTAATGCAGCGCCAGGCCAGGCAGCGCCAGGCCAGGCAGCGCCAGGCCAGGCAGCGCCAGGCCAGGCAGCGCCAGGCCAGGCAGCGCCAGACCAGGCAGCGCCAGACCAGGTAGCCGCGGACTGGGCACCGTGGGACCGAGCCGCGCCGGACCGAACTGCGCCTGCGCGAGCAATACCGGACGGAGCTGCGCGGGACGGAGCTGCGCGGGACGGAGCTGCGCGGGACGGAGCTGCGCGGGACGGAGCTGCGCGGGACGGAGCTGCGCGGGACGGAGCTGTGCGGGACCTGGCAGCGCCGGACAAGGCCCGGGACCGCCCGGACCCGGTGCTGGAGCCCGGCTGGCCCGCAGCCTCTGACGACCTGGCGCTGGCCAGCAGAGGGCTAACCAAGCGCTACGGGCGTCAGCTCGCCGTCGACGGAATCGACCTCGCGGTACCGGCGGGCTCGATCTACGGCTTCCTCGGGCCGAACGGCTCAGGCAAGACAACGACGATCCGGCTGCTGCTCGGCCTCATCCAGCCAACTGAAGGCGTCTATGAGGTGCTTGGCCTGCCGATGCCGCAGAACCAGCAGCAGGCGCTGCCGATGGTTGGCTCACTGGTGGAGGGACCGGCGTTCTACCCGCACCTGTCCGGCAGGGCGAATCTAGCCCGGCTCGATGCTGCCGATCGGACAACCAGCCGGGTCAGCGCGCAGGAGCGGATCGAGCGAGCCCTTGACCGGGTCGGACTGCTGGCGGCCGCGGACAAGCGATACAAGGCGTACTCGCTCGGCATGAAGCAGCGGCTCGGCATCGCGACAAGCCTGCTGCGCCCGCGCCGGCTGGTAATCCTGGACGAGCCGACGAACGGCCTTGACCCGCAGGGCACCAGGGAAGTGCGGGCACTGATACGGCAGATCGCTGCTGACGGAACGACTGTGTTCGTCTCCTCGCACCTGCTCGCCGAGGTGGAGCAGGTGTGCACCCACGTCGGCGTCATGCGCGCCGGGCAGCTGGCCTATCAGGGGCCGCTCGCGCAGCTCCGCGGCGAGGCGCGGCTGCTGGTGCGTACCCCGAAGCCGGACCTTGCCGCCAAGGTGCTGGCCGAGCTCGGCCTTGCCGATGTGACGCTGTCAGGCCCGGAGGTGACGGCCGAACTCGGCACGATGCTGCCCGAGGTGATCTGTGAGCGGCTGGTGCTGGCCGGAGTTCCGGTCGCCGGGCTGGAGACGCCGAGGCGCAGCCTGGAAGACGAGTTCGTGGAACTGACCGGGGAGGGTTTCGATGTCGGCTGAGCCGGTTCGCGCCGCCGACGGGCACGTCGCTGCTGCCCGCCCCGTGCCGGAGTGGACGGGCGAGCGGTCACCGGCTGCAGGCGACCCCGTTTCCACCTGGTTGAGACTTTTCGGCTCAGAGCTCAGGCTCGTTTTCGGCCGGCTGCGCAACCAAGCCCTGCTTGGCGCCCTCGCCGCCATACCTGTGCTGTTCGGGATCGTGTTCCGCCTGACCGAGTCATCCATGGCGGGTCCCGGCGGCCCTAACTTCCTCAACCAGCTGGCGGGCAACGGGGTGTTCCTCGCGCTGGTCGTGCTCGAGCTGACGCTGACGGTGCTGCTGCTGCCGCTTGCGACGGCCGTCGTGGCGGGCGAGTCGATCGCAAGCGAGGCCGGGCTTGGCACGCTGCGCGGGCTGCTGATCGTGCCTGCCGGACGGACCAGGCTGCTGTGCGTGAAATACGCGGCCATTGCGGTGTTCAGCCTCGCGAGCTGCCTGCTGGTGGCTGCGATGTCGCTGATCATGGGCCTGATCCTGTTCCCGACCGGCCCGGTCACACTGCTGTCCGGCAACACGATCCCGCTCTGGGATGGCGTGCTCCGCGTGCTGGTGCTTGCGTTCTACTCTGCTGCGGCGATGATCTCGCTCGGCGCGATCGGCCTGGCCGCGTCTACGCTGACGCAGCACTCAGTGGGCGCGATTGCCGGGCTGCTGGTTCTCGTCGTGGGCAGCGAGATATGCGACCAGCTGCCGTCGCTGGCGGCTATCCACCCCTTCCTGCCAACGCACTTCTGGCTGGCCTGGGATGGCCTGTTCACGTCGCCGACGGAGTGGTCGTCGATTTTGCACGGCCTGGTGTCGTTCGCCGTGTACGCCGTGATCTTCGGCGCCGTCGCCTGGGCCAGGCTGACGTCGGCTGACGTCACCAGCTGACCGTGTGCTGCTAACCGGCGCGCATCGTCCACAGGCGGCGCGCCGCCTGCCCGCGCCGGGCCGGGCCCGCGATACCGTGCAAGGGTGCCCGAGCTGCCCGAGATCGACGTCCTGCTGAAGGCCGCCGTGTCCGGAATCGGCGGCACGCAGCGAGCCGGCCAGGTGACTATGGCCGAGGCTGTCCACCAGGCCATGGAGTCCGGCCAGCATCTGGCGGTGCAGGCGGGGACGGGCACCGGCAAGTCGCTGGCCTACCTCGTCCCGGCAGTGCGGCACGCGCTTGAGTCGGGCGACCGGACAGTCGTCGTCTCGACCGCGACGATCGCGTTGCAGCGGCAGCTCATCGAGCGTGACCTGCCACGGCTGGCCGTCTCACTCAGCGGGCTGCTCGGGCGTGAGCCAGTGTTCGCGATCCTGAAGGGCAGGCGGAACTACCTCTGCCTGAACAGGCTGCATGGCAGCGCCGCCGAGGAACCGGCTGACGCGCTGTTCGACGCGCGAGCGGTGTCGGCGATAGGGCGGCAGGTAACCCGGCTGCACGAGTGGGCGGCCACGACGCAGTCCGGCGACCGGGACGAGCTGGTCCCCGGCGTCGACGACCGTGCCTGGCGGCAGGTGTCGGTCAACGCCAGGGAGTGCATCGGTGCGGCGAAATGCCCGTTCGGCACTCAGTGCTTCGCCGAGCAAGCGCGGCAGGCCGCAGGTGAGGCGGACGTCGTCGTGACGAACCATGCGCTGCTGGCCATCGATGCGATGGAGAACAACATCGTCCTTCCTGAGCACGACATCGTCGTGATCGACGAGGCGCACGAGCTAGTCGACCGGGTGACCAGCGTGACGTCGGGGGAGCTGTCAGCGGCAGCGGTTGACGCCGCGGCCCGGCGGTGCGGCCGACTCGTCGACGAGGACCTGGCCGACCGGCTGCGGGCCGCCGCTGCGGGCCTCGACCTGGCGCTCGGCGACACGGAGCCGGGACGGCTTGACCTGATGACCGAGCAGCTCGCGAGCGCGCTGGCGATGGTGCGAGACGCGGCTGCCGCCTGCGCCGCCGATCTGCGCAGTCATGCCGGCGCCGACGATGAGCCCGAGCGGCTGGCCGCCACCAGGACCGCGAACGTTGCGCTCGATGAGGTAGCGGAAAACGCCGGGCGCATGGTCGCCGCGTTCGACGCGGAGGTCGCGGCGCGGCCTGAGGTGGTCTGGCTTGACCGGGCGGGCGGCGATGAGTCCTCGCGGCCGGACACGCTGAGGGTCGCGCCGCTGCACGTGGGCGGGCTGCTCGCCGAGCGGCTGTTCAAGCCCCGGACGGTGATCCTCACATCGGCGACGCTGACGCTCGGCGGTTCGTTCGACCCGCTGGCGCGGCAGTGGGGCCTGCCGCCGCCCGGTCCGGCAGAGGAGGAGCCCCCGGCTGAGCCGGCTGGACGGGCAGCCGGCCATCCGCGGAGAGCGGCCGAACCGGCTGCCGCCGATTCTGGCCTGGCGGCTGCGATACCGGATGCGGACGGCCGCGACGGGTTGGGCTGGAAGGGCCTCGACGTGGGCTCGCCGTTCGACCATCGCCGCAGTGCAATCCTGTACGTGGCCCGGCATCTCCCGCCACCTGGCCGGGACGGGCTGTCGGATGCCTATCTGACGGAGCTGCGCGAGCTGATCGAGGCGGCAGGCGGGCGGACGCTCGGGCTGTTCTCGTCGATGCGGGCCGCCCGCCAGGCTGCCGAGGCGCTCCGGGAGCAGCTCGCCGTGCCGCTCCTGTGCCAGGGCGAGGACTCGACCGGTCTGCTCGTCAGCAAGTTTGCCGAGGATGAGGCGAGCTGCCTGTTCGGTACGCTGTCACTGTGGCAGGGCGTGGATGTGCCGGGACGGTCGCTCCAGCTCGTGGTGATCGACCGGATCCCGTTCCCGCGCCCGGACGACCCGCTTGCCTCTGCGCGCCAGCGAGCGGTGGCTGCGCGCGGCGGCAACGGGTTCATGACTGTTGCCGCCACGCAGGCGGCGCTGCTGCTGGCCCAGGGCACCGGGCGGCTCCTTCGCACCGTTGATGATCGCGGCGTGGTTGCCGTGCTCGATCCCCGGCTGGCCACCGCCAGGTACAGCGGTTTCCTGCGAGCCTCCCTGCCGCCCTACTGGAGCACCTACGATCCGCAGATCGTCCGCAGCGCACTGCGGCGCCTCGCTGCTGCTCCTCCTGCCGCGCCTTCCGCAGGCGAGTGAGGCAGCGGGACCTGGCGCAGTTCCGCCACCGCGGGCTCGCCACTGCTAGCTCGACAGATCGCGACGCATGTCCACGTGCTGCGGAGACGGCCGTGCGATCGGCGTTAAGCCGCAGGCGCTGAACAGCGGCTCGGTGCCGAGGCAGCGGTTGGTCTTATGCGGGCCGTCTCCAGCCAGCGGGAAACCGTCTATCGCCCGTGCCGTACTCGCGAGCATGCTCGATCGCCGCGTCCAGCAGGTGCTTCGTCGTGCCCGCCAGCCGCGAGCCAACGCGCACGAAGAAGCACGGCCCAAGCCAGACGTGGGCATCCTCCGCCGGATCGCGTTGGAGACGCCTGATGGCCGCTTCAGTTGCCTGCACCGGCTTTCCTACGTCGCCTGGCGGGCCTGGTTGGGTCTCGCCTGGGCGAAGATCCAGCGATTGCCCTCGGGGTCGGCTGCCTGGTAGGCGCGATAGCCGTGCTGCCTGATGGGAGCAAGGATCGCTGCGCCGTGGCTGCGGGCATGCTCGAAGTGGGCATCAAGGTCGTCGACGTACACCCAGGGCACGTGGGTCGCCGGTGCGTTCCCGGCCCGGACCTCATCGAGCGGGAACAGCATGATCGAGCTGCTGCCGACCCGGAACTCGATCCAGCTGTGTTCCTCGTCGCCGGACGAGAACTCGTCCGGGAGCCCGAGCCCGAATGCCTCAGCTAGCCAGCGAGCCGCTTCGGCGGGTTTGGCGTAGTAGATGGCGAGGGCCAGCCGGTCCTGGTCTGCGGGCGCATGTGGCGCTGTCTCCCTGCGCTCGCACCACTGTCCGAGCCAGCCAGGTACAACCCGCACCCATGCGGTACCACTGCGGTCGAGGCCGCCGGCCGGGATGGTGGCGTTCACTGTGACGGCGGTGCCGCCAGGGGTCGGCTCGAACCGCACCTCGACCCTGACGTCATCGACCGAGCTGTCCCATGCCAGCAGGCTGCCTGGG
>Ga0335075_10005378_pt1 | contig 19904 bp, 18 predicted proteins | sample Lox_Sample_24_FD_206723 | JGI IMG/M metagenome (GOLD analysis project Ga0335075, IMG submission 206723) | Soil microbial communities from Loxahatchee National Wildlife Refuge, Florida, United States - Lox_Sample_2.4 | ecosystem: Environmental > Terrestrial > Soil > Wetlands | place: USA...
GATTTCGTTAGAGCTTTTGGCCGTGTTCCCGCAACTGTTATTGAACCGCGTAACGACGCCGGGAATGGAGAGCGTCTCATTCTCAGCACGGAGCGTGTTTCGGGGCGTGATACTTTACTTCTTGAGCGAATGCTCATAGCTAGGCACAAGGTGTTAATCGCAGTACCAAATTATCTATCTGCGGACAAATGGAAGGCGATAGTCAAGCCGGTCGAAAAAAAGCAGTTTAGCGCTAGATTAGCGGGATTCCGCGAGAGCAAGGCGGCCGGGGCGTTCATGTTAGTTTCGCGCGTAGACGGAATTGACCTCCCGCACGACACATGTCGGATTATGGTTTTGGACGGTCTACCGGCCGGAACCTCTCTCTTTGAACGTTATCTTTGGGAGTTTGTTGATCTCAAAAATTTCGCTGCTACAAAAATTGCGAACAGAATTGCGCAGTTATTCGGTAGAATTAATAGAGGTCGGAACGACTACGGCGCATTTCTTGTCTCTGGTCGAGACTTGCAGGTATGGCTGGCCAATGATCGCAACGTATCTCTGCTGCCTGATCTGCTTCAACAACAAATAACGCTGGGACGGCATATTCAAGATGGGTTGAATAGCTCTGAGCCTGCAAAGGTCGCCGGCGTTATTAATCAAGTGTTGGCGCGCGACCCAGGGTGGATCACGTTTTACGGAGAAAATATTGATAAGCGCAGACTCGACGAAGAACGAGTAGAACGTGCCAGGGCTATTGAGGCAGGAATGGTGGAGGCAGCGCTGGCTACTGCTGCGTATGCAAGACTGATGTGGGATGGCGACATTCCGAGCGCGCGCAAAGTTCTAGAAGATTGTATCGAAGGCGCCGCGCGCACCGATTCACGTCTGGCTGGTTGGTTGAACGTTTGGTTGGGGGCGGGATATGAAATTGAAGGTGATCTAGAAAGCGCAGCGGGCGCATATCGCCGTGCTCGGAATCAGGTCAACATCAACTTTAATGTTCCGGCAAAACCGGAAAGTGCGATAGGGACTCCCTCAGTGCCGTTAGAACCGTTCGCCGGCGAAATTGATGGGATAGTTTCCACTACGTCAGCGGAGGCATTCTCTAAGAATCTCCGGCAGCTTAGAGCTAGCTTGGCGGATTTGGATGGCGCCTCACCGCGTCAAATGGAAGAATCCGTGCGCGCGCTTGGAGAACTTCTGGGATTTGAGGCGTCTCGTCCAGACAACGATCTTGGAACGGGTCCAGATGTCTTGTGGGAAGCGAAGGACGGGCACGGCTCTATCGGGTTCGAACTAAAGACCGATAAGAAAGCTCCAGCAACCTATAGAAAGAGGGACGACATTGGCCAAGGCCACGATCATCTTGAATGGATCGCTAAGAATAGACCGGGAAAATGCCTCGGACTGATCTTCGTGGGCCCCGAAGGAAAATGCTCTGATGAAGCAAATCCAGACGATAATATGTGGCTCACAGAGCCCGGCACTCTTGCAGATTGCCGTAACTCAATATTTGCAATCATAGATGGTGTCCGAAGGCGTGTGCCTCTGGCCAGGAGGAACGCAATCATCGAACAATGTAGTGGGGTTCGGTGGCAATTAGAGGGTATATTTGAACGGCTAAGAGGTCGCCCTTTGTGCGCTTCTGTTCAGTAAAACGTGCGTGGAGTGCTGGTACAACTTGATTTGGATTAACTTAAGGGGCGGGAATCATGCAATCAGCGAGACTTATTATTCGATCTGAGGCGTCGTTCCCAACATGGACGTTTTCACATTATCTATCTGTGTTCGAGGCGAACTATCTTAAGTTAATTCAAATATATCTGGTAATCGATCTGCTTAATAAGGGTGCCAGGGACGATCAGTTTATTGTTACGGCATATTCAGCTGAACTGTACCCGACTGAGCCAATTCAATTTCGAGACGAGTCGCGATTGGTCGTGCTAGCTGAGAAGGGCAAATCTGCGAGAGAATTTTGGCAGCAAATTCGCAGAAGGCATCGGCCGCTTGTTTTTTATCTTGAAAACAGTAAGCGAAGGAAGCCTTTGTATTCGTTGGGAAGTAAGTTTGCTCTTCGAATACCAAAGGCGAGTGTAGCGTCGCCTATTGAAATAAACGCGAAGGGTGCTGCAGAGGTGTTACACGAGTTACGGTATGGAAGCGCGGAAGAGGCGAGAGCAGCGCAACGTCATGAACTTGATATGGAGGAAAAGCGGATCAAACTGGCCCGGGAACGCATTCAGGCGACGCGGGAGTTTATAACATTAATAGAAGCACTTAATTCAGCAAACATTACGGAAAATATGAAGAAAGAGATTGTGGATCTTGTTCGAGAAACGACTGAATCCCAGGCTGAAAGCAATCGCAAACTCACAGCCAACATAAAACTTGAATTCGGAGAGTCGTCTTATGACACCGACTGACGGCTAGCGTCTGATAAGCTCGGGACATGAACCGCTCACCGCGGGACTGGGCGATTGTAGCCCCGGGACCAAAAAATAAGGGGAAAACGCGCCGCTGCCACTCGGTCCGATTGAAACATAATTGGAGTAATTCTGCGACACCATGGCGATCAATTGGCCACCCGATCTCTTTCTCTCCGACCCTCAGCCCGAACTGTTGGAGGACCAGCCGGAGCATGTATATCGCGCTGATCCGGAGGAAGTGCGCCGCGATCTGATGCGGCTGCTCATGCAGGTCCGCTCGGCGCAGGTCATGCCGTGGGAACCGCGCAAAGTCAGACTTTACCGTACGATCTTCCCGCAGATGTCGCAATGGCCGCCGGACGACGAAGAAAAACAGCTTTGCTTCGAATTCGAGACCGATCTCGCGCGCCTCGAAGCGGCTTGACGCAGTTAGCGCCTGGCGAACATATCCACGGTTCCAAAGAGATGGTGGATCGGCCGCGTTGGCTGGGCCAACTCGCTAAAGCCGCGGCAGGCGCTATGGTTCGCGGCCACGGACCGCTTCGGAATAACAGTGATTTCGCCCGGCGATGTCGTGAAGCGATGGGCAAACGTTTCAGAATTTCCGGTACTTGGACCAATATTCACCGATTTCATCCCAGCTTCTTCGATGATTCGGGTGGGTTCGTGGAATGCGTCGGGGCGTAAAGCCTTCGGCTTGCGTTGTGGCTCTGTTGTAGCTACAGTTGTGTAGGTACATGGGGCTTGGGCCGTGCGCTGGATTTGGGACCCGCCAAAGGATCGCAGCAATCGGCGGGCGCATGGGCTCGGCTTCGAAACCGCATCGCTGGTGTTTGACGATCCGCTTGCGGTGTCGCGGCTCGACGATACCGCGGAAAAGGAACGCTGGCAGACCGTGGGCGAGATTGGCGGCGTGATCGTCTTTGTCGTGCATACATGGCCCGCGCCGGACCGCAATGGCGAGGAAACCGGCCGCATCATCAGCGCGCGCAAGGCGACCGCGCATGAAAGGAAAGCATATGAAGAAGGCGAGTTCTAAACCGCTGACGGCAAGCCAGAAAAAGGAACTGACCGCTTTGGCGCGGCAGACCGACGAGGAAATTGATACCGACTCCATTCCGGAAGCGAAGAACTGGTCGGAAGCGAAGCGCGGTGTCTTCTACCGCCCGGTCAAGCAGCAACTTACGCTCCGGCTCGATGCCGATGTGATCGCGTGGTTCAAGGATCGGGCGCGGAAGGGCGAAGGTTATCAGACAAACATCAACCGTGCCCTTCGCGAACATGTGCAGCGCCACGGTACCAGGAAAACAATCCGTGCCGCGGCGAGGGAGCGGGCAAGGGTGATACGCCGGTGAATTCCGTGCCAGGACCAGCATTCACCTGAATTCCGCAATCTGGACCGGCATGCTCCGGTCGAATATCAGAGTTCCGTTCAAGCGCTCCTGGTGAGGTGGTGCGATGGCCGTTCTCGACCGCTGGGATAGTTTCTACCTCATTGTCCGCTCGACAGCGAGCGCGCTGATCGGGTTGCGGTGCGTGGTGATAACGCTCATCGCCCGGCGGCCACCGAAAATGGAGCTGGATTTCCGGTACCTGGACCAATATTCGCCGATTTCATCCGGTCGAAAGGCGGGGTGAACGAATTAGCATCATCTGACGCGCAGCCTGGAAGCATATCTTCACATCCCCGCCACCGCCAGGCCAAGCGCGCGGGCGGCGGCGGCCATCTTGTCGTCGAAGGTCGCGAGCTCCGCGCCGAGGCGTTCCGCGACGGCAATGTTAAGCGCGTCGGGCGTGCGCAACGGCAGATCGAGCCGTCTGATATGCGCCGCCGCCGCGGAAATGTCGGAAGCGCGCGTTTCGGCACGGCTTGCCGCGCGCGCAATCCAGCTGTCGAACGTAGCGAAGGCGATTTGCGCCTCGGCGCGCGTCAACTCCCGCATCCGCACGCGGCGGGCTATCGCCGAGGCAAATTCCGCGGCGGCAAAATCTCCCACGATCAGGACAGGGACGGATTTCTTGAGGTATTTGTCCGCTCTCCCGCTGAGAGAGTCGTTGGTGAACAGCGCGACCAATACGCTTGCGTCCAGATAGACGCTCACCGGTCTTCTTCGTCGCGCATCCTGCGCAGCAGCGAGCCGGCATTGCGGCGCGCCGGCTTGCCGACGCGGCGCCCGGCCAGCCAATCGAGATCGGCGGGCGAAACCGGTCGTGCGGGCTCGCCGACAGGCTTCAATTCGGCAATGGGCCTGCCGTGACGCGTAATCACCACATGCTCGCCATCGACCGCCCGGTCGATCAGCTCGGAGAGGTGACTCTTGGCGTCCGCGACGCTGTGCTGACTCATGGTGCGATTATGGTCATTCGATGACTATTTACAAGCCGCTCATGCAGTGTCCGAATCGCATAGGTTCCGAAAGCGGCCTTCTTTGTTCGCTTGGAGCCGGCTGCATCCTTCCTGAGGTGGTGTATGGCCGTTCTCGACCGGTGGGACAGTTTCTACGTCATTGTCGGCTCGGCGGCGGGCGCGCTGATCGGGTTGCAGTTCGTGGTGATGACGCTGATCGCCCAGCGCCCGCCGAAGGGGGCCACCGATGCCGGCGCGGCGTTTTCCACGCCCACCGTCGTGCATTTCAGCACCGTTCTGTTTCTGGCAGCGGTGCTGCGCGCGCCCTGGGATACGATCAACTCCGTGATCGTCGTCATCGCAGTCGTGGGAGCGGCCGGGGCGGCCTATGCGCTGATCACGGGTTTTCGCATGCGCAGGCAGACCGCCTACAAGCCGGACTCCGAAGACTGGCTGTTTCACGCCATCGTGCCCTTCGCCGCCTATCTGCTGTTGTTCGCGTCCGCAGTGAACGGCGTTGTGCCGCTGCGCGATGGACTCTTCGGCGTTGCCGGTGGAACGCTGCTTCTCCTGTTCTGCGGCATCCACAACACCTGGGATGCCACCGCCTGGCATGTGCTTGCGCGCAGCCGGGATGAAACAAAGCCGGACTGAGATGCGACGCAGGATTCAGCCTGGCACGGAGGTTCGGCAGATGAATGAAACGCGAAAGGACGCGCAGATGCAGAAATCAAACGTCGAACCTCAACCCCTCATTGCCGTGCGCGACGTGCGCGCATCGAGCCGCTGGTATGCGGAACTGCTGGGCGCGGATTCGCTTCCCGAGCATCCCCATCGCGACTTCTACGACCGGGTTTCGTGCTCCGGCCGGCTGGTGCTTCAGCTTCACGCCTGGGACGAGGAAGCCCATCCCAATCTTGTCAACCGGGACGGCGCACCCGTGGGACATGGCGTCGTGCTGTGGTTCGAGGTCGGCGATTTCGGTGCGGCCGCAGCGCGGGCACGCGTGCTCGGCGCCGAAATCATCCTCGAACCGCATATCAATCCCGCGCCCAATCACCGGGAAATCTGGCTTCGCGATGCCGACGGCTATGTCGTCGTTATTTCAAGCCGGGATGGTGATGTCGGTTCGTAAGAACGTTTCAAATTTCATGAAAATTTCGGTGGTTCGTTTACGCGTTCCTATCGAAGCGTTGGCTAGTTTTGTAGCATCCGGCAAGGAGCGCCGCCTTGGGTTTGTGGGATTCGATTGTCCAGAATTTGCGCGTCGATAGTTGGGGCGTCACGCCGGCGTCCCTGGTGGCGCCGCTCGGACTTGTGACCCTGATCATGATGGCGGGACGTCTCGCACGGGCGAAGGGTCCTAAGCTGGAAAGCGGCTCCCTCACCGGACTGGCCCTTATTGCCGTTATCATCGGGGCGGCATTCTGCTGGATTCTCGCAGGGCTTGGATTTCTTCAACGATCCTTCCACTGATCCGCTCGACTTTGCGCCGACAGTTGCAGGTACGGGTTCAAATCCTCCGCCCAAATCGCCGGCGCGTCAGCCGCATGCCGCCTGCTGCCCCTTCCAGGGCGGCATGAGTTTCGGCTCGCCGAAATAATGACCCTGGAAATAATCGACGCCGAGGGTTTCGAGAAGTGCTGCCTCCTCTTCCGAACCGACCCATTCGGCGACGGTTTCAAGGCGGAAGTGCTTGGCGAGTTCCACAAGCGTGCGAACGAAAATCTGGTTTTCCCGCGAGCTCTTGAGGCCGCGAACGAACGCGCCGTCGATCTTGACCATGTCCACGCGCAGCATCTGCAAATTGCGGAACGAGGTAAAACCCGCGCCGAAATCGTCGATGGCGACTTTGCAGCCCAGTTCGCGCAATCCGGATATGAAACGCGAGCTTTCCTCGAAATCGTTCAGCGCCGCCGTTTCAGTGAGTTCGACCAATAGCCGGCCGGCGACATCCTGATTGGCGCGAATGCAGTTGATGAACGATGTCAGCCAGGAGGGATCGCCGGCGGTGGTGCCGGAGACGTTGACCGCGAGCGAGATGCCGGGATAGGCGCGCAGCTCGGCGATCGCGAGTTCCAATGCGCGGCGATCGACCTGCCTGATCAGGCCGAGCTGTTCCGCCGCCGGGATGAACTGTCCGGCCGCAGCCACCGACCCGTCCTTGCGGACGATACGCAGCAGACATTCGTGATGAACCACGCGGCGCCACTTCGCGCAGACGATCGGCTGATAGGCAAAGACAACACGTCCCGCACCAAGCGCGCAGGCGAGTTCGTCGGCAATGGCCATCAATCTCAGGCGCGCTGCTTCCCGTTGCGGCGATTGGGTGTAAATGTAGAAACTGTCGCGGCCCGCGCTGCGGGCGCGATCCAGAGCCTCTTCCGCCTTGAGCATCGCCTCCTGCCCGGACGAAGCGTCCTGCGGCAATCGTACGGCGCCCACGCTGATCGTCGCGGCCACAGTTCCGCGGCGTGTGGCGATGACCTCGGCGCGGACGGCTTGGCGAAGCCGTTCTGCGACGAGCGTCATTTCGTTTTCGGTGCAGGACGCAAGGATCACCCCAAACTTGTTCCCGGCGATCCGCCCGATTACGTCGCTGGTGCGCAGGGCGGATACCATCCGCTCGCCGACCGAGACGATGACTTCGTCGGCGGCGCCGAAGCCATAGGCCTCGTTGATCGCGGCGAGGCGATCAATGGCGGTTACGAGATAGGCGCAGCATTTTTCGCGTGCCTTCGCCGTTTCGATTGCGCGCGCCAGCTCTGCACGCAGGCTGGTGCGATTGAGATGGCCCGTCAATTCATCGCGTGTCGCGAGATAGGTCAGCCTCTGGCTTTCGCGCTTGCGTTCGGTGATGACACGAAGAAATCCGGCGATCCGCTCGGCCTTGCCCCCCGGGCCGGGAATACGTACGCCGCGCAGTTCGAGCCATGCCGGACCGAGCGCCGACGGTGCTTCGAATTCGATTTCGAAGAAACGATTGTCGAAATTTGTTTCACGAAGGAGCGCGTCGATCTGCTCGCGCCCGGTGCTGCCCATCCATTCCCGCAGGCCGAGACCAAGCCCCATCCGGACCGGGTCGGCATAGGTGGCGAGGATATCGAGGGCTCCGTCCCAGTCGATGCGGTCTTCCTCGACGGTCCAGTCGAACGCCGCTTCTCCGGCACCGCGGGCGGCCAAGCGAAGGCGTTCGAGCTCTTCGATGGCCGAGAGCGCACGGATGCCTCGGATGGATCTTTTTGGTAGTGGTTGACTGGGCACGATCCGCCATTCCCTGGCCGTTTGGATCCGTGCCCGAATGATTGAAGTCAGCGCGTTAAAAAAGTTGAAACTCTGCTGACGCGACGAAGCTCACAAATGCCTGAATTTTCCTTTTCCTTAACAGGATATTGTCGCGAACCGGCCGGCGTTCATCTCATGGCGCGCTTTCCGGCGAGCCCAGTTGGGCTGCGCCGATAATGCGGCCATAGCCACCCTCCTGAAGCACGACGGCCACGGTGTCGTAGGAGGCGCCCAGAGGGTCGGAGCGGGGGAGATCAAGCGATAGCGCCTGGCCTTTCCAGATACCGATCGCCCGGACGTCGCGGACACTGTTGCGATAGGAAAGGCTGCGGCCCTGATTCTCTCCGGCCGTGATGTGCACGTTGGCGCGGCTTAGAATATGGAATAGCCAGACGGTTGCCTCGGTTCCGCTTTTCAGGCTTCCAGCGCCAATGGAGATGTGCAGCGCATCGGGCGTGGCGCTGAGCACGACCGGAACCGCCCGCATATCGGCGATTCGTGCCGCGATGGTCGCGTCGATCTGTCCTTCGCGGCTGCCGACGACGTCGGTAACCCCGTCCACGATCACCTGCGGGGTGTAGATGCCGCCACGTCCCATGGCCGCAGCATAAGCCTTCTGGCGGCGTGTGTTGGCTTCGCTCGCCAGCGTGTCCTTCCAGCCCAGCATGTCCCAATAGGTGATCGGCAGGCTAAGCGCCAGAATATCCTTTCGATCGGCCAGTTTCGCGAGCAACGCGTCGGCGGGTGGACAGGAATCGCATCCTTGGCTCGTGAACAGCTCGACCACAAGCGGGCGCTTAACCCCAGCCTCAGCGCCCGTAAGGCCCAAAGCCAGCACAACCGTGAATAGAAGACCGGATATCCTGCAAGGACGCCACATCCCGATAAGAATAGGGCCACCGCCCCCCATCTCTCCAGTCACTTCGCCTTGAGATTAGCGCAGGACAGCGTCGCAGTCTCGTCCAGTGCGGCCCGCCGGGGCACTTATGCCGCCAGAAGGTTTCTGAGGACAAAGGGGAGTATTCCACCATTCTCGAAATAGGCGACCTCGTCTTCGGTGTCGATACGCAGGGTCAGTGGCACGTCCGACACCCGGCCATCGGCCAAGACGATCTTGGCCTGAAGTTGCATCATCGGGCTGATTTTTCCCGACAGGCCCGCAATATCGACCGTTTCCTGCCCCGTGAACCCGTAGTCGCGGCGGGACTTGCCGTTGGCGAAAACGAGCGGGGCAATTCCCATTCCGATCAGGTTCGAGCGATGAATGCGCTCGAAGCTTTCTGCGATCACGGCACGGACGCCGAGAAGACGGGGTCCCTTTGCGGCCCAGTCGCGCGACGAACCCGTCCCGTATTCCTTTCCCGCCACCACCACCAGCGGAACACCGTCTTTCTGGTAGCGCATCGCCGCATCGAAGATCGACATTTCTTCTCCGGCTCCGGTGCCGGAATAATAGATCGTGCTGCCGCCTTCGCGTCCGCCCAGCATCTCGTTCTTGATGCGGATGTTCGCAAAGGTGCCCCGCACCATCACCTCATCATTTCCACGTCGCGCGCCGTAGGAGTTGAAGTCCGGATAGGCGACGCCGTGTTCGATCAGGTACCTGCCGGCGGGGCTCTCCTTCTTGATCGAGCCCGCGGGGCTGATGTGATCGGTCGTGATGGAATCCCCGAAAACGGCGAGAACGCGCGCGCCTTTTATGTCGGCTGTATCGGACCGCTGCGGCGCCATTCCTTCGAAATACGGCGGATGTTTCACATAGGTGGATTTGGGATCCCAGGCATAGGTCTGGCCCTGTCGCACCTTGACTTTCTTCCATTCGCGGCCGCCGTCGAAAACATTGCCGTAGCGCTCGCGAAAACTCCTGGTCGTCACCGATCTGCGTATCGCCGATGCGATTTCCTGCGGCGACGGCCAGATATCCCTGAGATGAACGGGCGTGCCCTTCCTGTCATATCCGAGCGGCTCGTTTGTCAGATCGATCGTCATCGAGCCGGCGAGGGCATAGGCAACTACAAGCATCGGCGAGGCGAGATAATTGGCGCGCACCTGCGGATGCACGCGCCCTTCGAAATTGCGGTTTCCGGACAGCACTGCAGCCGCCACGAGGTCGCCTTCGGTGACGGCCTGGCCAATCGGATCGGGCAGGGGTCCCGAATTGCCGATGCAGGTCGTGCAGCCATAGCCGACCAACGCGAAGCCGAGCTTGTCGAGCGATTTGTCCAGCCCGGATTTGGCGAGGTAATCGGTGACGACCTGGCTGCCCGGAGCCAGAGAAGTCTTTACCCACGGCTTCACGTCCAGTCCGCGCGCAATCGCATTCTTCGCGAGCAGACCCGCGCCGATCATAACGCCCGGATTGGACGTGTTGGTACATGAGGTGATAGCCGCGATGACAACATCGCCATGGCCCAGCGTGTAATCTGCGCCGGAGACCGGAATGCGCCGGTTCGCTTCGTCACCCTTATGAAATTCCATGTTCAGGGCTTCGGCAAATTCCGCGGCTGCTTTGTCAAGCGGCACGCGGTCCTGCGGCCGTTTCGGGCCGGCAAGGCTTGGCTCGACAGCTCCAAGATCCAGCGCAATCGTGTCGGTGAATTGCGGTTCTGCGCTTTTGGGTGCCCGGAACAGCCCTTGCATCTTGGCATATTTCTCGACCAGGGCGATGCGCGCGGGCTTGCGGCCCGTTGCCTTGAGATAGCGCAGGGTCTCGGCGTCGATGGGAAAGAAGCCGCACGTCGCGCCGTATTCGGGCGCCATGTTGGCGATCGTTGCGCGATCCTCGAGCGCCATTTCGTCGAGGCCAGGGCCGTAAAACTCGACGAATTTGCCTACCACGCCTTTCTTGCGCAGCATCTCCGTCACAGTCAGCACCAGATCGGTGGCCGTTACGCCGGCGCGCAGCTTGCCCGTTACGCGAAACCCGATGACTTCGGGTATCAGCATCGAAATGGGCTGGCCCAGCATGGCCGCTTCCGCCTCGATGCCGCCGACACCCCAGCCCAGCACCGAAAGGCCATTGATCATTGTCGTATGGCTGTCGGTTCCAACCAGCGTATCCGGGAACGCGAGTATTTCGGTCTTTCCGGATTTTTGTCCTCTCGTCGTGCGCGTCCAGACGGTCTGGGCGAGATATTCGAGATTGACCTGGTGACAGATTCCGGTGCCCGGAGGGACGACCCGGAAATTCGCGAATGCCTGCTGGCCCCAGCGCAGGAATCCATAGCGTTCCACGTTGCGCTGATATTCGATGGCGACATTTTTCCTGAAGGAGTCCCTGCGGCCGAAACTGTCGACCATGACCGAATGATCGATGACGAGATCGACTTCGGCGAGCGGATTGATTTTTTCCGGATCGCCGCCGAGCGATTCCATCGCGTCGCGCATCGCAGCGAGATCGACAACGGCCGGTACGCCGGTGAGATCCTGCATCAAGACGCGCGCAGGCCTGAACGCGATTTCGCGGTCGGAGCGTCTGTTCGCAAGCCAGCGGGCGACCGCGCGAATGTCATCGGCGGTGACCGTCGTCCCGTCCTCGTGGCGCAACAGATTTTCGAGCAGCACCTTCAGCGAATTCGGCAATGCCGAAATGCCGGCGAGGCCGTTCTTTTCGCCGGCCGCGAGACTGAAATACACATAGGATTTGCCGCCGACGTTCATCGTCTTGCGGGATTTGAAAGTATCGGGATGCGTCACGGGAGATACTCGCGCGAAGCGGCGAGGGTGGTTTAGTGATCTTCACGCATTCTGTCATGCATTTTCTGCTCGACGCCGCGCCGCGCTGGGCGCGGGGCTTATGGGCGCGGGTGGTTTCGACCTCCTGCTGCATCACGGTCTGCCGACGCCCCATTTAGGGATGAGAGCGGCGTTCCCGGCGGCTGGTTAACGTGGGACGGGCGCGGCCGGGGCGCCGGGGGGGGCGCAGTGCATGTGTGCGATCCACAAATTTGCCCGATTCACATGGCACAGGGTGACAGTTCGCACGGTGTGGCTACACGGAAGACAAGAATCGGCGATTTGCAGTGATGGCGAGGGTCTTAGCGGTCGTACTTTGCAGTGCGGCGGTCGTGTCGGCGTTTTCCGCGGCGCTGGCTTTGCCGCCGCGAGAGGCACTTGAAGCGCGCCTGTCCTCCGATCATTTGGGGCGTATCGAATCCGGTACTTATCTGGCGGGCGATCACATGGGGTTTGCCGTCGATTCGAGCGGTGCAAATTATCTTCTGAGTTTTGATGGGAATCCGGAAGTTTTTGTCTTGCATCCGGACAGTGCATCGCTCGGAGGCCGCATTTTGAAGTATGACTCGGGCGAGACCGCGCTTCAGGTATCAGGCTGGGGGGCCTTGACGCTTTATACTGATGCTGAGCCGGGCGGACTTCCCGCCGTACGAACCGGCGATTTCAGCGCACCGGCCATGCCGGCTATCTCGCTGGGTGAAGTGGAGGACGCTGCCGGGGAAGATGCCGGTACGCTTGGCGCAGTCGAGCACGTCACCGTTTCCTTCAACGCGGATTGGTCCGCTCTGGCTGGAAATGCCGAAGCCCGCGCCATCGCCCTGGATACCATGGAAAATGTCGCCCGGGGGATCGAGCGCTTTTGCCGGTCGGTCCACGGCCATAATGCATTTGCGCAGCGCATATCCGCAGTGAAGCTCGCCATGGCCGGGCGTCCAACCGTCACGCTGGAACACAAGACCCTGATCGTCACTTTCAATCCCGATCTGGGCTACGAAGGTAGGACGTCATCGCGTTCCATCGCCATCGCGCTTGGCATGCTTCTGTCTGCTCCGAAAAACCAAAGCTGACTGAAAGCGGGGGAGATTCCTTTTTTTCGCAGCCATGGCTAAAGTCGCACAGGGGCTGAAATATCCCAGCCCAAGCCCCGGCTGTTCGAAACATTGTCCGCGCCTGAGGTCCTGGCAGCAGCTTTCGGACGACACCCATTCGAGTGGATGACCATGACAGCTCAAAACCTGGAAGCGATTCGCAGTGTTCCTGCCGGAAACCAAACGACCAATGGCGAGTGTGCCGCGGAAGCACCGGTTGCAGCGGCGTGTGCCATCCTGAAATCCACGCGGCCCGAGATCGCCGGCTTCTGTGGGGAGTTCTTTTCCAGCGCCTCTCCCGAGGATGTGGCACGTTTCGCACCCGCCTCGATTGCCGCGCTCGCGCAGGCCGTGTTTGAGCGCTCTTCCGTGCGGCGCAGCGACACGACGCTGGTCAGCCTGTTCAGCCTCGATGCGCAGGAGGGGCGCGCGAACGAGACCGTGCTGCTCGCAATCAATGACGACATGCCGTTCCTGTTCGACTCTCTCATGGGCGAACTCTCGGCGCGGGGCATACGCCCCCAGGCGCTCTTCCACCCGGTCATTCCCGTGCAGCGCGACGGAGACGGCAGGCGCGGAAATGCAGGCACGCCCATACGCGAGAGCGTAATTGTCGTGGTCCTCGACGCGTCGCTCGATGAAGCGCAGCAGGTGTCGCTGGTCGAGGGTGCCCGCAATGTGTTCGCACAGGTCGGTATCGCCGTGCGCGATTGGCATCCGATGCTTGGCAAGCTCGAGCAGGCTGTTGCCGATCTCAGAAGCCATCCCCCCGCGATTCCACAAGAACTCTTGAATGAGAGCATCGCTTTCTTGGACTGGCTCTCCGACAATCATTTCACGTTTCTCGGTTGCCGAGACTATGCGTTCAGCGATGAGGGCGGAGATCGGCTGGAGCCGGTCGCCGAAAGCGGTCTTGGCCTTCTCTCCGACTCTGCTGCGCGCGTCATCGGCCGGGGCGCCGATCATGCAAGCCTGTCGCCGGAGCTCCAGGCTTTTCTTGCCCAGCCCGAGCCCCTCATAATTACCAAGGCTGCCGAGCGATCCGTCGTGCATCGGCGCGTTCACATGGATTATATCGGTGTGAAGCTTTACGGCGACAGCGGCAAGCTCGCAGGTGAGCGCCGTTTTGTCGGTCTTTTTACCTCGTCCGCCTATAGCAAACGGCCAAGCGACATACCGCTGCTTCGTCTCAAGATTTCCCATATCCTGCATCGGGCCGGGCTGCCGCCGGACAGCCATGATGGCAAGGCGCTGGCGCACATTCTCGATACCTATCCGCGGGAAGAACTTTTCCAGGCGGATGAAGACGAGATTTTTTCCACCGCGATGGGCGCGCTGCGTCTGGCCGAGCGGCCGAAGGTCCGCGTCTTCTTGCGCTATGACCGTTACGACAGGTTCGTTTCAGCGCTCGTTTACGTGCCGCGAGACCGCTATGACACGCAGGCGCGCGAAAAGATTCACGCACTTCTTGCCCGCGCCTTGAATGGACGAATGTCGGCATCGACACCGGTCATAGACGAGACTCCCCTCGCGCGTGTTCATTTTATCGTCGGCCGCAATCAAGGCCCCAGGCCGGTCGTGGAAGAGCGCCAGCTCGAAGCCGATATTCGCGCCGCGATCCGCACCTGGGGCGACGGCTTCATACAATCTCTCATCCGCGAATTTGGGGAACAGGAGGGGCTGCGGCTGCTGCGCCGCCATGCCGGTGCATTTCCCGCGCGCTATCGCGATGCGTTCTCCCCCGATGAAGCGGTCCATGATCTCTCGGAACTCGAGCGGCTCGTGCAGTCCGGCGCTGCGGTGCGCGCGCGCGTCTATCGCATGACGCAGGATGGCGGCGGCGCGATATTGCGGCTGAAACTGTATGTCACGGGCCGGGAATTTCCGCTTTCCGCTTCTCTGCCGATATTCGAAAACCTTGGCTTCAGGGTCATCGCGGAAAATTCCTATCCGATCACGTTCGCCCCGGGTCAGGGGCGAACAACCGAAGCCGCCATTCTCGATTTCTATATGGAGCGCGCAGACGGCGCGGCGGTCGAACTGGAACGCGTCAAAACTCGGCTGGAAGCGGCCATTCACGCCGTTATCGCCGGAACAGCCGAGAATGACGGTTTCAACCGTCTGATCGTTACAGCCGGGTTGCCATGGCGGGACATCACCATTTTGCGCGCCGGCGCGAAGTTCCTGCGCCAGGCCGGATTTTCGTTCAGCCAGGATTACATGGAGCAGGCGCTGGCGCGAAATGCCGAAATTGCCGGGCTGCTCGTTCTGCTTTTTCGAACCAATCATGATCCTGATGGGCAGAAGCGCGAGGCAGCTGCGAAAGATCTGCATGATCGCATCGAGGCGGCACTGAATGGTGTACCAAGTCTCGACGACGACAGGATCATTCGCCGGCTGCGCAACGTGGTGGACTGCGTGCTGCGAACAAATTTCTTCCAGCAGGATTCAGGCGGCCGCAATTCTGCCTGCCTTTCCTTCAAGCTCGACAGCCACAGACTTGACGAGTTGCCGCTGCCCCGGCCGCTTTGCGAGATTTTCGTCTATGCGCCGGAGGTCGAGGGCGTCCATCTGCGCTTCGGTCGGGTCGCGCGCGGCGGCATCCGCTGGTCCGATCGCCGCGAGGATTTCCGCACCGAAATTCTTGGGCTTGTCAAGGCGCAGCAGGTGAAGAATGCGGTGATCGTTCCGGTGGGCGCAAAGGGCGGCTTTTTCCCGAAACAGCTTTCCGTCACCGCCAGCCGCGACCAGGCGCAGGCCATCGGCGTCGCCTGCTACAAATCATTCATCAACGCGCTTCTGGACCTTACCGACAATATCGGGCCGGACGGCGCGATCATTCCTCCGGCACGTACCGTGCGATACGACGGGGACGATCCCTATTTCGTCGTGGCGGCCGACAAGGGCACCGCGACCTTTTCCGACATCGCCAATGAGATAGCCGAGACGCGGGGTTTCTGGCTCGGCGATGCGTTCGCATCGGGCGGCAGCCACGGCTACGACCACAAAAAAATGGGAATTACCGCCAGAGGCGCCTGGGTTGCCGTGCAGCGGCACTTCCGCGAAATGGGCCGGGATATCCAGTACGACCCATTCACCTGCGTCGGCGTCGGTGACATGTCGGGCGATGTGTTCGGCAACGGCATGCTGTTGTCGAAGCACATCAGGCTGGTCGCTGCGTTCGACCACCGGCATATCTTCGTCGATCCCGATCCTGATCCTGAGAGCAGCTGGAACGAGCGCAAACGGTTGTTCGATCTGCCGCGATCGAGCTGGGCGGATTACAATTTGGCATTCATTTCAAATGGCGGCGGCGTATTTTCCCGCAGCATGAAGGAAATTTCCGTCACGCCGGAAATGAAGGCGCTGACAGGGCTCAAAGAGACACGGGTTTCGCCGGGCGAACTTATCCGAGCGCTTCTCAGGACCGACATCGATCTTCTCTGGTTTGGCGGCATCGGCACCTTCGTCAAGGCGACGAGCCAGAGCAATCTCGACGTCGGAGATCGAAGCAATGATGCCGTAAGGATCAACGGCGCCGAACTCCGGGCGAAAGTGGTCGGCGAAGGCGCGAATCTGGGGCTTACCCAGCTCGGCCGTGTCGAATACGCGACGAAGGGCGGCCGGCTCAACACCGACGCAATAGACAACTCGGCCGGCGTGGATACCTCCGACCACGAAGTGAATATCAAGATTCTGTTCAGTGGTCCGCTGCGCCGCGGCGAGATTTCTGGCGACGAACGCGACACTCTTTTGAACGCGATGACGGACGATGTTGCCGCGCATGTCCTGCGCGACAATTACGACCAGACACTCGCGCTCTCGGTGGCCGAAATGCGAAGCGCTCGCGATCTCGATTCGCATGGCCGTTATATCCGTGACCTCGAGCGCAGGGGACGGCTGGAGCGCGCTGTCGAATATCTCCCCGATGAGGATGAGTTGCACCGGCGCGCCCAGGCAGGGCGTGGTCTCACGCGGCCCGAACTTGCGGTTCTTCTTGCCTATGCAAAGCTCGATCTGGATGCGCAACTCGTTGCGAGCGATCTGCCGGATCAGACGTACTTTGCCTCCGAGCTGGCGGCCTATTTTCCGGCCTCGGCCGTCGCGCGCTTTCCCGACGAATTGATCCATCACCGGCTGCGCCGCGAGATCATTGCGACTGTTCTCGCAAACCGGATCGTCAATCTTGCCGGGCCGGTCTTCATTCATCGCATCGAGGAAATCTCGAGCGCGCCCGCGCCGCGGATCGCGCGCGCATTCGTCATAGCCGTCGGCGCGCTCGGATTGGACGTGCTGAAATCGCGCATCGACAGTCTCGACGGCAAGGTGCCGGCAGCCGTGCAGCTCGGTGCTTATAACGACATTGTAGAACAGCTGCGCCGGCTTGGTCTCTGGTTTCTCGTCAACGTGCCGGCGCGCGCCGATATCGGCGACACGATCAACCGGTACCGCGCCGGCGTGGATTCGCTCAGAGGCAGTTTTTCCTCGCTGGTATCGCCTTACGAAGCGCAGAATACGGAGCGCCGGATCACAGAGCTTCAGCAGGCGCAGGTGCCGCTCAACATCGCAGAGGACGTCGCTGTGCTTCCGCTTCTCGCCGGCGCCCCGGAAATCGTCCTCCTTGCGGAGTCGCGTGCATTGCCGGTCGATCTCGTGGCAGGGGCCTATTTCGCAATGGGCACGGCGATCGGGCTGGACCGGCTGCGCGGCTTGGCCAACCGCATCACCGGTTACGAGCACTGGGACCGGCTGGCCATCCGCCGCATCGTGGATGATCTGTTCTCGGGCCAGCGGGTGCTCGCCGCCGATGCGCTTATCGCCTTCGATCCCACAAAACAGAGTGCCACGCGCGCCGAGGGCGCCGAAGCCGTCAAACGCTGGGAGGAAACCCACGCCGACACGCTGGCACGTACAAAAAATTTCCTGGCGGAGCTCGAACGCGGCGGCGAATTGTCGATCGCCAAGCTGACGCTTGCCAACTCGCAAATCCACGCGCTTGCCGCAAAATGAATTCACCACCGGGAGCACAAAGAGCACAAAGAAACAGCGTGCGCGCCGCGCGCAATCGTTCTTTGTGCGCTTGGTGCTCTTCGTGGTCCAGAAGCCCCGCGCCTTCGCGTCTCCGCGTGCAAATGCGCAGACTCACGGTATTGCTGTGCTGCGCTGCATTGTCGGCCTGCGCGACGCGGCCGGCGGCGACCGTTCAGCAGGCACCCCGGGTTGCATTGCCGCCGGCGCCGCCGCCGGGTGAACCGGGAGATCTCGCCGGGCTGCAATCCACGGCGCTGCGCGCGGCGTTCGGCGCGCCCTCCTTTGTCCGCAAGGATGGAAATGTCGAAATCTGGCGCTATGACGGTGCGAACTGCAAGGCGTTCTTTTTTCTTTATCCTTATGGCAATGCATTGCTCGTGCGGCACGTCGAGACTCTCCCCCGCGGCAGCAGCATGGCAGCAGACGAAACCTGTCTTTCATCGTTCCGGCCGCATTCGCAGCAATCCGTTTCCTGAACTGACACCTTCCCGTCAACCGTCATCGCGCGTCTTCGGCGTGTAGCGGCAGAGATCGCGCACCACGCAGATGGGGCATTTCGGTTTGCGCGCGATGCAGACATAGCGCCCGTGCAATATCAGCCAATGATGCGCATGAAGCCGGTATTTCCTCGGCACCACGGCCATCAAATTGTCTTCCACTTCGCGCGGCGTTTTGCCGGGCGCCAGGCCGGTCCGGTTCGCGACCCGGAAGATGTGCGTGTCGACCGCGATGGTAGGCTCTCCGAACGCGACGTTGAGAACGACGTTCGCAGTCTTGCGGCCCACGCCGGGAAGCTCTTCGAGGGCCGCGCGGTCGCGTGGCACTTGGCTCGCATGTTCGGCAATCAGTTTGTGTGACAATGCGATGATGTTCTTCGCCTTGTTCCGGTAGAGTCCGATCGAACGGATATGCGCGATGAGGCCTTTTTCCCCCAGCTGCAGCATTTTCTCTGGCGTGTCGGCGATCGGGAACAGCTCCGCCGTTGCCCTGTTGACGCCCTTGTCCGTCGCCTGGGCGGAAAGCACGACGGCGACAAGCAGCGTAAACGGATTAGCGTATACAAGCTCGCTCTTTGGCGAAGGCATCTGTTTCTTCAGCCGTTCGAAGAACATCGCTGCTTCGCGCGGCGTGAATGCCCCCCGCGCGCGGCGGTGGATCGCCGTCATTTTATCGTGCCTATCGTGGTCTTGCGTTGCAGATAATGCCGTATCAGGATTGCTACGCCGGATCGGAACACCAGTTGCGATTATCCGTTACCGAAAGGTCAGGGGGAAGGCCAGAATGGACTGGAAACGCTCATCGGTAATTGCAGCTGTGATACTAGCCACGGTGGCAGCCGGATGCGGAATTGTCACGGGGCGCCGGAGCTTCTCGACCAACAGCGCCGCAGCTCCGCCGGAAACCGCTTCCGCCAGCATGCAGATTGGCACGTCCAGCGGCCAGATCGCTTCGGACATCGTTGATCCCTGCACGCTGAGCGTCAACAATCCGCGTTGGCGGGACCACGGAGGCGTCGAGGCATACGAAAAGCGGTGCGGACATCCTCCCCCGCCTTAGCGGACAGTCGGATCGTGGCAGAAACGCTTCTCTTCAACGCAACCTTGCGGCCCAATCCGCCGATGAGCGCGGCGGCGCTGAAACTGGTCGTTGCCATTGTCGCAACAATAAATCTGGCCTTCGCGACCTGGTTCGTAACTCACGGTGCGTGGCCGATAACGCCGTTCATGGGCGCGGACATAGCTCTTCTCGGTTGGGCGCTTCATGCCAGCCGGGTTGCCGCACGCAGACGCGAGGAAGTTTGTGTGACCAGAAGCAGCCTTCGTGTCGAGCGTTTTCCGCCGCGCGGGATGCCCACGCATTTCGAATTCAATCCATACTGGGTTCGGGTCGAATTGGAGGAGCCGCCGCGAAGTGCGAACCGGCTCACGCTGCGCAGTCATGGCCGCGTGGAACAGATAGGCGCTTTTTTGCCGTCGGCCGAAAAGCAAAGCGTTGCAAAAGCACTGAAAG
>Ga0335075_10005379_pt1 | contig 19902 bp, 18 predicted proteins | sample Lox_Sample_24_FD_206723 | JGI IMG/M metagenome (GOLD analysis project Ga0335075, IMG submission 206723) | Soil microbial communities from Loxahatchee National Wildlife Refuge, Florida, United States - Lox_Sample_2.4 | ecosystem: Environmental > Terrestrial > Soil > Wetlands | place: USA...
GGAAGATCGCGTGGAACGCGGACAAGTTCGCCACGCAGGTCACGACGACCTTGACGTCGGGTGCGGCCTGTACCCCGTCGCCGGTGTCGGCGAAGCTGCCGCCGATCGGCTGCACGAGCACGGTGGCGCCGCCTTCGCACTGCACGTTGCCCAGGTCGGCCTGCACGGCGGCTTGCGCGCCCGAGTTGGCCTCCGCCAGCGTGCGGGCGACCGACGCGGCGCGGGCCGCGTCCCGGGCCGCCGCGCCCACCTGCCCGGCCAGGTCGATCCACTGCCCGCCCGCCCCGATCAGCAACATGAGCAGGGCCAGGGCCGGCACCGCGATCACCATCTCGACGGCCATTGACCCGCGGTCAAGGTTCGCCGCCCGCCGAGCGCCCCGCGGCGTCAGCCGCCGAGCGCCCCGCGGCGTCAGCCGCCGAGCGCGCTGCATTGGCCCTCCAGGTTCAGCGGACGGAAGCACTCGACCGGACCGCCGACGGTCACCGAGATCGGAAACCCCAAGATGCCGTTTACCCTGCCGGACACAGTGACCTTCACGGTGTTGCCTGGGCCCGGCACGGCCTGGGCCGTTACCTGGGACAGCACGCTGGTGTCCAGGTGCTGGTAGTAGCTCATCGCGTCCGCCGACGCCAGGCCCTCCCAGCCCGGGTTGGTCGCGGCGCTGTCCCTGGCCACCCGCGCGCCTTCCTGTGCCGCAGCAAGAGCGGCGTGCTTGGCGTCGAACCACAGCGCGAACTCGATGATGAACAGCATGAACAGCAACAGGACGGGCGCCAGGATGGCGAGTTCGACCGCGCTTGAGCCGCGGTCGGCCGACTGCCGGCGCAGGTGGCGCAGGCGCTGCTGGCCGGGAAGGCGCAGCACTGGTCAGCCGTTGCCGTTGGGGTTGGGGATCGTGGTGTTCGAGATGTTGTTCGCCTGCGTGGTGGCGAACTTGATGATGATCGCCAGGATCGCTGCGGCCAGGCCGACCAGCAGCGCGGTGATCAGCGCCAGCTCGACCGCAGAGGCGCCGCGGTCCTTCTCCCGCAGCGCGGTCCGCAGCCGGGCGGTGTGCACGGCCCAGAAGGCCCGGAGGAATCCGGCCAGTTCGGTGGGCATGGTGTGCTCCTTCGTTCGCGTATGGTCAGGCGTGCAGCAAGATCTCCACGGCCGGGTACATCAGGAAGATCAGGAACGCGGCGGCCAGCAGCATCTGCGCGACCAGCATCGACTGCGATCGTTCCTCGGCCTGTCCTTCCAGGTCGGTGATTTCCCTGCGGCGTAGGCTCGCGGCCCGGGCGGTCAGGGACTCGCGTACCTTGGCGCCGTCCTCCGCCACCAGGCTGAGCGCGGCGGAGAGGTCTTTGAGCTCGCTCACCTGGACCTCGTCGCCCAGTGTGCCGAGCGCTTGCCAGGGCGTCTGCCCGGTGATCCTCGCGTTGGACAGCGCGTCCCTGATCCGCCAGAACGCCCAGCCTTCGCCGATCTCGCTGGCCACCAGGAGCGCTTCAGGCACGCCCCGGCCGCCGGACAGGTTCATCGCGACCAGATCGAGAAACGCGCCGATGGCGTGCCGGAAGTCCCGGCGCCGCCTGGTCACCTCCTGTCGCAGCTCTAGGTCGGGCAGGAAGAAGAAGGCGGCCGCGAACACCAGCCCGGCCCACACCGGGACGACCACGGGCACCCGGAGGCCGGCCAGGCTCAGGCCGGAGATCACCAGCGGCGGGAAGACCAAGCCGAACAGGCCGAGCATGATCTTGTTCGCCAGGTAGTTCTCGAACGACTTGCCGACCAGGGACAGGCTGGACCGCAGCGACCGGAACTCCCAGCCCTGCTCGGCGCAGAACCTCGCAAGCGCCGAGCCGAACCGCATGCTGATCGCGCTCTGGTTGCCGTCGCCCGGGTACCTGACCGTCCGGCTGGCTCCGCGGCTGGCTAGGCGCTCCTGATCGAAGGCGGCGATCCGCCTGGCCAGGCCCGGCCGGCGCGGGATGAGCGCGAAGACAAGCAGGAACAGGGCCAGCCCGGTGAGCGCCCCGAAGAGGAGCGCGGACGTGCTCATAGCGCCGCGCTCCTGGTGCCATGGCTCACCGGGCTGTGACCTACCGGGCTGTGGTTGATGGAGCCGGGCGCCAGCCCAGGCGCCGCCGGACTCGCTCGCTCGGTCAGCGGCTCGCCGCCACCCATGAGGCGCTTGGGAGCCTCGAACCTGGCCAGCCGGCGCAGCCAGATAATGCCCGCCGCGTAGATGGCGCCGATCACGCCCAGGATCAGCTGGCCGAACACGCTGTCGTAGGGCGCGAGGAACGTGTGGTCGAACACGGCGAGCGCGATCGCCATGCCGACGGACACGATGATGACGATCTGCACGCTGCGCCGGGTCGACCGGCGGCTGGCGTTGACCTTGCGCCGCATGTCGAGTTCCTCGCGCACCGAGCCGGCCAGCGCGCCGAGCAGGTCGCGAAGGCCAGGCCCGCGCAGCCGCGAGTTGATGATCAGCGCCGCGATGATCAGGTCCGCGCTCGGATCGTCCAGGTCATCGGCGAACCGGCGCAGCGCGACGTGCATCGGCACCCTCGTATGCAGCCGGTCCACCAGCCCGAGTAGCGGCCCGGCGATCGACTGGTCGGCGATCCGGACCGAGGCCGGGATCGCCTGCTCGAGTCCGACCGCGCCGGCGATCGTGTCGCGCAGCGATTCGGTCCAGGTCGCCAGCCCCTCCAGCCTGGCCATCGCCTTCCGCTCGGACGCCGCGCCTGACAGCGACCGCCAGCTGAAGGCGAGCAGCGCCATGCCGACGCCCGCCACCACCCAGCCGGTGATCAGCAGGGCCAGGATGCCGATGATGAGGCTGACCCCGCCTCGGACGCTTACCGCGTCCTTGACCAGGCGCTCCAGCGGCCCGGGACCCCGTTGCGGGGAGGGCGGCAGGCCGCGGATGGCCACGATCGCGATGAACAGGCCGCCGCCAGTGAGCGCGCCGAGCAGGATCGCGAGCAGCCCGTTCGTCTGGGAACCCATGCTCACCAGCTCCCCTGCGCCGGGTCGTAGCCGTAATGGGCGAGTTCCTCCAGGCATGAGGCCGGCGCGTGCGGCACCGCGCGGCCGTCCCGGCTCGGCGCGAACACCTCGCTGGAAAGCACCCGGCCGTCCACGCCGGTCACCTCACGGACGCTGGACACGAACCGGCGCAGCCGGCCGCCCTTCGTGTACTCGTTGCGCTTCTCCACGAACACCACGAAGTCGATGGCCCCGGCGATCAGCATGTGCGTGGCCTCGACCGGCAGTCGCTCGGCTGACTGGATCGCGTAGGTGGCGATGCGGTTGAACACCTCGAGCGAGGAGTTCGAGTGGATGGTGGACAGCGAGCCGTCGTTGCCCTGGGTCATCGCGTTCAGCATGGTGACGATCTCGTCGCCGAGCACCTCGCCGACAATGACCCGGCTCGGGTTCATCCGCAGGCTCCGGCGGACCAGCTCGGCCATGGTGATCGCGCCGAGGCCCTCGCTGTTCGGCAGCCGCTCCTCGAACGCCACCACGTTCGGGTGCAGTTCGGTGAAATGGTCAAGGCCAAGCTCGAGCGCCCGCTCCACGGTGATCAGCCGCTCCTCGGCCGGGATCTGGTTGGCCAGTGCGCGCAGCAGCGTGGTCTTCCCCGCGTTGGTCGCCCCGGCGATCATCAGGTTCTTCCGCGCCGCCACCGCGGCGGCGAGGAACGTGGCAAGCTCCGGGCTGAGCGTGCCGTTGCCGACCAGGTCGGCGAGGAAGACCTTGCCGAGCCGGGCGCGCCTGATCGAGATCGCCGGCCGCAGCGTGACGTCCATCACCGCAGACAGCCGCGAGCCGTCGGGAAGGCGCAGGTCGAGTTGGGGGTTCGCGGTGTCGAAGGGCCGGCTGGACAGGCCGGAGTAGGCGGCGAGCACCTGGATCAGCTCGACCAGTTCCGCGTCGTTGTCCGCGACCGGCTCGCCCATCACCTCACGGCCGTCGGCGTAGCCGATGAACACCCGGTCACAGCCGTTGATGTCGATGTTCTCTATCTGCTGGTCCTCGAGCAGCGGCTGGAGCCGGCCCACGCCGAACAACGCCGCGTGGATCGCCTCGGCGAGGTCTTCCTCCTGCTGCGCGTTCAGCGGGGGCCGGCCGGCCAGGATCTCGCTGCGGGCGTGCTCCTCCAGCACCTGGGAGATGATGGCCCGGGCGAACTGGCGCTCGTCTTCGCTGGTCATCGGGGCCAGCCCGGCCGCCGCGTCCAGCCGCCGCTGCTCGGCGAGCCGGTCGCCGACGTCTCCTCGAAGCCGCTTGACTAGCCCATGGTCCATCGCCGGTCAGCCCCCCGCGACCTGCGACCCGGACGGCAGGACCTCGGACGCGGAAGGCTGGGCCTGGTGCCTGCCGCCTCGCCGCTGCTGCCTGGGACCAGGTTCCCGCGGCGGGGAACCGGGCGGCTGCTGCCATGAGCCAGGCTGCTCCGGCCACGAACCTGGCTGCTGCCAGGAACCGGGCTCCGCGGCAGGGCTAGCCGGGCCGACAGGGCTAACCGGGCCGACAGGGCTAACCGGGCCGACAGGGCCGGCGATCCCGGCCGGCGGCGCGAGCGGCGGCCCCATCGGCGGCCCGGCGGGCCCAAGGGGCGGCAGGGCGAGCGCCAGTCGCTGCGCGACCTCGCGCGCGGTCCTGATCAGCATCGTCCGGCTCAGCCTGCCTGCCTGGTCGCCGCCGAGCAGGGCGGCGCCCTTGGCGTCGTGGGCCAGGCCGCCGATCACGGTCGCGGGCACCTTGGCCTGCCCGAGCACGTGGTGCACCTCGGCCACCGCGGCGGAGACATCCCGCGGCGCGGCGACGACCAGCACGCTGGCGCCGAAGCCACGGCGGCCCCGGCTTTCCGCGGCCGCGGCGAAGGCGGCGGCCCGGTCGCGGGTCCGGATCACGTCGCCGACCTTCGGCCGGGTGACCAGCACCAGCGTGGTCGCCTCGGCCAGCAGGTCGTAGATCGGGCCATCCGCACCGAGCCGCCCGCAGTCGGCGATCACGTCTGCACGGGCCAGCCCGGCCAGCGCCTTGCCGATCGGTCCCCAAAGCACGTTCAGGCCCGCGCCCTGTTCGGCGTTGGTGACGCCGGCCAGCAGGTCCAGATTGCCGTGCATCTTCTGCACGTGCTGCCAGACCTGGTCGGGCTGGATGCCCCGCCTGGCCGCCACGGCCAGGCTGAGCACGCCACGACGGGGGTCGAGCGGGCTGCCGCCGACGGCGGGGAACCGGTAGGCCACGTCGCCGCCGGCCGGATCACACTCGGCCAGCAGCACCGGCCGCGGCCACACCGCGGCCAGGGCCAGAGCCGCCGTGGTCACCCCCGGCGCACCCTTGTCCGAGGCGATCGCGATCATCGGCATAGGACGCGCGTCACCCGCTTCCGCCGTCGCCGGAGTTGGCCGGCATGAGGATCACCGCGACCTGGCTGCTCGCGGCGGCGCAGGCAAGTTGCGTCGCGTTCTGGCCGACGGGCACCGCCAGCGTCAGCGACTCGGTACCGTCACCGGCCGCCCCGCCGGAGACGCTGGTGACCACCCCGTTGCCGAGCGCCTCGCCGGCCGTGACGCCGCAGCCGGCCGCCGCGCCGACCGCGATCGCCTGCACGGTGTCGCCGATCTGCAGCCCGGCCGGGGCCTGGCCTTCCTTCAGCGACAGGCCGACCTGCGCGTCGCTGTCGGCGAGCTTGTCGCTTCCCGCGGTCATCGCCGCGGTGAGCAGCGTGTCAGCCGGGATGGCGGTCGCCGCGAACACCCGGGCGACCTGCGCGGCGTCGGCCCACGGCACGTAGCTGATGCCGCTGTTGGAGGCGATCTCGACTTCGCGCATCGCGCTCAGCGGGATCTGCTGGCCGGCGCCGAGCGACTCGGTGATCTCGATGGCGCCGACCCGATGGCCGCTGTCCAGCACGAGGAACCCGGACCCCAGGGCACCCAGCGCGACAAGCAGCACCGCCAGCGCGGCCAGGGCGGGCTTACGCTCCCTTGGCGCGCTCGGCATCCTGCGCGCGGACGGCGCGGTGGGCTCCATCCAGGCGGACTGCTGGTCGTTCCCCGCGGTGCGCGGTATCGTGCCTCGTTCGCTGGCCATCAGCCGGCATCTCCCGTACCCCCCTACGGATATTCCAGGCGACGCGGTATCCGGCTCGGCGAACCTCCCTAATCCGCTCAGCGGAACTCCCGCAGCCCAGCGGACACGACCATATCGTGCTGCTGAACACGCTGAGATGATTTGCAAAAAATGGACATGCCTTATGACCTGTTTGCTGTCCTATTCTGTTGATATACGAGGTTCATTTATCTTTCTGGTAGCGTGTCCGCGTTATTGCCCGGCTGCGTGATCCCCCGGCCAAGTTGGCCAAACCGCCGCCACCGGATCGTGATACCGGACGATACTTTTCCCGGTAAGTGCCGCTATCGTGTCGACGCTCCGGAGGAGGAATCATGACCCGCGTGGCCGGGGGTGGCGGCGGGGGCTTCGAGGGAATCGACCCTCCGCTGCTCAGCCAGCTCATGCAGTCGATGAAGAGCGGTGTGAGTGCCGCTGCGCCGGTCGCGGCCGGCTACATGTCGCGGTTCGCCGCGCTCGGCCTCGACACCAGCCGGATCAGCCGCCTGCAGCATGACTACAACTGGGCGCAGGGCCAGCAGTCCATGCTGCAGCGCCGCTATGACCTGGCCAGCCACCAGCCATCAGGGCAGTGGGTGAACGGCATGGCCACCAGCGGCGCCGGCGACCTGAAGTACACCACGACGCAGCAGGCGCAGAAGGCCGGAGCGAACGCGGGGCAGCAGTTCATGGACGGCAAGATCAGCGCCAGCCAGTTCCTTGCCCTGCTGCGTGAGCACGAGGACGACCCGGACTGGCAGACCGGCGCGATGCGGGCGCTCGGCCAGCAAGGACTGTGGGACCTCAAGCAGGACGACGCCATACCACCGTACGGCCCGGCGGGCCAGTCGGACATAAAGGCGCTCGCCCTGGCCGTCGCCGCTGCCATGGCCAACGGCGTCACGTTCCCCGATCCGGACGATGAGGACCCGAAAAGCGAGGACATCAGCCTGCTGGCGCCGCTGCTGCCGTACGCGAACTTCCCGCCGCAAGTGCTCGCGACGCTCGGCAAGGAGGCGATGTCGCCCGGCAACAACGTTTACGCCCCGGAGGTCTGGGCGGCGCTTGCGGCCAACCCCCAGGCCGCCGCGATGTTCGTGCAGCAGAACGCGACGCAGATCGTGTGGTACATCCACGACGGCGACCACGGCGGCGGACTGCCCGACGACCAGACGACCGCGTTCTTCAACGTGCTCAAGGCCGGCACGCTCGATATTCGCAGCACCGACCCGAAGCTCGGCGGGCAGGCGGTGACCGCGCTGGTCAAGGCCTACGACAACAATTCGGGCGCGCACGCGCCGGGCCAGTTCGAGGCGTTGTACGGCCAGGTCATCAAGGCCTACTGGCCGGACGTGATGTTCTCGCTGACCGCCCCGGCCAGCGCGGACGACCCCCACGGCTATCTCACATCGCAGGACGGCATGCGGCTGACACCCGCCCAGTGGGCCCCGTTCATCCAAGAGGCGATGCGCGACCCGAAGACCAGCGCCATGCTCCTGGACATGGCACACGCCCAGGGCAGCCAGTGGGAGAACGTGGCCTCCCAGATGGCGGGCGGCCCGGACGCCGGTGACTCGTACGAGTTCGACGCCGGCGTGGTAGACGGCTACTTCGACTACCAGGCCGAGCAGGTCTACCACCAGTTGGGCTCCGAGGCCGGCGCCTGGAAGAACTCGGTCGCCGGCTACCTCGGCGACTTCGTCGACATCACGGTGGACGCCTTCGCCGACCCGGGCGCTGCGGCGAAGACGATCACCGTGGGCGTCACCAAGGACATCATCACCGACGTCCTGCAGAAGGGCCTCGATGCCATCCCCACCGACGGCCCCCCGCCGCCGCCGCAGTACTCGAGCTGGCAAGGCTCGTGGCAGTCCATCGCGGCCAAGGACTTCAACAACTCCGACCAGCACAACCTGGCGGGCAACCCGTCCCGGCAGGCCCTGGTGGCTAGCGCCGCGGGGCAGCCGTTCCTGGTGAACGGTAAGATCCCGCCCACCTCGAAAATGACCGCGCAACAGCTCCAGGCCTACGACGCCTGGCTGAACACCCCCGCCGTCGCCCAGTACGTCGTCGCCACCGGCGGGGAGTCGGCCTGGATCGAGGGGTACGACAGCACGGTAACGCAGGAAAGCTTCGGCAGCGGATGAGGCGGGCGAGCTGGCGCAAGCCGGGGCTGGCCTGCGCTGCCGGGTTCGCCGGGGTCATCGCGCTGCTTGCCGCGGGGTGCTCCTCGCCCGCATCGCCACCGGGCCAGCAGGCCGCGCAGAACACCAGGACCGCGGTTGCCCGCGAATACTGGCGGGTACTGGCGGTGATCTACCCCGAGCTGTTCCCGGGGACGGGAGGGTCGGGCTCCTTCGCCGCGTGCCAGCCGGGCGGCGGCCACGCCGCGACCCAGGTCGCCTACAGCGTCGAGAACGGCATCTTGTCGCAGAACGGGCGGCTGGCGCCCGGCCCGTTCATCGCCGAGCTGGCACAGTTGCTGCACGCCCACGGCTGGAGCACGTTCACCTCGCAGAACGGCGCTCTGGTCGGCACCAGCGGCGATTACCGGGTAACGCTCAAGCCGGTCTCCGAGAACGCGTCCTTGTCGGCCGATCTCACGGTGAGCGGCCCGTGCGTGACCGTGGGATCGGCCTTCGCGTCGGCCGCACCGCACATGACACTGAACGACGACTACGCCAACGCCGACGTGTCGGCAAGTCCGACACCTACCTCGCCCTTGCCCACTCCCTGACCGGAGGTTCTGGTGAGCACCACCATGGTGGCCAACCCGCTGTACGCGGCGCTGAGCGAGCTGCACAGCCAGCTCGAGCAGGACGCCCCCACGATGAGCAACGCGCTGAAGGGCGCCGACCAGCAGATGAGCGGCAATCAGACCTGGGTCGGCCCGACCGCGCAAAGCTGGGGCGGCCAGCTGGACGGCTACTCACGCGACTGCGCCAGCCAGGTCAACGGCATGCTGGCCGAAATCGAACAGCAGATGCAGGCCACGCCGCAGAAGGTGACCGCGCAGCAGGCTCAGGCGATCAGCAAGGAGATGCAGCTGACGGCCGAGGGCATGTGACCGGCACAGAGGTCCGATGCTGATCACGCTGACCGCGCTCACCCGGCAGGGCCCGCGGGACGTGGTCGTCAGCGGCGCCGACGACGCCAACGCGGGCGAGGTCGCCGCCGCGCTGGGTTCGGCGCTCGGGTCCGTATCAGGCTCTGCTGGTGACCAGGCCGCCGACCGGGCCGTCGGCCGGGCGCAGGGGCTGGCGCAGGTGGTCTCGCTCGCCGGGCATCGCCGCAACGCGGACGGACCGCAGCCGGGTGGCGGCGTTGGTGCGGGGGCAGGCATGGGATTCGCGAGTGGAGCGGCGCTTTGGGTGAATGGGCGGCAGGCCGATCCGCGGGCACCGGCGCGGCAGGTGCTGCGGGACGGGGCGGTGGTCGCGGTCGATCCGGCCAGCGCCCCGGCCACGGCAGCGGTCACGGCGGCCGAGCCCGCCGGGGCAGTGGAGATCCGGGTGACGGGCGGCGAGGGCGCCGGAATCGTGCACCGTCTCGGCCTTGGCCGCTTCACGCTGGGCGCGGCACCACAATGCGACCTGCGCATCGGCGGACGCGGCGTACCCGGTTACGCGGCACAGCTCACGGTCGCACCGCGGGACGGGGACGTCGCCGTCACGCTTACGCCGCCGCCGGGCCCGCCGGCGGGCGCGCCACTGCTGCTGAACGGCGAGCAGGTGCAGCAGGCCCGGCCGTGGCCGCCGGGCGAGCCGCTGAAGATCGGGCCGAACGTGCTCGCCGTCCGGCGGCCGGAGCCGCCGGACGCGCACCTGTCACCCGACGGTGACGGCGGACTTGCCTACAACCGGCCGCCCCGCCTGGCGCCGCCGCGGCGGCCACGGATCATCGAGATCCCGGCCGAGCCACGCCGCGCCGAGAGGGTGCGGCTGCAGCTGTTCGCCGCGATGATCCCGCTGGCCCTCGGCCTCGTCATGGCCAAGCTGCTTCATCAGTGGTTCTACGCACTGTTCATGCTGATGAGCCCGGTGATGATCGTGGGCCAGTGGGCCAGCGACCGGCGGCACGGCCGGGTTTCCCATCAGCGGGCGATGAAGCAGTACCGGGAGCAGTGGGCCTCGCTGGACACCCGGATCGCCGACGAGCGCGCCGCGGAGGAGGCCGAGCTGCGAGCCACGGCGCCGGACCCGGCCGAGCTGCTGCTTACCGCGACCGGGCCGCGGCGCCGGCTGTGGGAGCGGCGGCCCGGCGACGAGGACGCGCTGCGGTTGCGGATCGGGCTGGCCGATGTGCCGTCGCGCATCCAGCTCGTGCCCGAACGCGGCGCCAGCAACGACACCGTCCCGCCCGACGTGCCCGGCCTGCACGACGTGCCGGTCACCGTGCCGATGCCCGCCGTCGGCGTGCTCGGGCTGGCCGGGCCGCGGGATGCGTCGCGGGCGCTGGCCCGCTGGCTGGTCGCGCAGGCCGCGGCGCTGCACAGCCCGCGGGACACCTCGATCGTCGTGCTGACCGCGGACCCCGCGGCCGGACCGCACTGGAACTGGGTGCGCTGGCTGCCGCACTGCGCGCCACGGCTGGGCGAGGAGTGCGTGGTCACCGTCGGCGCCGACCCGGACAGCGTCGCCCGGCGGGTCAGCGAACTGGTGGCGCAGGCCACTGACCGGGCCAGGGCGGTGTCGATAGGGATGGGGGCCGACCCGAGCCAGCTTCCCGGCGGCCGTGACGGCCCGGCGGGACGCACGGTCCTGCTTGTGCTCGACGGCGCCCGGGCGCTGCGCCGCTTCCCTGGCATGCCGCAGCTGCTTGCCGTCGGGAGGACCGCCGGCATCTGCGCGATCTGCCTGGACGATTCCGAACGCGAGCTGCCGGAAGAGTGCGCGGCGGTGATCTCCTGGCACGACGGGTACCCGGGCTGGGTGACGCTGCGCGGCGGCGGTCTCGACCTGGGCAGCGCCGTCCTGGCCGACCAGGTCAGCGTGGGCTGGGCCGACCGGGTCGCGCGGGCGCTGGCCCCGATCAGGGACATCAGCCGCGACGACGACACGGCGATCCCGCAGGCGGCGCGGCTGCTCGACGTCATCGGCATGCCGGACCCCACCCCGGAGCAGGTGCTGCGGCACTGGCAGCGTTTCCAGAGCTCGGGTGGCGGCCGGACCACGGCGGTGCCGATCGGGGTGGGGGCCGACGGGCCGTTCGTCGTCGACCTGCGCGCCGACGGTCCGCACGGGCTGATCGCCGGGACCACCGGCGCGGGAAAGTCCGAGCTGCTGCAGACGCTGATCGCCTCGCTCGCCGCCGCGTGCCGACCGGACACGATGACGTTCGTGCTCATCGACTACAAGGGCGGCAGCGCGTTCAAGGACTGCGCCAGGCTTCCGCACACGGTCGGCATGGTCACCGACCTGGACGGGCACCTGACCGAACGGGCGCTGGCCTCGCTTTCGGCCGAGCTGCGGCGGCGCGAGGAGATCTTGCTGCGGGCCGGGACCAAGGACATCGAGGACTACTGGGATTCGCGCCCCGCTGAGCCACTACCGCGGCTCGTGCTGGTCATCGACGAATTCGCGTCGCTGGTCGCGGAGCTTCCCGACTTCGTTACCGGTCTGGTCGGCATCGCCCAGCGCGGTCGTTCCCTCGGTGTCCACCTAATCTTGGCCACACAGCGGCCGGCCGGCGCGGTCAGCGCCGACATCAGGGCCAACACCAACCTGCGGATCGCCCTGCGGGTGACCGACGCGGCCGAATCCCTCGACGTCATCGACGCGCCGGACGCGGCCAGGATCGGCAAGTCGACGCCGGGCCGGTGCTACGTGCGCTATGGCGCGGCCGCCCCGGTCCAGATGCAGTCCGCCAGGATCGGCGGCCGGCGACCTGGTATCAGCACCGACAGGGCCGACGTCGAGGTGGTGGCGGTGCCGTGGGCGGTCCTCGGCCGGCCGCTGCCGCCCGCCCGGGCGATGGCGGACCAAGCCGGCGACGACCCGGCGCTGGCCACCGACCTGTCGGTACTGGTGGAGGCGATCGCCGGGGCGGCACGCGCCCTCGGCATCCCGGCGCAGCCCAGCCCGTGGCTGCCGCCGCTGCCGGAGTCGGTCACACTCGAGGCGCTTCCGCCGATACCGGACGCGGGGGAGGCATCCGTTCCGTTCTGTCTCATTGATGTTCCGGCCAGGCAGAGCCGGGACGCCCTTGCCGTCGACCTCAGCCACGGCGGCCACCTGGTCATCGCGGGCGCGCCGCGGTCCGGGCGGTCCACGGCGCTGCGGACCATCGCCGGGTCGGTGGCGGCCAGGTACAGCCCCGCGGACGTGCACCTGTACGGGCTGGACTGCGGCGGCGGCGCGCTCGGGCCGCTCCTTCAGCTGCCGCACTGCGGGGCGGTGGTGAGCCGGGACCAGACCGACCGGGTCGAGCGGCTGCTGTCCGCGCTGCGCGCCGAGATCGGCCGGCGGCAGCAACTGCTGGCCGTCGACGGGTTCGCCGGGGTGGCCGAGCAGCGCGCGGCCTGCGCGGATCCGGAGCGGCGGCTGCCCTGGATGCTGCTGCTTTTCGACTGGTGGGAAGGGTACGCCGCCGCCTATGAGCAGTACGACTACGGCCGGCTTATCGAGTCGATCCTGCTGATCTTGAGGGAGGGACCGGCGGCGGGCCTGCGCGCCGTGGTGACCACCGACCGGGCCGCGCTGCTCGGGCAGGTGGGCACCGTGTTCCAGCGCCGGCTGGTGCTGAACCTGGCCGACAGGGACGACGCCGCCTACGCCGGGCTTAACGTGCGCGCGATGCCGCGCGTCCAGCCGCCCGGGCGGGTGCTGTTCCTGGGCAGCTCGCACATGCTGGAAGGTCAGGCGGCGCTGCTGAGCGGTGACCCATCGGGACCCGCGCAGGTCGCGGCGCTGCATGCGCTGGGGCGTGGCGCGGCGCAGCGGTATCCGCGGCCGCCCCGGCCGCAGCGACCGCTGCGGGTGGACGCGCTGCCGACGCGGATCACGGCGGCCGAGACGCTCGCGCTCGAACCGTCGTTCACCCCGCCCTCCCCGCTGTGGGCGCTGGCAGGCGCGGGCGGGGACGAGCTCGGACCGCTTGGCCTTGACGTCGGGGCGGACGGGCCTGGCGTGGTAGTCGCCGGGCCGCCCCGGTCGGGCCGGTCCACGGCGCTGCTCACCATGACGCGTTCGCTGCTGGCCGCAGGGACGCCGGTGCTGGTGATCACGCCGCGGCGGTCGCCCCTACGTTCGCTGGCCGAGCGGTCGCTTTCCGAGACGTCGGGGGTACTCGGGTTGCTAGACGGGTCGGATCCGGAGGCGGCCGAGGGGCTGCTGGCCGACCGCGACCGGTTCGTGGTGGTGGTGGACGACGCCGAGATGCTGTCCGACGGCCTGGTGTCCCCCGTGCTGGAACGGGTGCTGGTCAGCGGGCGGGACGGCGAGCATGGCGTGATCCTGGCCGGTCCGGTCACCGACCTGGGCCGCTGCTACGCCGGGTTCATCTACACCGCGCTAAAATCGCGCTGCGGTTTGTTCACCGGGCTGGAAGGGCCGGGCGATGGAGATCTGTTCGGCCTGCGGCTGCCGCGTGGCACCGGACCCGGGCCGCTCGGGCGGGGCCTGCTGGTTCGCTCCGGCACTGCCTCGCCGGTCCAGATAGCCCTGCCCGAGTGAGCCCGCGTGCCGCGTGAGTTATTCGGTCCGTCGGTCAGGAAACGGTGCGTCAGGAAACGCCTGCGGCCTGGGAGATCGCGTTCACCGCGGCGGTGATCGCCTGCGGCGCGTCCGCCTGGACCGCCTGAATCATCTTCTGCGCCGCGGGCTTGAACTGCGCCCACTCGGAGCGGAACTTGTCGGCGCCTGGCCCCACCCAGAAGCCGGTGCTCGCCTGCACGAAGCTGTCCAGCTTGCTGACCGCCGCGGCCAGGTCCGCACCCCCGGTCTTGAAGTTGCTGGCAAGCTGCTGACCCTGCGCCAGGTCCATTCCGACCATTGGCATTGGCTTCATCCCTCCGTTGAAAGCGTCTGACGACTACGGTCTGTGTCGCCTTTCTTATGGGTCGAGCGGTAACCACGAAAATCCTGGCACAGCCGAACGTCACGGGTGCGCCAGATATCACAATCGCCGACATTGTCCGACATCATCACGCGGCCCGTGAGTCCCAGCCTCCTCAGTCCCAGCACTGCCAGGAGTACGGGTCGGCGAAGACCGCGAACCTGGCGATCGCGTCGCTGCTGTGATAGAGCAACTGGCACCCGGCCTGGAAGTCGGCCGGCTGAGCGCCGCAATACCAGCCGTCGGCGTTGCTGACCTTGAGCACCGCCGCTCCGAGACCGGCGGCCGTGCAATAGCTGGCGACGTCAAGCTGGCCCAGGTCGCGGTTGATCCGCCAGCACTGCCAGGAATCGGCGCTGTTGTAGTCGGTGGTGACGTTGATGACCTTGGAGGTGGCAAGCCCGTAGGTCCAGGCGCAGGCATCCTGGACCGAGACGACCAGGCCGGTGTTGCCTGTGCAGTGCCAGCCGTACGCGTTGTTTGCCTTGACCACCGCCGTGCCGAGGCCAAGGTGTGCACAGTAGCCGCCGAAGTTCGGCGCGCCGAGGTTGTGGGGCGTGACCGCGGGTCTCACCGTCTTTTTCTTCTTTTTGTCTTTGGTGCTCCTGGTGTCCGTGCTGGTGCCGGTCCGGGCTGGTGACGCGATCCCGGTTGGCATCGAGGCTCGTCTCCCGGCCTTAGCGCTGCGGCTGGGGTCGGCCTTGAGCCCGTTCGCCGAGGACCTGGCGCCAGGGGCCGTAGATGCGGCGTCCGCGGCCTGGTTTGCCGATATCGCTGGTCCGGCATGGAAGCCGGCTGTATGCGAGGCGGCCGCGGGCTTTCCCGGCGCGACCAGGACGAACGCGCCGACGACAAGGCCGGCTAGGAGCAGCGGACCGAGTCCGAAAAGCAGACCGTTGACCAGCGGGCCGCGCTTGGCGAACGGCGGGCTCCCACCTGCGCGGCCACGACGCTGCGGCCCGCCGCCGATACCGCCGCCCGGCCCGCCGCCGGTCCGGCCGGGCGCCGCGAACGGGCCCGCCGCTGGACGATAGTCCTGCGGCGTCGACGGGCTTGCGGGATACCAGCCGCCGGGCGGCGGCTCCAGCGCGGTCGCAGTGGCCTCGGGGACAGGTGTGGCGTTGGGGACGGACGTGGCAGTCGGGATCGATGCGGCGCTGGGGGCAGGTGCGGCGCTGGGGGCAGGTGCGGCAGTGGGGGCTAGGGCGGCTGAGGCGGGTTCCGGGCTCGCTGGTGCTCCGATTGACGTCTGGGTAGGCTCCAGCGCCACTGCGTTGGCCGGCGGCTCTGCGTTGGCCGGCGGCACTGCGTTGGGCGGGGTCGCCGGGATGCTGGTCCTCGTCGCGGAGGCACCGAAGCTGGGCGGCGCCGACCCGAGCCGTGGCGGGCCCTCGCTGCTCAACTCGTCGTGCGGTTCGCCTTCCCCCCGGTTCGGTCCACTCACGCCGCGCCGCTCTCCCACTGCAAGCTTCCGGATCCGTTACCGCATGGCACGGCAATTGTATGGAGCCGACGGCCAGCGGGTCGGGAGATTGCGCGATCTTGCTTCAGTGGGTGGCATAGAAGCTGGCCACGGCGCCGAAAGCCTTCTTGGGCTCCCAGCCCAGCCCGGGATATGCCGTCCCGCTGCCCCGCTCGAGGGTCTTGACCAGAGCGGTCGAGGTCATGTCCAGGTCGTGCCGCGGGTCGGCGCTGTGGGTCAGCCACGGGTCGGCGAACGTCCAGATGAACGCGCCGGCCGCGGCGTCGGCGTCGAGGATGGCGAGGGTCTTGGTGAGCTCGCGGGCCTGGTGTTCCTCGTCCCTGACCGGAGTGTGTCCCTTCACCCGGGGCCGCGCCAGCCGGCCAGCGACCGGTATCCGCCGCAGGAACAGCGAGAGCGTGTCCACTTCGCCGAACTCCATCCGGCCGGGCTGGTCCCCGCGGTAGGAACTGTGCCCGAACTCGGCGTTGACCACCGGCTTGCCCCGCCCCACGCAGCGCCCGACCATCTCGGGGTAGCGGTGCTCGACCATGGAGTTGCGGTAGAGATCGACGCCGATGACGTCGAACAGGCTCCAGTCGACAACCTCGAACGGGAGCGAGGCGTAGGTCAGCGGTCCGCCGAAGGCCCGCCGGACGCGCCGGACCGCCTCGGCCAGGAACGCCTGCAGCGGTTCGGCATACGCCCCGGACCGCACGCCCGCCTCGCGGATGCTCGCGATGCGCCGCTCGGTGGTCCGGCCCGGCACGATTCCGCTGGTGAACAGGGACGACTCGGTGCCCACGCAGAAGGTAAGCCGGCCGGGGAACTGCTTGTGCAGGGGTTCGGCCGCGGTGGCCGCGCGGGCCAGGTAGGCCAGCGTCGCCTCCCGGCTCCGGCCGAACAGCTCGGGCGACAGCCACACCTGCAGGCCGCCCAGCCTCAGCGCGGCCGCCGCCGCGGTGACCAGCCTGGTGATGCCGGTGCCCTGGAACCTGACCGCGTTGCAGTGCAGGTCGTCCCGGATGATCTCCAGCTCGCGGCGGGTGGTGGCCGGGTCGAAGACCTGCCGGGTCATGAAGACCCTGGAGTAGGCCCGCCCGGTGTCGTAGCAAACGCCCTTGATGTCCATGTGGGCCCACGGTACGCGAATTTTTGCCGGATAGGCAAGTTTGCCTGAGCGGCAAGAAGATGTATGGTCCGTTCTGTGAAAAAGAACGTTCGTATCGCCCGCCCGGGCGGCGGGCTGCGGGAGCGCAAGAAGCTCGCCGTCCGCCGGGCGCTGGCTTCGGCCGCCCTCCGGCTCGCGGTCGAGCGGGGGCTGGAGAACGTCACGATCGAGGAGATCACGGCCGAGGCGGGGGTGTCGGTGCGGACGTTCGGTAACTATTTCGGCAGCAAGTACGAGGCGATCTGGGCCCTCGGCACGGACCGGGCGCGGCGGATCGGCGCGGAACTGCTGGCGCGCCCGGCCGACGAGCCGCTGTGGGATGCGTTGGTGGCCGCGATGCTGGCGCACTACGAGGGCGCCGACCGGGCGCCCGGCGGCGAGTGGCTGGCCGGGCTCAAGCTCGTGCTGAGCTCGCCCCAGATCCGCGGCGAGTACCTGAAGGTCAACTCCGAGATGCAGCGGGCGCTGGCCGAGGCGATCGCGGCGCGGACCGGGATTTCGCTAGAGGAGGACATGTACCCGCAGGTCCTGGCCGGCGCCGTCACCGCCGCGGCGCAGGTCGCGGTCAGGCGCTGGGGCGCCGCCGACCCGCCGGTGCCGCTTGCGCCGCTGCTGCGCCGCGCCCTCGACCAGCTGGCTACGGCCTGCTCCCGGTGACCGGCCTGGCGCGGTCCCAGCCCTCCCGCGAGCTTCTTTGGTCTCACCAACCCCATGCTGGAACCAATGGTTGGGACTCTCTACCTGGTCTATCGGGTAGCAGGTGACTTTCATTGGTTGTGCGGTCGGCTGGCGCGACGTGGGATGGCGCGGCAGGGGTCGGGTGGCGGGTTTTTACCAGCCGAGTTCGGTGAGGCGGCGGTCGTCTATGCCGAAGTGGTGGGCGACCTCGTGGATGACGGTCCGGCGGACCTGGTCGGCGACCTGCTGCTCGGTGCGGCAGATCGCGCAGATCGCCAGGCGGTAGATCGTGATCTGATCGGGCAGCACGCCTGCGTACTGGGATGTTCGGCTGGTGAGGGGGACGCCCTGGTAGAGGCCGAGCAATCCCGGCGGGCCTGGTTGGTGCTGGACCGTCACGGCGACGTTGCGCATCAGGCGGCCGAGTTCGGCAGGCAGCCCGTCCAGGGCGGTAACCACCATCTCCTCGAAACGGGCAGGCTCAACCTCGACCACAAGCCCATTGTCCAACGCGGCGCCGACATACTGGTAGCTCGCGGCGCTCGCGCGTCAGGTGTTGCTGCTGGGGCCGGTTACCTTGGCACGGATGCGCTCGACGATCTGGTTGGCCTCGTCTTCGGTGATCTCGACGAACTCATTTAGCAGGTCGCCGCGCTCGGCGGAAACCAGGGATGCACTGCGTTCCCACACAAGATCCGTGGTAAATGCTTCGTCGCGCCTACCGCCAGCCTCAAAGTAGGTACGCCGGAACACGCCGGCCGGCCTTTCCCGGCTGCTCATGTCGTTCACGATGGCGTAGTAGGTGACCCTATCTGGCATCCTTGCCTCTCTCCGGGTAGTAGTCGGAAATGTCAGTGGCACCAGGCGGAACCGGTACGTCAGCAGTGACTTTCCTTTGGAAAGCTTCCAGGACGAGTTCCTCGAGCGCATCGCCCTTCTTGGTTCGGAGCCTTTCGTAGGCTGGGTGGGTAAGTTGCTTGGCTTCAAAACTGATACGCGTGTGAAACTGTACTTCGAACCGGTGGCCGGTATCCGGCTCGATCCACTGGCTGTTGATGCCCTTGTACTGTTCAGCCGACCAGAAATTCTTGAGTACCTTCAGCTTGAAGCCTTCGCTCTTGAGGCGTTCAATGTCTACCCAGACCCCCTGAGTGTAGTGAGCGTCCCGGTACGCAAAGGTGTATCGGTTCGCGTCAGGCACATGCGAGACAGCGTCCTCTAGGGAGGCACTCGATTCCTTGATCATTCCGTAGACCTTTTCTTTGACGCCGTCACGGCCCTTCAGGCGGTGTTCGAAGCCAACCAGGTGCCGGTCGGGATCTTGGCTCTCGATGGCGCGCATCGCGGGCGAGATCCGGTCTTTCTCATGATCGGCGATGCGGTCGCACTCTGCTTCGACTCGGCTGTTTTCGGCCGGGTCGAGGACCCTATCGCCTTCCCCGCGCCACGAGCCAGGCGTATCGGCGGACCTGTCGACTGGCGCGCGCTCCGCGGGCGGCCACTTGCGCTGGTGCTCACCCCACATCCAGCGGGACTCTGTTACCTTCTCCTGCCACTTCTCCGATGCGGCCCGCTCCTCGGCGGTGACCTGCCGCGTCGTAGTGGTTTCTTCCCGGGAAACCGTCACGCGCAGGTCGGCGTAATACTCCTCCCGGGTTCGGGTCTCGGCGCTGGAGTTACCGTGCCGACCAGCCTGATCACCGCTGCCGTCGTGGTCGTCCCGGCGATCTGGGTGCTCGTCCGGCGGCTCCTCGCCGTCACCGGGCCGGTCGGCTCCCACCCGACCTCACCGCCGCCCCGGAGCACAGGGCATTACCAAAAGTGTTTCGTATGTCGCAATAAGTGGCATACCGGTGGCTCATCTGACGAGCGAGGACCGACGCCGGTCGGCAGGTGTCTGACCATCACCTCCTGAAACGAAGTCATACCGGGGCCGGTTCACCTCAGGACGCAGCCGCGCAGCAGACCAGTTCGCTCCCCACGACCCATACGTCGTCGCTCCACACCGAGGTGGTGGTGGCCAGGATCCGGTTGACCCTTCGCATCAGACCGGCGGCCTTGCGCAGCCGCTTGTTGTAGCCGGGCTGCTGGGGCAGGTAGGGGAAGAGGTGGCGCAGCTGGGCACGGGCATGGCGGAGCCATTTGGCCTCGGAGGTGCAGCCGAGTATGGCCTGCATCGTGTCGAGGGTGACCAGTTCGGCATCGCTCAGGCGGGGCGTAATGCCGACCGGCGGGCGCCACGGCGCCAGGTCGGGATGCTCCTTCAGCATGTCGTCGGTCGTCGCATAGAGTGCTGTCGCGAGGGTGTCCACGTCGTTCGTCACAAAACGATCTTGGACACCCTCGTTCTCGTCTCCGCAGGCACCCCTTGGACCACACCACCAGGAGGAACCGGTGTCATACCCCCAACTGC
>Ga0335075_10005380_pt1 | contig 19902 bp, 20 predicted proteins | sample Lox_Sample_24_FD_206723 | JGI IMG/M metagenome (GOLD analysis project Ga0335075, IMG submission 206723) | Soil microbial communities from Loxahatchee National Wildlife Refuge, Florida, United States - Lox_Sample_2.4 | ecosystem: Environmental > Terrestrial > Soil > Wetlands | place: USA...
CATCCAATTCTCTTTCGGGCGGTAAGCGGCCGTAAAGGGAACGCTCTCCTTCGCATCGGTGAACATGCCGAGCATGTCGGTCGTGCCGTCGACGCGCCCCGATAACAGAATCGTCGAGCCGTCGGGCAACGAAACGACTAGGCGAATGTTGCTTTGCGGATCCACCGATCCGACGACGGGATATTTCTTGTTGTCTTTCGTCAGAAAGATGCCGCTGAGGTCTTGTCCCGTTTGGACGAGCTTCATGTGCTCGTATTCGGTGTTCGGCCCGCGCTGAATCTGAATCTCCCATACACCGTCGAGGCCCTTACGCGGCTGAGGCGTTGCAGCGGGTGCCTTGACGTTGCCGCGTTCTCTTCCGTGTCTTGGTCCGGGCGAGTTTTGCGGAGTGCCGAAGATCGTGTCGAGATTCGGCGTCGGTGTTGCGCTCGGTAGCGCCGGGCTCAACGTATCGGCAGGCGCCGGGCTGGCCTGCGTGTCGTTTAGTGGGGGCGGCGAAGGCGGCGCGGTCGGCGTCGCGGGCGGGTCGAAGGGGGCCGCTGCGAGCAGCACGATCGCGGCGATGCACAGGATGGGGTATTTCACGTCGGCTGCACTTCGGGGGTTTCGGACGGAATCTTGCGGATATCGGGCGGCAAGCCGATCCGGTGCAGCATGCCGGGCGCCACGCCTGCCGCGGCCTCGATCGCCTTCACGTCGGTGGCGAGCATGCCCATGTTCGCTGAGCGAGGCGGGCATTGGACGTCGGGCGAGCTCCAGCCCCGCCACGCGATGCTGGTGCGGCTTCCGAATGAGGCGCTCTTCATGCAGAATTGCGGCGGCGGGTTCTGCGCTCGCATGGCTTGCAAGTCGGTGAAGAAGCGCTCGGTCACGTCGTGCGGGATTGCAACCGCGCGCAGTGCTCGATGCTGTACGCTCAGCGTGCCCGTCCCGTCGCTGCGCACGGTAATCGTGAAGCCGGCGGTATTCGTGGAACCGGAATTGGTGATGATCGCGCTCTCCGGCGGCGGCGTCTGCGCAGCCAGCAGCGCTGGCGCGCAGATTATGAGTATAAAAAGTAATCTCTTTCTCATCGGGCCTCCGCAGGGATGCCACCAAAGTAACGGTAAGAGGGGCTCACTCGTCTCGCGTCCTTCCACTAGGAGAGCCTGCGTGTACGCTCGCTTTGGTTTTATTGGTGCGCTTCTTCTGGCTGCAGCGCTTGCCGCATGCGGCGGCGGTGGGGGCGGTGGCGGCGGCGGGTCGATTCCGACGACCGCACCGAGCAGCACCGCAACGCCGACGAGCGGCCCGTCGACCGCACCCACCAGCACGCCGGTCGGGCTAAATTTCGCAAACGCGGTCTCAACCGCGCTTCCCGTCGCCCCCGGGGCGAGTTACAGCGGCACGATCTCTTTCCAAGCCGGGAGTGGCACGGCGACGATGACGGCGTCGGTCGGCGTGCCCTCGAGCACGACGACGCTCGACACGAGCAAACGTGTCACAACCTCGATCCCGCGCCTGCGCCTTGCGGACTCTGCACCGTATTCGGCGGTCGCGTACATCACGCTGACGGCAAACACCGCGGTCGCGATCGGCAGCTTGCCGGTGATAACGGTGAGTTCGCCGAGCGGCGTGTCGGCGGCGTACTACAACGCCGACGGCTACTGGGTGACGTTGCCGCAGAGCGGCACGAGCCTCGTCCTCTCGAGCGGATCGTCGGCATATTTTGCGATTTACACCGGCGGTACATTGCCTTCGCCGAATCCGGCCGGCTGCGTGGGCGTGCAGCCCGACTCGACCGCGCGCGGTATCGCGCGAACGCAGGCTCTTGGCGTGCAACCGACGGCCGGCGCCTACAGCTACACGGGGACGTACAGCGAAACGATTTATCGCCAAACGCCCTGCCCGATCCCGACGGCGACATCGAACGCGACCGTCGCAATTACCGTGACGATGTCCCCGGGACCGTCCGGTGGGGAGTACGAGAACAGTACCGAGACCGACACGTACACCAACGAGACGGTTACCACGAATACGAGCGCCCTCGTCGAAGCGACGCCGGTAACGAACGGCACCGGCTTCAGCGAGCTCAGCGAGACAACGACTGATGAAGTCGGCGACTCAACCCAGACGAGCTACTCGACGCCGCTGCTCTATGCAGTCGAGACGCCGCTGCCGTACCCGACCGCGTATAGCAACGGCCCGCCGGCATCGGTGGATGCGACGCTCGCCGACGGCACGACGTCGCAGCGGACGTATACGGCGACCGGCGGCGTGGGATCGTATACCGAAAACGATACGATTGCGGGCGTGAGCGGTGATAACACGATCACCGTGAGCGGATTCTCCGGATCGTACGTCATTCAGACCCCGAACTACGAACCGGGCACGCAGTTCGAATTCGCGTACAGCGCCCCATCGGGCGGAGTGATCACGTTGACGCCGACCTTCGCCGGTGTCCCGGGGTCGACACTCCAGATTGCGCAGTGGTGGCCTTCGACCGCAACGTCGCTGTACACCGATCAAACGACGAGCAGCGATTCAACGTCATCTGCAGCCGACACGGCCTGCGGCGCGACGATATCGGGCCTGAGCGGGAACGTGTACCTCTTTACGCGGACCATCACGACGATCGATCCGGTGCTCGGCTACACCGACACGCGAATCGTAAATTCGTATATCGCAAGCAACTATAGCGGGTCGGGTGACGTCGTCGGGCCGGTTTGCGTGACGATCAGCGACACCGAGAACCTGTACTACGACTACTTCCTCGACACGCCGTACTCGGTGTACGTTTCGCTCACCGGGCAGGCGCTGCAGACGGACACGATCAGTGAATCGTATTATCTGAGCTCGTCGACCGGTCCGTATCTTCGCGTTCGCGCGCAGAGCGTGAGTCCGGCAAGCGTTCCCGGGTTGCAGGCGAGCATCGCGGCACATCTCTCCGCCATCGACTTCCGGCGCACGATCGAACGCACGGAGAGGATGGAGAATTTCGTTCGTAACGTGACCAGCCACGTCAAGGGGGTGCAGTAGTGAATCGCCGGTTAGCCTTTGCGGTGGGAGCCGCGCTTGCGATTGCACTCGCCGCATGCGGCGGAGGCGGTGGAGGAAAGAGCGGCGGATCGCTTCCGGCGATGCCGGCCGGAGCGGGCAACGCGAACGTGCCGGCGGCATTGCTCGTCCAAAACTATGGGCAGGCGGCGATGACCGGCGCGAGCTATATCGGCCCGATCTCTGACGCGCACTTGAATGTTTCGGTGCTCGTGCATCAGCAGAACGCCGCCGGGTTGCTCGCGTACGCAGCATCCGTTTCCAATCCTCGCTCGGGCAATTTCCGGAAGTTCTTGACCCCCGATCAGATTGCGTCCGAGTTCGGCGCATCGCAGAGCGACTATCAGAAGGTCGCGCAGTATTTCGCTAACAATGGCCTCGCGGTCGGCGGCTGGAAGCAGCGGCTGCTGCTCAGCGTTGGGGGCAGCGAGGCGAACATGGAGAAGGCCTTCGGCACGACCTTCGGTCTTTACGAGAAAAACGGTCAGCAGTTCGTCGCGCCGGTCACACAGCCGCATTTCGAGCAAGTGCTGCCGGTCGACGCGGTCGGCAACATCGTAAAATATCATCCGGATCACACGTACATCATCGTGCCGCCCGGAGCCGGCGCCGGTTACTCGACCGGCTATTCACCCTCCACGGTGCGCGCCGCATTCGATTATGAGGGCGCGTATACCGACGGCTATAACGGCAGTCACGTCTACCTGGGCATCATTGGGACCGGACCGATCGACACGACGGCCAGCGGGCACGGCGACAAGGATCTCAATCAATTCCTGACGGACACCGGCACCTCCAACGCGGCCGACGTCACGCAAGTGGACGTTTCACCGGGTCCGGTCGCGACCGCGCTGGCAACGATGGGCAATCCCGCGTTCCCGTACTCGAGCGATTTCCAAACACCACCGGCCGTGACGGCGCCCTGCACGCCGTCCGGCAACGGCAACATCTCGACGGGCTGCAATCCCGAAGACGGTGAGGCGCAACTCGACACGCAACAGGCGGCGTCGCTCGCTCCGGGCGCGAACGTGTATTTCTATCTCGCGTACAATGCCTCGGATTGCGATGTCAATTTCCCCGCAACGTGCCCTCCGAGCGGGAGCAACGCCGGTGCGCCGGAGATCGGGATCGTGGAGTCGGATCCTGAGATCATGCAGGCGATCAACGACGACGTTGCCGACGTGATCTCGATCAGTTACGGCGGCGGCGAGTCGCAACAGGAGTGGACCGGCTACAACAGCGGTGACAATCCGTACCTCGGCTCGTATTCGAATCTGGAGTTTGCCGAACTCGCCACCGAGGGCATCGCGGTGTTCATATCATCGGGTGACGACGGCTCGGCGGAGTGCTATGGTTCGACAACGTACCTGGCTCAGCAGTGCGTGTCGTATCCGGCCGGCGATCCCAACGTCACGTCGGTCGGCGGCATTACCGCACCGGTCAACGCCTACGGGCAGCAAACGGCGCCGTGGATCGCGTGGGGCATCTCGACGTTCGACGACGGCTACGGTGCAACCGGCGGCTCGGGTGGCGGAAACTCTGAAACCGGCGGCGTCGATATTCCCGCGCCGTCGCCGCAAGCGAGCGCGCTGGCCGGCTTCAGTGGATTCAACGGTTCGCGGTACCAACCGGACGTCTCGATGATCGGCGATCCGAGCACCGGCGTCGCGTGGGTCGAGAACGAGCAATGGGGTGGAAGCATTTTGGGCATCGGCGGCACATCGGTTGCCGCGCCGCAGATGGCGGCGATGTGGGCCGACGTGTTGAGCGCGTGCTACGCGAACCCCGGTGTCGGCGACTGCCCAGCCAGCGGCAGCGGTCATTACTGGCGCCTCGGCAACGCCGCGCCGTATCTCTACGCGATCTACGCGTGTAAGTCTTCGCCGCCGTGTACGGTCAGTGATTTGCAAAGCGGCACGAAGGTCTATATGACCTACAGCCAGGTCTTCTACGACATTCAATATGGCGACAACCAGATGGCCAATCCGAACTACACGCCGTCGGAGCCGGTGCCGGGATATACCGCGGCACCCGGCTACGATGAGGTCAGCGGCGTCGGCGTGCCGTTCGCAGGCCACCTGATCGATGCATTGACGGGCCTCAGCGTTCCGTAGGCTTCGCTAGACGCGATAGCGTCGCGTCACGATTGGGAGCGTTCGTGCGCTTGGGACACGTATGCTTCCATTGCTCGGCGCATCGACTCTCGCGGCTCCGAATGTCGCACCGGCGTTCGGGCCCGTCTACGACGACTGGCGCATCGCGCTCGAAGCCCCGTCGTCGGCGATCGTTCGCAGCTCGGTGAGCATGAACGTTACCCTCGAAAACCTCGCCGGCACGCAGCGATATGTCGGGATCGTCGCGTGTGTCGGGTTGTGGTTCGAGTTCAGCATCGTTCGCGAGCCGGATAATCAGCCGATGCGCACGCGTCCCTACTGCGCCGGCATCCTCAACGTGTCGCCGGTTCCGATTGCGGCGCACGCGCAGTGGAGCGGAGCGCTGCTCCTCGATCGGTACGTCGACATCGAGACCCCCGGAACGTATGCGGTATCGATTACCTCGTTGCTGGTCGAGGACGATCGGCTGGGCCATGGTACGAGGTGGCTCCCCGTGCACTCGAACGTCGCGCGTATCGTCTTCTTGCCCTCGAACGCGGCGCCGGCCGGCCTGCCCTGGAGGCGAGGCTGGACGCTGGGGACCCCCTTGCGCCCCCTGCTATAATCAGGGGGCTGTGAAAGAGAAGATCCATCCCCATTGGTACCCCGAGGCGCGCGTCCACTGCGCCTGCGGCGCCGCCTTTACCACCGGCTCCACGATGAAGGAGATCGCGGTCGAGATCTGCTCGGCATGCCATCCCCTCTTCACCGGTCAGCAGAAGCTGGTCGACACGGCCGGCCGCGTCGACAAGTTCAACCAGCGCGCTGCCGCCGCCGCGAAGAAGAAAGAGGAAGCCGCCAAGCGGCAAGCCGCCAAGGACGCCAAGAAGGCCGCCGTCGAGGCGTAGGGGCCCGGTCTAGGTTCGGAGACGAGTTGCATCGCAGCTCGTCTTTTGTTTTTGATCATGGCTGAATTGAATCCAAGCGTGCTCGCGCGCCTCGATACGATGGTCCGGCGCTTCGACGAGATCGAGGCAGAGCTGGCTAATCCCGTGGGAGGCTTCGATCAGGCGCGTTACACCGCGCTCGTCAAAGAGCGCGCGCAGCTCGAAGAAACGGTTGCGGCGTACACGCGGTATCGCAAAGTTCTCGCCGAGATCGACGCCAACGAGGCGCTCTTGCGCGACGGCGACGCCGAACTGCACGACTTGGCGGAAGAAGAGCTGAGCGAGTTGCGGCCGCGGCGCGCGCAGCTCGGAGACGAACTGCAGCGGTTGATGATCCCCAAGGACCCGAGCGACGCGAAGGACGTCTTCATCGAGATTCGCGCCGGCGCCGGCGGCGACGAGGCGGCGATCTTCGCCGGCGATCTCGCGCGCATGTACATGCGCTACGCCGAGGCGCGCGGCCGGCGCACCGAGCTGATCTCGGAGAGCGAGAGCGACGCCGGCGGCTACAAAGAGATCGTCTTCAGCGTGCGCGGCGATTCACCGTACCGCTCGTTCAAGCACGAGTCGGGCGTGCATCGCGTGCAGCGCGTGCCCGCAACCGAGGCGCAGGGTCGCATCCATACCTCGACCGCGACCGTGGCGGTGCTGCCCGAAGTCGACGAAGACGTGCAGATCGAGATCAAACCGGCCGACTTGCAGATCGACACCTACAAAGCCTCGGGCGCGGGCGGCCAGTACGTCAACAAGACCGAGTCGGCGATCCGCATCACGCACGTGCCGACCGGGATCATCGTCGCCTCGCAACAGGAGCGCTCGCAGATGCAGAACCGCGAGAAAGCGATGCAGATGCTGCGCGCTATGCTCTACGAACGTCAGCAGCGGGAAAAAGAGGAGGCGATGGGATCGCTACGGCGCAGCCAAGTCGGCACCGGCGACCGCTCGGAGAAGATTCGCACCTACAACTTCCCGCAAGACCGTGTCACGGATCACCGCATCAACAAGAGCTACGGCAATATCCGCGGCATCATGGACGGCGCGATCGGCCCGATCGTCGACGATCTGCTCGCCGACGAACAAGCGCGGCGCCTCTCGGGCGGCGAAGAGCCTCCGGCGGCCTAAAACGTCGAATGAGTGAAGAACTGCTCGCCTTCGTCACCGGGAAATCGGCGGCGTACTTGCGCGCCCACGAGGGCGAATCGCTCGACGACGCGACCCGAGCGCGCTACCACGAGCTTGCCGCTCGGCTCGAGCAGGGCGAGCCGCTGGCCTACGTCACCGGCAGCGCTGGCTTCTACGGGCGCGAGTTTCTGGTCGACCGGCGGGTGCTGATACCGCGGCCGGAGACCGAGCATTTGATCGATGCGGCGATCGAGCATCTGCGCGGGCGCGGTGCGGCGCGCGTGCTCGACGTGGGCACCGGAAGCGGTGCGATTGCGTGTACGCTTGCGGCCGAACTGCCGCGCATTCGCGTCGACGCTACCGACGCATCGCCCGAGGCGCTGCAGGTCGCGATTGCGAACCGCGATCGGCTCAAGCTCCAGCCCCGTATCTCGTTCTTTCTCGGCGATCTGCTCGAGCCCGTTGCCTTCAAACGTTACGACGTCATCGTGGCGAATCTCCCGTACGTGCCGACCGGCGAGGGCGATGCAAGCCTGCGTTACGAGCCCGTATGCGCGGTCGACGGTGGCCCGGACGGGCTCGACAACTACCGCCGGTTTTTCGAACGCGTGGCGCCGTTGCTGAATCCGGACGGACTGTTGCTCGCCGAAGGCGCGCCGCCCATTGCGGACGGCTTGCTCGCGCTCGCGCGCGCGGCGTTCCCGCAGGCCGCGGTCACGCTCGAACGCGACTACGGCGGCCGCGAGCGCTTCGTCAAGGTGAAGACCCCGGGGTAACGCGAATAGAGACATCCCGAGATGGCGAAGTACATTTTCTTCACCGGCGGCGTGGTGAGTTCGCTCGGCAAGGGCATCACCGCAGCATCCCTCGGACGACTCCTCAAAGCACGCGGCGTCAGCGTCTCGATCCAGAAACTGGATCCGTATATCAACGTGGACGCCGGCACGATGAACCCGTATCAGCACGGCGAGGTCTTCGTGACCGAAGACGGCGCCGAGACCGACCTCGATCTCGGTCACTACGAGCGCTTCATCGACGAAAATCTGGTTCGCGCGAACAACGTTACGACGGGTCAAATCTACAACTCCGTCATCGAAAAAGAACGTCGCGGCGAGTATTTGGGTGCGACGGTTCAAGTGATTCCGCATATCACCAACGAGATCAAAGCGCACATCAAGCGCGTGGCCGAAGCGAGCCGCGCCGAGGTCTGCATCGTCGAAGTCGGCGGCACGGTCGGCGACATCGAGTCGCTGCCCTTCCTCGAAGCGATTCGCCAGATGCGCTACGACGTCGGTGATGAAAACGTCATGTACTGTCACTTGACGCTCGTGCCGCACCTCGGCGCTCCCGACGAGCTGAAGACCAAGCCCACCCAGCACTCGGTACGCGAGCTGCGAGGGATCGGGATCTCGCCCGATGCCATCGTCTGCCGCACGCAAGCCGCGATCGCGATGCCGCCCGAGCTCAAGGAAAAGATCGCGCTCTTCTGCGACGTGCCGCCGGGTGCGGTGGTGCAGAACATCGACGCGAAGACCATCTATCAAGTGCCGCTCAACCTCGAAGCCGAAGGCCTCGCCGACGCCGTGGTGCGCAAGCTCGGCCTTCCGACCAATGCTCCCAGGCTCGACGAGTGGCAGAAGATCGTCGACCGCATCATGCACCCCAAGCAGCGCGTTCGCATTGCCCTGGTCGGAAAATACGTCGAGCTCAAAGACGCGTACATCTCGATCAACGAAGCCCTCTATCACGCCGGCGTCTTCCATAACGCCGAAGTCGAGATCAAACGCATCGACTCGGTAACGGTCGAGACGCAGGGCGTGGGCGTGCTCGAAGGCGCGCACGGCGTGCTGGTTGCGCCCGGTTTCGGTGCGCGTGGCGTCAACGGCAAGTTGCAGGCGATCCGCTTCGCACGCGAACGAAAGATTCCGTTCCTGGGCATCTGTTTCGGCATGCAACTCGCGTGCGTGGAGTTTGCGCAAAACGTGTGCGGCATTCCCAAAGCGATGTCGATCGAGGTCGACGAGACGACGCCCGATCCGGTGATCGATTTCATGCCCGATCAACGCGATCTCGAGATCTACGGCGGCACGATGCGCCTGGGCTCGTACAGTTGCGTCCTCGAGCCGGGAACGCTCGCGTTGCGCGCGTACGGTGCGACCGAGATCAGCGAGCGTCACCGCCACCGGTACGAGTTCAACAATCGCTATCGGCCGGTCTTCGAAGAGCACGGCATGCGCTTCTCGGGCCATCACACCGTCGGCAAGACGACGCTGGTCGAGATCGTCGAACTGCCGAGCGATATGCATCCGTGGTTCCTCGGTACGCAGGCGCATCCCGAGTTCAAGTCACGCCCGAACGATCCGTCGCCGCTCTACCGCGATTTCATCGGCGCGGCGCTCGCGCACGGCGGCGACCGTGCCGAGGTGCGTTCGGTCGGCGAACGCGTTGAATCCTAGCCGCATTACGGCGTTCATTCTGACGCGCGACGAGGAACGCGATCTGCCGCGCGCAATCACGAGCCTGCCGCACGGTACCGCGATCCTGGTTCTCGATGCGCTCTCGACCGATCGCACGGTCGCCTATGCGATTGCGGCCGGCGCGCGCGTGATCGAGCGGCAATGGACGAACTTCGTCGATGCGCGGCGATACGGCTTGGGACAGATCACGACGCCCTGGGTGCTGATGATCGACGCCGACGAGGAGCTCGACGATCGGTTGCGAGACGCGATCGTTGCCGCGCCCGACGACGGGGACGGCTACGTCGTGCGGCGCACGACCTACTTTCGCGGCAAACCGATGCGCATATGGAGCAACGAGCCGTTGCTACGGCTCGTGCGCACCGGCGCGGCGCGAATCGACGACGCTGCTTTGCACGAGCGGCTCGTCTGCGACGGCCCCGTCGGGGAGCTCCCGGGCACGCTGCTGCACTATTCCTATCCGGATGCCCGCAGTTATCGCGAGAAGTTTGCGCGTTACACGGCGATCGAGGCGCTGTCGGAGCGCGCGAACCCGCTTCGTGCGTTGACGCAGACGCTTCTCGTGCCGATCCGTTTCGCGAACGGCATGGTGCGTCGCAAAGCCGCGCTCGACGGTCCGCGCGGCTGGTACATCGCGTGGAACTCCGCGCGCTACCCGGCCGTCGTCGCATGGAAGGCGATACGCCAAACCTGGGGCGACCGCAAGCGATCGTGACGCGCATCGGTATCGACGCGCGCTGCGGACGGCAAATCTCGGTCGGCATGCGAACCTACATTCAAGAGGTTGCGTCGCGCTTACCGCGGATTGCGCCCGAGTTCGATTACCGGTTCTACAGCGAGGGCGAGCAGCTCGCCGCCCTCGATCAGGTCGCGCTGCCGTTCCAAATGTGGCGCGATCGCATCGATGTGGCGCATTTCATGTCGCAGTACGTGCCGTTGCTCGCCCGGGGCCGTTTCACGCTGACCATCCACGATGTGATCCATTTGCGCTACCCGGAGATGCACAAGCGAACGGTCGGCCCGTACTACGCCTTCGTCGTGAGGCAAGCGTGCCGGCGCGCGGCGCGCGTCATCACCTCAGACGAGCGGACGATCGAAGATTTGGTGGCGTTGCTCGGCATCGATCCGGCGAAGATTCGTGTCGTCCCGCTGGCGCCGCGCGAACGGTTCCTGGTTGCAGCACCGCCGTTTCGAGCGCAACGCCCGTATTTGATCAACGTCGGCAATCATCGCGCGCACAAAGACCTTGCGACATTGCTGCAAGCGTGGTCGAGATTACCTGCCGGAGACGAGATCGATCTCCTCCTCACCGGGCCCGACGACTTCGGCGGCGAGTTGCAGCGGCTCTCGAACCAGCACCGCCGCGTCGTTGCGCTGGGCGACGTCGAGGACGTTGCGCTTGCTTCGTATTACGCGGGGGCGCTCGCGTTGGTGCATCCCTCGTTGCTCGAAGGTTTCGGATTGCCGTTGGTCGAGGCGATGGCGCAGGGCTGTCCCGTGATCGCGACCACGACGTCGATTCCGGGTCCGGTCGCCGCCGCCGCGCTCACGTTCGAGCCGCGTGACGTCGAGGGGTTGAGCACGCAGATCCGCCGTCTGCTCGACGACCAGGCATTGCGCACATCGCTCGTTGAACGTGGCCGGGAAGCCGTCCGGGCGTTGAGCTGGGATCGCACGGCACGCGAGACGGCGGCGATCTACCGTGAAATTATCGAGGAGCAATGATCCACGTTCTCGCCGCGACGATTGCAATCGTCATCAACGGGGTGAAGCTGCCGCTTCAGCCGCCGCCCATGATGATCCATGGCGAACTCTACGTTCCCGTTCGTCGCACGATCGACGCGCTGGGTCTGCCGTTCACGCTCAGCGGCTCGCAGATCGAGACGCAAGTCGGCGCGCGGACGATCACCATCACGATCGGCCAGAGCGGCACCCTGGAGATCAAGAGCGTCTTGTACGCGCCCGTGCGCTTCTTTACCGACGTGCTCGGCGCGTCGGCGGCGTACGATAGCCACACCCATACCGTGAACATCGTCGCCCAGCTGGTGGGAACGTCGGCGAACGGGCTGATCCTCACGCACACGTCGGCGCAGCGGTACGGAACCGTGACGGCGGTCGATCTTTCCTCGGACCCTCCTACCGTCACGCTGGACTACAACGCGACGATCCATACCGTGCCGATCGGCGCGAACGCCGTCGTCGATCTCCATGACGTCGTTGCCAACGTCACCGTCCCGGGTGAGCTCAGCGACGTACGGGCCGGCGACTTCACCCGCATCTACATGGATCGCGCCGGGCACGTGGAGCGTGTCGAAGACGAGTTCGGCTCGTACGCCGGACCGATCGCCGCGGCGACGTCGAGCGAGTTCGTCCTCGCCGACGGCCACGTGATCGTGCCCGACCGCGACACGCAGATCGTGCTCAACGGCCAGAGCGCGGCGATCTCCGATCTGCGCGTCGGCGATCGGGTGATCGTGCGCTACAACGTGGAGACCGACGAGATCCGGTCGATCGCCGCAAGCCGTACGCTCGAAAGCGCGACGCCGCAGCCCGGCGCTCCCCAGATCACGAGTGTTACGAGCGATGCTACTCGGCCGCTTCGGGCCGGCGATAGCTTCACGGTCACGATGCAAGGTACGCCCGGCGGTGCGGCGACGTTCGACATCGGGTCGTACGTGACGAATCTTGCGATGGCCGAGAATACCCGCGGCACCTACACCGGCACCTATCAAATTCCCGAAGGCGCGAATTTCACCGACGTTCCGATCGTGGTGCATCTGCGGGTTGCCGCGCAGAGCGCGCCCGACGTACAAGCCGCTGCGACGATCTCGGCATCCGGTTCCCCGCCCGGTGTCTCGGATTTTGCGCCCGGCGAGGGCGCCGTCGTGAACACGAACTCGCCGGCGATCTACGCCACCTTCGTCGCGGACGCCGTGCCGGTCAATCCGTCGAGCATCGTGCTCTGGGTCGACGGCCGTGACGTCACGAGCGAGTGCCTGCGCACGCCGACGTTCATTCAGTATCTGCCGTCCTACTCGTATCGCAGCGGCGACGTCCACGTGACGGTCCGCGTCGCGGATCTGGCCGGCAACACGACGACGAAATCCTGGACCTTCGTGATCCGCCCGTAGGAGGTGCATCGTGGATTGTTTGTTCTGCAAGATCGCCGGCGGCGAGATCCCTTCGAAGGGCGTCTATCGCGATGACACCGTGCTCGCGATCGAAGACATCAATCCGCAGGCGCCGACGCATCTGCTGGTCATGCCGGTCGTGCATCACGCGAACATCGGCGAGCTCTCCGACGCCGCCGACGGTCCGCTGCTGGCGAAACTCTTCGAGGTCGCGACGAAGCTCGGGCGCGAGCGCGGGCCCGGCGGCTATCGCCTGGTGATGAACACCGGGAAGGACGGCGGCCAGACCGTCGATCACCTGCACGTGCACGTGTTGGCAGGCCGGCATATGACCTGGCCACCGGGATAGCCTTGGGGAATAACATGAAAGAAGTCTATTCCAGCATCAGAGATGCGTGCGCGAGCGACGGTAGCGTTTGGGGCTTGAAGACGCTGAATCCCGGAACGGACGGCTAGCATTTGACGGCCTCTGACGGCTGTGCTACAGTACCTGCGGGCCTCGCAACGAGGCCTAGATTTTGCGTGCCCATCACGCCACGAAAGGGGGGTCAGTCAATAATGGAAGTTCGCGTATCTCCGGGTGAATCGATCGAGAGTGCGCTGCGCCGTTTCAAGAAGGCCACCCAAAAGGCGGGGATTCTCGCCGAAGCGCGCAAGCACGAACATTACGAGAAGCCCAGCGTTCGCCGCAAGAAGAAGTCGGCGGCCGCGCGCAAACGCCGCGCCTAGTCCATGGGTACGTTGAAAGACCGCATCGCCTCCGATCTCAAGGAGGCGATGAAGGCGCGCGACCAATTGCGTCTCGACACCCTGCGTTCGGCCATCTCGGGTTTCACCTACAAGCGCACCGAAGCCGGCGCGGAGCTCTCCGACGCCGATGAACTCGGCGTCGTCCAGAAGCTCGTCAAGCAGCGCAACGACTCGCTTGCCGAGTTCGAAAAAGCCGGGCGCAAGGATCTCGCCGACAAGGAGCGGGCCGAGCGCGACATCCTTCAAAGCTATCTGCCGGCACAGAAGTCGACCGAGGAGATTCGTGCGATCGTGCGAGCGGCGCTGGCGGGGCTGCCCGAGGGTGGGCGCAACCAGGGTGCGGCGATGAAGGCCGTCATGCCGCAGCTCAAAGGCCTCGCAGACGGCAACCTCATCCGTCAGATCGTCACCGAAGAGCTAGCGTAACCTTCCCCGGCGGCGAAGGGTAGGACCCGGTATGTGTCGTCCTTCGAGGCGCCCCTTCGGTGCGCACCTCAGGCTGACGGTGACGCTGGCGTTCATCGTCATCGGTTTTCTCGGCGTTGGGCGGGCCGCGACGCCGGCGCCGGTGGTCATCATCCCGATCGACGGGATGGTCGACGACGGGATGGCGCATCTGGTGCAACGTTCGATCGCCGAGGCGAACGACGACCACGCCGCGGCGGTCGTGCTCGACGTCAACAGCGACGGCGGCTTGATCGAGGCCGCGCAACTCATCCAGACCGCGATCTACTCGGCGCACGAACCGGTATACGCCTTCGTCGAGCGCCGCGCGTTTTCGGCCGCGTCGCTCATTACGCTCTCGGCGGCGCACATCATGATGTCGCCCGGCTCCGCGATCGGTTCGGCCGAGCCGCACCCCGACACGCCCGAAACCGTCTCCGCCGTCAAGGCGATGTTCATCTCGACCGCGCAGCGCAACCATCGTCCGGCGAAGCTCGCGGCGGCATTCGTCGACAAGAGCATCGAAGTTCCGGAGTACAAGACGCCGGGCACGTTCCTCACGCTCACCGCGCAAGATGCGGTCAAGACCGGGATGGCCGACCGCATCGAACCGACGCTCAACGACGCGCTCGCGTCGATTCACGAAGCGGATGCGCCGCGCATCGCGACCGACTACACCTGGGGTGAAGAGGTCGCGCGCTTCGTCAACGATCCGGTGATCTCGGGGCTGCTGCTCACCGTCGGCATGCTGGGGTTGTTCGTCGAGATGCAGACGCTGCACGGGATCGCCGGCACGATCGGCATCGGGGCGTTTGCGCTGTTCTTCGGAACGCACGTCTACGCGGGCTTCTCGAACGGCCTGGTCATTGCGCTGGCGGTCGTCGGCCTGCTCGGAATTCTGTGGGAGCTGCACGTCGTGCCCGGGCACGGTCTGCCCGGGATTTTGGGCGCCATCGCGTTGCTGGCGTCCGTTTTGCTCGCCTTCGGCATTCCATTTTTCTTCATCGCGATCGAAACGGTTTCGACCGCGATCATCTTGACGGCGATCTGCTTCGCGATGCTCACCCGCCTGCTTCCGCAGAATGCGTGGATGCACCGCCTCGCGCTGGTGGAGACGCAAGGGAGCGATTACGTGGCAAGCCGGGACTACACGTCGTTGCAGGGGAAGACCGGCGTCGCGGCATCGTATCTTCGGCCGGCCGGCGTGGCCCAAATCGACGGCAAGCGCATCGACGTCTTGACCGAGGGAGAGTTCATCGCGGCGGGAACGCCGGTCCGGGTCACGCGCGTGGAAGGTGCGCGCGTCTTCGTCGAGCCGGTAACCCTTCCGAGCTACAAATAACTACTTCGCACGAAGGAGCGTATCTTGGTTGTTGCTGGCGTAGCGGTCATTATCTTCGTCGCCTTCATCTTTCTCCTGATTTTCTTATATTACTTTCCCATCGCTACGTGGATTCGCACGATCGCGGCGGGAGTGCCGCTGGGAATCATCACGCTCGTTCGCATGCGCCTCATCGGCATTCCGCCGAGCGTCATCGTGACCAACTACGTGCGCGGGCGTAAGGCCGGCTTGAACATCACGGTCGATCAGCTCCAATCGCATTATCTCGCCGGCGGCAACGTCGAGAACGTCACGCTGGCGATGATCGCGGCGCAGCGCGCGCAGATTCCGATGGACTGGCAACGCGCGGCGGCGATCGACCTGGCGGGCCGCAACGTGGTCGAAGCGCTGCAAGTCTTCGTGAACCCCCGGGTGATCGAAACGCCGATCTTCCAGGGCGTCGCGCAGAACGGCATTCAGCTCAACGTCAAGGCGCGCGTAACGGTGCGCAGCGATCTCGACCGGTACGTCGGCGGCGCGGGCGAGCAAACGATCATCGCGCGCGTCGGCGAGGGCGTCGTCGCGGCGGTGGGCGCCGCCGTCGATCACAAAGAAGTGCTCGAGTATCCGGATCGTATCTCGAAAACGGTGCTGGCCAAAGGCCTGGACGCGGGCACCGCATTCGAGATCGTGTCGATCGATATCGCCGACGTCGACGTCGGGCGTAACATCGGCGCCGAGCTGCAAACCGCGCAGGCCGAAGCCGACCGCCGCATCGCGCAGGCGAAGGCCTCCGAACGGCAATACGCCGCGATGGCGTCCGAGCAAGAGCAGAAGGCGCAGACGCAAGCGATGCGCGCCAAGGTCGTCGAAGCCGAAGCGGCGATTCCGCTAGCAATTTCCGAGGCGTTCAGAAGCGGCAATCTGGGCGTGATGGATTACTACCGGTTGAAGAACCTGCAGGCGGACACGACGATGCGCGACGCGATCGGCGGCAGCGTCGAACCGCCGGCAACGGACGCCGGGCTGCAGCCACCGCCGCCGCCGCCGCGCTAGCATATGCACGACCTCGGTCTCATCGTCTGGCTCGTCATCGTGCTGATCGGCGTCGTATCGAGCATCCGCCGCACCGCGATGCGCAGCCGGGCAACGCTGCAGGCACGCCAAATGCCCGGTCCATCACCATCCCCGGCACCGGCGCCGGCGCCGGCCCCGCCCGTGATTGCGGTGCAGGCGCCGCCCCCGCGGAAACCGCAACCGGCGCCCGCTCCGGTGCCCGTGCCGGTCGCCGCGGCGGTTGGAACCTCACCGATTCGTGGTATGTTCGGAGGAAGCACGAGCCTCGTGCGCGCGATCGTTGCGGCGCAGGTTCTCGGGCCGCCGACAGCATTGCAGGAGCATTCGATCTGGAGTCCACGTCACAGCGAACCGTCGATTTAAGCGATCTGGTAGATCGCGTCCGCCTCTTCGGACAGTTCGATCAAAATCTCTCGGCACTCGAAGAGCGCTTGGGAATCAGCGTCCGTGCTGACGATGACCGGTTGCTTCTTGCCGGTGCGGCTTCGAACGTCGCACGTGCCGAAGCCGCCGTACGCCGGATGCTCGACGCCGCCGTTGAAGGGGCGCAGATCACGCCCGACGACGTCGCGCTCGCGATCGCCGACGCCGGCGAAGTCGGCCGCGCTCTGCCGGGCACGCTGATACGCACGTCGCGCGGCAAAGAGATTCGACCCAAGACCCCCGGCCAGCGCGCGTTCGTGCAATCGATCGAGCAGAACACCCTGACCTTCGGTATCGGGCCGGCCGGTACGGGCAAGACCTTTCTCGCGGTGGTGATGGCGGTGCGCGCGCTCAAGAACCGCGACGTCGCGCGACTGATTCTCTCGCGCCCGGCCGTAGAAGCGGGCGAGAAGCTCGGCTTTCTGCCCGGGGATTTCCGCGAGAAGGTCGACCCGTATCTGCGGCCGCTCTACGACTCGTTGGAAGATCTCCTCGACGACGCGGCCGTCACGCGGTATCTCGAGCGCGGAACGATCGAAGTCGCGCCGCTCGCGTACATGCGCGGGCGCACGCTCAACGATGCATTCGTCATCCTCGACGAAGCCCAGAACACGACCGCCGATCAGCTCAAGATGTTTTTGACGCGCCTGGGTGCAGGATCGAAGATGGTAATCAACGGCGACGTGACGCAGATCGACTTGCCGTCGGGCGCCCACAGCGGATTGCGGGACGCGGCGCGGCGGATCGGCAAGATCGAGGACGTCGGCGTCGTCGAGCTCAACGAGACCGACGTCGTGCGTCATCCGCTCGTCGCGAAGATCATCAAGGCCTATGAATGACGATCCACTACCGTAACGACGTACGCGGCGGCGGCGTCGACGCGCGCGCGCTCAAAAGCGCGTTGCGCAAGCTGCTGGCGAGCGTCGATTGCGGGGACGCCGGAATCTCGCTGACCATCGTCGACGACAAGGCGATACGCAAACTCAATCGCGAACATCGCGGCAAAGACAAACCCACCGACGTGCTCAGCTTCCCGCTCGAACCCGAGCCGTTCGCGAGCGAGAAGTTATTGGGTGACATCGTGATCTCGATCGATACGGCGCGCCGGCAGGCTGCCGGATACGATGCGCCCGTGCAGCGCGAACTCGAGCGGCTGATGATTCACGGGCTCTTGCACGTGCTCGGTCACGATCACATGGAACCGGGGGAGCAAGCGGCGATGGAAGCCGAGGAGCGGCGCCTGGCCGCCGCGATCGGCATGCCCTGGCCGTACGAGTCGTAAGCATGCGGTTCTGGCGCTCGTTCAATCATGCGTTCAACGGCATCATGTATGCGGCGCGGACGCAGCCCAACATGCGCGCCCATCTGATCATCGCGTTGCTGGTTTTGCTGGCGGCGATGATCTTGCGCATCACCCGCGACTACGTCGTCGATTTGGTGATCGTTATCGCCGTCGTGCTCGCGCTCGAACTGCTCAATACCGCGGTGGAGTCGGTCGTCGATCTGCTCACCGCTACGCACCACCCGCTGGCCAAAACGGCCAAGGACGCGGCGGCAGGCGCGGTCCTCGTCGCCTCGGTGGCCGCGGTGGTGGTGGGCTATCTGGTCTTCTACCAGGGGATCATCAACGGCGGCCAGCGAGTCTACGAAGCCGTGGCGAGCGTTCCCAGCAACGTCGCGTTCGTCGTCCTGGTCGCGGTCTTCGCCAAGGCCTTGGCCGGGCGGGGGTCGGCGCTGCAGGGCGGGGCGATCTCGGGCCATGCCGCCTTGGCCTTCGCCGCTGCCACGCTCCTGGCGTTTCTCTATCAGCGCCCATTGGCGGCCATCCTGGCGTATTTCGTGGCCTTCCTGGTGGCACAGAGCCGGGTTGAGGCGAAGATCCACAGCGCCGCCGAGGTGGTGGCGGGCTCGGTGCTCGGAACCGTGGTCGCCCTGGCGATCTACCTCTTGGCCCGTTCGCACCTCGTGATATAATGACGCCGTTTTGAACACCGACCCCGACCGAAGTAGCGCGCCATGACGCAGAGCCACCCGAACACGCTCGAGATCGTCGCCCTGGTTGTCCTGGTGCTGTGCTCGGCCTTCTTTTCCGCCTCGGAGACCGCGCTGGTCGCCGTCTCGCGGGTCCGCGCCCGCGCGCTGCGCGAGCGCAAGGTCCGCGGCTCGGGCAGCGTGATCCAGCTGGTGGACGACAAGAGCCAGGTGCTGACCTCCATCTTGACCGGCAACACCGTCGCGCTGCTCGCGGCGGATTCGCTGGCTACGGCCATCGCGATCGAGATGGGCCTGGCCAACGCCGCGCTGTGGTCGACGGTCGCCATGGCGATCCTCTTGCTGCTCTTCGGTGAGATCATTCCAAAGACGCTGGCGGCCGGCGACAGCGATCGCTGGCTGCTGGTCCTCTCGCCGGCGCTGCGCGTCGTGTCGATGGTGATTGCGCCGGTCAGCAATAGCTTCGTCTTCATCGCGAACCTGCTCTTGCGCGTCTTCGGTATCCGTGTCACCCACCAGATCTACGTGACCGAAGAAGACATCCGCGCGCTGGTCAACGTCGGCGCCGAGCAGCGCGTCATCGAGGAAGAAGAGCGCGAGATGATCCATTCGGTCATCGAGTTCGGCGACACGATCGTGCGCGAAGTCATGACGCCGCGGCCGGAGATGATTGCCGTCTCGATCGACGACTCGCCGCGCCGCGCGCTCGAGGTCGTGATCGCCGAAGGCTATTCGAAACTGCCCGTGTATCAAGAGTCCAAAGACGACATCGTCGGCATCGTGCACGACCGCGAACTGCTCATCGCGCTTGCGAACGGCACGCTCGCCCAGACCAGCCTACGCTCGTTGATGCGGCCCGCTTCGTACGTACCGGAGACGAAGAAGATTGCCGAACTGCTGCGCGAGATGCAGCGCGACAAGTTCTCGATGTCGATCGTCGTCGATGAATACGGAGGCACCGCGGGCCTGGTCACGATGGAAGACTTGCTCGAGGAAATCGTCGGCGAGATTCGCGACGAGCACGACGTCGACGAACAAGAGCCGATCCACATCGTCTCGGCTGAGGAAGCGGTCGTCGAGGCGGGAACG